>Ga0228535_1000908_pt1 | contig 62690 bp, 60 predicted proteins | sample SJ1metagenome_FD_168457 | JGI IMG/M metagenome (GOLD analysis project Ga0228535, IMG submission 168457) | Enriched culture of PCE-dechlorinating microbial communities from Ithaca, New York, USA - SJ1 | ecosystem: Engineered > Modeled > Simulated communities (microbial... > Unclassified | place...
CCCGGACCCTGCCCCGGTTACGGCCCTGTCGGACCCGGCTTCGGACCCGGACCTTACCCCGGTTACGGCCCTGTCGGGCCCGGTTTCGGACCCGGACCCTGCCCCGGTTACGGCCCTGTCGGGCCCGGTTTCGGACCCGGACCCTGCCCCGGTTACAACTTCGGTCCGGTAGAAACCCCTGTCCAAGGAGCAGAATATGGTTATTACGGATATCCCCGCCGCGGCTTTTCAATCCTGTTCCTGATCATCCTGATTCTTTTATGCTTCCCGTTCTTTTGCGGCGGCGGTTTCTTCGGTTATTAAAGCAAACCTGGTCTCAAAGAAGCCCCAGTATTGGGGCTTCCCTTTCACTAAGCTTTTTATAAAAACTTGTCTCTATTTGCATCTGAGTAATCACCTAATAATAAGCACAATCATATAATACAACAGGTTGAGGACAATTTCATGAAAAAACAAAGGAGGAATAGATAATGTCAGTAGCAAAACCGGGTCCCGGATGCGGTTATCCAGTTGCCCCCGGCAGGGGTTTCTCAGTCGTATTCCTGATTATCCTGCTTCTCTTATGCTTCCCGTTCTTCTGCGGCGGCGGTTTCTTCTCTTAATAAACAAATCTGCCTTAGAGAAGCCCTTTCATAGGGCTTCTCATTCATTAGGCTTCTATGGAAACACCTCTTTTATGCTTTATTTACGTTTTATATATCACCTAATAAAAATAAAATCATATAATACAAATGGGGAAGGGACAATTATTATTAAAACACAAAGGAGGAATTTTTGATGTCAGTATTAAATCCGGGACCAGGCTACCCCAAAAGAGGTTTTTCAGTTGTATTTCTTATCATCCTGCTCCTCTTATGCTTCCCGTTCTTCTGCGGCGGCAGCTTGTACTAAACAAAATATCATTAAAAATAAAAATGGTGCTCATTGAGCGCCTTTTTTATTTTTTAACATACTCCTAACGGAAAAACGTCCGCAGCATTTTGTACCTGCAGCCTTTACCCGCTGCCTTTTTAACGATCCTTCCCGGTAGTATTATTTTTTTTAGTCGAAGGTCATCCCCATAAACTTTAATTACATTTATACCCTCCTCTGTTTTGGGCCGTTGGTAAGATTTGTACAGTGCCCTTATAATTATTTCCGGAACTTTTCTTTCCCTGGCCTCGTTCCTTCTTAAGGCCGTATGTAAAGAACATTCGATCTTGTGGAGTATAACAGAAGCCCTGTTCTTGTGAGCAAGTTCAATAAATCCCTTTCGTTTTTCAACAGTCAAATTAGTAGCATCAAATACAACGTCTTTACCTTTACTCAACAAATAGTCAACAATACTTCTGGCCAGGGCAAAAATTAGCCTGTCGTGCGCAACTACAGCTTCCTCACCCCATAAAAACTTGCGAATCTCATCGGTTGACAGCACATAACCGCAAAGACGCCGGGCCAGCGTAGATTTGCCGCTCCCGGGGATCCCGCATAAAAGATGAAGCTTCAACAATTTCCCCCCTGTTATTTTAGAGAGTAAACCTATTTTTTACTTTTTCAGATATTATTATATAATCAGTTCCATGTAAAATAAGAAGATGAGGTATAATAACAATAACGCACATTGGAAAGGAAGGTAATCATGAGCCAAAATCCTTTAGTCACAATTGAAATGGAAAACGGCAGTCTGGTTAAAATTGAACTGTTCCCGGCAACTGCTCCCAACACCGTAAATAATTTCATATCCCTGATTAAGAAAGGTTATTATGACGGCTTAATTTTTCACAGGGTCATTCCAGGTTTTATGATTCAGGGCGGCGACCCTCAAGGTACGGGCATGGGCGGACCCGGTTATTCCATCAAAGGTGAATTTTCCCAAAATGGTTTCCCCAATAATCTAAAACATGAACGAGGCGTAATCTCGATGGCCAGAAGCATGATGCCCGATTCGGCAGGCTCCCAGTTTTTTATCATGGTAAAAAAATCCTCCCATTTAGACGGGCAGTACGCTGCCTTTGGACAGGCTGTAGAAGGGATGGACGAAGTCGACAGGATAGTAAGTGTACCAAAAAATTTTCAGGACAGGCCCCTGGAAGACCAGCGCATGAAAAAAGTGACAGTGGAAACTTTCGGCGAGAATTATCCTGAACCTGAAAAAGTTTAAAACAAGTGAACACCCTAAAAAGATTTATGTATTACTAAAACGCACAGACAGCAGGAACACCTGCTGTTTTTTTGTTACAAAAGTTCACAAAAAGTTCACATTTTCTTTTCTCAAAAGCCATATCTGTGCCCTATACTCTAGGTAGGCTATAATTAAATTTATTAGGAGAGATGTAAGTGTTAAGTATTAAGGAGCGATTGAAATCAATTCAGTGGTCCAAAAAAAAGGTTTTGCTTGTTGTTGCCGCATTAACAATTGTGACCGTGTCCGCAGTACTTGTTACCGCCAAAAAAGAAACAAAAACTTCTGCTTCAGACTATCTTACAGTACCGGTCCAGCGCGGCGCAGTGGAATACACCATAGATGGCACCGGTATACTGCAGCCCAGCGAGCGTTATGCGTTAAAAACATGGGCGGGAGGCACGGTCATGGAAGTCCTGGTTACGGAAGGGACCCAGGTAACACAAGGCCAACCGCTCATGCGAGTGCAAAATGAAGAACTGGATTCCCAAGCCAGGCAGGCTGTTATTGAGTGGGAAATTGCCAAATCCGACTTGGAAGAAATGCTCAATCCTCCTTCCGAAAGTGATTTCGACCGCCGGTCGGCCGAACTGAAAGTAGAACAGTATAGAATAGCTCTTGATAATAAACTGCTGGAAAAAGAAAAATTGGTGTTAAAGGCGCCTTTTGACGGCAAGATCCTGAGTGAGGAACTGCGGGTGGGTGACAAGGTTAACGCAGGAACATTGGCAGCAACGGTTGCCACAACAAATGAAATTGAAGTTGTAGCCCAGTTTTCCGATATGGATATCAACAGTTTGGCTGTGGGAATGGAGGCGCAAGTTTACATAAAGGGAGTAAATAAAACTTATACCGGAAAAGTCAAAGAAATCGCTTTCAGCTCGAACAGTACCACCACAGGCAGTTTCGATGTGCTCTTAGGCCTTGACAAGCCTGATGAAGCTTTACGCCCCGGAATGCAGACCTATAACACCGTGATAGTTGCAAAAGACGATGAGAATAATATCCTGATCTATAAACAGGCCCAGGGTTATCTTCGTTATACCAAAGAAGAAGATCTTAAGACCGAAGTCAGCGGGACGGTAGCCGAAGTCTTTCGCAAAGAAGGTGACAGGGTTTATAAAGGCGACCCCATCATGCGTTTGAGTAATGATGAAATCGACCGTCAGGTCAGGGATGCCGAAAATCAGCTGGCTTTAGCCGGGGAAAACCTGCGCCTGCTGCTCGACCCTGATGAAAAGACCATTAAACAGCAGCAGATAAAAGTTGAACAGAATTATCAAAGAGTCCTGGCAACAAGAGAAAAGCTCGACAGCTTAAACGTTGTCTCTCCGATTGACGGAGTAGTTGTCAGTATTGCCGTAAGACCGGGCGACAAACTGGGTACGGACACCTCAAGCTCCGGGCAGGAACTCCTGGTTGTCTGTAACTTTGAAAAGAATCTTCTTGAAATATCCGTAGACGAACTGGATATAAACAATCTGAAGTTTGGACAAACAGCTGCCGTATCGGTTGACGCCATTCCCGGAGCAGTCCTGAAAGGTCAGGTAATCGGGATTGCCCAGGAAGGGGTAAGAAGCAACGATGTCACCAGGTACCCCGTCACCCTGGAAGTCGGATATGCCGAAGGGGTCAAGGGCGGTATGACTGCTACTGCCACAATTATATTGGAAAAGAAAGACAATGTGCTGCGTATTCCCGCCGAAGCCCTGATGAGCGCCAACAACAGGAGCATGGTTCAGGTAATGGAAAATGGCGGGGCTGTAACAAAACCCGTCAAAACTGGCGTGAATAATGGCCGTTGGGTTGAAATCACCGACGGCCTGTCAGAAGGTGAACAGGTGGTTATAGCGTCGACTTCCTCATCTTCGCAGAATCCAAATATGATACGTATGCCGGGCATGGGCATCCCGGGTGGTGCGGGCGGGCAACAGCGCCCCCAGATACGCGTAAGGGGGTAATTTAATGCTGATTAAGATCAAAGACCTGCAAAAAATCTATTCGATGGGCACAGTATCCGTAACCGCGTTAAATAAAGTGAATCTTGAAATTACTCAAGGTGAATTTACGGCTGTGATGGGTCCTTCCGGTTCGGGCAAATCCACCCTCATGAACATTTTGGGCTGTTTGGACCGCCCGACAAAAGGCAGCTATATCCTGGCCGGGGAGGATATCAGCACAAAAAACGATAATGAACTGGCTGAAATCCGCAATAAATACATAGGATTTGTCTTTCAAAGTTTTAACCTTCTCCCTAAACTGACAGCCCTGGAAAACGTGGCCCTCCCCTTGACCTACCGGGGTATCCCCTCCAAACAACGTATTGTTAAGGCCAGGGAGTCCCTGGCAGCCGTGGGGCTGGAAGACAGGATGAATCACCTCCCTTCGGAACTTTCCGGCGGCCAGCAGCAAAGGGTGTCCATCGCCCGGGTATTGGCAGGGGAACCCCCTCTTATCCTGGCCGATGAACCTACGGGAAACCTTGACAGCCGTTCCGGGGCCGAAGTTATGGCGATTTTTCAAAAGCTGAACAAAGACGGTATTACGATTATTATTGTCACCCACGATGATGAAATTGCCAATCATACTAAAAGAGTTATCCGCTTCAGGGACGGTATGATCACAAGCGACGAAATTATAACCCAGCCACTTATTGCGGAAAACAGCCCGGCTTTAAAGGCGGTGAACCTATGAGTTTTTGGGAAATTATTAAAATGTCCTCGGCAGCCCTTCGTGGCAACAGGCTCCGTTCGCTTTTAACGGCCCTGGGCATCATTATCGGTGTTGGCGCTGTTATTGCGCTGATCTCAATAGGGCAAGGCGCCGCAAAGGACATTTCTGACAGGATTTCCAGCATGGGTTCTAACCTTATCATGGTATCAACCAGGGGCGGAGCCAGGCTGTACCTTGAAGATGTTGACGAATTGCTGGAAAGGGTTCCGACCGTCACAGCCGCAGTGCCAAGTGTTTCTTTTTCCGGTACGGCCAAATGGCAAAATAAAACTTATGATACTTCCGTAGAAGGCGTTAATGAAGCCCATCCGGAAGTTAGAAACGTCCAGGTGGAAACAGGCTGGTTTTTTACTGGTGAAGAGGTCGCTGCGCGGGCAAAAGTTGCGGTAATAGGACCAACTGTTGTTGATGAACTCTTTGACGGCAGATCGCCGTTAGGGCAGCAAATCCAGATTCGGGGACAGTTCTTCAGTATTATCGGTGTTACGGCAACAAAAGGTTCGAGTATGGGGAGAGATTCCGATGATATGATACTGATTCCCATTACCGCGGCTCAGCGGATAACAGGCTCCCAGCAAGTCGGCACCATCTATCTTAAGGCTAAAAACGCCGAATCGGCGCCCTTAACGGTTGCGCACGTTACCTCGATTTACAATCAAAAATTTAAAAGAGAAAACCTGATCAGGGTTACCAGTCAGGATGAACTGTTATCAACTATTAATACAACAACCATGACCTTAACCATTATGTTGGGCGCGATTGCGGGCATTTCCCTTCTGGTGGGAGGCATTGGCATTATGAATATCATGCTGGTATCCGTTACGGAAAGGACAAGGGAAATCGGCATCCGCAAAGCCCTGGGCGCAAAACGAAAAGATATCCTGCAGCAATTCATTGTCGAATCCGTATTTTTAAGCGTATCGGGGGGACTTGTAGGCATTATTTTAGGTATCGGCACTTCCAAACTCGTCTCCTCGCTGGCCCAATGGACAACAGTTATCTCGCCGTCTGCGGTCTTTGTTTCCTTTCTCTTTGCTTTTGCCGTAGGTCTTTTCTTCGGTGTATACCCGGCCTATAAGGCCGCCAGCCTCGACCCCATTGTAGCCCTAAGACATGAATAATAAAAGAGGCGAAAAAACCCCGGAGTTAACTCAATGATACCCCGGGGTTTTTCCCGTTATTCACCTTTTCATGCTAACCGGCATATAATATTCAATGATACTTGTTTAAAAAGAAGGGGCGGGGAGCAAATGGACAGGTTTGCTGACAACTATATAATCATGACCCTACAAGCCGATGTAAGCGGCGACGGCGTAATTGACACTATCTACCTGACCGGTTACAAAGAGAAACCTGAAGATATATTCATACGGAATATTACTATTATAATCGAGGACGGGAAGACTAATGCCAAAACCCCTGTTTCCTTTACGAATAATGCCGGGTACAACCCCCGTATTTTCCTGGGTGACTTTACCAAAGACGCCGTGCCCGATATACTATTATCCATTGATTCCGGCGGCAGCGGTGGTTTTGGTTTCTATTACATTTATTCGTATAAAAACAGTACGGTCAAAAAACTGTTTGACAGTGATGAATTCAACAAAGAATACAAATATGTTGTTACATTCAAAGACGGCTGCAAGGTGGCAGTTTACAGCATTTTTTTCAATAAAACCTGCATTATAGACGTCAGCTATAAAAAAGATTTCTACGAAGAACAAGGCATTTACAACCGCAGCTGCAAACTCCTAAGACCTACCGAAGGTTTTGTCCCCGGTCTGAACAATCTTTATCCTCTGAAATCCCGGGAAAAAGAGTATTATAACTTGTTGGTGTTACAAAGGATTATTGGATTATTTGGCGCGGATACCCTGGGATATCTTGAAACAGTGCTGGAATGGGACGGCAACAAATTTATACCCATATCTGAAACAGCCAGACCGGTTGTATAAGCAGACTTATGTTGTATAAGCAGACTTATTTTTTGAGCTTCAGAATGAAAATACTGCCTTCACCGGGCCTGCTTTCCACTGTAAGTTGGGCCTGGTGCAAATTGGCTATCTGTTTGGCGATAAATAATCCTAATCCCGTACCGTTTTCATGCTGCCTGTTCCTGGATTTATCCGCTTTATAAAAACGCTCCCAGATAAAGGGAATATCTTCTTCACTTATACCAATACCTGAATCCTTAATATGCAGCGTGACTTGATCTTTTTCTTCATTCAGATTAACTTCAACCATACCCCCTGCAGGAGTATATTTTAGGGCGTTATCGACCAGGATTATCACCAGCTGTTCTATCCTGTCGGCATCGCAGTAAACCGCAATATTATGGTGCGGATCAGTATTTGTAGTTAGTTTAATCCCTTCGGTTTTAGCCCTGTGAATAAATTTATTGACTGTCTCGTATACCAGCTGACATAAATTTACCTCCTCCAGGTACAGCTCTGTTTTACCAGACTGCAGAAGACTCAGCTCCATAATATTATTAATGAGCCTTTCCAGCCGCAGCGTTTCATTCCTGATTATGTTGTAGTAATGCTCGGGCGGGTTATCTGTCACTCCGTCCAGCAGACAATCGGCATACCCCCTGATGACAGTGATTGGCGCACGCAATTCGTGGGAAACGTTAGCAATAAAATCACGACGGAGCTGCTCAACTTTTTCCATCTCGCTGATGTCCTGCAGTATTCCCACCGCACCCACAAGGCTTCCGTTTTCTTGCTTAATGGGGGATACTATCACCTTAATAGTGCTGTGTACCAGTTTAAACGAAGATGTGGTCAGCTCTCCGTTTTCCAATGCGTCTGTAAACGGTTGGCTCAGCTCAGGCAAAGGAGAAGTTTCTTTTAGTAATTTCCCGATCAGTTTTTGGGGTGGAGTCATGAATATCTTTTCGACTACGGGATTAACGAGAATAATCCTGCCCTCCTGGTCAACAGCAACCAATCCTTCATTAACGCTTTGCATAATTGATTCCAGCTTGCCTTTTTCCTGCTGCAGCTCCGTAATATTAGAATCCAACCGGGTGGCTAGAAAATTAAGAGAAGTGCCCAGTTCTCCTATCTCATCATCTCCAACGGGTTCGATTACAGTCCTGTAATTTCCCTTTGCCATGGACAGGGCTGCTTCATTCATATTTTTTAAAGGAAGCGAAATCTGTTTTGTAAAATAAAACGCAATTACGGTCGCCAGGATGATCGCTATAACACTGGAAATACCCAGGGAATAAATTGCCTTCTTTACAATGTCTGTAACCTGAAAAACAGGTGAAAAAGTCAAAACTGCCCCGGTCACTTCCGGAACTCCTGCCGGATTCGTCGTAATTATCGGTACTGCAACCGAGATCATAGGTGTGCTGAGATTATTTAATTCACCCTGCTTGATAACAGTTTCCCCTGAGAGCACCTGCCCGGCTTCCTCCTGGCTTAAACGGGACCCTCTTGAAAACAAAGGATTCCTGCCCGGTCCGGGCCTCCTCAACGAGGACGCAATGATAAGTCCTTCTTTATCAATAATCAGGACAGGCGTATCCAAAAACTTGTCCAGGGTTTCAACAACCTGTCTGAATGTGTCTTCATTTATTTCATTATTAACATACTTTTCGGTTAAGGCAACAATCTCATTGGCCTTTTTCAAAAGGTCATTCTTTTTGGACGTAATCAAATAATTTTTAAACAGCGGATTTAATAAAGACCCCACAATAACAAGGGTAATGAAAACAAGAATGAAGTATGATGTCAAAAGCTTCATCCCAATTTTTGACTTCATCCTATTTCACCTCGAATTTATAACCAACTCCCCAGATTGTCTTTATATCCCAGGGAGTGTCGGGTTTTATCATCAATTTGCGGCGCAGCCTTTTTACATGGGTATCAACGGTTCTGGTTTCTCCCGCATAGGCATAGCCCCAGACGTTTTCAAGCAGGTTTTCGCGTGTGAAAACCATATTGGGATGCGCTGCCATGGTAGCAAGAAGCTCAATCTCCTTAGGAGTAAGCATTACCGGCTTATTATATACTTTAACCCGGTATTCGGCTAAATTGATTTCCAGGTTAGGAAAAGAAAGTGTTGTTTTCGTTTTGCTGTTTGTGTCATTAATACGTCGCAGGACTGCTTTTATCCTGGCAATAACTTCTCTGGGGTTAAACGGTTTGGTAATATAATCATCTGCCCCTAATTCCAGTCCTAAAATTTTATCTATATCTTCGGATTTTGCAGTAAGCATGATGATAGGGGTAGATTTTTCGGCTCGTATTTTCCGGCAGACCTCAATCCCATCCATTTCCGGCATCATAACATCCAAGACCACAAGCAGCGGGTCCGTTTCGTTAACTTTCTCCAGCGCTTCCTTGCCGTTTTTGGCCAGGACAACCGGGTACCCTTCAGCCTTCAGGTATAAAGATAAAACCTCCAGTACATAGGGATCATCATCCGCTAATAATATCTGTTTCTTGCTCATTTTTTACCTCCTTTCTAAATATACAACAAAAAATAGGTGTAGAAACTGTGTTGTCTCTATATTCACAAAAAGTTCACATCCTTGCCCTTGTTTTGTCATAGTTGAAAGTTAAACTGGAAATAGACTTAATAAAGGAGGTGAAAATGTGAAAAAGGCCATAGTCATAATTCTGGCCCTGGCTCTGAGTATAGGAACAGCGTCATTTGCGATGGCCGGCGATGATGCCTCAGTAATCACACCGCCTGGCAAGATCAACAGACAATTCACAGAGCGTCCTCAACTGCAGATGACAGAAGAACAAAAAGCCCGGATGATTTCTTTAAGAACAGAAATGCTTGAGCTTCGCAAGCAGGTTATACAACAAAACGCGGCAAACGGCACGATAACCCAGGACCAGGCAGATAAGATGACAAAGAGAATTGATGCCCGGCTGGAAGCAGTAAAATCCGGCGAGATAGGCCCAGTTTGCGGGGATATTAATTTCAGGGGCGGTAAAGCGCCTCGCGGTATGTTTAAGAACAGGGGCCAAGGTCAAAACTCTCTATATCAATAATTCTATCTGCAATATACTTTAAGACCGGAGAAAAAGTCAAGGTGAACCGGCAAACCGAAAAATGGCTCTATCCCGTTATAAAACAGGCTAGAGCCATTTTCATTTTTCACATTTATTACTCATACTTATATTAGTTTAATTACTTTTCAAGAAGATTTTCGACTTTATATTCTAAATAACGCTCATCCAGCCAGGTATAAAATTGAGTCTGCATTTTCTGTTCAAGGATGATATCTTTGATCTCATCTATACTGTCTTCATAGTCGGGCTCTTTGCTGCTAATTTTTTCATCCACCTTAATAATATGATATCCGTATTCAGTCTTAACCGGTCCGCTGATTTTTCCAACTTCAAGGGCGAAAGCCGCCTTCTCAAATTCCGCTACCATTTCTCCTCTCTTAAAAAAGCCCAGGTCTCCTCCCTTTTGATTGTTGCTTGTATCAAGGGAATAATTTTTAGCCAGTTCAGCGAAATCCTCGCCTTTTGACAGTTTTTCCCGGACTTCCAGGGCCTTTTCTTCAGCGTCCACTAAAATATGACTTGCTTTAACCTTCTCTTCCTGAGCAAACATATTCTTGTTTTCTTCAAAATAATTTTTCATTTCGTCTTCGGAAATAGAAATAACAGGTTCCATCAGCTTTTTTACTTTAAAGTTCATAATTAAATCTTCTTTAACATCCTCTACCGAATAACCGCTGGATGCTATGGCCTGGTTAAACGACTCCTCGCCTCCGTAATAGTCCACTATCTTTTGCATCTCCTTTTGAATGTCTGCATCGGTAACTGTTATATTTTGCTTTTTAGCTTCCTGATTGATGATTTCCTGCATGATTAATGCATCCAGGGCTTGAGGACCATTTTGCTTCACTAAATAATCGTACAGCTCATCTTTACTGATGGCTTTGCCATTTACCCTGGCAACAGTATCCGTACGGAAATTCGTAACATACAGCGCAAACGCAACTATAAAAATAACAAACAGCATAATAACCGCAAGCAGTGTGCTGCGTTTTACCTGAATCATTTTTCACTCTCCTTCATGTTCCACTTTTCATTAGGAATAACTATAACAGAATATCAGATACGTGTCACTGGATAGTTTAAACATAATCATGAAAATACCATGGCGAAAATGTGAATTTATTGTGAATAATTATCTGCGGTTTGTTTTCTGATATGATAACTGATTGCCGAGCTGTTTGTCACCAGCAAAACCCCGGCCAGGATAAAAGCCCCCCCTATGACAGAAGACCACAGGAGTTGCTCTCCCAGGAAAAGTATTGAAATTGTAGTAGTAAGTACCGGGATAAGGTTAAGAAAGATCGAGGCTTCGCTTGAAGTTACCCTCAACAGGGCTTTGTTCCAGCAGACAAATGCCAGCAAAGAGGGAAATAGGTTAAGGGCAATGATTCCCAGGATGTGACTGCTGTTGACGGAGTATATCCATTCCGTACCGTTGATAAGGATATCCGTAAGGACAATGGGGGTATTAATGATAAGACCGCCCATAAGCAAAACTGTAAAGAGTGAAGCGGACGGAAATCCCCCTGCTTTCTTTTGATAAACCAGGGAATAAGTCGCCCAGCTCAAAACACTGAGAAGCATAAACAAATCGCCGAGGTTCACTGTCAATTGTAAAATCCTCGCAGGTTCTCCCCGAAATACTATCCATAATACTCCGGCAACTGAAATAATGATGCCTGTACCCTGGATTGTGTTTATTCTTTCCCGGTAAAAGAGGAAGGCCAGTACTGCAAAAATGACAGGGTTAAATGAGGCCAGCAAAGACGCATTGATGGCTGAAGTATAGTGCACTGACCAGTACACGGTAAGGCCGTTGAGACAATATCCGGTCAGCGCTAAAAACAAGATGAGCCGCCATCTTGAAATAAATAACCCTTTATGGACAATTAATTCCTTCCAGGACAAAGGGAAAAAAACCATAAAAGCAATGACCCAGCGCAATAAGTTTATAACTGTCGGTGGGACGGCCCCAGCCAGCAGCTTGCCGATAATAAAATTCAAGGACCACGAAGAAGCTGCCAGGACGAGCAGCAGGTAGCGATTCAGTTGCATAATTGTGTTAAAAACCCAACCATTTTACGACGTCCTGCTTCCGGGGCGGAGCCGGAGGAGACTGGTCGGGGTAACCAAGGGCTACGATAGATATCAGCTCATGTTCTTCAATTCCGACAACCTCGCTGATTTCCTTCTCCACATATTTCTGCGCGGTCATCCAACAGGTCCCCAATCCACGGGAATAAGCGGAAAGAAGCAGGTTTTGGATAAGAGCAGCTACCGATAAAACAGAGGCGTAATGTTCATTGCCGGCCTCAGCCCGGTTCATATTGGAAGTTCTCATCAACAGCTCAGTTGTAGGGGTGTAAAAAAGAAGGACTACCGGCGCCCCTCCGGCTGTCTTGATGGCCTGCAGCGAGATGTTTACCATCTTCTCCGGGAAAACCTGCTCCAGCCTGGGCCGGATATGTTTTTCCGTGGCGGTAAATGCTTGCAGCAGCTTATCTTTCTCATTTTTGGTATAAATAAAGATTTTCCAGGGCTGCCGGTTCATCCCGGACGGCGCCCACAGGGCTTCCTGAACGATCTCCTCCAGCAGTTCTCCCGGCACTTCCTTGTCCAGGTATTTTCTGATACTCCTTCTCCCCATAATGGCTGTAGTAAGTTCCATCACAATCACTCCCCTGATCTCTTTGTTTTTATTTCTCTTTTCCCCTGTCTATACTTTCCTTTCCAGTACATCCAGAGCTCTTTCCAAGGCTTTCAGTTCCTCCGGGGTTATCATTTCCTTGAGGTTTTGCTGAAATTCTTTGGCAATGGGATAAAGTTTTCCGGCAAGTTCACGTCCCAGTGCCGTTAAGTAAATTTGTAAACTCCTCCTGTCACCCGGGTCTTCCTTCCTTTCAACCAGTCCGTCCTTATAAAGCCGGTCCACAAAACCGGTTATGGCAGGGCTGTCCAACTGTAAATTAGAAGCGATGTCTTTTACGGCGCTCCCGTCATTTTGCAGAAGATAAAAAAGGACAAAGGACTGCCCCACAGTAATACCGTGTTGGGCATAAAGGCTGTTAAGATCTCTGGCCAACCGGCGGGCAAGCGCTCCTATCCTAAAACAAAAAAAACGGGTAAAATCTACAGTCATCTATTACCTCCCAAAAAAACATTTCAGTATATATTCATATATAATTATTTGGCATGTTAATATTTAATATATTACTATTTTTAATAATACTTTTTTTTATTATAAATTGTCAAATGCCTTTTCAGGCGAAAAAGTATAATGTAGAAAAAGTATGATTCCTCTGGATAATTGTTCTTGATAACCCATAAGCGATATGATATATTTATAACATAGTGTTATAAATATATCATATATAGGGAGATGCGAGTTATGAAAAATAATTTAAGGCATTTAGGATGGCTTGGTTTATTAGGTATTTTAGGTTTCTTTATTGATAATAAAGGGTTCTACGGTTTCTTCGGTTTTTTTGCCTTTTTTGCTTATTCAAGGGTAATTCCGGATGAACTTTTTAAAAAAAACATCAGCAAAGCGGGGTTAAATGCTTTTCTTACAGGTATTGTCTTCTACCCTATTACAACTCTATTCGCCACCATTACTAACTTTTTCCCCTTCGAAACTGTTTACGCCTTTGCTTATGGGATAAATTTCGGCTTGCAAGTACTGGTCTTTAGTTTTTCTCTGGTTGTTTATGAAGCAAAGGGTGATCAAATATGATGACAACCAGGATTAAAGAATATCGTGCAAAAAATAATTTAACTCAAGATGCCTTAGCCAGTATAGTGGGGGTCAGAAGGGAAACAATAGTGCATCTAGAAAACGGTAGGTATAACCCCTCGCTAAAGTTAGCCCATGATATTGCAAAGGCGCTAAACACAACAATTGATACCCTTTTTATTTTTACTACTGATGAACAGTCAAACAGGAATTAAGCCTATAAAGGAGGTAAGTATGTACGAATACAAATATGTGACCATAGAACTAAGTACCTGGACACGAAAGCCTAAAGAGGATTATCATGATGTCATTGAAGAACATGCACGCAATGGCTGGCGCTTGGTACAACAAAAAGCCCCGCAGCAGGCTCGTATAATCATGCGCCGCCACCACGGGACCGTAAGCAAACTATTTTCTCTTTAAGCAGACTTTATTATGAACTTTCAAGAGAGCCATTTTTCTGTCTAATATCACTCCACCGTTACCGACTTGGCCAGATTCCTGGGCTGGTCCACATTGCAGCTCCGCACCACCGCGGCATAATAAGCCAAAAGCTGCAAAGGGATAATGGTCAGGACAGGACTGACAATGTCCTCAGTGTTGGGGATATAAAGCACCTTGTTGACATATTTTTTGATTTCCTCGTCGCCTTCCCGGGCCACGCCAATGACATAAGCATCGCGGGCATTGACCTCTTTGACGTTGCTCATCGTCTTCTCATAGGTCCTCTGCTGTACGGCAATAGCAATCACCGGCGATTCTTCCGTAATCAGGGCCAGGGTACCGTGCTTCAACTCGCCGGCGGCATAAGCTTCTGCGTGGATATACGATATCTCTTTCAGCTTCAGGGCCCCTTCCTGGGCAATGTTGTAATCATAGCCCCGGCCGATAAAGAAGAGGTTGCTGCAGTGCTTGATGTTCTCGGCCAGTTCGAGGTAGATCGCCTTGCGGGAAAGGATTTCCTGAGCTTTGCGGGGCAGTTCCTGCAAAGCCCCAAGGATTCTTTCGGCCTTTTGAGGGTCCATGACACCCTTGACCTGGGACAGGTAAACGCTCAAGAGATACTGGGCAATAAGCATGGTAGTATATGCCTTGGTGGAAGCCACGGCGATCTCCGGTCCGGCCCAGAGATAAATGGTGTAATCAGCTTCCCGGGAGATACTGCTTCCCACCACGTTAGTAATGGCTACGGTGGCAGCCCCCCTGTTTTTGGCCTCTCTCAAGGCGGCCAGGGTATCAGCCGTTTCTCCCGACTGACTGATAAAGACAGCCAGGGTCTCCTCGTTTATCAGCGGGTCACGGTAACGGAACTCTGAGGCTATATCCACCTCCACGGGTACGCGCATGAATTCTTCAATCAGCGGCTTGCCGATCAGCCCGGAGTGATAGGCGGTACCACAGGCCACGATGAAGACCTTTTTCCATTTCTCCACCTGTTCCCTGGTAAAATTCAATTCGTCAAACCTGACCCTGCCGTTTAGGATACGGCCGGTCATCGTTTTTCTGAAAGCTTCGGGCTGTTCAAAGATCTCCTTAAGCATAAAATGGTCGAACCCACCCTTTTCCGCCGCTTCGGCGTCCCAGTCCACGCGGTAGATGTCACGCTTCACCGGGCGGTTGAACCTGTCAAAAATCTCCACGCTTTCATTAGTAAGTACTACCATTTCCCCGTCGTTGACGAGGTAAATGTCCCGCGTATGGTTTAAAATTGCGGGAATATCGGACGCGATAAAGTTCTCCCCCTGTCCCAGACCTATAATGAGGGGACTGTCTTTACGCGCCGCTACCAGCTTTTCCGGCTCCCGTATGGAAATAACGCCAATGGCATAGGAACCGTTAACCTTATCCAGGGTCCTCCTGACAGCCTTTAGCAAATCGCCGTCATAGAATTCTTCCACCAGGTGGGCAATTACCTCCGTATCAGTTTCAGAAGCGAAGACATGACCTCTTTGCGTAATCAGCCACTCTTTCAGTTCCATATAGTTCTCAATGATACCGTTGTGAACAACGGCAAATTCCTCGGAACAGCCCTGATGGGGATGGGAATTGACGTCACTGGGCCTCCCGTGTGTAGCCCAACGGGTGTGCCCGATGCCGATTCTCCCGGCAGGTGTGGCCTGCTCCAGTTTTTTCTCCAGATTACTAAGTTTTCCCACGCATTTCACGACTGCAATACGCGCCTGTTCAATAACAGCCACGCCGGCAGAATCATAACCCCTGTATTCAAGCTTCTTTAAACCGGACACCAGAAGAGGTGTTACATCCCTAGGCCCGATATAACCAACAATACCGCACATCTTATGTTTTCCTCCTCCATTTGTCTCTCAACAAAAATGGGTAGCATGGTTAACTGCGCCGGGTAACATTTGCAAAAGAAAATATAATCCCCGGTACCCAGTTTAACCTGTACCCTTAGTAAGTAAAGGTATTCTTTTTCCATAGTACCCGCACCCGGTACCCTTTGTCCCCGGAATTGCTTCCGGTCTTTTGATACCTTTAACGGTGGTGCTGCACCGGGGGGCACCCGCCGAATGCTTCGATAATCCCCCTCCTCGTCAACCGTCCTGAGACGGTCCAGGCGCTCTTTTTTTTGGTCCGGGAATCCATATGATAATTTGGGGACGTTTTACACTCCTCGCTAATCATCACCTCCCAAATACTTAATATGCAGCAGGATTATATTGTTGCCTGTCACATTTCCTTTGTATTTCCTTTGTATTTACTTATATGACTAAACGTAATCATTTTACACTACCTAATCTTCATCATCAAGGAAAAGTTTTAGTTGGTTCTTGTCGGTACTCTCATCAATATAGACCTCAACGCAGTTCCTTCCTTTATCTTTGGCTTTATACATAGCAGCGTCAGCCTTTTTAACGAGATTTTCCAGCGCCTCCTTCCCGTTAATCCTTGTTTTGGAACCATGATACACGGCAATACCCATACTGACCGTTATATTTAGATTAATGTCTCCGGCTTTAATAGTGGTCTCTTTAATATGTTTTCTCAGGCGTTCAGCCATCATTTTAGCCCCTTCAATATCGGTATCGGGAAGTATTATGGTAAATTCTTCACCACCCAGTCTCCCCACAACATCACTGATTCGCACATTTCTTTCCAGCATTCTGGCCAGGCTGATCAGGACTTCATCTCCTACCGCGTGTCCAAAGGTATCATTTATCCTTTTGAATTTATCTATATCCAGAAAGATTAAGGAACAGGTCCTCTCATTACGCTGGATCAGTTCAATTATCTGCCGGCCCCGCTGAAAGAAATGAAAACGGTTAGCCAATCCGGTCAGGGCATCGTACTGGGCTTGTGACTCAAGTCTGTCCATCAACTGCCTTATTTTTTCGCCCATCAGGTAGAAGGACTCGCTTAAAGCCGCCAGCTCCTGGTAACCAGGCGATTCCAGGGCAGACCAGGAAAGGATGTCCGATTTGTAGTTTTCCGTAAATATTTTTACTTTCTCGGTTATTTTTGTAAGCGGCGCAACTATTCTGCCTGAAAGATGCCTGGCTATCGGAAAAATAACCAATATAATAATAACCAGCAGAGCCATCAAGATGGTTGACACTTTGTGAAACCAGCTGCCCAGGACTTCTCCTTTTTCTATTTCAATAACAAGGCCCCAGTCTCTCTCCGGGATCCAGCGATAAGCAGCTAAAACTTTGGACCCCCTGTAATTGGAGTGTTCGCCAAACCCTGTCTCCCCGCCAATAACCCTGTCAACCAAGGTTGAACGTGTATTAAGCCGGTATTTTGTAGTCTCTTTGATGACGCCCTTTTCTATTAATTCCGGAGTAAACCTGGATTCGGTCAGCATAATTCCCCTTTTATCCACCAGGTATGTTTCGCCGGTTTCCCCGAAACGGAATGAAGAAATGTACTTATCGATCTTGGCCAGACTTAGCGTCCCAAAAACCACGCCTGTTATTTCCCCATTTTTCGAATAGACCGGGCTGGCAACAACTACTACCGGGCTTTCGTCCTTTCTGCTGATCAACACTTCGCTGATAGTATCTTCTCCTTCAAGGGCCTCTTTAAAATAACTCCTGTCTCCCACATACAGCACTGATTGTTCAGCAGTGGCGTCTATCAGTACATGTCCGTCTTTTCCGGCTAAGAAATAAGAGTCAAACTCGCTGCTTAGCTTATTAATATAATTCGCGAATAATGTTTTTGCGCCGGTCAGGTCTTCCTTCTCAAACAACTGCGAGAGGGCAAGCTGCCTTATATCTTCCGCTCTTTCCTCAAACCAGTTGTTGATAAGCTGGGCCTGCTGGTCACGGGAACTGGTCAGACTTAAAAAGGTAAGTTCTTTAACAGACTGAAGCGTCGTAATGGAAGATATAGTCACGCTCAGAAGCGAACCTACAATGCCGGCCAGTACAAACCAGCTGATCAAGGCCTTGTATAATTTGGGTCTGCCGTTTACCGGCACTGTCAACACTCCTTTAGTCAAGGTCCCGGGTCAGTTAAAACAGCAAATTGTCTTAATCATTCCTGATAAATATTCTACAAAAAATCACAAATCCCCTTTTATTGTAATAATAACTCCTGCCCAAAAGCGGGCAGGAGTTATTACTTACTTTAACGCCCTGTACGCTATGTCTTTGCGGTAATGACAATCTGTGAAACTCATTCTTTTTATCGCTTCATAGGCATTTTCCCTTGCCTTAGCGATATTCGCCCCCAATGCGGTTACGGAAAGGACCCGCCCGCCGGCTGATACGATTTGCCCATCCTGCCAGGCAGTCCCGCTGTGGAACACTATTACATTATCAGAGGACGCCTCTTCCAGGCCGCTGATGGGGTATCCCGTCCGGTAAGACCCGGGATAACCCCCGGATGCCATCACCACGGTAATACATGCTTCCGGTATCCAATCTATTTTTGTTTCATGCAGCCGTCCTTCCACAGCCGCCAGGATAATTTCGACCAAGTCGGATTCCAGCCGGGGCAGGACAACCTGTGTCTCCGGATCGCCAAAGCGGCAGTTGAATTCCAACACCTTGGGACCCTCCCTGGTCAGCATCAAGCCAGGATACAGCACGCCGCGATAAGGCCGTCCTTCTTTTTCCATAGCCTTGATTACAGGCTGCAGTATTTTTTCGTCTATCTCCTGCATCAGCTCAGGCGTCCCTGCGGGAACCGGTGAGTAAGCCCCCATGCCGCCGGTATTCGGTCCCTTGTCACCGTCAAAAATACGTTTATGGTCCTGAGCCGGGACCATTGGAATAATGGTCTTCCCGTCACAGAAGGCCAGGATGCTGAGTTCTTCGCCTTCCAGGTATTCTTCTATCACAATTTTTTCTCCGGCTGATCCCACGGCTTCACCGGTAAGTACGCTCTCTATGGCCTCATCAGCCTCTTTAATGGTCGGACAGATTAAGACGCCTTTGCCGGCTGCCAGTCCATCTGCTTTAATTACCCATGGACCCGGTATTTCCCGGGCAAAGTTCCTGGCCGACTCGGTATCCGTAAAAACCCCGTAACGCGCGGTCGGGACCCCATAGCGCCACATCAGGTCTTTGGCAAAAGCCTTGCTGCCCTCTATCTCCGCCGCTTTCTTACTGGGACCGAAAGCCTTGATTCCGACCTCCTCGAGGGCATCCACCAATCCGAGAGTCAGGGGAAGTTCCGGCCCGATTATTACCAGGTCAATAGCTTCCTTTTTGGAAAAGTCAACGATCCCTTCAATGTCATCAACTTTTAAGGGTATGCACTGCGCCAGCCCGCTGATGCCGGCGTTACCCGGCGCGCAATAGATCTGTGCAACACGGTCGCTTTGGGCCAGTTTCCAGGCCAGGGTATGCTCACGGCCCCCGCTGCCAATAATCAATATCTTTAGTTTAGCCATTTATACCACCCCAATCTCCTAGCAGTCTGCTGAAAAACAGCTTTTTTTTGGCACGTGGACTTTTTCAACGGTCTCTCAGTGCTTGAAATGCCTGATCCCTGTAAATACCATAACCAGCCCGTATTCATCGGCCTTCTTGATGGTATCCTCATCCCTGATGGATCCGCCCGGTTGAATAACAGCCTTGATACCGCGCTGGGCTGCCAGTTCCACCGTATCTGAAAAGGGGAAGAAAGCGTCGGAAGCCATTACCGCGCCCCGGGCTTCCTTATCAGCCTGTTCCAGGGCAATCCTGGCCGCGCCCACCCGGTTCATCTGACCGGCTCCCACTCCGAGCGTCTGCTTATTCTTCGTGACTACAATAGCATTGGACTTGACATGTTTAACCACTTTCCAGGCAAAAAGCAGCTCCTCCAGCATCTTGGTGTCAGGTTGCTTTTGAGAGACGATCTGCAGGTCTTTTTCTGTGACCCGCACGTCATCCCATTCCTGAACCAGAAAACCTCCGCTGACCGGCTCAATCCAGTATTCCTGTTCTTTCTTCGGACTGTCCCCCATAGCCAAAAGCCGCACGTTTTTCTTCGTTTCCAGTATTGCCAGGGCCTCCGAGCTGTAAGAAGGGGCTATGACCGCTTCCATAAAGGTCTTGCTTATTTCCTGGGCCGTTTTCTTGTCCACCGGCCGGTTCAGACCGATGATTCCGCCAAAGGCGGAAATAGGGTCAGCGGCATAGGCCCTGGTATATGCCTCCAGGATATCAAAGCCAAGCGCCGTACCGCATGGGTTAGTGTGTTTTATCACGGTGGCGGCGGGTTGTTCAAACTCGGCTACCACCGACCAGGCTGCCTGCAAATCAACCAGGTTGTTATAGGAAAGTTCCTTTCCATGCAGCTGTCGGGCCGCGGCCAGTGTTCCTCCAGTATTGCCATATCCCCTGTAAAAAGCAGCTTTTTGGTGGGGGTTTTCACCATAGCGCAGTTCCTGCACTTTTTCGCCGCCCACGAACCAGGATGACGGAAATCCGTCCGGGTCAACTACCCTGTTCAAGTAACGACTAATGGCCATATCATACCCCGCTGTATGGGTAAATGCCTCCAGGGCCATTTCCAGCCTGCTCTGCCTATCTATTTCACCTTTTTGCTGTAACTGGACAATCACTTCCTCATAGCGGTCGGGATTAACTACCACAGCAACCCGCTCATAGTTCTTGGCCGCGGCGCGGACCATGGAAGGACCCCCGATGTCTATGTTTTCAATGGCCTCTTCCAGTGTTACGCCGGGTTTTGCCACGGTCGCACCAAACGGATAGAGGTTTACCACAACCAGGTTAAAAGGTTTGATTCCCAGCCTGTCCAACTGCTCAAGATGTTTTTGCTCTCCTTTGGCTAAAATACCGGCATGAATGTTGGGATGAAGGGTCTTGACCCGTCCTTCCAGGATTTCCGGAAACCCTGTCACGTCAGAAGCTGAAGTTACTGCAACACCTGCCTCCTTCAAGGTGCGGGCTGTCCCTCCCGTTGAAACGATTTCAAATCCAAGATCAGTCAGCCCCTTCGCAAATTGGACCAGGCCTCTCTTGTCGGAGACGCTGACCAAGGCACGTTTACTCATTCAACTCACCTTCCCCTGTAATCTTTACTTTTCTTCCCTCGCAGATTATACGCCCTTCACTGAGCAGTTGTACAGCTTTAGAGTAGATGACATGCTCTTCTTTCAGTATCCGTTCAGACAGGCTTTCTTCCGTATCATCGGGATACACGGGCACGACTGCCTGCAGGATAATAGGACCCGAATCCACGCCTTCGTCTACGAAATGGACGGTACAGCCGCTGTAACGAACCCCATACTCCAGGGCCTGCTTTTGGGCATGAAGGCCAGGAAAGGACGGCAAAAGGGAGGGATGGATATTAAGAACAGGCACACCGGCCTGACGGATAAAGTACGGCGAAAGGACCCGCATGAATCCTGCCAGTAGGATATAGTCAACCTGATAATTTTTAATAATTTTAAGTAAACTTTCCTCAAAATCCTCTTTTGTGGAAAATACTTTGGGATTGACCCAGTATGCGGGGATCTCATTTTGCCTGGCTCTTTCCAGGGCCAGGGCTTCTTTTTTATCACTGAGCACAGTGACAATGGAAGCGTTGATTTCATTGCTGTTTACGGCCTCCAGCAGCGACTGGAGATTGGATCCCCTACCGGAAGCGAGGACGGCAAGACGCAGCTTACGCATTATTCCATCCCCCTTATAGTGACACCGGGATTACCTTCTGTCACCCTGCCAATAATATTAGCTGTTTCCCCTTTTTGCTCCAGCCACTTAAGGAGTCTTTTCGTCTCCTCGGGATCTGCAACCAGGACAAAGCCTATCCCCATATTGAAAGTCTTCAGCATTTCCATTTTATGTACCTGTCCGCCCCGTTCGAGGAGTTCAAAGACTGGCAAAACAGTCCAGGACCCCAGCGATATTTCTATATGTGTTCCGGGCGGCAGGATGCGGGGCGGGTTCTCAATGAGCCCTCCGCCCGTGATATGAGCCATCCCCTTAATCTTAAAGTTTTGCAAAATTTCCCGGACTGTTTTTACATAGATCCGGGTGGGGCGCAGCAGTTCCTCCCCCAGTTTGCATCCCAGCTCAGGGACTTCCTCTTCCGGCTGCCAGCCGTAAACTTCAAAAAATATCTTGCGAGCCAGGGAATAACCGTTGGAATGGAGTCCGCTGGAGGCCAGTCCCACCAGTATATCCCCGGGCTTGATGCTGCTGCCGTCGATGATCGCGTTTCGCTCCACCACTCCTACGGCAAACCCGGCCACATCATATTCCCCGGGGCGATAGAAACCGGGCATCTCCGCAGTCTCGCCCCCAATCAGGGCACAGCCTGATTGACTGCATCCTTCGGCAATTCCTGCAACGATTGCTGCAACCTGTTCCGGTTCAAGCCTTCCAACAGCCAGGTAGTCCAAGAAAAAAAGGGGTTCCGCCCCTGAGACCAGGATATCATTGATACACATAGCCACACAGTCTATACCGATCGTATCATGCTTGTTTATGAGGTGAGCAACTGCCAGCTTGGTCCCTACCCCGTCAGTTCCGGAGACCAGGACCGGGTTTTTGTATTTATTGACGTCCAGGGCGAAAAGGGCTCCGAAACCGCCCAGGCCACCCATCACTTCTTGGCGGTACGTCTTTTTCACCAGGGGCTTGATCAGTTCTACGGCCTGGTTTCCCTTGCCAATGTCAACGCCCGCCTCCTGATAAGTTAATCCCGCAGGTTTCCGCATGCTTTCGCCTCCCTCCTGCGGTTATTGGGAACTTCCAGGATATGTTTACCCAGGTCTTCTTCCGGCGGTATTTCAATAGGATAGTTTCCGCTCAGGCAGGCCGTACAAAAACCGGTCTTCCTGCCCAGGGCGCGATACAATCCTTCCAGACTTAAATAATGGAGCGAGTCGGCCCCGATGAATTGGCGGACCTCTTCCACAGATTTTTGTGAAGCAATTAGCTGGCCCCGTTCCGAAATATCTATCCCATAATAACAGGGGTATACTACGGGCGGTGAACTTACCAGCATGTGAACCTTATCGGCTCCCTTGCTGCGTACCATCTCCACTATTTTTTTGCTGGTAGTCCCCCGGACAATGGAATCGTCAACAATCACAACACTTTTCCCCTCCACCAGTCTGGTAATGGGGTTTAGTTTTAAGCGCACTCCCATGTCTCTTTCATTTTGTTCCGGCTGGATAAAGGTCCGGCCCATATAGCGGTTCTTCATCAAACCCATATCGAAAACAATTCCCAGTTGTTCCGCATAACCCAAGGCTCCCGCAATACCCGAGTCGGGAACAGGTATCACTAAATCCGCTTCTACCGGGTGTTCCCGGGCCAGTTCCCTTCCCATTGCCCGGCGGGCCTGCATCACATTTATCCCGTCAATATTGGAATCGGGACGGGCAAAATAGATATACTCGAAAATGCATACAGCCGGCTCGGCAGGGGCAAAGAACCTTCTTGAGCGCATCCCGTCCTGATCGATGGTCACTATTTCTCCCGGGGCAAAATCACGAACGAATTCTGCGCCCAAAGCATCCAGGGCGCATGATTCGGAAGCTATCACATAATCCTTGCCCAGTTTGCCCAGGCATAAGGGGCGATTGCCGTAGGGGTCGCGTACCCCGATGATCTTGTCTTCGGTCATAACGACAAGCGAATAAGTCCCTTTCAAGTCAATCATGCACTTCATCAAGGCTTCTTCAATAGTGCTCTGCCCATACCGGGCAATCAAATTAACAATTACCTCAGAATCAATGGAGGACTGGAACACCGAGCCATTGGCCGACAGTTTCTCTCTCAGCTCGTTGGCATTGGTCAGGTTCCCGTTGTGCGCCACCGCCAGGCTGCCCTGGAAGTACCGGCACACCAGCGGCTGGGCGTTGACAGCCAGGCTCGAACCCGTGGTGGAATACCTTACATGTCCGATCGCGCTGTGTCCCTTCAGGCTGTTGAGGGCTTCTTCCGTAAAAACGTCAGACACCAGCCCCATATCTTTATGGAGTTTGATACCCATTCCGTCAGACACTGCAATCCCGGCGCTCTCCTGGCCCCGGTGCTGCAACGAATAGAGGCCGTAATAGGTGAGCTTGGCCACATCCTTGCCGGGCGCATAGACAGCGAAAACGCCGCAGGCTTCTTCCATCTTGTCTAAGCATTCATTATGCATGGTATCGCCCCCCGATATTTTTCCTCCATTGCCTCAACCTCAAGGCGAACCTTCCAACCGGAGCCGGTAATGTTTAATTCCGGCCCGCCCACGTTCCCCAGGACCTTGTAAGGAACCTTGACCTGGTTTAAACGGTTCAATACTGTATCCACCCGGTCTTTGGGTGTCGTAATTATTATTCTGGACTGCGACTCGCCAAAAAGCAGGCTGCTGGCTCTTAAGCTGTCTGTCAGGATAACTTCGGCGCCAATCCCGCCTTCTATAGAGCATTCGGCCAAGGCAACAGCCAGCCCACCTTCCGAGCAGTCGTGGGCTGCGGTAACCAGGCCTTCCCTGATCAAATCCAGAGTCGTTTTCTGCACCAGCTTCTCCTGCTGCAGGTTTATTTCCGGAGGCCTGCCCGCTTCCAGGCCGTGAATAATACTGAGATACAGGCTGCCTCCCAGTTCGTCTTTAGTCTGTCCCAACAGGATGATAATATCACCGTCGTTCTTGAAGGACATGGTGGTCACCCGGGAGATGTCCTCAACCAGACCTACCATTCCAACCACCGGTGTGGGGTAAATAGCTTCTCCTTTGGTTTCATTATAGAAACTTACGTTTCCTCCGGTTACCGGGGTTTCCAGTTCACGGCAGGCATCGCTTATGCCTGCGACCGCTTCCTTGAACTGCCAGAATACTTCCGGTTTCTCGGGATTGCCGAAATTAAGACAGTCGGTAACCGCCAGGGGCAGAGCCCCTGAACACACCAGATTGCGCGCAGCCTCGGCTATGGCTATCTGCCCGCCCCGGTATGGGTCAAGGTAAACGTAACGGGAGTTGCAGTCAGTGGTAGCCGCAATCCCTTTGTTGGTCCCTTTGACCCGCAGCACCGCCGCATCACTGCCCGGCCCCAGCACAGTATTGAGCCCGACCATATAATCGTACTGGCGGAAAACCCATTCCTTGCTGGCAACCGTTCCCGTACCCAAAAGCGTTAGCAGCACCTGGCTGTAGTCCTCCAATTCGGGCAGCGTACTCAAATCGTATTCCTGGGCCTGAACAAGGTAGCCCGGTTCCTTGGCTTCCCTCATATAAACAGGACACATTTCGGTCAGGGCTTTGGCCGGGAGATGGGCAACCACCTGGTCGCCTTCCTTGATCGTCATATATCCGTCATCCGTCACCTGTCCGACTACGACGGCTTCCAGCCCCCACCTTGCAAAGATGTCCATAACTTCCTGTTCCCTGCCTTTTTTTGCAACGACCAGCATCCGTTCCTGCGACTCGGAAAGCATGATTTCATAAGGTGTCATCCCTGTTTCCCGCCTGGGTACCCTGGCCAGATCCATCTCGATCCCCGTGTCCGCCCGGGACGCCATTTCACAGGATGAGCTGGTCAGACCTGCCGCTCCCATATCCTGCATACCTATCACATAGCCGGTTTTAATCAGCTCCAGGCAGGCCTCCAGCAGCAGTTTTTCCATAAAGGGGTCACCCACCTGGACGGCCGGCCTTCTTTCCTCCGAGCTTTCATTCAGTTCTTCCGAGGCAAAAGTAGCGCCGTGGATACCGTCCCGGCCCGTACGCGCCCCCACGACCATCACCGGGTTGCCCGGCCCGGCCGCCACCCCTTTGGCAATGTCTTTTATATCCATCAGCCCGATACACATAGCGTTGACCAGGCAGTTATCTTCATAAGAGGGGTGAAAATAGACCTCTCCTCCCACCGTGGGAATCCCGATGCAGTTGCCATACCCGGCAATACCGGCCACCACGCCGCCAAAAAGGTAACGCGACTTCTTGCTTTTCAGGGAGCCGAAACGCAGCGAATCCAGAATTGCAACAGGGCGCGCTCCCATAGTGAAAATATCACGAATGATGCCTCCCACGCCTGTGGCCGCCCCCTGGTAAGGTTCGATCGCCGAGGGGTGGTTATGGCTTTCAATTTTAAACACCACGGCCTGGCCGTCTCCGATATCAATTACGCCCGCATTCTCGCCAGGTCCCTGGATAACCCTGGGCCCCTTGGTCGGGAAGTTTCTTAAAACCGCCTTGGAATTTTTATAGCTGCAATGTTCGGACCACATTACCGAAAACATGCTTAGTTCAACCTCATTGGGCTCACGTCCGAGGATTTCAATGATCCTCTCGTATTCCTGGTCCGACAGCCCCATTTCACGCCACAGCGCTTCTTTCACCGTACTCCACCTTCCTCCCACCATTTCAACAGCGATTTGAAGATATTCAAGCCGTCAATGCCGCCCAGGACTTCTTCGGAACACCGTTCCGGGTGGGGCATCATGCCGAGAATGTTCCCTTTTTCATTGATGATCCCTGCAATATTATTAAGCGACCCGTTTGGGTTTGCCTCTGGCGTAATCTCGCCCCCTGCGCTGCAGTAGCGAAAAACAACCAGCCCGTCTTTTTCCAGGCGTTCCAGCGTATCCCTGTCAGTTACATAACTTCCTTCCCCGTGTGCAATGGGAACCTGGACAACCTGTTTGGGAGAATACATCCCGGTAAACGCGGTATCCGTTCGTTCCACCCGCAGGTAGGTGTTATGACACTGGAAGCGCAGGCTGGGGTTTCTGATAAGAGCGCCCGGCAAAAGGCCCATCTCGGTAAGGATTTGAAAACCGTTGCAGATTCCCAGGATGAGTCCGCCTTTTTTGCCGAACTCTATCACCTTATCCATGATGGGCGAAAAACGGGCAATTGCTCCGGTACGGAGATAATCTCCGTAGGAAAAGCCGCCCGGAAGAATAACGCAGTCAATGTTTTTGAGCTCTTCATCACCGTGCCACAAGTATTGCACCGGTTGATTCAGCACTTTATCTACGACATGATAGCAGTCGGCGTCACAATTGGAACCGGGAAAAACTACGACTCCGAATCTCATCGTTTTACCTCCACCACATCTATATAGTATTCCTCAATTACCGGATTGGCCAAAAGCCGGGCGCACATCTCATCAACCTGCTCCCTGGCCTTCCCGATGCTGTCTCCTTCCAACTTGACCTCAATGTGTTTGCCGACCCGTACTTCTTCGACATTCTGGTAACCCAGTGACACCAGGGCTTTTTGTACGGCATTGCCCTGGGGATCAAGAATGCTTTTCTTAAAGTTTATGGTTATAACAGCCTTATACATTATTTATTCCCTCCTGACAAACGACGTAATACTTCACGGTAGGCTTCTTCCACTTGGCCCAGGTCGCGGCGGAAACGGTCCTTGTCCAGCTTTTCATGTGTGACCGTATCCCAGAAGCGGCAGGTATCGGGCGAGATCTCATCGCCCAGGAGTATCTGCCCGTTATGACGGCCAAATTCGAGCTTAAAGTCAACAAGTTCGAGCGAGAGAGGTTCCAGGTGGGCCAGCAGGACCTCGTTAATCATGACAGCCATATCTTTTATCGCCGCCATCTCCTCATCAGAGGCTAAACCCAGGGCCTTGACATGATAATCATTAATCATGGGGTCCCCCAGTTCGTCACTCTTGTAATAAAACTCCAGGACGGGGGAAGGCAGCCTGGTCTCTTCCGGCAGGCCCGTGCGTTTGGCCAGGGAACCGGCAACAATATTTCGCACAACGACCTCCACCGGGATTATCTCCATTTTTTTTACCAGCATGTTCCTGTCGCCGGTCATTTCAATAAAATGGTTGGGTATCCCCTTTTCGGTCAGAAGTTTAAAAAAGATGGTGGAAATCTGGTTGTTGTAATAGCCCTTGTCCTGAATGGACCCTTTTTTCAACCCGTTAAAAGCGGTGGCATCATCTTTGTAGTATACCATATAAACGTCGGGATCGGATGTTTTATATACCTTTTTCGCTTTACCTTCATAGATTTGCTCGAGAATATCCACCATTATCGTTTCCCCTTTCTGATCTAGTATTAGACAATTAACTAAAACCAACTAATTCAACCTTCGCAAAAACAACGACCGTGGATGGTCAAATGTTGCGATGCCATGGACGACTGAATGTAGAACTTCAATGAGACTGCTCAAAAACCCGAAGGTCAAGGCGTTCAGTCTCTAACCAAGCAGTCCGGCTCTCTTGAATATATAATCCACATTCTTCAGGTGATAGTCATAGTCAAAAAGGCTTTCCACTTCGGCCGGACTTAGCCGGGCCATAATTTCCGCATCGGCAAGTATGAGCGATTTCAGATCCTTTTTCTCGTCCCAGGCTATCATGGCATTGCGCTGGGTCTGCCGGTAAGCGGTATCGCGGTCCAGCCCCTTGTCCACCAGGGCCAGCATCACCCGCTGCGAGAAAACCAGGCCCAGTGTTTTTTCTACATTTAATTTCATATTCTCCGTATTTACCTTAAGTCCTTTCAATACCTTGATTATTTGTTCCATCATGTAATGCAGGAGAATGGTGCTGTCCGGCAGGATAACCCGCTCTACTGATGAATGGCTGATATCCCGTTCATGCCAGAGCGCCACATTTTCAAAAGCTGCTACGGCATTACCCCGAATTACCCGGGCCAGTCCGGAAATTCTCTCTCCCATAACCGGGTTGCGCTTGTGCGGCATGGCAGAAGAACCTTTTTGCCCTTTAGCGAAAGGCTCTTCCACTTCCAGCACCTCGGTGCGCTGGAGATGACGAAGTTCGGTCGCGAACTTATCGAGGGAACTGGCAATTACGGCTAATGTCGACAGGTAGTGGGCATGCCTGTCCCTCTGGATGATCTGGGTTGAGACCAGCGCAGGTTTTAAAGACATGCGGTCGCAGACATATTCTTCGACCTGGGGCGGAATATTGGCATAAGTCCCGACAGCCCCTGATATTTTTCCCACCGCTATGTTTTCAATCGCCTCTTTGAGCCTGGCGATATTGCGTCTGTTTTCCGTGTGCCACAGGGCCATTTTCAGGCCAAAAGTGACCGGTTCGGCATGGACCCCGTGGGTGCGTCCCATCATAAGTGTATCCTTGTACTGCAAGGCTGTTTCTTTCAATACTTCGTCAAGTACGGTCAGTTTTTCCAGGATGAGCTCCCCGGCCTGTTTCATCTGGACGGAAAGGGCCGTATCCAGTACATCGGACGATGTCATGCCCATGTGGATATACTTGGCGTCTTCTCCGACATATTCAGCAACATTGGTTAAAAATGCAATCACATCGTGCCTTGTTACTTCTTCTATTTCCTTGATCCTTTCCACATTAAACCCGGCTTTTTCCCGGATGGTCCGGGCGGCCTGGGAGGGGATCATTCCCAGGTGGGCCATAGCTTCACAGGCTAAAACTTCAATCTCCAGGATAACGGCCCAGCGGTTTTGTTCTGTCCAGATTTTTCCCATTTCCTGCTGGGTATAGCGCTCTATCATTTCATATTCCTCCTGTATTCCGTTAAATACGGCTTCCCTATACCTATTTCCCGGTCTCCGGCCAAAATTATTTATAAGAATAGTATTATCGGTAAAATAACAATCCGGTAAACTCGGATATCGGATAATCGTTTATTTATAAATCCCGGGCCCACTGCTGTACCTTTTCGTTTTTAGCCGCAACTTCCCGGGCCATTTGCTGTTTATACTGCACAAATCTTTCCCTGAGCCCTTTATTCTTGACGCCCAGTATCTGGACTGCCAGCAGAGCGGCATTCTTAGCGCCGTCAATTGCTACAGTGGCAACCGGAACCCCCGATGGCATCTGCACAATTGAATAGAGGGCATCCATTCCCTGCAGACCGGTGGCATTCAGGGGAACGCCGATAACAGGCAGCGGGGTTAATGCTGCAAGCACACCGGGGAGGTGAGCGGCTGCTCCGGCGCCGGCAATAATGACCTCAATACCCCGTCCGGCTGCTTCCCGCGCTAACTCCAGGGCCTGGTCGGTCGTCCGGTGAGCAGAGGCCACGTGGACTTCATATTCAACATTAAATTCCTGCAGGGCCTGGGCGGCTTTCTTCATGACAGGCCAGTCAGAATCACTGCCCATGATGATCAGAACCTCTTTCATTAGATGAACCTCCATCCTTTTCCTTTACCTGGTAATAATTTTTAAATACAAAAAGGTGAGCTGGTCTTTTTTTTTAGACAGGGCTCACCCGTAAAGCTTGACAACGAACTTACACTCTTATCTTATCCATTTAATTTTATCCTGTCAACCGGCATAAAGCGAACATTTTCATCTTTTTTCTGTTTATTGTTCGTGTTTTAGGCTTAAAATGACTAAATAGCATACCCTTTTTCAAATGCTTTAAGGTTAATTGCGAATAAAGAGGGGCGAACCTTGTTTTCCAGCGCTCTCACCCATACCTCCTTGGAAAACCCCAATTTCTTAGCCAGGACGCCTATCATTACCGTATTCGACACCCGCGGGTTGCCGCAGGACTCGGCAATGCCGAGCGCATCAACTTCCGTTGCCTTTTCCACCCTGGTACGGATCAATTCTACGATGCCCTGCGGGTACTCAGCTTTACCCAGTATCACCGGGATGGGTTCAATGACCTGAGTGCTCACGATCACTTCACCCTCAGGTTTGACATATTCCAGCCAGCGCAGGACTTCAAGCTGTTCAAAGGCCAGGACGGCATCGGCCTCGCCTTTTTCAACCAGAGGCGAGAAGACCTTTTGACCGATTTTCACCTGTGTGACCACACTGCCACCCCGCTGCGCCATCCCGTGGATTTCCGACATCTTGACGTCCAAACCGCTTTGGAGCGCTACTTCTGCCAGCACGTTGCTGGCTAAAATCGTCCCCTGGCCTCCGACACCTACCAGCAATAGATTTAAATTATTCATTATCATCACCCGCTTTCACGATTGCCGAAAGTTTGCAGACCTGCATACACAGGTTGCAGCCCGTACAAATGGGAGTATTCAACGTTATCCTGCCGTCCCGCAGGGCAATGGCGGGACACCCCAGGTTAAGACACTGCTTGCAGTTGATACATTTCTCACTATCTATCCGGACACTTTTTCCGGTTGCTTTTTCCAGCAGGGCACAGGGCCTTTTGGCTATGATCAACGAAATCTCGGGGACCGAGGTTTCCTCCCTGAGAACGGTTTCCAGCCCGGCCAGATCAAAGGGATCTATTTCCACCACTCTTTTGATGCCCAAAGCGCGGGCCAGTTCTGCCACCTGCACGGCGTAAGCCGGTTCTCCCTGAAGTGTCTTGCCTGTAGCGGGGTGCTGCTGGTGCCCCGTCATGGCCGTGGTATTGTTGTCAAGGATCATCACCGTGCCAGTTCCCTTATTGTACACCATATCAATCAACCCGGTAATCCCGCTGTGGAAGAAGGTGGAATCACCAATGACCGCTACTACCCGGCCCTTTAAAGCGGGATTGGCTTTTTCCATCCCCAGGGCCACGCCGATGCTGGCGCCCATGCAGATGGTGGTGTCCATAGCTTCCAGCGGCGGCAGGCAGCCCAGGGTATAGCACCCGATGTCCCCGGTAACCGTCAGCTTCAGCTTCTTCAAGGTATAGAAAACTGCGCGGTGCGGGCAGCCGGGGCACAACACCGGCGGCCTGGGCGGAGCGGCAGGCAGTCCGGCAACAGACACTTTAGCGGTTGCCGGGATTTCCAGGCCCAGTTCGGCGCCGATTTTTTCCCTGACCATGGCGGAGGTAATCTCCCCTATCACAGGGAAGAGGGCTTTGCCTTTTACCTTGATACCCATCACCGTAATCGCTTCTTCCAGAAACGGTTCCAGTTCCTCCACCACGAAAAGCTGTTCCACCTGTGATGCAAAATCCCGGATCGTTTTCTCCGGCAAGGGGAAGGTCAGCCCCAGTTTGAGCACGCTGGCTTCGGGCAGGGCCTCCTTAACGTACTGGTAGCACATCCCGCTGGTGATGATACCGCAGCGGCGGTCTTTTAGTTCCACCCGGTTTAGCTCTGTATTATCAGCCCACTCGCGCAGCTTCTGCAGGCGCTCTTCGACAAACACGCGCCTTGCGCGACCGTGAGCGGGGATCATAATATACTTAACAGTGTTTTTTGTATAGGCCTTGAGGTCAGTCGCCCGGGGATCAGCCAGCTCGACCATACTCTGGGAATGAGCGATACGCGTCGTGGTGCGAAGCATCACGGGGGTGTCAAAGGTCTCACTGATGCTTAAGGCCGCCCCCACGTAGTCTTTCGCCTCCTGGCTGTCGCTGGGTTCAAGGACCGGTATCTTGGCAAACTTTGCATACATGCGGTTGTCCTGTTCGTTCTGCGAACTGTGCATCCCCGGGTCGTCAGCCGAGACCAGAACAAACCCGCCGTTCACGCCGCTGTAGGCAAAAGTGAAAAGCGGATCGGCCGCCACGTTGACCCCGACATGTTTCATCGTAACTATGGTGCGGGCTCCGCCGATACTGGCGCCCACACCTACTTCAAATGCTACTTTTTCATTGGGCGACCACTGGGCATATACTTCGGGGTACTGGACTATTGCTTCCAGTATCTCCGTGCTGGGAGTGCCCGGGTAACCTACGGCTGCTTTGACCCCGGCTTCATAGGCTCCCCTTGCGATGGCTTCATTTCCCGATAACAGCGCTTTCATAATTTTCTATCTCCACCCTCTCTATTTTCGAATGTTGCAATAAGAATCCATAGTAATTCTACTATATGTACCTCCCAAACATCAATTTTTATTCTGGTTTTATTCTGCCATTTCTGATTATAAATAATTTATTCTGTTTTGGACGGCTGCCCTCTTTTAATACAAGATACAACAAACACTCCCGGCGCTCTATTCGAGCACAGAGAGTGTTTTTTCCGTACTGTTATTTTTGCTTCCCTGCTTTGCCTGATTTACCCGGCGCTTTCAGTCCAACATTAACTTAGCCAGTTCCAGCGGTTGAACATGCTTGCCGTCTTTGAAGGCCCGCATGTTGCCTCCTGAAATCTCGTCGATTAATATTATCTGCTTATCCTGGCCTGCCCTGCCGAACTCAAACTTGATATCGTACAGTTCCAGGCCTTTTTTCTCCAATTCCTCTTTGACTATCTTTCCGACTTTTTTGGTAAGCGCCTTAATCTCCTCGTATTCCTTAAGCGAAAGAATTCCCAGCATATCAAGAGCGTCTGCCGTAATGGGCGGATCCTGGCGCGCGTCATCCTTGAGGGTAACCTCCACAAAAGCGTCCAGGGGTTGTCCTTCCTGAACGTAATCCCCATAGCGGCGCAGGAAGCTGCCTACCGCCCTGTAGCGGCAAATCACTTCAAGCCCCTTGCCAAAAACGGTTGCCGCCTTTACTTTCATAGTTGCTTCCTCAATGTCGGCATCAATGTAATGAGTAGGAATACCTTTTTGCATCAGGGCCTCGAAGAAAAATTTTGTCAGTTTCAGTCCGGCCTTGCCCGCACCCTCAATAGTGAGACCCACCGTGTTTGAGCCCGGGTCGAAAACGCCGTTTTCGCCGGTTGCATCATCTTTAAATTTCAGCAGATAATTGCCATCCTCCAGTTCAAATACTTCTTTTGTCTTTCCAGTATAAATCAGCTTCACGATCCAATCTCCTTTGTACGTAGTTTTAATTATTATTGTCAGCGCTTGAGTTGGCTAACCCTTTCATCATTCACTTCTGCCTCAGGTCGATCACTCTTTTCGATTTTCCTGTCGTCCGTTCGATCGAGTTGGGAGCAACAAGCGTGATTTTGGCGTCCAGCCCCAGCACTCTCTGCAGCCCTTTTTGGATATTCTCTTCAATTTTGATGATCTCGCGGTAATTGTCGCTGAACCACTCAGGCCTTATCTCCACCTTGATTTCCAGGGCATCCAGGTATTTCTCCTTGGTCACAATCATTTGATAGTGAGGAGTGATCCCTTCAATATCCAATAAGACAGCCTCCACCTGGGAGGGGAATACGTTGACACCCTTGATGATAAGCATGTCATCGGAGCGTCCCTTGATCTTCCTCATCCTTACCGTAGTACGCCCGCACCCGCAGGGTTCGGGATTCAGCACCGAGATGTCCCTCGTCCGGTACCGTACAACGGGGAAAGCCTCCTTGGTCAAAGTGGTAAAGACCAGTTCCCCTTCTTCCCCGTAATCAAGAGTCTCCCCTGTTTCAGGGTCAATCACTTCCACCAGGAAATGGTCCTCGTTTATATGCATCCCCGGCTCGATGGTGCATTCACCTGATACTCCCGGACCGATCACTTCGGTCAAGCCGTAGTTGTCAGTGGCTTTCAGGGGCCAGAGCTCCTCGATTTCCCGCTTGGCGTTCTCCGAACACGGCTCTCCGCCAAACAAACCGACTCGCACCGGCAGGGTCTTGGGATCGATGCCCATGCTCCTGGCGACTTCAGCCATGTACAAAGCATAGCTGGGGGTGGAAACAAGCGCGGTAGTGCCGAAGTCCTGCATCAGTATGATCTGTTTTTCCGTGTTGCCGGAAGAAGCGGGGACCACAGTGGCTCCCACTTTCTCCATGCCGTAATGCAGCCCGAACCCGCCGGTGAAGAAGCCGTAGCCAAAGCAGATCTGGGTCACGTCTTCATCGGTGACGCCGGCCATGCTGATGATCCGTGCTACCAGGCTGGTCCAGGTCTCCAGGTCGTTTTTGGTATAACCGACCACAATGGGTTTGCCCGTCGTTCCCGAAGAAGCGTGGATGCGCACCACTTCCTTCAGCGGCGAAGCAAAGAGGCCATACGGGTAATTGTCCCGCAAGGCTGTTTTGGTGGTGAAGGGGAATTTCTCGATATCTTTCAGGCTTTTGATATCTTCAGGTTTGACCCCCGCTTCATCAAAGGCCTGCCGGTAATAGGGCACTTTGCTGTATACCCGTTCGATCGTCCGTTTGAGCCGCTCCAACTGGATATCCTGCAGCGTTTTCCTGTCGAGGCATTCACCTTTTTTATCCCATATCACTGTTTTCATCGCCATATTCTACCGTCCTTCTGTTCTTCTTTTTTTATCCTTTTGGTTCAAGCAGACTAACGCTCCCCATCCTACCGAACTGCAAAAGGATTTAATTTAAATAAATTATTATTCGGGGAATTATTAAGGATTCCTGCTTTTAAAAAGTATTTTCTCAAATTCTTTTTAGACATTATACTACACTTTTCAACTTTTTACCCTATTATTTTTAAAATGTAGTAAAATAAGGATATAGGTGTTTTGAAGGGGATTTTATAATGAGAAAAAGAAAGACAGTATTTTTCGACTCTTTGCTTGCCCTTGGAATGAGCAGAGGCTTTACCGCCTATCTCAACAAATCCGATCAGGAATCTGTCGCCATAATGACCAGCTCCCTGATTCTTATCTGCCTGTTCATCCTTATCCCTGTTGCCCTGCGCAGCATCAAGACCGGCAAGTCTTTTAAAGGCGGTATCTACTTCCTTCTGATGCTGCTGCCCCTTGTCATCGCCGTTTCACATCCTGGTTTTTCTTTTCACGTTGCGCCTTTCATGTCTTCGGTTGAAGCTGCCGGGACCGTCGATTTTTCCCGTTGGGGCGGCAATCTCTTGATTAACGGCTCCATGTTTTTTCTCACCGGTTACTTATTCATCAGAATAAACAGTGAACAGCAGGTCACCTGGAAGAGAACGGCCTTTACCACTTTCATCATGGCGGCGTTCTACATACTGTCCTTTTATGCTGCAGTACAAATCTTCGAAAAAGGCTGGCAGATTTAAGGAGCATCAGTCCAACACACTGATGCTCCTTTTCATTTTAAGAAATGATTTAACTTTTTAAAAGTTCTGCTGCAGATATTTTGATTAACTGTAGTTCATCATCGATCTGTTTTTCAATTGCCTTCTTTTCGCAATACATCCAATCGATTTTTTCAAAATGAGCAGCAGCCAGGAAGACCGCCCATTCTCTTGAACTTTCATCCCTCCAATGTTTGAGAGCTGAGACTCTGTCCAGAAGGATATCCTCTATCCCCAATAAATATACTGTGTTACCATCGAAATCCAGTGGCTGAAGTCTGTTGTAGTCACCGTCGAGGGGTGGTTTGGGGAATTCAATAATAACATCGCTTCCGGGATATGTCCAAACACCGCCGCGGTTCTTGAATCCTAAGTCATATAATACCGGGGCCGTCTCACTTATTCCTTCCGCCACCAGATCAACATCCAACGTAGCGTATTTACCCATGGTCCAAAGTTCAACAGCAAATCCTCCGACAATGACAGGGGTTACATTATAGTCTTTTAAAGCATCCGTGAGGACAGCCACTATTCCAATGCGTTTTCTTATGTCATCATCAGTTTTGATAATATCCAATAGCCTGTTCTTTAAGGTTTCCATCTAATCGTTAACCCCTTCTCCGGGTCATAAATGAAACGACCCTCTCTTTCCGCTGTCTTAATCGTTTCTATCACAACTTGTCCCAAAGCAATAAACTCTTCTTTGCTTCTTTTTTTGGTACGGGGGAGTTTTAAACGTCTGCCTCCTGAAACTTTCCAAAAGGCCTGTTTATTATTATTTAAAAACTCATCAATTTTTATGGTTGGCTTCATAACACCTTACCTTTTCTCTAATAGTCTTATATATAGTATAACATCTTCCATTATTTTTCAAAAACACCTTTTTCATTCTTTCTTCAATTTGATTTTATACGATAGCTAACCGCCTCTAACACTTAGTGAAATAAATCATTAATCCATTTGCATTATTTTTACTTTATACCTCTTGCGCTCCGTCAAAAAATATATTAGAATTATTTTACTATATTTATATGGCTATGACGGAGAAAAGTAAGTCAATTGGACCCGTTCAGGGAGGGGATGCCGAGACTGGAAACATCCCTATGGGGATAATGACTGAAGTTCGCTCCTGAGCCGGTGGACTTAAACCAGCTAAAGCGGCAAGTAGGTCCACCCGGAAACTTCCACCGTTACAAGGAAGGGTGTATCGGCTAAAAAACCTGTACATCGCCAAGAGGGTCCGTTTTTTACCGGATCAATCGGGGTGGTACCGCGGGAGTATAACTTCTCGTCCCTACTGGGGCGAGGAGTTTTTGTTTTTGCCTCCCCCTGCCCCTAACTGAAATATTTAAATACACAATTTACTGCAAATGCTATACAACCAAAATACAAAGAATGATATTGACGGAGGAAAGTAGGCCAGATTCCAGCTTCACAGGGAGAGGGTCCCAGAGATTGAGAGGACCCCCGGGGCATGATTGGCTGAAGTTCCCTCCCGAATCGGCAGCTGAAACGCCGGAATACCTTCCCGGCCGCAAGTAGGTGAGCCCGGAGACCTCCACCGTTAAAAGGAGGGGTGTATCGGACCGTCTTAATTTATATAGACCGAATCCCGTACATCTTGAGAGGAGGGTCCGCTTATGCCGGACCAACCGGGGTGGTACCGCGGAAGCTGAAGGCTTTTCGTCCCTAGGGATGAAAGGCCTTTTTATTTTTTCCCGGATAGGGGGTGATGAACTTGTTAGGAATACCTGATCCGCAGATATGGCTGGCTTACCTGGGGTGTATCCTGTCGGCAGGCTTGTGTGTCATTTACGGCGTTAAGAACTGGAACAATAATAATTAAAATATAGGAGTGAGAACATGGGTAAAACACAACTGTTTATAATCTTAGGCATATATCTTATGGTCGTGACGCTTCTGGGCTACCTGGCCTACAAGCGGACCCGGTCGGAAAAAGACTACCTGATTGCCGGCGGCAATGTCCACCCTTACCTGATGGCCCTGGCCTACGGTTCCACCTTCATCAGCACCTCGGCCATAGTAGGATTCGGCGGTAATGCCGGCATGTTTGGAATGAGTCTGTTGTGGCTCACTTTTGCCAATATTTTCGTGGGTATTTTCCTGGCCTTTGTTTTATATGGCAAACGGACCCTTGTCCTGGGACGGAAGCTTGACGCCCATACTTTTCCGGAATTCCTGGGCCGCCGCTACAAATCGGATTTTATCCAAAAATATGCCGCCGTGGTAGTTTCCACGGCCATGCCCCTCTATGCAGCTGCGGTCATGATTGGCGCCAGCCGTTTCCTGGAACAAACCCTGAATATTAATTATGAACTGGCGGTATGGCTGTTCGCCATCTTTGTAGCTGCATACGTGATAACCGGAGGCCTCAAAGGTGTTATCTATACCGACGCCCTGCAGGGCAGCATCATGTTCATCGGCATGACCGCCCTGCTTGTAATAACCTATGTCAAACTCGGCGGCATCACCGCAGCTCACCAGGCCCTGACCAGCCTGACTTCCCAGCTCCCGGCCAGCCTGGCTTCCAAAGGTCATCTTGGGTGGACCAGTATGCCGGCCTTTGCCTCCGAATACTGGTGGATAGTGGTGTCAACACTTGTAATGGGCGTCGGCATTGGGGTTTTGGCCCAACCCCAGCTAATTGTACGCTACCTGACGGTTAAAAGCCCCCGCGAACTGAACCGGGCGGTCGTAATCGGGGGCGTGTTTATCCTGATGATGACCGGCGTCGCCTTTATCGTGGGCGCCCTGACCAATGTATACTTTTCCCGGACTATCGGAAAAATTGCTCTGATGGCCTCTGTTGACCCCGTCACCAATGTGCCCAATGTGGACCGTATTATACCGCTTTATGTCAATTCCGCCATGCCGTCCTGGTTTACCTACCTGTTTACCTTGACCCTGCTGGCTGCCGCCATGTCCACACTGAGCGGCCAGTTCCACGTGATTGGCACCTCCCTAAGCCACGACCTCTATGGGACTGCCAACACCCGAGGCCGTTCCCTGTTTGTTAACAGGATGGGATTGATTCTGGCTTTGGTCCTGACTGTCTGGCTCAGTTTCCGGCTGCCCCCCGGTATTATCGCCGTAGCCACCGCTATCTTCTTCGGGGTCTGTGCAGCCAGCTTCCTTCCTGCCTATACGGCAGCCCTGTACTGGCCACGGGCAACCAGGGCGGGAGCTGTTGCCAGCATGCTGGTTGGCTCCTTCACCAGCCTTTTTCTCCTCTCCTTCGTTTATGCCAAGGGAGCCGCTTCGCTGGGCATCACCATGGCTCTCTTCGGTAAATCCGCCCTCGTCGGTTTCCCCTGGACCGTCATTGATCCCATCGTCATCGCGCTGCCGCTGTCTACGGTAACCATGGTAGTGGTAAGCCTCTTGACCGTGCCTATCGAAGAAGGGTTTATAAAGAAACTGCTCTCCCCTGTGCCTGTTTCCTCCGCGCTGACTGAAGAATAATACGACAGATAATACCTGCTTTATAATTGAAGTAAAGATTACACGTTCCTGGTATTTATTTGAGGAAGGGAAAAAGAATGAACGCAAACAAATTGTATGAAAAGCTTGATAAGGATTTTGGCATTGAGACATTAAGAGATGATTGGAGTTTTATGAGTTTTAACGACTATATTGCTCCAAGCTTTAAGCGTCACTACATGGGTATCATGCTGGATAACACTGTCCGGGTAAAAAAAGTATATACCGCAGTTTTTCCCGATTCGCTCATACTTAATAAGATAATAGAATCCGGCGGTACCGACTCACTGCTTTTTTGCCATCATGCTATGGGTTATGATGGAAGCGCTTCCGGATTCCCGTTCAACAATATACCCGACGACTACCTTCTTAAGCTAAAAGAACACAATATTTCGTTGTATGTGCTTCATGTTCCTCTCGATAAGAACGGGGAGTTTTCAACTTCTGTAAATTTAGCAAAGAACCTAGAATTGGAGATAATTGATGAGTTCTGCGAATATGAAGGCGTCAAGGTCGGCGTCATATGCAAAACAGGCCTTAAAACTGCCGAAGAACTGGCACAGTACGTGGAATCAGTGGTAAGACACAAAGTAAAACTTCGAAATTACGGCGACAACGTAATCCGCAAAGGGCTGGTGGCAGTTGCGGCCGGAGGGGGAAGCTACGGATTTGTGGCTCAAGAAATTGCAGAGCTGGGTATAAATTTCTATATCACCGGTTGTACCAGGCCTGTTCCAACTTTTGAACCGACCATGGAATTCCATAAAATAGCGTCTGCAAGCAGAATAAATGTGCTGGGGGCAACCCACTACACTACCGAGAAATACGCCTGCATCGCCATGACAAGATACTTCGGCGGTCTAGGTCTCGAAGCCGAATTTATTGAAGGGCGGTTTTATCTGGAAGACCTCTAAAGAAAACACGGCAAAACAGAGCCTTAAGCTAGGCTTTAGCCAAAAATTAAAAGAGCCGGCAGATCTGTGAAGTGACCGCGCCCGCTCTTTTTTTTAATATTCAATAAGTTATTAACTTAAGTGCCAGGCACCTCATAAGGTTTGTCGTTGAGCCTGCCGCGCACACCGTTTTTCTTAGCCATCCGTTTCCAGCCGTAGTTTCCGAAGACAAGATAAAGCCAGCCGGGAACAAAACGTTTGCCAAACAGCTCCACGGCCTCACCAGGGACCGCCTTCCCTTCCGTTAACGCAAGTGCCGTCAGGTCGAGGGCCTTTCGGACATTACGCACCATCCCGCCCACTCTTTCCAGCGGCCTGCCGTCAATGGCCGGACCCATCCCCAGACCCATCCCGCCTGCCCATTCCATCCCCGTCTCTATGGCAAAGCGTTGGCAGATATGGAGGGCCGTATCGTTCTGTCGCGCTTCGGGAAAACCACAGTTAACCAGGGCCATGAACTTATGCTTTTTGTAATACCCCCGGACCTTCTTATCCGCCGCAATAAGCTCCAGCGCCTTTATCACGGCAGAGGGCAGGCTGTCTACGTAGAGGGGGGAACTGAGAACAATCAAATCCGCTTTCTCCACGGCATCCAGCAGTTCCTTCCTCATATAAGACGGTTCTACCACGTGGTGGAGACGTACAGTGCTTGTCTCCACTCCTTTTTTCTTCATTTGTTCAAGAAGATACGCGCCCAGCGACTCTGAGGTGCTTTTTACTCCCCGCGGGCTTCCTACAAGCAGCAAGGCGTGTTTAAGTTCATTCACTTCTATAGCCCCCCCTTGTGAATACTTCCCTCAAATTCTTCCGGGCGTTCTCCATACTGTCGCCTTCCTGAAACACCAAAGCCGCGGAATAAGGGCTGTGCATATTGATGGCATTGCGTCTTACCAGTGTAGTGAATGTTTCGACACTTTGTGCATCATCTCCCGACAGGACCCCGATAACTACCAGCTTTTGTTTTTTCCGGTAGCGGGGGCGGTGGTGTATCTCACCGTCTTTAAACATAAAAAAGGGGGAGATGTTGGGTATTAGGCGGTCAACTGCTTTTTTCAGCTCTGAGGAATAACCGCCAAAGGTTACAGGGGTGATAAATACAGCCAGGTCACTCTGTGCAAAGGCCTGTGCGGTTTCGCGCCCCGCGTCGTCGAGCGCACAGATCCCCGGCGTCTTTACCCAGCAGGCAAAACAACCCCGGCACGGCCCTATACTCATATCCCGGAGAATAAACCCTTTTCTCATACAATTTTTTTGTTGAAGCTCTTCGATAACAATCTCGTATAAATCCTGGATAACCCCTCCGTTCTCCAAGGCCCCATTGAATATAACAGCTCTCATTATCTTCCTCCTCTGTTCCTGCTTACCCTGTGACCGTCATCGCCTGCGCTCACCTTTTTTCGGCAGTCTTTCCATTATCTCAGGGATTATTTCTATGACTTTCTCCAGTGAGTTTTTATCCCGTAAGGGGAGTAACGTTATTTCCTCTCTCTTGACAACCAGCACGCCGCTTGGGGCAATCCGGGCCCCGATCCCAACTGCGCCGCCTCCTTTGACACTATCTTTATCAGCACTGCCGCTCGTACCCACTCCGAACAGAACCTCAATAAAAGGAATGAGGGTTATCTCCCCAACATGAATTGGCGGTCCCACCACCGTATGCGTCTTGCAGAAATCCTCCAACTTCTCAAGTGATATATTAAGGCCCTCTTGTAACTCCATAATAAGCCAATCCCTCCCGGAAATTCAAGGCAAATATCAATTATTTCCTTTATTTAACATTATTCCCTAAAAAGGTCCGGCCTCAAACCCGGTAATTACCAGATACATCCTTATCCGGCGAGAATAGAATAAATTGACTTACACAGAATAATCCTAAAGCATAAAATCCGGAGTAGATAGACATATGTTAATACTTGCTTTGCGCACTATCATTTTATATTTTCTGGTTATCCTGGTCATGCGCATCATGGGGAAACCGCAAATTGGCCAGCTCCAGCCCTTTGAGCTGGTTGTGGCAATCATCATATCCGAGCTTGCCGCCGCCTCGATGGCGGACCCCGAAGTGCCCCTTTTAAACGGCATCATCCCAATTATTACGCTGATGCTTGCGCAGGTGACTATAGCTTACTGTACCTTAAAAAGCGAAAAAGCCAGGGCCATTGTCTGCGGACGTCCCAGCATCCTGATTGAAAAAGGGAGGATAGCGGAAAGTGAATTAAGACGCCTGCGCATGAATATCAATGACCTCCTGGAGCAGCTGCGGGTAAAAAATTTTCCCAACATTTCCGAAGTCGATTATGCCATTATGGAAACGAACGGAGATCTAAGCGTAATTCCCAAGGGAAGCGCCCGCCCCGTGCAAACACGCGACCTGGGTATAAATGCCGGCGACCCCGGATTGCCGCTTACTCTTATCATTGACGGTGTAACAATTACACATAACCTGGAAAAAACGGGGCTTGACCGGGAAAAACTTTTAAGCGTCCTGCAAAAACAGGGGGTAAAGGACCTCCAGGACCTGTTCTTCGCCAGTGTCGACCCGACCGGAACGATCTCCTGGCAGTTGAAAGAGGAGGTTGCAAAACAATGCTGAAAAAATACACCGTCCCCCTTTCTCTTTTCCTGTTAACCCTATTCATCCTATTATTGGGCTGGGGTAATTACCTCTTTTTATTTAAGGGCTCCCAGAACCTGTTGAAATCAGTGGAAAAATTAGAACTGGCCGTTGAACAGGAGAACTGGGACAAGGCGAATACCCTCCTGACCGAGTTCAGGACAGCCTGGCAGAAAGTGGACAGGTATTGGCCTATGCTGGTCCACCATGAAGAAATGGACAGGATTGAAGAGAGTATAAACAAACTAAAAAGCTATATCAAATATAAGGATACTCCACAGGCCATGGCAGAACTGTATAACCTGAATTATTACATCAAGCATATCCCTCAAAAAGAGGCCTTTAACCTGCGCAACATCTTTTGATTTACAAGCTTGTAATCTGTCCGGGTCTACGTCCTTTATATACGGGTAGGTAAATAGAACAAAATAATATAGGATGTTGGTATTATCCAACATCCTATATTGTTTTTACTACTTTCCTACATTCTCGGCTGGCTGGGTGTTGAAATCTCCGACAGAGCTTCTTGGGATGCCCGGTCAAAGCGGCTCTTCACCGCCATGTCACCCAGTGCTACAAATCCCACCAGCCTGCCATCCTCAACTACGGGAAGGCGGCGTACCTGGACATCACCCATCAAATCCAGAGCCGACTCAACCTCCATATCCGTTTTACCCACAATGAGCCTGTCGCTCATTACATCTTTACATTTTATTTTTTTGGGGTCTTTTTCCGCGCAGACCACCCGCAGGACAATGTCTCTGTCTGTAATTATTCCTTCAACATTCATCTCATCAGTACAAATAGGGACTGCCCCGATGTTTTTGTCTTTCATTATTTGCGCGGCGTCCAATACGGATGTGTCGGGAGAAACAGCAATAACGTCCTTTGTCATAATGTCCTTGAGCTTCATAGAATACCTCCTTTTATGTTTCTCCCTATAGATTTCCCCAAATTCTTTATTTATTACACCTGCCCGATATTTTTATTACATTTTCTTAATGTAACCTGCTGCATCAAAGGAAAGTTTCTGCGGTTTTGAGATGATCTCCAGACCGGGTCGGGATGACACCTCTTGCAGCATATTTTCCGACACGGCTATTTTTTCAAGATGCAGGGTGTTCTTTATTCTGACAATCCTTGCTTTTTCTCCCTCCGGCAGTCTTAGCGACTCCAGCGCCTTTTGGATGGCTTCCCGGTCATTTTCCATAAATATGGGAATCATCACTCGCTGCAGGAAACCTGTCGTCAAACCATTGAGGTATGTAACTTGGTAGTCTATACTGTTAACCACTTTCCTGGTGGTAAAATCAGCCAGACCAATTCCATTGGCATTTCCGTGTGATTCTTCCGAAAGTCCCAATACAACCAGCCTTTTGATCCGGGGGTTCGACGGTTCGGGAACCCCGGCTATACGCAAGCGTCCTATAATATTGGTATCCATACCGGTCCCGCTGAAATTTTTCCCCATCTCATCCACAATCAACAGGTCAATGTCTTCAAAGGGAAGACGGGGCATCAGGGCATTAGCTTTTACTAACAGCGCCGCTTCCTTTTCGATTATTTCGCCGGGCTTAAGCCCGTACAGCCCTTGTGTTTCCTCATAACCGTTCTCAATAATGGCCAGTCCTCCCAGTACCTTAACGCGTTCCAGCACCACACCGGCCATTTCCAGGATAACTTGCCCCATTTTTTCCGTGCCAAATGAATGAATGATATTGGCGCCGGGGACTCGTCCCAGTCCGATCCCCATCATTTTCAACAGGCCCGATTCCCTGGGAGCACGAAAAGCCGTATGCGCCTTGATCCGGTTTACAACAATAAGCCCGTCGGCCTCGAGGGCTTCTTTGGCGCAGTATACATCGATCCGGTGTGTCGGGGTTACACCTATCTTCACCACTTCAGAGGAGCAGACTACCGGACACGACACGGTTTCCGGCGTGATGCCAAGGCTGGCCAGTACCTCTCTTTGCCCATGGGAAGTCCCTCCCCCGTGGCTTCCCATGGCCGAGACGATAAAGGGTTCTCCTCCCAGCTCACGGACCACCTGTGCAGTCTGCGCTAGGATTTCAGGTATCCTGTTGATTCCCCGGCTGCCGCCGGTGATGGCTATCCTATGACCCGGCTTTATTTTTGCAGCCAGTTCCATCCTGTTCATTTCCCGGCGCACCCGGTCGCAGATATTATCCACCCGCTCCCCCGGGAATTCCTGTTTTATCTTAACCAGTTTGGGAAATGAAGGCACTCATATCCCCTCCGTTGCTTTTTCTTCCAGCTCGCGTCCGCGGTACCTGTGGTAAGCCACGGCAGCCAGGACCACAATAATGCCTACCGCATCCGTGTATATTCCCGGTTTTATCAAAAAGAGAGCGCCGGAAAAGAACAGCAGTCTGCCGATTTTGCTTAGCGTATGAAGATAATAATTCTCTGCCGCTATAGCCAGACCGTAAACGCCAATTAACCCCGTACCAATGGCAAGCAGCCCGCTGAATGCCTTGAAATTAACCATTAACAGGATGGGATTGTACACAAACATAAAAGGTATGATAAAGCCTGCCAGGGTTAGTTTTAACGCAGCCCAACCTGTTTTTGTCGGGTCATCGCCCGCTATGGCTGCAGCCGTATAGGAAGCAAGGGCTACGGGTGGCGTCACATTGGATAGTGCGCCGAACCAGAAGACAAAAAAATGTGCGGCAATCGGAATGACTCCCGACTCCACCAGTGATGGAGCCGCCACAATCGCCACAATGATATACAGCGCCGTGGAGGGAAGCCCCATACTGAGTACGATGCAAGTGGCCATAACTAAAAGCATAGTCAAAAAGATGTTGCCGCCGGAAAGAGAAACTATATTCTGGGCAATTACGGACCCAATCCCGGTCATACCGGCTACACCAACAATAAAACCGCAGATCGCACAGGCCATCCCTGTCTGGATGATGCCCCTGGCCCCATCCTCAAGGGCGATAAAAAATTCTTTAAGCTTAATTTTATTGTTTTTTGTAAACCAGCTTACGATAATAGTGGAGATTATCCCGGTAAACCCTGCATAAATCGGGGTTTTGCCCGTTATGAGCGTATAAATTATGACGAGAATCGGTACCAGGAGCACGCCTCTTTCCCGCAATACCTGTTTAATTTCGGGAAGGTTTCCTGAAATACCTTTCAATCCAAGTTTCCTGGCCTCGATATCAACCGTAATAAAGACCCCTGCGTAATATAAAACAGCCGGAATGAGGGCCGCCAGCATGATTTCCAGGTATGGCACGCCCAGGAAAGAAGACATGATAAAAGCGGCAGCGCCCATAATCGGAGGCATAATCATCCCACCAGTAGAAGATGCCGCTTCAACCGCTCCGGCAAAATACGGTTTGTAGCCCAGATTTTTCATCAGGGGTATGGTAAAACAACCCGTTGTAGCTACGTTTGCCACAGCGCTTCCACTTAATGTGCCCATCATGGCCGAAGATACCACTGCGACCTTGGCCGGTCCGCCTCGTTTCCGGCCGGCCAGAGCAAGGGCCATGTCATTAAAGAGGTCAGCAGCGCCGCTTACCTTCAAAAAAGCGCCGAACAGAACAAAGATAAAAATGAATGTTGCGGAAACCGAAAGAGTTATCCCGAACAAGCCCTCATAGGTCAGGTACATCCGGTAAAAAATCCGTTCCCAGGTAAGACCGCCGTGGCCGAAAATTCCGGGAAAATAAGGGCCGTAGGCTGCATAAATAATAAATATTATGGAGATAACCGGAATTACCGCGCCCAAAGCCCGAAAAGCGGCAATTAGGACCAGGAGCATGGCTAAGGCGGCAAAAGTGAAGTCCATGGTATTGCCCACAGAACCCCGGACGTTATGCAGGTCGTTATAAATAAAAACAATATATAAACCGACAGCCGCGCCCAAAACAGCCATGATCACATCCGTCCGGGTAAAGGTCTCCCGGGGTGACTTTTTTCTGGCGGGATAAAGGAGGAATGTCAAAACTAATAAAAAACTGAGATGGATGGCGTTGCGGAAAATATCTGGTATAATTACCAGGCTGTTAGCCCAGATCTGGAAAAGAGAGAACAAGATTAAAATATACGTAATAATTTTACCTTTTTTCCCCTTTATCTGCCTTATCTTCGTCGTTTCATTCTTGATACCGTCAATTTCTTGTTCTTGGTTTGGGCTGGTCATATCAAAAAATCCCCCTCTACAAATTAGGATAATGGGCAGCCGTATAGGCTACCCATTTATTTATTTGGCTTCAGGAGGAATTAAACGGTCGGGGATCTGCAACCCTTTTTCCTTAAAGTACTGTAACGCGCCGGGGTGTAAGGGCGCCGGCAGACCTTCCAGGGCGGTTTCCAGTTTGATTTCGCTGGCAATCTTGTGGACTTTATACATTTCATCCAGGTTTTCAAAAAGGGTCTTCGTCAAAAGGTAAACCACCTGCTTGTCGGTCTTGCCGCTGACACCCAGCCAGTTGGGCTGCGCGATTGTCTTGATGGGTTCTGTTTGTCCCGGATAGGTGCCGACTTTAATCTCATAAGCATACCATGTGTCAAAAACGTTATTGATACCCTTCAGGTCCTCTTCTGTGAATTCCAGTGTCTTAACCTTGATGGGGCTGGCATACAGGTCGGTTATCCCGCTGACCGGCGGACCTCCCGGCATGGAAGCGCCCTCCAGCCGGCCGTCTTTCATTGCCGCCGCCGATTCCGTATAACCAAGGTGTTCAGGGATAATATCCTTTACTGTCATTCCCAGCCCTTGCATGATTGTCAGTGTGGATTGTTCCGTTCCGCTTGCCGCAGGACCGACAGACATTCTTATTCCCCTGATGTCTTTGATATTTCCTGTTTTGGCCGCTTTTTCCACTACTGTAAAGTGTTCCACATTTGGCCACAGCATACAGATGGAACGAAGGTCTGTATATGCTTTACCCTCAAAGGTATCCTTGCCTGTCCAGGCCATCGCTCCTATTAGTCCCTGGAGAATAGCAAGCTCAGCCTCACCTTTCCTGAGAATATCGATGTTTTCCACCGAGCCGGCAGAAGACTGCCCCGATACACTGATGTTCTTATCCTTAAGCTTGTTTGTCCAGAGGTTGGCCATACCCATCCCGATAGGGTAATAAGTGCCGCCCGTTGAAGCTGTAGTAATTTTTAAGAATGTTTTTTTCGGCGTACAGGCTGTTATACATCCCATTAGAGAGATTATTAAACATGCCATTATCAACAAGGCAACCAGTTTAGCAAACTGTTTTCTCATGATTCACCCTCCCAATATTCTTATTTTTTACTACTGAAAACTATTATTTCGCTTTCACCTCCCTGGTCTCTATTGCCGGTTCTTGCAAGCAAATTTTCGATATACTGGCATTTCTTTTTAACATCTTCCAGGTGAATCCTCATATACTTACCGGCACCTTTACTGTCCTTGCGTTTAATAGCATTAAAAATGCTGCGATGCTGTTCGAGGACGGTGAGCGGTCTGCCGGGTATCATCCTGCTGTACTGACGTGTGTATTTCTGGTGATACTGGATGCTGGGCGAAATATTCTTAATGATATCTTCAAGTATCGTATTATGGCTCGCCTGACTGACAAGAAGATGAAAACGGGAATCTTCCTCCTCCGCCAGATCTCCCGCCAACACCTTTTCTTCCATAACGGTAAGTATTTGTTCCAATTCCTCCAGGTCTTCCCGCTTTGCTCTTTGGGCGGCCAGCGCTGCCACTTCCGGTTCAATCAATAATCTTGTTTCCAGCAGTTCATAGACTTTGCCTGTCTTGATAAGCATACTTACGGATAAAGGGTGTATGTGCGTATTTAAATCTATCTCTTTTACAAAACTTCCTTCGCCATGATACATATCAATAATCTCGGCCATTTGCAGAGCGCTCAAAGCTTCACGGATGGAAGGCCTGCTTACTCCAAACATCTTTTCCAGCTGTTTTTCCGAGGGCAGTTTATCGCCCGGCTTTAACTGCCCCGTACTGATGAGATTGATTATCTGCTCAGCCACTATCTGGGGTATCCTGCGCTTATATATTTTTTCTACTTTAATCAAAAATGTCACCTCACTTGTCAGACAACTTGACATCTATATGTGTTTATAATATTCTACAATTGTTAAGATATTCCTGCCAAGAATTATTATAAAATATAAATTATTTTTACTAATGCTATTATTGCCTTTATTTCAGTAATAAAAAAACCCTCTTTCTTCGTACAAATTATGAAAGAGGGTTGCACATCAATTCAGCCTGTTTCCAGTTTCTTCATATACTGCTTAGGTGAAAGCCCGACCAGGCTTTTAAAAGTCCGGGTAAAATGGGAATGATTATTAAACCCCACCAATTCTCCCACCCGGTGGACAGGTATTTTTTTCTTTAACAGTTCCCTGGCTTTTAAAATCCTGCGGTTAATAATATATTCATTAATTGTGAATCCTGTGGCCTTTTTAAAGAGAGACCCCAGGTAATACTTGTTAATATAAAATGCGCGGGACAGACGGTTAAGGGACAATGATTCCTCAAGATGCTGCTGGATATATTGAATTACAGGCTTAATTTTCTCGAATTCTTTCTCCTCGCGTACAATATCTTCTGTAGAAGTACAAAACAAGGAGTTAATGTAGAGCAGAAGCTCGGCAAAAATTATTCTCCTGTATACATCACGGCCAAAGGTGTTATTTAAGGTTATGTCCTGCGCCCTCTTTAGCATATATAAAAACTGCGCCGATTGGTCCGGCAAAAGATTTATACAGTGGGAAAACCCGGGTCTTCTATTATCAAAACAATCAAGTAGATTTGTCTGTTCTGTGCACAGGTCCCGGATAAAATCGGGATTAAAATAAATTACATAGCGTTCATAAAAAGTGCCGGGAGAAGAAACACTCCTGTGTAGGTCCATATTATTAAAAACAAACAATGTCCCTTTTTGAGCAGGATAAATTCTATCTCCCACAAAAAAATTAACATCATCAGTAAGGGAATAATTTATCTCATAGAAGTCGTGAAAATGATATTTTTCCATCTTCCAGTTGATATTTTTATTATGATTAATTATAAAATCGATATTTTTTAATTCGGTCTGGTTCCTTGAATACATAGTGATCCTTTTTTCTCCTTACGGTTTTGTTTATGTTTTAAGTATATGCCGAAATCTCAATATATGCAAAGTTTTACCCAAAATATGCAAAGACTTTGCTTATCAAAAATATTATACTAAAAGTAATTGAACATTAAAAACTTAAGGAAAAAATGAAAATTGCGGGGTGTAAGTCTTGTCTGAAACTGTTATCAAAATAACGGGGGACGAATACCGTGAATATTTACGGGATGAGTCGCGCAGTACAGGTGATGCGGAATCTATCTCTTTTCCTCAAAATGAGTATGAAATCCGGCAAGTCCTTTCCGCCATTACTAAAGAGGGACTAAAACTGACCATACAGGGAGCACGTACGGGACTAACCGGTGCAGCGGTGCCGCAGGGCGGTCATATCATGAATCTGAGCAGGATGAACAGTATTGTCGGCGCCCGCTATGACAGCGAGAAAAGAAGCGCTTTTCTTACCGTACAGCCCGGCGTCCTGCTCTCCCAGCTGCGTAAAAATTTAGAGCATCTAAATTTTGAAACACAGGGATGGTCGAATGATTCCCTGTCTCACCTGGAATCATTGAAAAAAACAGGCCCCTGGTTTTTTACTCCCGTCCCTACCGAGGCTTCTGCTGCTATCGGTGGAATGGTATCCTGCAATGCCTCCGGGGCGCGTTCCTTCTTCTACGGACCCACCAGGGATTATATCGAATCTTTACGTGTTGTGCTGCCTGACGGCTCAGTCTTACATCTGAAAAGAGGCATGCAAAAGTGCGCAGGCAGGAGTTTTTCACTAATGACCGATTCCGGAAATGTGATCAGGGGCGTGCTCCCCACCTACCAAATGCCGGAAGTAAAGAATGCCTCCGGTTATTATATTAAGGATAATATGGATCTAATCGACCTTTTCATAGGGTCGGAAGGCACACTTGGCATTATTTCGGAAATTGAAATTCGTCTTATCCCGGCGCCGCGCGCCATCTGGGGAATTACCATCTTCTTCCCGGAGGAAAAGACAGCTCTTAAATTTGTAAGGGCAGTACGGGGTGAAACCATCGGGAAGGAAAGACCCTTTCCCCACAGACCGGTGTCAATTGAGTTTTTTAATAATAAAGCCCTCGACCTTTTAAGAAAACAAAAAGAACATAATCCTGCCTTTGGGCAAATCCAGGAACTGAAAGCAGACTATCATACGGCCATCTACGTGGAGTACCACGGTGATAACGAGAAAGATCTTTTCAAAATCGCCATGTCTTTAGGAAAACTTATCACAGCCTGCGGCGGGGACGAAGACAATACCTGGGTAGCTGTCAAGCCGCTTGATATGGAAAAGCTGCTTTATTTCAGGCATGCCATCCCGGAGAGTGTGAACATGCTGATCGACCTGAGAAGACAAAAAGAGCCCGGCTTGACAAAACTTGGTACGGACATGGCTGTGCCGGACAGGGAACTTGACAGTATTGTTGAACTGTACAACAAGAGACTTAAAGAAAAGGGTCTTGATTCCGTTATGTTCGGACACATCGGAAATAACCACATCCATGTAAATATCCTCCCTAACAATATGGGAGAGTATCTGGAAGGTAAGGCGCTTTACCTCGAATGGGCGCGCGAAGCAATTCAAAAAGGAGGTACCGTCTCGGCTGAACACGGTATAGGAAAGCTTAAAACAGCATTCCTGGAGGAAATGTACGGCCGGAAAGGCATCCGTGAAATGTCCGCCTTAAAAAAGCTCTTTGACCCCGGTGGAATCTTGAACAGAGGAAACCTTTTTACAGCAAATTACTTGTGTGAGGGAAGGTGAAAAAGTGAACATCATTGTCTGTATCAAACAAGTTCCGGCTACAAACGAAGTAAAGCTGGACCCTCAAACAAATACCATCATCCGGGAAGGTGTGGAGGCCATCATTAATCCCTTTGACACTTATGCCGTCGAGGAGGCGCTTCGGCTCAAAGAGATACTGGGCGGTACGGTCACTGCTTTAAGTATGGGGATCCCCAAGGCGGCCGATTTATTAAAAGAAACCCTGGCCTTAGGGGTCGATAACGCCGTACTGTTAAGTGACAGGGCTTTTGCCGGGGCTGATTCGCTGGCTACCGCCTATACCCTTTCGAGGGCTGTTGAAAAGATAGGGAACTATGACCTGATTATTTGCGGCAAGCAAGCTGCCGATGGTGATACTGCCCAGGTGGGGCCAAGTCTGGCCGAAAAACTTGGTATCCCTCACACCACCTATGTAAGTAAAATCGAGAAAATAACATCCAATTCTATAACCTGCTGCAGGCTGACCGATGACGGGTATGAAACACTGGAATTATCCCTGCCCTCCGTTATTACGGTAGTCAAAGAAATAAACACGCCGCGTCTCCCTTCCATCAAAGGCATTCGCCTCGCGAAAGAGGCTGGGGTAACAGTATGGGCAGCCGGGGATATCGCTGCCGACCCGGATAATATCGGATTGAAAGGCTCTCCGACCCAGGTAGTCAAAACATTTGTCCCGCTTCACGAGGTGAAAAATGAAATGATTGTGGGAACGGCAAAACAGCAGGCCAGGCAGCTGGCAGACCGGCTTATAGCACTGAATTTACTTGCAGGTTAACCTGACGGAGGTATGAATAATGGGAAGTATTAGAATCATTACGGAAAAATGTGTGGGATGCAAGCAGTGCGTGGGGTCCTGCCCCTTTAACGCTATCAGGATGGAAGACAAAAAAGCCGTTATAATGGAAAACTGCACCCTATGCGGAGCCTGTGCGGGGTCGTGCAAATTCAAGGCCATCGAGCTGGTCAGGGATACAGTTGAGTGCATTGACATCTCAGGCTACAAAGGAGTATGGGTCATTGCCGAGCAGTTTGAAGGACGGATTAAAAATGTGTCCTATGAACTGCTGGGCCAGGCAAAAAAGCTGGCCTCGCAGCTTGGGACCCGTGTATCCGCAGTCCTTCTGGGAAACAAGATGGATACAGCCGCCCGTGAACTCATAGCATACGGATCTGATGAGGTATACCTGGTCGACCGGCCCGAACTGGAACACTTCAACGACGAAAGTTATGCCGATATTCTCGTGCAGCTGGTCCGGGAGTACCGTCCGGAAATAATGCTGATTGGGGCTACCGCTTATGGAAGGTCTTTAGGTCCACGGATTGCCTCCCGGTTGAATACAGGCCTTACAGCAGACTGCACCGGCCTGGAAATAGACTCCGCAGCCGGTACGCTGCTGCAGACGAGGCCGGCTTTTGGCGGCAACCTCATGGCGACCATCATCTGTCCCCACCGCAGGCCGCAAATGGCCACGGTCAGGCCCAAAGTAATGAAGGCGCGCGAACCTGATTACACCCGGCATGGAAAGATTATCAAGCCAAAGGTAATACTGCCCCTCGACCTGAAGGTTAAGTTTGTTGATATGGTTAAGTCCCTGGCCGATACTGTTAATCTGGCGGATGCCGATGTCATCGTCGCAGCCGGAAGAGGAATCGGTGAGGCCAGGAACTTAAAACTTATAGAGGAACTGGCCCGGTTGCTGGGAGCTGCCGTGGGAGCTTCACGCCCTATCGTGGACGCTGGCTTAATAGGTTACAGCCAGCAGGTCGGACAGACCGGTAAAACAGTGGCTCCCAGGGTATATATAGCCTGCGGGATTTCCGGCGCTATCCAGCACCTGGCGGGTATGTCCTCGGCCGAAACAATCATTGCCATCAATAAAGACCCCGATGCCCCTATTTTTAAAGCAGCACACTATGGCCTGGTGGGTGACTGCCTGGAAATCATACCGACTTTAATTAAGGAGTTGAAAGAAAGAAGCGGCAAAGGAACACCATGATTTTCTGCGATAAACAGGATTCTTGGCTTAAAGAAAAACCGCGTGGAAATAAGTCCACACGGTTTTTACACTTCATGGAGTGAACTACATCATGCCGCCCATTCCGCCCATTCCGGGAGGCATACCGACTCCGCCCTTGTTCTCTTCGGGCTTGTCGGCTACCAGGCATTCGGTCGTCAGCAGCATGGCCGCGATAGAAGCCGCATTCTGCAGGGCAGAACGGGTCACTTTAGCCGGGTCGACGATACCGGCAGCGATCATATCCTCATACGCGCCGGTCATGGCGTTAAAGCCAATACCCCTTGCGCTTGTTTTGACCTTTTCAACAACAACGGACCCTTCCATCCCGGCATTGTTGGCAATCTGCCGCACCGGTTCTTCCAGGGCTTTCTTCACGATATTGATACCGGTCATTTCATCGGGAATATCGGATGTAATATTTAAGGCCATCAGAGCGTCAATCAGAGCAGCTCCACCACCGGAGACAATCCCTTCCTCGACAGCGGCGCGGGTGGCTGCAAGCGCGTCTTCAATACGGTGCTTCTTCTCTTTCAGTTCGGTTTCAGTAGCAGCGCCCACCTGGATAACAGCTACGCCGCCTGCCAGTTTAGCCAAACGCTCCTGAAGTTTTTCCCTGTCAAATTCGGAAGTGGTGTCTTCCAGCTGCTTTCTGATCATAGACACGCGGCCGTCAATTTTGGACTTGTCGCCGCGACCTTCCACGATGGTTGTTTCTTCTTTGCTTACTTTGACCTTAGCGGCATGACCGAGCATATCAACGGTGGTATTCTCCAGTTTGAGACCCAGTTCTTCGCTGATAACCTGTCCGCCGGTCAGGATAGCGATATCTTCGAGCATAGCCTTGCGGCGATCGCCGAAGCCGGGGGCCTTCACACCGACACAGGTAAAGGTGCCGCGGAGTTTGTTCACAACCAGGGTGGCGAGAGCTTCGCCTTCAACATCTTCGGCAATGATTAAGAGCGGTTTGCCGCTTTGTACAACTTTCTCCAGGATCGGCAGGATGTCCTGGATAGCTGAAATTTTCTTATCGGTAATGAGTATATACGGGTCGCTGAGAACAGCTTCCATTTTATCGGTGTCTGTGATCATGTAAGCAGAAACATAACCCCGGTCGAACTGCATCCCTTCGACAACTTCCAGGGTGGTGCCCATGCTCTGTGATTCCTCGACCGTGATAACGCCGTCGTTGCCGACAGTTTCCATAGCTTCCGCGATCAAATTGCCAATCTCGGAGTCAGCTGCAGAAATAGAAGCAACCTGGGAAATAGCGCTTTTTGATTCAATAGGTTTGGCTATTTTCTTGATTTCTTCCACAGTAACAGCCACGGCTTTTTCAATGCCTTTTTTCAGGATCATCGGGTTTGCGCCGGCTGCAACGTTTTTCAGTCCTTCACGGATAATGGCCTGAGCCAAGACAGTAGCTGTGGTAGTGCCATCGCCGGCCACATCATTGGTCTTGGTGGCAACTTCTTTTACCAGTTGTGCTCCCATATTTTCAAAGGGGTCCTCTGTTTCGATTTCCCGGGCAATAGTGACACCATCATTAGTGATGGTGGGAGAACCAAATTTTTTGTCGAGAACAACGTTACGTCCCTTAGGGCCAAGGGTGATTTTTACGGCTTCCGCCAGGGAGTTAACTCCTTTTTCCAGAGCCCTCCTGGCCTCTTCGCCAAAGATGATCTGTTTAGCCATTTATATTTTCCCTCCTAAAATTAAAATTTAAAATTACTGTTTGTCATTTACCTTAGATGATGGCATGAATGTCTCGTTCACTTAAGATCAGGACTTCCTGCCCCTCAATTTTGATTTCGGTACCGGCATACTTAGAATAAATTACTTTGTCGCCTACTTTAACTTCCAGAGGGATTTTTTGTCCGTTTTCCAGGGTCTTGCCGCTGCCAACCGCAACCACTTCACCTTGCTGCGGTTTTTCCTTGGCAGTATCGGGCAGTACAATCCCGCTCTTGGTTTTTTCTTCCTGGGCCAACGGTTTTACTACTACTCTGTCGCCGAGAGGCCGAATGTTCATGGATTACTTACCTCCTTTAATTTATGTATATTGTTAGCACTCACTAAAGTCGAGTGCTAATATCCACTAATAATAATAGTAAAGGCGCTAAAACTTAGCAACTTTTAAATTTCTGCGTTTTTCTCATTTATAGGTTTGTTGCTTCTTGTTTCTCGCGATATCTGTCATTTTCTTCTTCGCTTGGTTCTTAACGTATAACTACATCTAAATATATCTCCACCTGAATGAGTCTTTATACATATACCTGCAAAAACATACCTTGTACCAATAGGAATTTGAATTTCCTCCCCGGAAAGCTTGTGAAAAATATTCTCTTGACCCCAAAATATTTATTTTTTATACTATCCATATACTAAACTCACACTTCAAATATTTTGCGAAGGCTCCTTCAGGTTTTCATCAAACGAGTCCTGAAGGACCCCTAAACCGAAATGTTCTCTACCCGGTTTTGAACAACCTCAGGACTTATCGTAGATAACAGACAGTCGGCGGTCATTTCCGTTCTGTCTGTTTTTTTGTTTCCTTTAATTAAGGACAACTTATGGACTCAATTTGAAATTACAGGGGTGCTATAATTATGAATGGTCCGATTATGACTCATAATATCCTTATTATCTGCTTAATACAGGCGTATCAATCAAAAAAATGATTGTGCCGCCTGTTTTTTCTTTTGTTCTATTTTTAACAAGGGAGGTGATACATCATAATCCCGAGGTAATAACTCTATTTTTCACTAGTTTCAAAGTGTGCATACAAGGAGGGTTTCATAATGAAGGAAAAATTATTCTATCTTGATTTCCTGTCAAGAAAGTTTCATTCCCTGATGGGTGTTTTACCCCTTGGACTCTTTATTTTTGAACATCTTACCGTCAATTCAACAGCCATATACGGCGCGAATACTTTCAACCAGGCTGTACACTACCTGCATGGACTACCTTTCTTGTGGGTGCTGGAAATATTTTTGATTGCTCTTCCCCTCAGCTACCATGCTATTTTAGGTTTATTTTTTGCTATCCAGGCTGTCAATAATCCCGGACGGTACCGCTACCTGCGCAACTGGATGTTCTATCTGCAGAGGGTTTCCGGCCTGATTACATTTGTATTTGTCATCTATCACCTTATTTACCTTAAATTCAATTACTCCCTGGCCTACCTTTCCATGTACGACAAGGTAGCCGCCCAGTTTGACAGCGCCTTCGGAATCATCTTTTATGCAATCGGTCTCACTGCCGCCGTCTTTCATTTTTCCAACGGGCTGTGGGGTTTTGCCATCAACTGGGGAATCATCACCGGTCCCAGGGCGCAGAAAGTCTTCAGCTATTTAACCATCGCTATATTCTTCCTTGTTAATCTTATCGGATACAGGATGATGCTGGCCTTTATCGTTTGATTAAGTTAATTGTGTTGAAGGGGGGTCTTTCAAAAAATGACTCAAAAAGTAATTGTAGTAGGAGGCGGCTTGTCCGGCCTCATGACCACGATCAAAGCGGTAGAGCACGGCATGGAAGTACTGCTCTTTTCCCTGGTCCCGGTTAAACGTTCCCACTCCGTCTGCGCTCAGGGAGGCATTAACGGAGCTGTCAATACCAAGGGAGAGGGGGATTCCCCCTGGGAACACTTTGACGATACCGTTTACGGTGGGGATTTCCTGGCAAACCAGCCCCCTGTCAAAGCCATGTGTGATGCGGCGCCTTCTATCATTTACCTGTTTGACCGGATGGGTGTGCCTTTTAACAGAACACCGGAAGGTCTCCTGGATTTCCGTTATTTCGGGGGCGCCAAATACGCCCGTACGGCCTTTGCCGGCGCCACCACCGGCCAGCAGCTCCTTTATGCCCTGGATGAACAGGTCCGGCGCTATGAAGATGCGGGAAAGGTTATAAAATATGAAGGCTGGGAATTTTTATCCTGCGTACTTGCCGATGATGGCCGCTGTGTGGGGATAACCGCCCAACACCTGGCATCCATGGAAATTAAACACTTCCCGGCAGGAGCTGTCGTGCTTGCTTCCGGCGGGGTAGGTATGGTTTACGGGCGAAGCACAAATTCCGTCATATGTACCGGAAGCGCCCAGAGTGCGGTCTACCAGCAGGGCGCTTACTATGCAAACGGCGAATTCATTCAGGTGCATCCCACCGCCATACCCGGCGATGATAAACTGCGGCTGATGTCCGAATCAGCCCGGGGCGATGGAGGGCGCATCTGGACGTACAAGGACGGTAAACCCTGGTATTTTCTTGAAGAAATGTATCCGGCTTATGGTAACCTGGTTCCACGGGATATTGCCACCAGGGCGATTTTCAAAGTATGTGTTGAAATGAAGCTGGGCATCAACGGTGAGAATATGGTTTATCTTGATGTCTCCCACATTGACAAGGAACAACTTAACAGAAAATTGGGCGGCATCCTGGAAATATACGAAAAGTTTGTGGGAGAAGACCCCAGAAAAGTTCCGATGAGGATATTCCCGGCAATGCATTACACCATGGGGGGCCTGTGGGTCGACTTCAAGCAGATGACCAATATCCCCGGCCTGTTTGCCGTAGGAGAAGCTGATTACCAGTACCACGGCGCCAACCGTTTGGGCGCAAATTCCCTTTTGTCTACGGTTTATGCCGGAATAGTAGCCGGTCCGGCTGCCGCAGCTTACATCAAGGGACTGGAAAACGGCAAGCAAACGTCCTTCTCGGTTTTTGCCCGGGAACTGAAACGCCAGCAGCAATTAATAGAAGGCATCTACAGGATGTCGGGCACGGAGAATCCTTACCTGCTGCATGAAGAACTGGGAAATGTCATGACCGAAAACGTTACAGTAGTGCGTTACAATAATAAACTTAAATTTACCCTCGACAAAATCCAGGAACTTATGGCGCGCTATAAAAATATCGGCATTGACGATAAATCGCACTGGAATAACGAACCGGTTCATTTCACCAGGCGGTTGTGGAACATGCTGGAGTTAGCCCGTATAATCACCGCCGGCGCTTTAAACCGCAACGAAAGCCGCGGCTCCCACTATAAACCGGATTTCCCCGAACGCGACGACGCTAACTGGCTCAAAACCACCAAAGCCCAGTATACGCCGGACGGCCCCAGAATCTCTTACGAGCCGGTCGACACCTCTCTCATCGCACCGCGCCGGCGTGTTTATGATGTCAATAAGGAGGCGGTATAATGGAAACGGTTCACCTTAAAATTAAACGGCAGCAGGGTCCCCGGCATAAACCATACTGGGAAGAATTCATGATTCCGCACCGTCCTAACCTTAATGTTGTTTCAGCCTTGATGTACATCCAGAAGAACCCGGTAAACATCAAAGGCGAAAAGACCACCCCCGTTGTCTGGGAATCCAACTGCCTGGAAGAAGTATGCGGGGCCTGCTCCATGATTATAAACGGCAAAGCCCGCCAGGCCTGCACCGCTCTGATCGACGAGCTGGAGCAGCCGATCGTCCTGGAACCCCTTGATAAGTTCCCTCTGGTCAAAGACCTGATGGTGGATCGCGAGACTCTCTTCGAGGCGCTGCGAAAAGTCAAAGCCTGGATTGAAATTGACGGTTCTTATGACCTCGGGCCCGGTCCGCGCCAGGCCGGCGACGTGCAGCAGGTACGCTACGACCTCTCCCGCTGCATGACCTGCGGGGTCTGCGCCCAGTCCTGCCCGAACTATAACAGCAAGACCAGCTTTATCGGCCCCGCTGCTGTCGGCCAGGCCCACCTTTTCAACCTTCATCCCACGGGAGAAATGAATAAAAAAGAACGTCTCCAGGCCCTGATGGGTCCCGGAGGCATCATGGAGTGCGGCAATTCGCAAAATTGTGTCCGGGCCTGCCCCAAAGGCATTCCCTTGACCACCTCCCTGGCCGAGTTGAAAAAACAGGTGACATGGCAGGCAGTCAAATCCCTTTTCACCAAATAGTGAACTGCGATAGTAAGAGCTCTTGTCATCATCAGTTTATTCCTATATGATAAATGAAGCAATAAATACTATATAAGACAAGGGTTAGCCGATGGATAAAAAACTTATACGAGAGGCAATGCTAAAAAAAAGAGAATCACTTCCCTGGCTGGAAATGCAGGGCAAAAGCCACCAGGCGGTCCAGCTTCTACAGCAGTTGAAACAATTTCACCAGGCCCGTACTCTCCTTATCTATCTTCCTATCAGAAATGAGATCGATACCATACCAATCATCAAGACAGCCTGGCAGCTCGGGAAAACAGTGGTCATTCCCGTCTGTCAGCCCGGCAACGAACTGCTCCTTTCTCGTATAAACAGTTTTAATGAGCTTAATGAAGGGGTTTTCGGTATCCCCGAACCGTGCGCCAATCACTTGCGGCCCGTTGCGGCTGAGCAGGTAGACCTTGCTGTCCTGCCCGGCGTGGCCTTTGACCTCAATGGAAATCGCCTGGGCTTCGGCGGGGGATATTTTGACCGTCTTCTCCCCCTGCTGCGGGCCGATTGCCCCCGGCTGGCTTTGGCTTATGACTTCCAAATTGTCGAAGTTCTCCCTGTAAAAGAACACGATATAAAGATGGACATCATCGTTACCGAAAACAGAATAATATATACAAAGTAAAACCCCCCTGCGTTACAAAGCGGGGGGTTTTACTTTGCGATACTTTCCGTTATCTCAGTCTCTTACTCTTATGATCATTTCAACTTCGCAGGCAGCGTCCAGGGGCAGTTCATTCACTCCCACGGCGCTGCGGGCATGAACACCCTTTTCTCCTAACAGTGCCCCCAGCAGCTCGGAAGCGCCGTTAATAACTTTGGGCTGCATGCTAAAGCCGGGAGCGCTGTTCACAAAACCGACAACCTTGACCACCTGTTCTATCTTATCCAGGTCGCCGATCATGCTTTTGATTACACCCAGGCAGTTCAAGGCGCAAACCCTGGCTGCTTCATAGCCGTCTTCCGGAGAGACCCCGGCTCCGACTTTTCCCTTGTACTTCAATTCCCCGTTAACAACCGGAATCTGACCCGAGGTATAGATATACTCTCCTGCCCTGACCCCGGGAACGTAGGCGGCCACCGGCTTTGGCGCTTCAGGTATTACCAGCCCCAACTCTTTAGCCTTTTCTTCCACAAATGACATCTTAACCACTCCTTGTATTTTATAATTCCCATGAGTACCCCAGACTAGTGACTTAACTTCTCTGATTGGTTGTGCCAACCAATCAGGTCAGACCGTTTCCAGCCGGAGATCAAACTCGTCCCTCAGGCTGAGATATGAATTGCCCATCAGGTCGCGTCCTCGCCTATCAAAAGCTATCGCGGGCAAAACTGCCAGGTCGCAGCCTTTTTTCGCTCTCATCCGTTCTCTTAATGCAGCGCGCAAATCATCCACCAGTAAAAGACCTGCAGAACGGATCGTACCGCCGAAAGTCCGGTTTGGCACCGCAATAACCTCCGGGTCTATCCGTTTTGTACCCAATCCCCGGCTGCGCTTCAAACCAGCGGCAAGAAGCGCGGCGCCGCCTTCGGAAGCAAGGATAACCACCTGCTTCGCTTTGCTTTTTCTTATCACTTTTTCAACTTCCCAAACAGTCTTGGGTGAAAGGTCATAATCCATAACAAGTCCGCTTCTTTCTTTTTCCCCAAGCTTCAAATTAAGCTTTTTTTCTCGCCCGTTCCTTTCTCGCACCAGGATATCGTAAGTTCCCGGCTTGGAAAGACGGTAAAAAGCGTCTACTCTTGAAAAAGGAGGATGTCCGTTTATCTCCAGAATAACTTGGTCTGCCTCCAATCCCGCCTGATCTGCCGTGCTTCCCCTGACCACGCCCGAGATAAGCGGGTACAGGTCCTGTAATCCGGGGGGTTCGACCGTGATCGCAATTTCTCTCCCGTTTCGGCAGTCCTTAAGATAACTCAACAGTTCTTCTTCCCATCCGGTCGGCGGCTGCAAGGCCTTTTCCCGGTAATGCGTAAAACCTGGCTGAAAGACCCTTACCGTTGCTGCGCCGTTCTGTTCGAGAAAAGAAATGGTTTCATCTATGTCATGCCAGCCTGTCACCCATGGCAGCGGTACAATACTGCCGTGAAAGCCAATGCCGGACCGGCTCAGGTGTTTTACCGACTCTACAGCCTGCTGCGCCAAGCTATCGCGCATCAGCATCCTGCGCATCTCAATGTTCGAAGAATTAAGGGAAAGATTGATTTCCAGGGGTTGAAGCTTTTTCAGTTTTTCTATTACTCCATAAGTTAAAAAAGTCCCGTTGGTTGTGACCTGCAGGGGGGTGGAGGGAAACTTATCACGCAACATTTTCAGTATTTCCATGCAATCGGGATGGCAAAACGGTTCGCCCTCAATAATCCTTGTCGCTGATTCCCCAATAATGATCTTTCTTTTTGGAGAAAGAAAAATCATCAGTTCCTCCGCCTGTTCGAGACTTAAGGGCGGTATGGCAAAGACTTCGATTCCGGCGGGGTTTTGTCCATGACTGCAGAACATGCAGCTAACATTACAGGCCGAGGTTAAAGGGAGGATATTATATAAATGTACCGATTCATAAAGAGTATGTCTGATATTATCTTTCATCAGCCGCTTTTCCTATTAATCTTTTGGTTATATTATACATGTCCGCCGCATATATCTAAATATATAAATTGCGGACACAAAATATTCAAGACTTACGAACTATATATTTAAAAAATATCCTCCAGATACCAGAACATACGCTCTATCTATCCACATAATCCACAGATCTATCCACAGCTCAGGCCACGCCAAGACATTATCACTCGCCATTTATCTGTTTTTGGCAAGTACATTATGTAGCATTCCGGAAGTTAAAAAGTGTAGCACCCCGGATACATATTTAGCAAT
>Ga0228535_1000910_pt1 | contig 62403 bp, 51 predicted proteins | sample SJ1metagenome_FD_168457 | JGI IMG/M metagenome (GOLD analysis project Ga0228535, IMG submission 168457) | Enriched culture of PCE-dechlorinating microbial communities from Ithaca, New York, USA - SJ1 | ecosystem: Engineered > Modeled > Simulated communities (microbial... > Unclassified | place...
ATTCAAATGTGTTGAGGAAGGGGTGTGAATAATGTTAAAATGTAGGAGTAACTACTTGAATTCTTCGTAGGTTCAGCGAAAATATCGATTTTTAATGGTTTTCGTAAAACGACGTAGAATTTAGGAAATATATACAAAGGAACAGTAAAAAAAGATGATATTCCTGCTGCTACTCAGCTATTTACTACTGATTGGGTAGTTAGATATATGGTTGATAATTCACTAGGAAGATACTGGATAGAAAGAAATCCAAATAGTAAACTCAGAGAAAAATTAGAATACCTAGTTACACCGAAAAATCAAGATTTTAAATTCGTAGATGAGAAAATAACTCCAGAGGAATTAACTTTTTTTGATCCATGTATGGGAAGTGGACACATATTAGTTTATGCCTTTGATTTACTTATGGAAATATATAGAGAATATGGCTATGAAGATAGAGAATCAGCTAGATTAATAGTAGAAAAAAACCTCTATGGAGTTGATATAGACGATAGAGCATCTCAGCTTGCTTACTTTGCTGTGATGATGAGAGCTAGAAGCTATGATAGAAGATTTCTTACTAGAGATATAAGCATCAATGTATGTTCTTTAACAGAAACAAATAATATCCCAAAGGTTGATATTTCTCATATTCAGTTAGATTTACAAGATACTGTAAAAGAAGATGTAAACTATCTGCTTGATGTGTTTACAGATGCAAAAGAGCTAGGCTCACTTATCACAGTAAAACCTGTAAACTTTACAGAAATAGAAAATTTCATGAATGAATTTGCAGAGCATGGGGCTAGCAACATGTTCGATTTGCAATGGTACAATTCAGTATTTAGCAAAATGCCATATATTCTAAAACAAGCTAAAATACTATCTAAAAAATTTACCATAGTATGTACCAACCCACCATATATGAATAAAATAGAAGGGCAACTAAAGAAATTCATAACAAAAGACTACAAAGACTATAGTGGAGACTTATTCTCTGTTTTTATATATAGAAATTTTGATTACACTATTCCAAACGGATACTTAGGATTTATGACGCCATTTGTATGGATGTTTATAAAAACATATGAAAAACTAAGAGAGTATATAATAAACAATAAATCCATAGCTACTTTGGTACAGATGGAATACTCTGCATTTGAAGAAGCAACTGTACCTATATGTTCATTTGTATTAAAAAATGGACCAGAAAAAGAAAAAGGACTCTATATTAAGCTATCAGATTTCAAAGGTGGCATGGAAGTTCAAAAGAAAAAAGTTATAGAAGCACTACATGATAAAGAATGTAAATATTTCTATGAAACAAGCAAAGAAAACTTCTCAAAAATCCCTGGTTCACCGATTGCGTATTGGGTGAGTGAGAACTATTTGCAAATTTTTGAAAAAGGAGTAGCATTAAAGAATATTGCAGAGGTAGTTACAGGTGTGTCAACTGGTGATAATAATAATTATTTAAGAAATTGGTTTGAAGTGTATTATTATAAAATTTCAATTTATTCAACGGATATAGATAGAATTGATTTTTCGAATATTAAATGGATACCATATAATAAGGGTGGGGAAGCTAGAAAATGGTTTGGTAATAATGATTACATAGTTAAATGGAGTGAATCAAAAAATTTTCATAGAGCTAGACCTACATTTAAACATCTATATTTAAAAGAAGGGATAACTTGGTCATTTGTGACATCAGGTTTATTTTCTGCTAGATATTATCCAAAAGGATTTCTGTGGGATGTTGCTGGATCCCCATGTGTAATAAAAGATAAAAAAATTATGTTGTATACTTTAGGATATTTATCAACCAAAATTGCAAACTCTATATTAAAAATGATTAACCCAACAATAAATTGCCAAGTAGACGATATTCAGAGAATTCCTATAACGATAAACCATGATTTACTATTAATAACAGAGGAGATTTCTACAGAAAATATTTTGATTGCTAAAGTTGACTGGGACTCTTTCGAAACCTCATGGGATTTTAGAAAGCATCCATTGATAGACGAAGCTCTTCTTATATCAGATATGGATGATTGTGAAGAAATGGATAATAGTTCAGATTTAGAAACGAGTCCTGAGATTGAGATTTTCTTTGATACTGGTGTAGATATAGTAAGTAGCAGTATAGCAACTTCATATGAAATATACAGGGACTTTACGGAAAGACAGTTTAATAAACTAAAATCAAATGAAGAAGAACTAAATAGAATTTTTATAGATATCTATGGATTACAGGATGAACTTACTCCTGATGTAGAGGATAAGGATGTAACTATATATCGTGTTTTTGATAGTAAGGAAGCTATACTAAGCAGTATGAAGTCTAGTAGGTATGCTCTTACGAAGCATGATGTGATAGTTAGCTTTGTTTCTTATGCTGTAGGGTGTATGTTTGGTAGGTATTCTCTAGATGTAGAGGGACTAGCATATGCTGGTGGGGACTGGGATGATAGCAAGTATTCTCTTTTTATTCCAGATAGAGATAACTGTATACCTATCACAGATGAAGAGTACCTGGAAGATGATATAGTGGGTAGATTTGTAGAGTTTGTAAAAGTAGTCTATGGAGCTGATACACTAGAGGAGAACCTAGACTTTATAGCTGAGGCTCTAGAAACTAAAGGAAATACTTCTAGGGAGATGATTAGGAATTATTTTGTGAAGGATTTTTACAAAGACCATGTAAAGACCTATCAGAAACGCCCTATCTACTGGCTATATGATAGTGGCAAGCAAAATGGATTCAAGGCTCTAGTGTATATGCATAGATACACTGCTGATACTACTGGTATAGTGCGTGTAGATTACTTGCACAAAATCCAAAAGATATATACTAGTGAGATAGACAGAATGAAATACATGGCAGAAAACAGCGACAACGCTAGAGAAGTAGCACAAGCAGAAAAAAGAAAAGAAAAGCTAATAAAACAACTAAAAGAAACCAAAGAATATGACGAAAAAATCGCTCACCTTGCACTTAGCCGTATAGCCATAGACCTAGATGATGGAGTAAAAGTAAACTATGAAAAAGTCCAAACAGCACAAGATGGCAAGAAACTAGAGATACTGGGCAAAATATAAAATATTTAGTATATTTATAGAAAGGTGGTGCATTATGAATAAAAAATGGAGTTTATATGTTGAGAATTTTGCTAAAATAAAATCTGCTCAGATTGAAATTTCTCCACTTATGTGTTTTGTCGGTGACAATAACTCTGGTAAAAGTTATTTGATGAGTTTGCTTTGGGGGATATTGAAATTAGGTAAGGAGATATTTCCAAAAACAAGTTCAGAAGCTAAATCATATAAAAAGTGTGAGCAATGGTTAATTAATAATCTTAATAAAGAAACTATAATTGATGAATACGCTATTAGTATGTATTTGGATTGGTACAATGATTTATTATCAAGCAATAAAAAGGATTTACTCAAAAGACTATTTAATTATGATGTTGAAGCAGAAAAAATAGAAATTAGAAATTATAGTAGAACAACTAATCAAATTTTAAAATGGGACAAGCAAGCCAAAAGATATTCTACAACTAAAACGACTATAAAATTTCCAATAAGTGAAGAGTATTCTAAAGAAGATTTATTAAGAATGAATTCATATATTTGCTGGAATTTGCTCATGGAAGGTATTGCATCACCTTTATACACTCCAGTTATAAGTGGTAAAAGAAATGGAGAACCGATTTATCTTCCTGCTTCTAGAACTGGTTTTATGCTGACTTATACTCAGCTATTAGAAAAATCTGTGTTAAATAGTTTTTCAGGATTAGCTGAGAATCAAGGCAGTACTTTAACACTTCCTTATGTTGATTTTTTACAATTAATCATTAGATTTGAACAAAGAAATAAATTTAAATTCAACAATATAGTAGACTTTATTGAAAAAGAAATGACTAGAGGAAGCTTGAATGTGAAAAAAGAGTTTTCTCCAGTTATTAAGTATAAACCAGAAGGGTCTAGTAAAGAATTTCCTTTGTATGCTGCTTCTTCAGTGGTATCAGAGATATCCTCACTTTCCCTTATTCTAAAATCAGATATTAATTTTAACACTATTGTAATTGAAGAGCCAGAAGCACACCTTCATCCAGAATTACAACAAAAGATAGCTAGAGTAATAATTCAACTTATGAATAGTGGTGTTAATGTATGGATTACTACTCATAGTGAAACTATATTACAACATATTAATAATATGTTAAAACTAAGAAATCATAGCAATTCTAAAAATCTATGCGAAGAATTTAATTATTCCGAAATTGATTTACTTGATATAAAAGATGTAACAATGTATCAGTTTTCACAAGATGAAAAGCAAAAAACTTCAATATATAGACTTGAATCAAATGATAATGGATTCGTAGTTCCTACATTTAATGAAGCCTTACAGTCCATAGTTCAAGAAGTCTATGCTTTTCAGGAGGATTAACAATGTATGATAGAGATGATATTTCCACATAGAGCGATTAAAATGATTAGAAATAGTAAGGGTGAACTCGAAGGTGAGTTGACAATTTAATAAGAAATTAAAAAATAAAATATAGAATGCAAAATAGCTATTTGCTTTATATAGTTTGATATTTAAAAAAGATTAGGTGGTGTATAGATGAGTATCAAGAAAATTGAACTAACTAATTTTACAGTTTTTGAGGATTTGAATATTGAGTTTTGTGATGGTATAAATATTTTTATAGGTGAAAATGCAACAGGAAAAACTCATATTATGAAGCTTATTTATTCAGCATGTAAAGCCACTAATCCTAAGGATTCTTTTTCTCAAAAGATAGTAAATACTTTTAAGCCCGAAGACTATAAGATTAGCAGATTGATTTCACGTAAGGAAGGTATTTCTAAATCAAAAGTAAAAATTACTGCAATAAAAAATAAAATAGAACAAAATATAGGGATAGAATTCAATACAAAAACTTCTAAATGGGATGCTGATGTTTATGAGGAACAACAATGGGAAACTACTTTTGATGATTTAGAAAGTATATTTATACCTGCAAAGGAAATTTTGTCAAATTCATATAATATAATCTCTGCAAATGAAAAGAACAATGTGGAGTTTGATGATACCTATATAGATATATTGCATTCAGCGAAAGTTGATATTTCAGAAACACAAGAAAATATTTTTGAAAATATACTTTCAAAGCTTGAAAAAATTATGGATGGTAAGGTAATATTTGACAGCAAAAAAGACAAATTTTATATAGAAGAAAAAAGCACGAAATTAGAATTTAATTTAGTAGCAGAAGGAATAAGAAAGATAGCCTTAATATGGCAACTTATCAAAAATGGAGTCTTGAAAAAAGGTTCAGTATTATTTTGGGATGAACCAGAAGCTAATATTAACCCAATTCATATACCTTTCATAGTTGATATGTTACTTGAATTTCAAAGAAATGGTGTTCAGATTTTTATATCTACCCATGACTACACTTTATCAAAATACTTTGATATTAATTCTAAGGATAAAAACTCAGTTAAATTTTTTTCATTGTACAAAACAGATGATGGAGTAAAATGCGAAGGTAGTAATAAGTTTAAGAATTTGGAAATAAATACTATTAGGGATACTTTTATTCAGCTATATCAGGATGAAATGAACATGGAGATGAAGTCATGATTAGAATAAAAGAGTCTAATATGGTTTTTGAGTTTGATAATGAGTATGTTTTTATTATTGAAAATTCTTTATTGCATAAAAGCATAGGTGATAGAATTAAAAGTGTTGAGTTTATAGTGTCTTTAAATGAAAATGAATTGTATTTTGTAGAAGCAAAATCCAGTTCACCGAAACCTGTTCCTGATAACAATCAGCGTTTTGATTTATTCGTCAATGAAATATCTGAAAAATTTATTCATTCTTTTAATATGTTTATATCAGCTTTGTTAGAAAGAAATAAGTTTGATGAAATTCCTCAAAAATTATTTGAACTAAAAAAAGATAAAATAGATTTTAAATTTATATTAATTATCAAAGACCATGCTATAGAGTGGTTGCCACCATTACAATTAGCAATACAGAAAAAAATCCTACCCCATCTAAAAATATGGGATGGCACTGTTTTATTGATGAATGAGGATTTGGCTAAACAGTATAGATTAGCTAAATAAATATGATGTAAAAAGTAGGATTTATTTAATGAGAAACGGAGTAAGTACTAATGGCAGAACTTAATTTAAAACAAATAACTGACAAGTTAAGCTCAGAGTTTTCTTCTGATGTTCGTAGGCTTATATTTTGGTACGATGCCAGAGGAGATTTTGCTTTAGATATAGATAGTATGGAGCTTGAAAATGCAAAGATTATAAAGCTAGAGCCTGACAACCAGTTTTATATCAAGTATCTACTAGAAAGACAAGATACTACTACAAATTACTTGATTTATGCTCCATTTGCAAAGCCTAGCCTTCGGGATAATCATTTGGCAGATACTATAAAGTATTCAAAGGAGTTTTTTGCTGATAGAGCATCACTTCTTGCAGTGGATTTGGGAATAGATGAAAAGTACAAGCAGGTACTACAAAAATATATCAAGTTTTTTGCATCAAAAGACAGAACTCAAAAGTTCTATGATTTAGAGATAGAAAGATTTAATCAAAGAATCATAGAAACAGCTCTTATGAGCGTACTATGTAAGAGCAAGGTAGTTTCTTTTGAAGAGGTAGTAAGAACTGTAATTACTGCTGGAGATTTGGAAGATAATAGATATTTACAGGAGTTTGAAAAGTATGATTTGCTCAGTGCTTTCTGGCAGATGTGCGAGGAGACTTTTGGAGGCAATTTTTCTTCGCCTTCTCTTGTAAAGCTAGTCAATACTATGTTTACTACCTATACTTCAAAGGTAGTGATGAGCGAGCTACCATCTGCATGGAGAAATTACTGCTCTCATAAATCAGGCAATATCATTGCTTTTCTAGATAGTCTGATGAATAGCATGATTTATCGTGGGGATTTTGATGGTTTGTCTGATATGGTATATAGCACTCTAGATGGAGAAACTGTGCTAAGTAGTGTAGATATATCTCAGCTGATAGAGCTAGAGATTTTCAAAAAAACTGATGTTTTTATTTTGAAGTGGATGATAGATAGACTAGAGCATGATGACCTAGACGCTAGGCTAAATGACTACTCTATCGTTGATATATGCAAGAAAAGAAGAAAAATGCATTTTAAGGATGTGTTTAGCTCACATTATTATATATTAGAAAATGCTTACTATCTACTGAAAGAAGCTAGATACAAGCCAGCAGAAGAACTAGAAGAAATAACTAAAAACTATATTACAAAGGACTATATCATAGACCAGAAGTATCGCTATTTCTATTATCATTATGATAATGTGCCAGACAGCTCTATTTATGAAAATCTAAGAGAGATAGTTGAAAATGTATATACAAATAGATTCCTAAATCCTCTAGCTGTAGCATTTAGCAGGGCTTTATGTGAAAACAAGGCTAAGATAAGTCTTGCTAGTCAGCAGGATTTTTATAGTAGATTTGTAAAAAATTCTAAAGAGAGAACAGTTGTTATTATTTCTGATGCCTTTAGATATGAAGTAGGGCAGACTTTACTCAAAAGATTGATGGAAGATGAAAAATGCACTGCAAGTATTCAGGCTATGATGAGTATGATTCCTTCATATACTAGATTTGGGATGTCAGCGCTTCTTCCTCACAAGTCTCTAGATATGACTGAGGATTACAGGGTTACTGTAGATGGCAAGATATGTGATGATCTAAAATCTAGAGAGCAAATCCTAAAGTCATATAATGAAAATAGCAGAGCCTTGCAGTTTGATGATATCAAGGGTATGAAGATGACTCAGCTCAAGGAACTATTTACAGGTCAAGAGGTAGTATATATCTATCACAATCAAATAGATGCAAGAGGAGATAAGCTAAATACTGAAAACGAAGTCTTTATGGCATGTGAGGAAGCTATTAAAGAGATTCATATGATGATTAAAAGGCTTACAAATGCAAACAACACTAGGTTTCTAGTAACTGCTGATCATGGCTTTATATATAAAAGAGATAAGTTAGATGAGAGTGATAAGATTAGTGGGTTTGATAAGGAGAGTGCATTTGTAGGGAGAAGGTATATAGTGTCAGCTCAGAAGGTTTCATCTGAGGGAGTGTGCAGTATGACTCTAGGTGATGTGATGCGTAGTGATGATGAGAGGACTATATCGCTTCCACTAGGCACTGATGTGTTCAAAGTAGCAGGTGGAGGGCAGAATTTCGTGCATGGTGGCTCTAGCTTGCAAGAGGTGATAGTGCCAGTGCTAGATGTAAAGACAAACAAAGGCTACACTCAGACTCAGGCAGTCAAGATTTCTCTTATCAGCCTAGTGAGTAAGATTACTAATCTAAATACAAATCTAGAGTTCATCCAGACAGAAGCTGTCAGTGATGTAAATAAAGAAACTAATTACAAGATTTATTTTATTTCTGATGATAATGAAAAGATATCAAATGAAAATATTTATGTAGCAGATAAAAAGGATATTGATGCAAGTAAGAGGGTATTTAGGCTGAGATTTACTTTTAAAAATAAAAAGTATGACAAGTCAAATAAGTATTATTTGGTTGCCTATGATGAAAAAAATGACCTAGAAGTAATACGCCATGAAATCCAGATGGACCTAGCTTTTGCTGATGACTTTGGATTCAATCTCTAAGACTGGGGGAAGTAGCTTTTATGATGGATACTATGTTGATGGATAATGAAAGCCCAAATGCATTATTAAATAGAAAGCTAAGAAAATATTTTGATGGGAAGATTGTGAGAAAAGACCTGACAAAATCTATCAAGGAAGGAGCAAATGTGCCTGTATATGTGCTGGAGTTTTTATTAGGGCAGTATTGCAGCTCTGATGACTCTGAGATAATAGAAGATGGAGTAAAGACAGTTAAGAAAATCCTATCAGAGAATTTCGTAAGACCAGATGAAGCTCAAAAAGTCCTATCGATACTCAGAGAGCGTGGTAGTTACACTGTGATAGATAGAATCACTGCAAAGCTAAATATAAAGCAGGATAGATATGAAACTGAGTTTTCGAATCTAGGAGTTAAGGAAATCTTGCTAGATCCTATGTATGTATCTAAGTATGATAGACTGCTATGTGGTGGAATCTGGTGCATAGTTCAGCTAGAGTATGAGTATCTAGAAGAAGATAAGAGAGCTCATCCTATCCGTATCAGAAAGTTAACTCCTATCCAGATGCCTCATATAGAACTAGATGAGATTAAGTCAGCTAGAAAGGAATTTACGAAGGAAGAATGGCTAGATGTCCTTATTAGGTCTACTGGTATGGAGCCTAGTAAGTTTAATACTAGGCAAAAATGGCTACTGCTTGCTCGTATGATTCCTCTTATAGAAAATAACTTTAATCTGTGCGAGCTAGGGCCTAGAAGTACAGGAAAATCTCATATTTATAAAGAAATATCACCTAACAGTATCCTAGTATCAGGTGGTCAAACTACAGTTGCCAATCTTTTTTATAATATGGCAAACAAATCTGTAGGGCTAGTTGGTATGTGGGACTGCGTGGCTTTTGATGAAGTGGCTGGGATTACTTTTAAAGATAAAGACGGAATCCAAATTATGAAAGACTATATGGCTTCAGGGTCATTTGCTAGAGGAAAAGAAGAAAAAGCAGCTAGTGCTTCCATGGTATTTGTAGGCAATGTCAACCAAAGCGTAGACGTACTTTTAAAGACTTCGCATTTGTTTGAGCCATTTCCAGAAGCTATGGCTTATGATACTGCATTTTTAGATAGGATGCATTGCTATGTGCCTGGGTGGGAGATTCCAAAGTACAGACCTGATTTCTTTACAAATGACTATGCTTTTATCACTGATTATCTGTCAGAATTCATGAGAGAAATGAGAAAAGAACAGTTTTCTGATGCTTGTGATAGATACTTTAAGTTCGGACATAATCTAAATCAAAGAGATGTGATAGCTGTAAGAAAGATGGTATCAGGATTTACTAAATTGCTGTATCCAGATGGAGCGTATTCTAAGGAAGATATGGCTGAGATACTAGATATCTCACTAGAGCTAAGAAGAAGAGTAAAAGAGCAACTCAAAAAAATAGGTGGCATGGAGTTTTATGATGTCAACTTTTCATATATTGATAATGATACCTTTGAGGAGCATTATGTAGGAGTATCCGAGCAAGGAGGGGGAAAGCTCATCCCTGAGGGCATCATAAATCCAGGGCATATCTATACTATATCAAGAGGAAAAACGGGAATGGTAGGGGTATATAGATTAGAAACTCAAGCGCTACCTGGAAATGGAAAAATAGAAAGAACAGGACTAGGCTCAGATAGAGATGCAAAAGAAGCGACAAATACTGCATTTAATTATCTCAAAGCCCATGGACATTCTATCAGTAACTCTATAAGCACAACTACTAAAGACTATATCATCAACTATCAAGACCTAAATGGTGTAGGCATGACAAAATACCTCACACTTCCTACAGTGATAGCAATAGCTTCTGCTGCACTAAACAAACCTACACTTAGTAGCCTAGCAGTACTGGGAGATATCAGTATCAGCGGAAGTATATTTAAGGTAGAAGAACTAGCAAACACCTTGCAAGTCTGCCTAGATAGTGGAGCAAAAAAAATCCTCCTTCCTATTACGTCAGCTGTGGATATGGCAACAGTCCCACCAGAGCTGATGGGAGCATTTAGCATTATATTTTATAACACACCTCAAGAGGCAGTTTTTAAGGTTCTAGGGGTAGAGTGATAAATTGCAACCGAAAGGTTGCTTTTTTACAATTGTTCAATTGAAAAAATGTAATGCTACATTATGATTAAATAAATCATTAGCTAAAGGAGTATTCAGCTATGAAAAGAAAAAGCGAATATTTTCAAGGGTGCTTAATAGGCGGAGCAATAGGGGATGCTCTAGGATGGCCAGTTGAATTTATGAGATATAGTCAGATTAAAGGTAAATATGGTAAAGACGGGATTCATGATTTAGTAATATCTTCATCAGAAAAAGCTGAAATTACAGATGATACCCAGATGACTATATTTACAGCAGAGGGATTATGAGGGTTGCTCCAGCTGGGCTTTATTATGAAAAAGAAAAGGCTTTTGTTATGGGAGCTGAGTTCGCAGCGATTACACATGGTCATCCATCTGGATATCTTTCAGCAGGAGCTTTTGCTTTTTTAATAGCTTCGTTAATTGAAGGAAATGAAATTGAACTAGCAATAAATGAGACTATAGCTGAGCTAATTAATTACGATAACCATAAGGAATGCTCGGATATATTAGTAAAAGCACTTGAATTAGCAAAATCTAATGTAAGTGATGAAGAAGCCATTTCAGAGCTAGGTGAAGGATGGGTAGGAGAAGAAGCTTTAGCATTCTTGTATATAAAAAAAATTATATATATAAATTTGAAACCTTTTTGTGTTGGTGTTAAACTAGTATTCAAACAGTTTAATGGAGGTTTTCAGATGAGTTACGAGTTAAGGAAGTATAAGGAAGTAGATTTTAGTGATGATTTATTCAAAAATGCACCAAATGCTAAGTATGAATTAGTAGAAAAGGATAGAGTAGCGCCCGATAACTACCATGCGATGTCGATATATCCCGAATATTTTAAAATAGATGGTAAGTGGATTTTGGCAGAAGAAAGCAGAATGGACTGTGTACCAGTACTAAGAGAAGATAACTCAATTGATATCGTTGAGTTCAGAAGATTAAAAACTGGGGACAAGGTAATCGTTGGAAGAACAGAAGATGCTAGTGAAGGAATTTATGTACATTTTGAATGTTTTGAAGACAATAACCCATGTACTAATGATGCATTTTGTTTTAGGGCAGGTAGATCTAGAGAAACATCTTATACTAAAGATTATGAAGAACTATATGAGCTATTGAAATATGAGAAAGAAAATGGCTATATAGTTTGGGTTTTAGGACCTGCTGCTGTTTTTTCTAAGGGGGCTAGAGAAGCTATGGCTAGCTTGGTTGACAATGGTTATGCTAATGTCCTCATAGGAGGAAATGCTATAGCAACTCATGATTTAGAAGGGTCATTATTTCAGACCGCTCTAGGACAGCATATATATACTCAAGAGTCTGTAAAGGATGGTCACTATAATCATTTGGATGTGCTAAACAAAGCAAGTAGAGCTGGCTCTATTGAGGAATTGATAAAGCAAGAGAATATTACTGAAGGAATAATTTATTCATGTGTAAAAAATAATGTGCCTCTTGTTTTAGGGGGATCTATAAGAGATGATGGACCTCTTCCGATTGTTATAGCTGATGTATATAAGTTTCAAGATGAGATGAGAAAGCATGTAAATAAAGCTACTACGGTGATATGCTTAGCTACTCAGCTTCATACTATAGCGATAGGAAATATGACACCATCATATAGAGTTGAGAAAGATAAAATAAGGCCGGTTAACTTCTACACAATAGATATTTCAGAGTTCGCAGTAAATAAATTAAAGGATAGAGGCAGTCTAGAGGTTGTTACGATGGTTACAAATGTCCAAGATTTCTTGGAAAAATTAAATACCAATCTGACTAAATAAGTTAAGTTATTTTGATGATTTTATATATTTAATTTACAATATAGTGCATTTAGCGAATTATTAATTTTAGATAGTTTAAAATTTTGATTCTCTAAATGCACTTTTTTAGTTTTTTGAGTTAGGTTAAAATGAGCAAAATTAATAAGGAATCTTGATTGCTATAAATGGTGATTTTATTATAAGTCATCAATTTTTATTATTTTTTCTTCTCCAGATACCATATCTTTAATTTTCACTATTTTATTTTTTACTTCTTCCTCGCCTACTATAATTACATTTTGGATTTTTAAGTTGTTTGCGTATTTAAGTTTTTTCTTAAGTGAAGCATCATCAAAATATATCGAAGCTCTAGAACCGTTAGCTAGTAGCTTATCAAGTATGATAGAGCAGTAATCCATAGTATCGCCTAGAGGAAGTATAATGAAGTCATCGCTTCTATTTAGGTTATAGATTTCTATGAAGCCTATTTCTTGAAGTACGAAAAATAATCTAGTTAGTCCAATTGATATTCCAACCCCAGGAAGAACAGTATCAGTATAGTTTTCAGCTAGGTTGTCATATCTTCCTCCAGAACATATAGAGCCATAGCTTTCATTTCCTATGAGCTTTGTTTCAAATACAGTACCAGTATAATAATCAAGGCCTCTAATGATTTTTAGGTTTATGTCATATTCATTTTCATCAACTTTTAAAATATCTAGCATTTTTACTACTCTAGCGATTTCATTTACACCCTCAGCATAGGTTTCATTTATATCAAAACCTTTAAGCTGATTTATAATTTGAGCTGAATTACCATCTATGTTCATAATTTTATTTATAAAATTGCTTTTTTCTTCTCCTATTAGCTTTTCTAATTCGGCTTTAAACTCATTTGCTGGCATCTTATCATATTTATCAATTAAGTTCATAGTTTCAAATGTATTTTCTATTTGTAGATATTCAAATATTCCACTGAGTATTTTTCTATTGCTGATTTGGAATTTGTAATTAGGAAGCTTTATTTCTTTGAAAGCTTGAGATGCTAAGCTAATCACCCAAGCATCGTTGTCTACACTTAGCTTATCTTTATTAATTACATCTATATCTAGCTGATAAAATTCTCTATATCTTCCTCTTTGATTTCGTTCGCCACGATAGACTTTCCCTAGCTGATATCTTTTGAATGGGAATTCTAATTCGTTTATGTGCTGTGCTACATATCTTGCAAATGGAACCGTTAAATCAAATCTAAGCGCAAGGTCGTTTTTTCCTTTTTGAAACGCATATACTTGCTTTTCTGTCTCGCCTCCAGATTTTACTAATAGTACATCAGCTTTTTCTATTACTGGTGTATCGATAGGGTAGCAGCCATTTTTTTCATATACCTTCAATATTTTTGTAGCGATATCATCAAATATTCTCTGCTCATTTGGAAGCAGCTCCATAAATCCTGGTAGTATAGACGGCTTAATAAAGTTTTTACTCATGTAAATTTCCCCCTTTTTTTATATTAAAAAAGCTATGTGAGCGTATATCTCACATAGCTTATAATAAACCAACTTAATTTATTATCATCACTGGAGATATAGGTCCAAACAGATATAGACCTGTATCTACAGAAGTAGACCAAGCCTCTAGCGATGATGATGCAATTTATTTAATTGTGATAGGATTTGCTTTGTCATTTGAATTCTCCATGCAATGTTTTATGAATTTATCACACTATTTGAATAATTTCTACTAAATTTATTATATAATATAACAATAGGAATCAAAAATCAATAAAAATTATTTATATTAATTAGTCAATTATATCCAAAGTCAATAAAGCCATATTAGGATTGAAGATGAACTTTTAAAATAAATTTAAGGGAGCAGGATAGAAAATGCAAAGAGAAAAAGCTATAGAGTTATTGGAAAAACACGTTACTACTCCTCATATCATCAGACATTGCTATGCAGTGGAGGCTGTAATGAGAAAGTTAGCTGAGAAACTAGAGCCAGAGAAAATTGACGACTGGGGGATAGCTGGGCTATTGCATGATTTAGACAATGATTTGGTAGACTGGGAAAATGATATGTCAGTTCATGGCCCGAAAACTGTGGAAGTAATGAAGTTAGAAGGTATAGGAAATGAACAGATGTATAGAGCTATTTTGGCACATAATCCAGCAAATGGAAGTAAGATAGAAAGTACATTTGAAAGAGCAATGTACGCAGCTGATCCCATAACTGGATTTATCAATGCTATTGCACTAGTATACCCAGATAAAAAAATTAAAAGTGTAAAGGTTAAGTCTATAGTAAAGCGCATGAAAGAAACTAGATTTGCAGCAGGGGCTAATAGAGAGGCAATGAAATCAATAGAGCTTCTTGATATTTCATTTGAAGAATTTGCAGAGCTTGCTTTGAATGCAATGTGTGAAATTGATACTGTACTTGAATTATAATCCGCTATTTTACTTACTTGCAACTGCCAGTTGACAAATTACAAAGTCTAATTGGTAGAGTGCAACTGCCCAAAATATTATTATTAAACTAAGAAAACATTATTTTGATATGTAACAATATAGGAGGTAAGGATAATGATATTGGCGGACAAGATTATTTTATTAAGAAAGAAAAGTGGATGGTCACAAGAAGAGCTAGCGGAAAAGTTAAATGTATCTAGACAGTCTATATCAAAATGGGAAGGTGCTCAATCAGTTCCTGGTATGGATAAAATACTTCAGCTAAGTGAAATTTTCGGTGTAAGCACGGATTATTTACTAAAGGATAGTATAGAGCTAGAAGAATATGTAGAGCAAGAATCCAAAAGCGAAGAATCAAGTGTGAGATATGTATCAATGGAAGAAGCTAATTCATATTTGGATTTGACTCAAAATATAGCTCATAAAATGGCTCTTGGAGTTGCTATGTGTATAATGTCACCAGCTATAATCATAACTCTATCAAATTTATACTTGCTTGATCAATTTTCGTTTTCTGAAAATCAATCACAAGCAATTGCACTGACATTATTTTTTATAACAATAGCAAGTGCAGTTGTTGTATTTATAAGTATTGGAATGAAATTCAAGGATTTTGAATACCTAAAAACGGAACCTATAGAAACTGAATATGGCGTATCTGGTATGGTTAAATCCAAAATGAAAGCATATAAAGAAACATATAGTAAGTACAATATTATAGGAGTAACTTTATGTATACTCTCAGTGCTTCCAGTAATATTATCATCATTTGCAGATAAAGATTTAACAGATGGGATAGGTGTCATAGGAACCCTATTTATGGTAGCTGTTGGAGTTTTCATGCTAGTTACAGTAGGAACTATATGGTCCAGCTTTAATGTACTTCTTCAAGAAGGAGAGTATTCTGTAGAGGAAAAGGCGAAATCAAAAGTAGTTGGAAGTATTGCAGGAATATACTGGCTCCTAACCACAGCTTTATATTTACTTATTAGCTTCTACTATGGAGCATGGGATAAGAGCTGGATGATATGGCCAGTAGCTGGGGTATTATTTGGAGCTGTTGCAGCTATTGCGAACTTAGTTATAAAAAGTAAGAAATGATTAGGAGGATTGAATGCAAATACAAAAGTTAGTAATAGGAATGCATGAATCAAATTGCTATATTGTAAGTGAGGATAATAAGGCTATAATAATTGACCCAGGTGGTGAAGGTAGTAGAATTATTAAGCAAGTTCAAAGAAATAATTTATCGATTGTAGCAATCGCACTTACTCATTATCATTGTGATCATATAGAAGCAGCTTTAGAGTTAAAGAAGGCTTTTGAATGTCCAATTTATGCTCATAAAAAAGAGCTAAAAGGTCTACAGGACCCAAAGATAAATCATACTGAAACTTTAGGAAGAAAAGCTATATCTATAACTCCAGATGTTTTACTAAGTGAAGGTTCGAAAATAAATATAACAGATGATATATATTTAGAGACTATTCATACTCCAGGACATACACCAGGAGGGATTTGCCTTTATTCAAAGCTACAAAAGCTAGCATTCACTGGGGATACTTTATTTGAAGATGGATTAGGAAGAACTGATTTAGAAGGTGGAAATGAAGACCTTATGAAAAAATCAGTCTCAAATAAAATTTCACTATGGGAGGATGACATTAATATTTATCCTGGGCATGGGAATTCAGTTAGCATGAAAGAATTGAGAAGAAGAGGCATAATGTATCTTAAGTAGATTTTGGAAATTCTGCATATTAGGAGAGTGAGAATTGTGGACCAAAATAAATCAAATAAGACTATTATCGTAGCGCTGATTATATTAATTATCAGTATGACCTTTATATTTATTATGGATAAAACTAAACAAACTGATACAAGTGAAGAAACTAATGCAGATAAGCTATATGCTCATAAATCTGAGTATATAGGAGACAGCACTAATATATCAGGATTACTAAATCTACTTCCATATTCTGAGTATAAGACTAGCATAGAGCTCTCAACATCTGATAAACCATACGGACTAAAGGCTATATATAATATTGGTGATTCAGCTGTAAATATTTCAGATTTAAAAAATCAATTTTACAATAATGCTCTAATTATTTTTTCGCTGATTGAAAACGTAGATTATATTGATTTTGAATTGATTGATGACGATAGTGCAGAGCCTGAAATCCATCATTACGATAGAAAAGAGATACAAGATAGCCATATAGATAACTTGTATGGATACTCAGCAGATTTGCAAACTTTTGAAAACTTTTTAATGGAAAAAGTTTATATGCCTGGAGGTTCTTGACCTAATTAAATAGTGCTAGGTTAGTACTAATATGTAATAATTATCAATAACTGTATATAAAGGGGCATAATTATGGGGAAAAATATAGAGGTTTATGAGTCTTTGATTAATAAAATTCTATCAAACGAGCTAAATGAGAAAGCTAACTCAAATTCAATTTATAAAGAAAAATTAGAGCCTGGGACATCAGGCTCTATTATTGCGTCATATATTAAGATAATTGTAGAAAAGGGACTGAGGCATTATAAGTCTGATAATGATGATTTATCTAAACAAATTGAGATTACAAATAAAATAATTGAAAATTTAAGTGTATTAGTGGAAGAATCTGAGCTAGAAAAATATTCATTAACAGAAGAGTATATGCTAAAGGCTATAGGAGATAAACTTATAGCCAAAGACAATATAAAGCAGTTGATACCACAGACATCTGTAGCAAGTAGTAGTTTGTTTACTGGAGCTATGCATGAGCCACCAGTATATTCTGAATTAAAGAGAGAAATAGCTTCGGCTGACCGTATTGACTTGTTAGTATCTTTTATAAAGTTTAGTGGGCTTAGACTGATTTATGACGATTTGAAAGAGCATACCAAATCAAAGAAATTAAGAGTTATCACTACTAGCTATATGGGAGCATCTGATTTAAAAGCTATCGAAGAACTTGCAAAGCTTCCAAATACTGAAGTTAAGGTATCATATGATACTAATAGGACTAGATTACATGCAAAAGCATATTATTTCCATAGAAATACTGGATTTAGTACTGCATACATAGGCTCGTCTAATTTATCTCAAGCTGCTCTAAGTGAGGGGACAGAGTGGAATATGAAAGTCTCTGAATATACGTCTGCTGAGATTATTAATAAGTATAGAGTTACATTTGAAACTTATTGGAATTTAAATGAATTTCAAATTTTTAATCCAGATAATTTACTTGATGTACAGAAATTAAAGCATGCATTATCTAATGAAAAGCACGAAGAGAAATCGAATGAATATTTCTTTGATTTAGTTCCATATGCATATCAGCAAGAAATTTTAGATAGATTGGAAATAGAAAGAGAGGTTTATAATTCTTATCATAATCTTATAGTGGCAGCTACAGGAACAGGAAAAACCATGGTTTCTGCTTTTGATTTTAAGAATTTTTATAAAGATAATCCATCAGCAAAGCTTCTATTTCTAGCTCACAGAGAAGAGATTTTATCACAGAGTGTAATGGCGTTTAGAGGAGTATTAAAGGATGCCAACTTTGGTGAGCTATGGGTAGGCAACCACAGACCATCTATTTTTAATCATGTTTTTGCTTCTATACAGACATTGAATAGTAACGAGCAGTACAAAGAGTTTGCATGTGATTATTTTGATTATATTGTACTAGATGAAAGCCACCACACTACTGCAAGCTCATATAGGAAGATACTAAGTCATTTTGATTCTAAGATTATGCTAGGGCTGACAGCTACACCTGAAAGACTTGATGGAGAGGATATTTTAGAATTTTTCAATCATAGAATCGCTTATGAAATAAGACTAAGAGAAGCGATAGAGAGAAATTTGCTTTGTCCTTTTCATTATTTTGGAGTTTCGGAGACTGTAGATTTGAGCAATGTTAAGTGGCAAAATGGTCGTTATGATACTCTTGAATTAAGTGATAAGTACATAGGGAATCTAGCTAGAGATATAGGAATTGTTTCTGCTATTGATAGATATGTTACATCTAGGAACTCAATTAAAGGCCTAGGTTTTTGTGTAAGCAAAGAGCATGCAAGGTATATGGCTAATAGTTTTAATGAAAAAGGTATTTCTTCTATTTCGCTAGATTCTGATTCTAGTGATGAAGTGAGAAGAGGAGCAAAGGATAGGCTTATATCTGGCGATATAAAGTTTATTTTTGTTGTGGATTTATATAATGAAGGCGTAGATATACCACAGATTAATACAGTTTTATTTCTGAGACCTACAGAGTCAGCAACTGTATTTATACAGCAGTTAGGGAGAGGACTTAGGTTACATGAGAGTAAAGATGTACTTACAGTACTTGATTTTATAGGACAAGGTAGAAAGGAATATAATTATCAAGTTAAGTTTCAATCTATGATTGCTAAATTACATCATTCAATTGACAAAGAGATAAACCAGGATTTTCCTACTTTGCCAAAAACTTGCTTCATTCAGCTTGAAAAGGTTGCAAGAGATATAATCCTTGATAATATATCTAATTCATACTGTAACAAAAATAAATTAAAACAAATGGTAAATGCTTTTCCTTTGGTTTGTAGTTTGCCATTTAATCTGATTAATTTTTTAGAGCATTATAATTTAACTCCTCAGATGCTTTACAAAGCATCGACTTTATCAGAGTTATCATCTTCATATGAAGCTAGTTCATCTATTTTTGATAATATTAAGGTTTTGAAATCTTCCTTTATGAAAGTAAGTAAGATTAATGATTTTGGATGGTTGAGTTTTTTAGATGAATTTTTAGCTAGTCCAGATATAGTTCTACTTGAAAAAGACAAGAGAAGACTTTTGATGCTTTATTATACTATGTTTCAAGATGAACCAGAGCAAGATATTGTAGAAGTATTTCAAAGTTTGAAGCAAAACAAGGCTTTGTATGAGGAATTAAAGGATTTAGTAAAGTACAATTTAAGTAAAATTGACCATATACCAAAGATAATTAATATATCAGATGATGTTCCACTTGAGTTACATGCTTCTTATTCTACAGACCAAGTTTTATCAGCCCTAGGCGTTCATACATCTGACAAAAAAGCTCCTTTTAGAGAGGGAGTTAAATATGTAGAGGAGCTAAATCTAGATGTATTTTTTATAACTTTAAATAAATCTGATAAATTGTTCAAAGAATCTACAATGTATGAAGATTATGCTATTAGTGAAGAGCTTTTTCACTGGCAATCACAAAGTAGAACTACTGTAAACAGTGCAACTGGAAGAAGATACATCAATATGAAAGAGAACAAAAGTAAAGTATTATTATTAGTTAGAGAAGAAAAATCTGATTCATATGGAGCGACTGAGACTTTTAAATGTCTAGGTCTTGCGTCTTATGTTTCGCATGAAGGTTCAGCTCCTATTAGTATCATATATAAGCTTGAAAGCAAAATGCCTATGAATATTTTAAGGTCATCTAACCAAGTTGTTAATATTTGATTATAGTAAATAAATCTAAGATAAATTAAAATGTAAAAAATAAATCTAGGAGGATACATATGCCGTTTGAAATTATAAGAGACGATATAACAAAGGTTGATGTAGATGCAATTGTAAATGCTGCGAACTCATCGCTTCTTGGAGGTGGAGGGGTTGATGGTGCAATCCATAGAGCTGCAGGATATAAACTTTTAGAAGAATGCAGAGGACTTGGTGGATGCAAGGTAGGCGAAGCAAAGATAACAAAAGGGTATGACCTGCCATCAAGATATGTCATTCATACAGTTGGGCCTATATGGCAAGGTGGAGGACTTCATGAAGATGAGCTTTTATATGATTGCTACAAAAATTCCTTAACTCTAGCTTTGAACTATAGCCTTGAAAGCATTGCTTTTCCACTTATTTCATCTGGAGCATTTGGTTATCCAAAGGCAAGGGCGTTAAAAATAGCTATATCAGCAATTAGTGATTTTCTTTTAGAAAATGATATGAAAATTATATTGGTTGTTTATGATAAGGCAGCATTTACTATATCTGAAAAGCTTTTTTCATCGATAGAAGAATATATAGATGATAGGTATATTGAAGATAGACCTTATGAAAGTAGAGATATAAATAGAGAAACAGGGGCATTTTATTTAAATAATAAATATGAAGAAACCGCAAAGAAGTCATATAAAAAATCAGTAGAAAAAAAGTATCAAAGAAAGTTAGATGATGTTATAGAACAATTAGATGATACTTTTTCACAAAGATTGCTCGCTCTTATTGATGAAAAGAAACTGACTGATGCGATGACATATAAAAGAGCTAACATTGACAGAAAGCTTTTTTCTAAAATTAGAAATGATATTTATTACAGACCTAGTAAACCTACAGCTATTGCTTTTGCTATTGCCCTAGAGCTTAATTTAGATGAAACTAAAGATTTACTTCTTAGAGCAGGTTACGCATTATCTCATAGCAATAAGTTTGATTTGATTATAGAATATTTTATTCAAAATAAAAATTATGATATATTTGAAATAAATGAAGCGCTATTTGCATTTGATCAAAATCTCCTCGGGGGATGATGATTTGTCGCTTACTATGCGACCATTCATTATATAAAAAATGATATCCTCTAATCATACCAAATGATTGGAGGTTTTTTTATGAAAGATAATTTAACTGAACTTGTGTTTATTCTAGATAGAAGTGGCTCTATGGGAGGACTTGAAAGTGACACAATAGGTGGTTACAACGCTATGCTTTCAAAACAGAAAAATCAAAGTGGAAGAGCTAAAGTCACTACAGTTTTATTTGATGATGAATATGAACTAATTCATGAGAGGTTAGACATTGAAAAGGTAGAGCCAATCACTGAAAAGCAATACTTTGTAAGAGGAACTACGGCACTGCTAGATGCAATAGGGAGAACTTTAAGCCTGATGATATCTATTTCGAAAACTGTCAATAAGGATGCAAAGTCTAAAAAAGTAATTTTTGTGATAACAACTGATGGAATGGAAAATGCAAGCGTAGAGTATAGCTATAAAAAAATAAAGAAAATGATAGAATATCAAAAAGAAAAGTATGGATGGGAATTTATATTTTTAGGTGCAAATATTGATGCAATTGATACAGCACAGAGGTTTGGAATTAATAAGGATATGGCTACTAATTTTAAGGCTGATAGCCAAGGAGTATCATTGAATTATGAAGTTGTAAGCGAAGCGCTAACTTGTTTTAGATCAAATAAGAAAATGACTAAAGAGTGGAAGAAACGTATAGAAGAGGACTATACCTCAAGAGATAGTTAATATTTATTTTTTTGTGATAATAAGCTCACCTATCAGAGTAATGCATATTTATAATATAGCAGCGCGCCTTGGAACTTACAATAAAAGGGCTTAACAGCAACAGGTTTGTTTGCTAGTTAAACCCTTTTTAATTATTAGATTAAGAATAGAATTTTAGATTAATCCTTTGTCCAATGTGAAGGAGTAAACAATATGAATATTGTAAAAAGCTCTAATCTCCCGAAAAGCATTAGTAGAGACATCAGATATTTACTTGGAGCAGAAAAAAAAGAATAAGTTTTATATGGGCCAACAAGCTCAAATCCTGGGCCAACATTTCCTATTGATGAAGCTGATGCACTAGCTGCTGTTGAAAAATCTATTCCTTCCAATGATAAGAGGATTGTTCCTGCGGCAAACAATAGCATATATAGAAAGAAAAATCCAGTTACACCAGCCACTACGTCGCCTGAAAGCATTTTTTGGTTTAATTGTATAGGTATTAGTGCTCTAGGATGAAGCAATTTTTTTATCTCTCTTCTTACAAACATAAATAAAATTACTATTCTAATTACTTTTATCGCCCCACCAGTAGAACCAGCTGATCCTCCTACAAACATAAGAAAAAATAATATAGCTTTACTAAAAGATGGCCATAAGTCATAGTTTACTGAAGAATATCCAGTAGTTGTTATTATTGATGATACTTGGAAAAAAGCATGCTTAAAACTTTCAAACACTGAACCGTACAATGAATATATGTTTATGGCTATTAATATAGTTGAAACAAGTATAATAGAAAGATAAGCCCTGAGCTCTATATTTTGAAGAATGTGTCTGAAACGTTTTTTATAAAGTTCATAGTATAAAGAAAAATTTATTCCAGATAGCATCATAAAAATACCTATCACTAAGGTTATATATGAACTATGAAAAGCTCCTACACTTGTATTTTTAGTAGAAAAGCCCCCTGTTCCAACGGTACCAAAAGTATGTATTAAAGCTTGAAACAAATCCATTCCACCAAACATCAATAATGCAGTTTGCAAAACAGTAATACCTAAGTAAGCAATATATAAAATTTTTGCAGTGTCCTTAAGCTTTGGAGCTACCTTATCAGATATAGGCCCTGTAGTCTCAGCCTTAAATATCTGATGTGCTCCAACCCCTATAGTAGGCATAATAGCAAGTGCAAGCACGAGTATTCCCATACCACCCAGCCAATGCAGAAATGATCTCCAGAACAAAATTCCCATAGGTAAAATTTCAACATCATTTATTACAGTAGAACCAGTTGTTGTTAATCCAGACACTGTTTCAAAAAAAGCATCAGCAAAATTAGGTAGAACTCCAGAAAAATAAAAAGGTAGAGCCCCGAATACAGATACTACTATCCATCCCAAAGTCACTATAGTTATAGCTTCCTTTATTCTAACTTTTCTTTTTTGAATAGGAATCTTTGACATAAAGTACCCAATTGTAAAGGTAAGAAAAATTGTTTCGAAAAAAGCTACGCTGTCATAACCATCATCATATATGGATATACCAATAGAAGGAAGCAAAGCGACGGCTTCGAATAACAATAAATTACCTATGATTTTTGCTACTATTCCATAATTCATTTAATATTCCTCGCTTAGTTTTGTAAAAATACGGCTCTATCTTGCTAAGATCTTCTTTCAAACAAAATACTACTACTCTGTCGCCAGAATGAATTACAGTTTTTCCATCTGGGATATAAACCTTTTTGCCTTTTACTACAGCTCCAATTATTATACCCTTTGGTAAATCCAGCTTGTGAAGAGGTTTATCTATTATTTTTGAACCTTCTTGAGCTATTATTTCCATTACTTCTGCATGTCCACCTAGTAACATAGCAATAGAAAGAATCCGACCGCCATTTAGATAACGTGTTATTTCAGATGCGGATAGTAAAACTGGATTTATTGCAATTTCAATACCTAGCTCATCTATTATATTCACATAGTTTAATTTACTGACCTTAGTAATTATTTTTGGTATTTTATGCTTTTTAGCCAGCATAGATAACAAGATATTTTCTTCATCAAAGCCAGTAAAAAGAACTACGCCATCTACATCTGTAAAACCTTCCTCAAGTAGTAAATCTATATTTGTGGCATCACCGTGAATAATAAGCGCCTCACTAAGTGAATTTGCTAGCTCTTTACAACGTTCTTTATCTCTTTCGATTATTTTTACAATAACACCAGATTTAGTTAGAATTTTTGCTAAGTAAAAAGCAGCTCTTCCTCCTCCTAAAATCATTACACGTTTTGTTTTGCGAGATGGAGGGAGATGTAATTCTGATTTGCTATGTTTTTCGAGCTCTTCCTTAACTCCAATTAGAAATACTATATCATCTTCTGCTAAAACAGTTTCTCCATTTGGAACAGTCATCTCACCATTTCTAAGGACGGCAACAATTAATGACCTATTTGGCAAGGTTAATCTCCAAAGTGGCTTATTTATCCAGTCTGATTCTGAAGTAAGTTTATATTCAAACATAGAAACTCTTCCTTTTGCAAAATCCTCCATGTTCACAGCTTCTATTTTTAAAAGAATTTTGCCAACTTCCTTAGCAACTTCTAGTTCTGGATTACAAACGTAATCAATACACAAATGTTCCATAAAATGTTTGATTTGTGATGTGTTTTCAGGATTACGGATTCTAGCAATTACTTTCTTGCATCCCATTTTCTTAGCCATTGTGGCTATTACCATATTGGTTTCATCTCTATTAGTTACAGCGATAAGTAAGTCAGCTGTTTCTATGTTGATTTCTTTCATAACCTCAAGATTCATTCCATTAGAGTTAATAGTCAGCAAATCTATACTTGAATTGGCTTTTTGCAAAGCTTCATCATTTATATCAATTAGAGTTACATCATTTTCCTTGAGTGAAAATGTTTCTGAAAGTTGATAGCCTAACTTACCTGCACCAACTATAATAATATACATAAAATCCTCCTTAAAATATAAAAAAATAAGGTATAATTTAAGAAAGTAATATTATAGCTTATTTTCGAATGAAAGATGTTTTTATGTATATTGTACACTTTATTTGATATGGTTGCTAGTATTATAATAAAACTAGCTTAGTAAATAAAATCATTACTTTAGCAACACATATATTAGAATATAGTTTTCAGAATCTATGATAATTTGATGTGATATATTTTAAACTAAGGAGGTTAGTGGCATTGAATATAAGTGAAATAAAACAAGGAAATCCTAGTGGAGAAAGAACGAGTTTGGAATTAAAAACCCATGAGTTTCTTAGAAAATTAGATATATATTATGAATGGGTGGATAATGACGAAGTTTCATCTATGGAAGAGTGCACTGGAATATCAGAAAAGCTAGGAGTAGAGATAAGAAAAAGCATTTTTTTGTGTAATAGACAAAAAACTATTTTCTTTTTGCTTGTTATGCCAGCAAAAAAAGCTTTTGATACAAAAGTATTTTCTTCAGCCTTAAATGTGCCAAGGCTATCATTCGCATCTGGAGAACTTATGGAAGAATATTTAGGTGTTCTCCCTGGAAATGCAAGTGTAATGAGTCTTATTAACGATAAGGATAATAGGGTTCAGCTTGTAATTGACGATGAAGTAGCAAAAAATGACTGGTTTGGATGTAATCCAGGAGTTAATACTAGCCACCTAAAGATTAAAACTAATGATTTAATTGATAAATTTCTTCCCTATATTAATCATAAGCCCACAATAATATCATTATAAATTTAAATAAGAACCAGACCCATTAAACAAATATAAATAGTCCATATTTAATGAAAACTTAGTTGATTTTACAATATAAACGTATACAGGTTTTTAATTTTAAAAACTGTATACGTTTTTTATTGTGAATACAACTCTAATCATTTATTTTATATGCTTCAATGGACTTGGAAATATAATATATTGTTCTTTCCGTGGCTTCTTCTAAAGTACCTTTCCACATTTTAGATATTATTCTGTCTAACATTCCTTCGTAAATAAGAAGTGAAAGCTCACTTACTTTATCTATATCATTTTGATTTAGATAACCATCTTTTACACATTTTTCAAGAGATTGAGCAGTTCTATCGTATATATTGTATTGAAGCAGCATATTTTTTAAATCTATATCGTCATCTGGCGTAAGTTCGTCAGGAAAAATAGCATAGTATTCTCTAAGGGCAACATTCAAATTATTGCCAAACTCTTCAAAGAAAATCTTATGATATAAAACTGGATTTTGAAAAGAATAATAACAAAAACATTCCCATATTCTCAAATATTTATCATATGAATTTTTTGATTTTTTCGTATAGTTGATCAAATTATCAGCATAGGATTTTAAATATTTTAGTGATGCAAAAGCAATAAGATGGTCTAGATTTTCAAAATAATTATATAGGGTGGCACTATTATATCCTGCGATATCGGATATCTTTCTAATAGTTACCATATCAATTCCCTCTTCTTCCATTATTTTATATGTAGCTTCGATATAGTACTTCATTATTCTTCTTCGTTGTATTAATTTTTTATCTATTATTTCTGTCATAATAAACCTCTCAATTTTAATATTTAGTCAATTCAAGCAGGAGACATACTTTTATTATAATCCATATAAAGATTATGTTAAAAGAAAATAAATTATTTATCATTATTTAATCATGATTATTTTATAATTATGTTGACAGAATAATCTAAATAATAGTATTATTTTAACAACGTTATATTTATAACGAAATGTTATTAGCCTTATAAAATTTTTCTATCAAAGGAGGAAAATGCATGAAACTGAAAATAGGCAATTTTTATGTTAAAGACATTATTTTTGGTGAAACAACAAAGTTTGAGCAAGGTATATTACAAATAAATAAGGAAGAGGCTCTGAGAGTAGTATATGAAGATGAAAATATCACTGATGCTGATTTGATAATAGCTAAACCAGGAGATAAGGTGAGAATAGTACCTGTTAAGGAAGCGATAGAGCCTAGATATAGAGTTGAAGGAGGACCAGTTTTTCCAGGAGTAACAGGTGAGCTTATGCAAACTGGTAACGGAACTACATATGCACTAAAGAATTCAAGCGTGCTTGTAGTAGGAAAAAAGTGGGGCGGATTCCAAGATGGTCTAATTGATATGAGCGGAGAAGGAGCAAAATATACTTTATTTTCAGAATTGCTAAATATTTGTCTTGTTGCAGACACTAATGAGGATTTTGAAAAAAATGAGCAACAAAAGAAAAATAAAGCACTAAGATGGGCTGGAATGAGACTTTCTGAATACTTAGGGAAAACGGTTGCTAATTTAGAGCCAGAAGATATAGAAGTTTATGAGTTAAATCCTCTTACAAAAAGAACTGAAAAAGAAAATATGCTTCCAAATGTAGCCTTTGTGATGCAACCACAGTCACAAATGGAAGAAATGGGATATAATGACTTGGTTTATGGCTGGGATGCAAACCATATGCTTCCTACATTTATGCATCCAAATGAAATATTAGACGGAGCAGTTATTTCAGGCTCATTTATGCCTTGTTCATCAAAATGGTCGACCTATGATTTTCAAAATTATCCAATGATAAAAAGACTTTATGAAGAACATGGAAATACTATTAATTTTGTAGGCGTAATAATGTCTAACTTAAATGTTGCCTTAGAGCAAAAAGAAAGAGCGGCTTTATTCGTAGCACAAATAGCAAAATCATTAGGGGTTGATGCAGCTGTAGTTGCAGAAGAAGGCTACGGGAATCCAGATGCAGATTTTATAGCGTGCATAGTTGCATTAGAAAATGCAGGAATAAAAACTGTAGGAGTAACAAATGAGTGTACAGGAAGAGATGGAGCGTCACAGCCATTAGTTACACTTGATCAAAAAGCTGATGCGATAGTTTCGTGTGGAAATGTTTCCGAGTTAATAATTCTACCACCTATGGAAACAGTTATAGGAGATCTTGAGTCTTTAGCAAGAGATGGATTATCAGGTGGCTGGGGAAATGATGAAATTCTTGGATCATCTGTAAGAGAAGACGGGTCGATTATTATGGAAAACAATGCTATGTTCTGTGGAGATAGGGTATCTGGATGGTCTACTAAAACAATGGTTGAATTCTAGAGGAGGAGATAAAATGAAAAAAGGAATTCTTTATATAAATCAATTTTTTGGTCAAATTGGTGGAGAAGAGATGGCTGGATATGAACCTGAAATCAGAGAAGGACTCGTAGGACCAGCTTTAGAACTAAATAAGCAGCTAGGAGATGAGGTTGAAATTACACATACTATAATATGTGGAGACAACTTTATGGGTTCTAATCAGGATGAAGCTATTAAAAGAATATTAGAATTCATTAAAGATAAAGAAGTAGATATATTCTTTGCAGGACCAGCTTTTAGGGCAGGTAGATATGGCTCGGCATGTGGTAATATTTGTAAAGCTGTAAATAAATCATTTAATATTCCTGTATTAACATCAATGAATGATGAAAATCCAGGTGTTGAAATGTTTAAAAAGGAGCTAATCATTTTTAAAGGAGGAGCTAGTGCTGCTTCTATGAGAGCTGATATCAAAGCTATGGCTAGCTATGCTCTTAAATTACTCCGTAATGAAGAGGTTTTTTCAGCAGAGGAAGAAGGATATTTTGGTAGAGGCATAAGAAGACAAGTATGGACTAATCCTCCAATCAAGGCAACAGATAGAGTAATTGATATGCTTCTAAAGAAAATTAATAATGAGGAGTTTAAAACAGAGCTTCCAATACCACCTTCAGAATTCGTACCTATAGCACCAGCTATATCTATTGATGAACTGAAAAATATGGAAGTTGCTATAGTTACCTCAGGAGGCATAGTTCCAGTTGGCAATCCTGATAGAATACAATCAGCATCAGCAACAAAATGGGGGAAATATGATGTATCTGAGCTAAATGATCTGTTACCAGGTGAGTATATGACAATTCATGCAGGCTTTGACCCTGCAGCAGCAAATGCTGACCCAGATGTAATCGTTCCTTTAGATGCGTTAAGAGAATATCAAAATGAAGGTAGAATTAAGGGTGTATACAAATACATTTATTCTACAGTTGGAACAGGAACGACTCAAGCTGAAGCATCTAGAATGGGAAGAGAAATTGCTGATGAATTGCTTGCAGCAGGAGTAAAAGCTGTAATTCTCACATCTACATGAGGTACTTGTACTCGTTGCGGAGCAACGATGACAAAAGAAATAGAAAAAGCTGGAATAACAATAGTTCAAATGGCAAATTTAGTTCCAGTTGCACTTACAGTAGGTTCAAATAGGATTGTACCAACAATATCTATACCATACCCTCTTGGAGATCCTGCAACAACTTCAAAAGAGCAGTTCAAACTGAGATATCACAGAGTTGGTGTAGCTCTTGATGCTTTATCGACAGATATAAAGGAGCAAACGGTATTTAAAGTTAAAATATAAGACAAATCCAAGGGGAGTGAAAGAATATGAAAGGAAAAGATAATTCTGTATTTTTAATTTCGCTTATAGTAGTTTTTTCGATATCATTATGGGGAATACTAGCACCTGAGGGATTTGGTCAAGTGGCAAATGGCTTATTTGCTTTTTTAACAGATAAATTTGGTTGGTTTTATCTATTGGCAATGTTTTTCTTTGTTATATTCATGTTTGGTATTGCAGTAAGTAAATTCGGGCAAATTAGACTAGGAGATGATGATTCAAAACCAGAATATAGCTATATATCATGGTTTGCAATGCTTTTTTCAGCAGGAATGGGAATTGGATTAGTATTTTGGGGCGTAGCGGAACCACTTAATCATTTCATGGCACCTATGAATATGGAGGCTGGAACGTCGGAGGCTGCAAATTTTGCTATATATACTTCGTTTTTCCACTGGGGGATTCATCCATGGGCAAATTATTCTGTTATAGCTTTAGCTCTAGCTTATATGCAATTTAGGAAAGGAAAGCCGGGCTTAATAAGCAGTATTTTTATACCTTTACTAGGAGAAGAAAAGGTTAAAGGACCTATTGGAAAAACTATAGATATTCTTGCAATCTTTGCAACGGTTGCAGGAGTAGCTACTTCACTTGGACTTGGAGTTCTTCAGATAAATGGCGGGCTAAATTATTTATTTGGAATACCAATTAATACAACCGTAAGTATAATTATAATAGTAACAGTAACTGTTTTATTTATGATTTCAGCGGTTAGCGGTTTGGATAAAGGAATTAAGTTCCTATCAAATGCAAATATTGGTCTTGCGACAATATTGATGATTTTAGCTTTAATTGTTGGACCAACAGTTATGATTTTAAACTCTCTTACTAATGGATTAGGAATGTATTTAGGCAATATTATTCAAGAAAGTATGAAACTTGAACCATTTGGTGACAATAGCTGGTTTGGAGGGTGGAGAATATTCTACTGGGCATGGTGGATTGCTTGGGCTCCATTTGTTGGAGTATTTATCGCTAGAATATCTAAAGGAAGAACGATAAGAGAATTTATTATCGGAGTTACTTTGGTACCGGCTCTTGGCTCTTTTGTTTGGTTTGCAATATTTGGCACAATAGGAATTAATCTTGGACCGGAAATCGCATCCGAAGCAATACAAGTAACTGAAACAGCATTCTTTGTTGTAATGAAGCATATGCCATATGGCAATTTGATATCAATGATAGCAGTATTACTTTTATGTACATTCTTCGTTACATCAGCGGATTCAGCAACATTTGTACTAGGAATGTTATCTTCAAACGGAGACTTAAATCCAAGTACTCAAAAAAAGATAATTTGGGGAACTATTCAGTCTCTCATGGCTTTTTCATTGATGATGGCTGGCGGATTAAGTGTACTTCAGATAGCTTCTATAGCGGCAGCTTTTCCATTTGCAATTGTAATGGTATTTGCATGCTTCTCTCTACTAAAAGCTTTAAGAGAAGACTCAGTGAGCGCTGAGGAATCAAGTAAGAGAATAGCATCATAATTAAGCAAAAGACAAAAAAACTGTACTGACCCATAAATACGAACTGAAAATATTATCAAGTGGACTGTTTCCTGTAATCAGCAGGGGACAGTCCTTTTAATTTTGTCTTAATTCTTTTTTATGAATTTTTATTAACAAATAAATTAAATCAATTGAAATATAGAATCATTTATGTTACTTTATTAGTAATGATAATTGTTATTGAATAAAAAACCGATGCAACTAGTGTGGTTTATTAAGCGTGATCGCTGATTTTCTAAGGAGGGGTAGTGTGGAGAATTTATTAAGAAACATTTCAATTCCAAATTTTTTTAATAGAGTAGATAGATTGGAAGGAAAAGCAATGAATTTATCCCAAGCAAAATTAAATACAAGCTACATAGTAAAAGATATAAAAACAAATGATGAGGAAATTAAGAACTTTTTATTCACTTTAGGGTGCTATGAAGGTGAATCAGTTACTATTGTTTCCGTGTTAGCTGAGATTTATGTAATTTCAGTAAAGGATGCAAGATACAGTATTGATAAGGATTTAGCAGAAGCAATTTTAATTTAGCTTATTTCTATAAATATAATTAATAATTTATAACAGGAGGGATACATTAATGAGTAGGCAAGACATAGTTAAAATAGCATTGACAGGAAATCCAAATAGCGGAAAAACAACATTGTTTAATGCTATTACAGGAAAGATTGAGAAAGTAGGTAACTGGGCAGGAGTTACTATAGAAAAAAAAGAGGGCGATATTAAGCCTAATTTAAATAAGTCTAATTTACATATTACAGCAGTAGATTTACCAGGAGCATATTCGATGTCTCCTTTTACTTCAGAAGAAAGTGTTACTAGTACCTTTGTTAAAAATGAAAATCCAGATGCCATTATTAATATAGTAGATGCAACTAATCTAAGCAGGAGCTTGTTTTTTACTACTCAGCTTCTAGAGTTAAATATTCCAGTTGTAGTTGCTCTTAACAAAAGTGATTTAACAAAAAAGAAAAAAACTAAAATTGATATAAGTAAATTATCTTCTTTACTAGGCTGCCCTGTAATCGAAACTATATCTACCCAAGGCAGTGACAATGGGTTAGAAAAGCTTATAGCGAAGGCTGTAGAAATTAAAGGAACTGGTCAAAAGGCTCCGTTTGACAGCAAGGGCGTAAATTTGGCAGATGAGTCTTCTGTTAGAGAATCAGATAAAAAACGCTATGAGTTTGTAAAAGACATAGTAGGTAAAGTAGAAATTAAGTCTATAGCTAGTGATAAGAAAACTAATCAAGACTCCTTAGATAGAATAATAGCTCATAAATGGCTAGGCATACCTATATTTGCACTTATAATGTGGATAGTATTTTCAATATCTCAGACATATGTAGGGCCATTTTTTGCTGATACTCTTGTTGGGTGGATTGATTCAGTTTACGCTATTGCTGAGAGCATGCTAGGAGATGAGGTATCACCTCTTTTAGCGGCAATTCTACTCGATGGAATAATAGGAGGGGTAGGTGCTGTTGTAGGCTTCTTACCGCTTATTATGGTACTGTTTTTCCTTTTAGCCTTGCTTGAGGATTGTGGGTATATGGCTAGAGTAGCTGTGGTAATGGATAGATTTTTTAAAAAAGTTGGACTATCTGGAAAGTCTATTATTCCTATGGTTATAGGTACTGGCTGTGCTATTCCAGGAGTTATGGCAACTAGAACGATAAAAAATGAAAGACAAAGAAGAACTACTGCAATGCTAACTAGCTTCATGCCTTGTGGAGCAAAGCTACCAGTTATTGCATTGTTCGCAGGAGCCTTTTTTAACGATGCAGCTTGGGTTGGGACATTAATGTATTTTGTAGGTATAGCTATTATATTTGTCGGTGCTCTTGTTATTGTGAGAATAACAGGAGAGAAGAATGCAAGAGCTTTCTTTATTATGGAGCTGCCTGAATATAGAATACCAAGTATTAAAAGAGCTACAATCTCTATGTTATCAAGTGGTAAAGCATTTATCGTTAAGGCTGGAACTATTATACTGCTTTCAAATGCAACTGTACAAATAATGCAAAGCTTTAACTGGAAGTTTCAAATGGTGGCAGAAGGAGCTGAAAGTACAAGTATATTAGCAACTGTTGCTTCCCCATTTGCATTTTTGTTAATACCACTCGGCTTTGGCGCATGGCAATTAGCAGCAGCGGCAATTACTGGTTTTATTGCAAAAGAAAATGTCGTAGGAACCTTAGCTGTAGTTTATGGAATCACTAATTTTATTGATACAGAGGAATTGGCATTAGTTACAGGAGCATCTGATGTAGCTCAAGTAATGGGGCTTACTTCGGTAGCAGCCTTATCATATCTGATGTTCAATTTATTTACTCCACCATGCTTTGCAGCCATAGGAGCTATGAACTCTGAGCTTGGTAGTAAAAAATGGCTTGGAGCTGCGATTGCTTTTCAGTTTGGTATGGGTTATGTAGTATCATTTATAACATATCAATCAGGAACGTTAATAACTACTGGTAGTCTAGGCACTGGCTTTGCTGCCGGTTTAGTAGTTGTAGTTTTATTGATTTCTTATATAGGATATTTGATGAAAAAAGGAAACAAACTGGCAGATGAAAAATTAGCGATGGTTGCATAGGAGGTCAGTAATGGCAAATCTAATTGTATTTATCATAATTGCATTAATTGTAACTGCGTCTATACGAAAAATCGTTATCGAGAAAAAAAACGGTGCTAAATGTATTGGATGCCCATCAAGTGGAAAAAGCAACTGTAATTGTAACTTTAAATAAATTTTAAGCATAAAGTAACTAAATATCTATTTATATTATATTAATTATGTTTTATATATAATACTAAGATTAGCAAGTAGTTTAATTCACTACTTGCTTTTTTTATTGTATAATATGGAAATAGAAAAGTCCTTATACCAATCAAGGACAAGCTAACTTAATTAGAAAAAAAGTCTATCTTCAAAAATAAATTAAAAGAGCAATTATTAGGGGGCATATGAATAAACACTGGAATTTAAGGAGAAAACTTTTATTTAGCATCTTATTAGCTTGCCTTATTCCATATTTATTGGGAGTTTTTTATATAAAAATAAATACGGAAAAGTGGCTATACCAAAAAAATATTGATGAAACAAAACTAGTGATAAAACAGGTTGCATCTAATGTGGATGAATCTGTTCTTAAAAATATGCAAAATATAACTAACACTATCACCAAGGATGAACGAGTTATTAATGTATCTGATAATATTAATAATTATGTATTTTATGATTCAAATAATTTTATTAGAATAAGTAGTGAAAGTGAAGATGAAATAACAAACTATTTTAAATCTATTGTTGAAAGTCATGATGTGATTTCATTTATATCCTATGGGACTGAAGCTGGAGGATATATTGAATATCCAATCTTTAATCCTGATAAGCCCTATGATCCGAGAAGTAGAGAATGGTATAAAAATGCAATGAAGGAAGGCTCTGTAAGGATATCTGAGCCATATAATACTTTGGTTACAAAGCAAATGGTTATTAGTATTGATAAACCAGTTTTAAAAAATAATAATTCAATTGGAGTTATTAGCTTGACTATAAGTTTAGATAATATACTAAATAAAATAAATAGCTTCAATTATGGTGAAACAGGTTATATTGTTGTTCTTAGTCCAGAAGGGAAGATTATCAACAGTCCAAAGGTTTCAAGCTGGCACATGCAGGATTTTGACGTTATGAAGCTAGGAGATTATAACGAAATTTTTACTGATGAGGATAATACAACTGAAGGAATAATAGGAAATACTGAAGTTTTGCTCACAGGATATAAATCAAGCTTTAGTGGGTGGACATATATAGCAGTTAGAGATGAGGCTGAAGTTTTAGAACATGCGAGAGCACTTTCTAGTCTACTTATACTCATTATGATATTTACTCTGATTATTGTAATATTTTTTGCAAATATTATTGCCAGTAAGATAACTAATCCCATTATCAAGCTCACAGGAGCAATTAAAAAAATGTCTGGTTTTAATTTTGATAGCTACGAACATGATAATTTAAAAGCCCTGACAGTATCAAAAGACGAAATAGGAGAAATATCAAAAGCATTAGTATATATGCAAGATAATTTCTTAGAGCTTAAGTCTAGTTTTGAAATAATGGACGAAGGAATTAGAAATATCGATATAGAAAAAGCCGATGTAAATTTTATCTCGCTATCTAAAGAAAATCCTCTTGGAAGCATTGCATCTTCAGTAAATGCATTGCTTAATAAAGTGATTAGCTACACTACTAGGATAAGGGAAATAAATAATGAAATGCTCATTAAAAATGAACTTCTAAGTGCTTCAGAAGAAGAACTTATTGCTCAACTAGAGGAAATAAATCTTCAAAAGGAAAAAATTATATTTTTAGCTGAACATGACACTCTTACAAAGCTTCCTAATAGAAGAAGCTTTATGAAAAAGGTTGAGGAGGCCATATCAAGAAAAATAAGCGGAGCAGTTATTCTTCTTGATTTAGATAATTTTAAAAGTATAAATGACACCTTAGGTCATGTTTTTGGAGATAAAATATTGGAATTGACAGCTAATAGACTTGCTTCGATTTGCAGTGAAGCTGCTTATGTTTCTAGATTTGGTGGAGATGAATTTCTTATACTTTTTGAATGTACTGATGATAAATCTGATTTATATGATTTTATAAATGAGATTTATAGGGGCTTTGAAGCTCCAGTATCAGTTGAGGATAATGATATTTTAGTAGAATTTAGTATGGGTGTTAGCAGATTTCCTGAGGATAGTCTTGTTTACAATGAAATAATAATGTATGCAGATCTGGCATTATATACAGTAAAAAACACGGGAAAAAGTAACTTTGCTTTTTTTACTAACCAAATGTCCGAGCACTTAAAAGAAAAAATCCAAATTAAAGCAATTATTCAAGATGCGATTGAAAATGATGGTTTTAAAATGCTGTATCAGCCTAAGGTTTGTCTCGATTCTGGGGAAATTGTAGGTTATGAGGCATTAATTAGATTAAAAGAGATTAATGTTTCCCCAGCTATGTTTATCCCTATAGCAGAAGAAAATAATTTTATTATTAGCATAGGAAGAATAGTGACGAGTCAAGTAATTTTACAGATGGCTAACTGGAGAGCTTTTGGAATCAAGCTAAAACCTGTGTCTATTAATTTTTCAGCTATTCAATTTCAGGATATTGATTATATTGATTATCTTACTGACTGTTTAAAGCAAAATAATATATCGCCAAATCTGATAGAAATTGAACTTACAGAAAGAGTATTAATGGAAAATAAAGAACAGGCTATTGTGCTTATGAATAAATTAAGAAAGCTAGGAATTGGTATATCGATGGATGATTTTGGCTCTGAATATTCATCTCTAAACTATATTTCTGATTTACCTTTGGATGTTTTGAAGTTTGATAGAGAGCTAAATTTGAAACTACTTTCCTTAGACGATGATACAGTAATAATGAAGCTAATCGAGTTTATAAAAAGTTTAAAGCTAGAGATTGTGGCAGAAGGAATTGAAGAGTATAGTCAAGTTAAAAAGCTTAAAAATTCTGGTTGCAATATTGTTCAAGGCTACTACTTTAGTAGACCAGTAGAGCCAGAAGAAATTCTGAGCTTAAACGATAAAATTTATAAAATTTAATATCACAACATACAGCCTCCATCAAATGTAAATAAAAATTCTCTGTTTATATTCTGAAAAATTGAGAATAATTATTAATACAAGTGAAAGGAGGTTTTGTTTATGAGTAGAAATAAATTAGTTATGGTGATTGCCTTCATGGCAGTAGCAATTTTTTTAATCTCAGGGTGTGCGCAAAACGAGCCTCAAGATTTAAATGAGAACAATGCTACTCCTGAAGTAACAGAACCAAGTGCGCAAGATGAAAGCACTGCTTCAGATGAAAAGATATTTACTCTTGATGAGCTAAAACAATATAACGGAAAAGATGGTAAACCTGCATATGTTGCTGTTGATGGAATTGTGTATGATGTTTCTGCTTCTGATAAATGGAAAAATGGTGATCATAATGGATTTGAAGCAGGGAATGATTTAACTGATGAAATTAAGAATGTTTCTCCTCATGGCGTAAAGATGCTCGATAGAGTTCCAGTGGTAGGGAAGCTTGCAGAGTAGGAGGTTTATATGTTTTGGGTTATCTGGTTAAATGTACTGCTATTAACACTATTATTACTTTTTCCTATTTTTCTAGAGATAAACAAAAAATATTTAAAAGGAAAAAATAAGAACTATAATAAAATGCTAAAGTATGCCAGAAAGGCTCATCCATATATAGGAATTACTGTAATTGCAATAGGAGCGTTTCATGGATATATTATGCTTGGAGGAAGATTAATCCTTCACACAGGAAGTATATTGCTACTAATGCTTGTGATTAATGGAGCAGTTGGTTTTTATTACAAGAAAAGCAGGAATAAAGCTGCTAGAAAAGCTCATATTATTATTGGGCTCTTAATAGTTTTAGCCTTTGCACTTCACTATTTAAATCCTTGGTTACTTTCATGATTTTAATAAAGGGACCGTCAAATAAAAGAATAGTAAGATATACAGATTTTCAGCATTTCAGTATATTTTCTAAACTTCTTTGACAGTCCCTTTTGAATTAAATATTTATAATTTGATTTGAAATTGAAGTCCAAGAATATTTCGATTCTAATATTTCATATATTTCAAGCCTGTCTCTTTCGGCTTTAGATGAAAACTTTAAATCTGATATGGTTTTTTCTAATTGTATATCTATAGTATCCTTAAGCTCTTCTATATAGTTTTCTAGACAAGATGGGCAGGGCTTATCTACTTCAATTAATTTTGGGAGATTGACAAACAGTACACGACCTGATTCTATAGCCTTTTGAGGAATCCAAGGCCTAATGGTTGGGATATCATTAACTACAATTCTGTTGCCTGCAGCTAAGGCTTCAAGTGTCACAGTTGAGGCTCCCTCATAATATGATGGAAGAACAAAAACCTTTGAATTTCTCAAGTATGGAGCCATAACATTTTGCTTCAAAGCACCTAAGAAATGGATATGAGATTCATGTGTTTTACTTAAGCTTTTATAGTAATCTAGATTTATAGAATCAGCAGATCCGATTAGTGATAATCTCATATTATATTTATTTTTTGCTTGAAGATGCTTAAATGCTGAAATTAATTCACCAACTCCTTTTTGGGGAGTTATTTTACCTACATAAGATATTTCAAATTCATTATTCGTAGTGTTAGGAAGTTTTTCAGGGAAAAAAAGTTTTGGATTAAAGCCTAAGCCTATGGTACGTATTTTATGTGAATCTACTTTATAATTATTTATGATTGCTTGCTTTTGAATATCGTTTAAAGCTATTATATCATTTAGATTTTTGATTGAACTAAGTATATTTTCTATGAAATCAATGTTTGTATTGTTTAAATGATTAAATAACTTTAATTGTCTCATATCAGTACCATGGCAAATAGCAGTTACCAAATTAGGGTCAAAATTATCTAGCACAATCGGAACAAGTCCCCATAAATGATGAACTATTATTTTATCTGGCTTATATGCTTTTGCTTTTTTCAAACTGTTATAAAATGCATTTTGCCAAAGATTAAGCTCCTCTTCGGACAGTTTACTGTAAATCGAACTTTTATAGGGCATATCATCGCTCATTCCAGGAATTGGAAAAGGCAAGTCTTTGGTGTCGAAATTTATCACATCAATTTTATCAAGAGCTTGTAATAGGTCTTTGTCGATATCATCTGACACTGAAGTAGCACAAATCAAATAATTACTTATCCCTTGAGAATGTAGGTTTTTTATCAGATTTTGGATATATACTCCACTTCCAGTGTGGTCAGGTTTTTGAGCATATACATGGAGAATTTTCACTTATATCACTCTTTCTATAATTAATCTTAAAACTAAAGCATTTCTTTACATAAAAAATCAACATTTTTAGGTATATAAATAGATTTTAAAATAGCGAATAGAGTATGAGCATGATTTTATAGGAATATGAACAATTATACTTTATAATAGATAAGTAAGTATATATTAATATTAATATTGAAATAATAATAATTTGAAATACTAAAATGTAAATCCTAGGAGGAAAAACTATGACTATAAGTAAATTTTTAAACGATAAATTTAATCTTGATGTTATCTGTGATGAAGAGGGAGTATATAGCTATATTATACATACTATTGATGATAAAGTTAAGCTTGATAAAGTCTCTTCAAACATAACTTTCTCAAAGTCAGTTTTACTGGAGTGCGACGATGATAATTTTATATCATTAAAATATTTTGATGATGAAGAATACCAAATTTTCTCACTAGATGGAACCAAGATAAGCGAGATGGAGTATTTAGATGATGAGTATGAAGATGTAAATGGAGATGTAAATATTGAAAAATCTTTGATATTTTATTCTAAAACATGGGATAGAAGATATCTGAGAATTGATTTGCAGGAAAAGCTTAGCATATCCTTTGAGGTTGATTATGATAAGTACGATACTGATGAGGATGGTTTAATAGTATGGGAGTGATCTCCCATACTATTTTTTATATTTTTCTCTTTCAATTGTATATAAATCATTACCACCTGAATCTAATACAACTATTGCTGGAAAATTTTCAACAGTCAGTTTATGAACTGCTTCAGGTCCTAGCTCTTCATATGCTATTACTTCACTTGATTTGATGGTGCTAGAAATAAGTGCACCAGCGCCTCCGATTGCAGCAAAATAAACTGCATGATTTTTTTTGATTGATTCAACTACATTTTTATTTCTGCTTCCTTTTCCTATCATGCCTTTTAAGCCCAAATCAAGCAGAGTAGGAGTGTAAGCATCCATGCGATATGAGGTAGTTGGACCTGCTGAACCAATTACATCTCCTGGTTTTTTAGGAGAGGGACCGACATAATATATTATAGTATTTTTAATATCAAAGGGAAGACTTTCACCAGAGCTAATGGAGTCAATTAGTTTTTTATGGGCGGCATCTCTTGCAGTATATATAGTTCCTGAAATTAAGACTTCATCACCTGATTTTAAATTTGATATAATTTCGTCAGTTAGTGGTGTAGTAATATGTATTTTATTAGTCATTTTCTTCTCCTATAATTCAATTTCAATATGTCTTGCTGCATGACAGTTAATATTTACAGCAACAGGAAGGCCAGCAATATGAGTTGGGTATGTGAGGATTTTTACAGCAAGTGCAGTAGTATTTCCACCAAGCCCTTGAGGACCTATTCCTAAGTTGTTTATCTTCTTAAGCAATCTAGTTTCCATCTCTCTATAATATTCATTTGGATTAGCTTTATCTATATCTAAGGTTAAAGCTTTTTTTGCTAAAATTGCTGCTTTTTCTAAAGTTCCACCAATTCCAACACCTACGATTATAGGAGGACATGGATTAGAGCCTGCTAATGATACTGTTTCAACTATAAAATCTTCTACTCCATTTATACCATCAGAAGGAACCAGCATCTTGGTTTTAGACATATTCTCGCTCCCAAAGCCTTTAGGCGCAAGAGTTATTTTTACTTTATCACCTGGAGCTATATCGTAGTGGATTATAGCTGGAGTATTATCATTGGTATTAACTCTATTTAAGGGATCTTTTACAACTGATTTTCTAAGATATCCCTTTGAATATCCCATTCTTACGCCATTATTTATTGCATCAGTTAAATTTCCTCCAACAAAATGTACCTCTTGTCCTATGGTAATAAAAATAACTGCCATACCAGTATCTTGGCACATAGGAACATTTTTTTCCTCTGCTAGCTTTGCATTTTCTAGTATGTCATTTAAGATGCTTTTTCCTAGTGGAGAAGCTTCTACAAGTGATGATTTTACTAGAGCATCCTTTATATCTTTATTCAGATAATAGTTAGCATCTATACACATTTTCTCTATAGTAGTTTCGATAAGACTAACATTAATTTCTCTCACATTCATTACCTCGCATATGAATATTTTTTTATTGTGAATATAATAATATTTCTTAAAACCATTAGCAATCAAAATTACTCAAATGGTTGGAATTCTATTTGTTTTTAATAGAATTAAATGGTCCTAAAAAGAACATCTTAGAAATCATTTCAGCCATATTTTCAGCAGATTCATTCATTCCACTATCTATCCACTGCCTTATAACTCCAATATGAGCAGAAACAAGATAGGAAATAAAATAATTTTTTGAAACAAACGTATTTTGAGAGTCGAAATAATTATCCCAACCTTTTTCAGTCAATAAAATATTTAAAGCTTTCTTTATTTTATTCTGAAATCTCATATCAGATTTCGGGCCTAAAATTACTTTCATTATTATGTAATTTTCCTTTATATATGTAAAAACTTTATTGATAAAAGGCTTTATTTCATTAGAAAAATCTTCTCCTAAAAAATCAATGTCTTTTATGGATTTTATAAAATTTTCAGCATTGGTATTGATATCATCTAAAACTTCGTTTTCAAATTTTTCCAATAAATCATATTTATCCTGATAATGTAGATAAAATGTTCCTCTATTTATATTAGCTCTTTGTGTCAAATCTGTTATTGATACATGATCAAAGCCTTTTTCTTGTATCAATTCAGATAAAGCAGTTTTGATTAATTTCTTGGTTTTAATCACTCGTTCATCGTTATAAAAGCTACGCATATGAGACTCCTTGGCTGTAAAGAAAAAAATAATTGCAGCCTATTGTTATTTTATAAAAATATAGGGTATTTTTTCTTAATAGATTGATATAAACATTATAATGAAATTAAGCAATATAAAGCAACTAAAATGTTTTTAATTAATCAACACTTTGATGAGTTTTGTTTATTGATTTTAATTTTTTTTGGACTATAATCTTATCAGGATAAAGTTTAGATTTTATTATGATTACACCAAGGCTCCCAGTCATATGAGCAATCCTAGATTGTATTATTGAATGTGGAATCTTATCAAGGAGGCGAACGTAGCTTATTGCTGCGAACATTATGAATAAATTACTGCGTGTTGGCGTAGATATAGGATCCACTACCATTAAGGTAGTTGTTTTAAATTACAAAGAAGAAATTCTGTTCAGCAGATATGAAAGACATTATGCTGATATAAAAAATAAATTAATCAGCGTACTAAACGATGCCTACGTTATATTACAGGATACTGATTTATCAGTAGTAGTATCTGGTTCAGGGGGAATTAGCTTTGCTAATTACCTAGGTGTTGATTTTGTGCAGGAAGTAATAGCATCTACAAAAGCTATTAAGAGGTATCATCCTCATACAGATGTAGCTATTGAACTAGGTGGAGAAGATGCTAAAATTACATATTTATCAGGTGGATTAGAACAAAAAATGAACGGAACTTGTGCTGGCGGGACAGGATCATTTATAGATCAGATGGCATCACTACTTAAAGTAGATGCTTCTGGTCTTAATGAGCTTGCTTGCAATCACAATAGAATATATCCTATAGCTGCACGTTGTGGAGTTTTTGCCAAAACAGATGTACAGCCTCTGCTCAATGAGGGAGCGAAGAAAGAAGATATTGCCGCTTCAATTTTTCAAGCAGTTGTAATTCAAACAATCGGTGGACTTTCATGTGGAAGACCAATTAGAGGAAATGTAGCATTTTTAGGAGGCCCTCTTTACTTCTTGTCGCATTTAAGACATAGATTTATAAGTACCCTTAACCTTGAGCCACATCAGGTTATTTTTCCTGAGAATTCTCAGCTCTATGTAGCTCTAGGCGCTGCACTATGTGCCGATGAAAGCAAGGTCTGTAAATTAAATAATTTACTAGGAAATATTAAAAACATGCAAGATTGCACTTTGGATGAATCTAATAGATTGCCAAGGTTATTCAAGTCGGATAGCGAATATAATGATTTTAAATTAAGACATGATAAGAATAAGATAAAAACGAGAGAACTCAAATTCTATGAAGGAAATTGTTATTTAGGAATTGATGCTGGTTCTACTACTACAAAGGTTGCGCTTATCAGTGATAAAGGAGAACTTTTATATTCTAGATATGGAAGCAACAAAGGGAACCCACTTATGTCTACAGTAGAGTTCTTAGAAGATTTATACTCTGAGCTTCCAGATTCAGCTACTATAGCTTCATCTGCAGTAACAGGATATGGTGAAGGACTCATAAAAACAGCATTAGGAATTGACATAGGAGAAATAGAAACTATAGCACATTACAAGGCAGCAGAATTTTTTTGCCCAGGTGTTAACTTTATTTTAGATATCGGTGGGCAAGACATGAAATGTCTGAAGATAAAGGATTCTAGCATTGATTCTATTTTATTGAATGAAGCATGCTCCTCTGGATGTGGTTCATTTTTAGACACTTTTGCTCAGTCACTTGGGATGAGTATTACAGATTTTGTGGATGTTTCTATAAAATCAACAAACCCTGTTGATTTAGGTTCAAGATGTACAGTTTTTATGAATTCAAGAGTAAAGCAAGCTCAAAAAGAAGGGGCTACAGTTGGAGATATTGCTTCAGGGCTGTGTTACTCTGTTATAAAAAATGCACTTTATAAAGTAATAAAATTAAAGACTCCTGAGGAGCTAGGAGCTAAGGTAGTAGTTCAAGGTGGAACCTTTTATAATGATGCTGTGCTAAGAAGCTTTGAGCTTTTATCAGAAAGAGAAGTAATAAGACCAGACATATCTGGGATTATGGGTGCTTTTGGCTGTGCAATTATAGCTAAAGAAAAATACACTTTAGGGCAAAGTAAAATCTTAAAAAAAGAAGAGCTAAGAAACTTTAGCGTTGATAATAAAAGCACAAGGTGCAGAAGCTGTTCAAATAGCTGTTTATTAACAATAAGTCAGTTCAATAATGATAAACATTTTGTATCCGGTAATAGATGTGAAAAGGGAAATAGATTTTCCGAGAACCAAAAAGTATTGCCTAACCTATATGATTACAAATATAAAAAAATATTCTCGTATAAGCCACTTACATCAGCTCCTAGAGGAATGGTAGGACTACCGAGAGTTCTAAATATGTATGAGCACTATCCATTCTGGTTTACTTTTTTTACTGAGCTAGGATATAAAGTTGAATTATCAGATCCTTCTTCAAATGAAATATTTGAAAAAGGAATGGAAACTATACCTTCAGAATCTGTTTGCTATCCAGCAAAGCTAGTGCATGGACATATAAAGAATCTGATTGAAAAAGGAGTCAAGTTTATATTTTACCCTAGTATACCTCATGAAAAAAAGGAGTATGAAAATGCAAATAATAGCTTTAACTGTCCTATAGTTGTTTCATATCCTGAGGTAATAAGCAAAAACTTAGATGATTTAAAAGAAAATGATGTAAGATTTATGAACCCATTTATTCCTTTTGACTCTGATAGAAAGCTAGAAAAAAGACTTATAGTTGAATTATCATCTATAGGGCTATCGGCTGATGAAGTCTCAAGAGCTGCAAAGCTAGGGATGGTGGAGCTTAATAATTTTAAAGCTGAAATTAGAAAAGTAGCTGAAGACACGCTTGACTTTATTGAAGCGCAGAATATTAAAGCTGTAGTTTTAGCTGGAAGACCATACCATATTGATCCTCAAATTAATCATGGAATACCTGAGATGATTAATTCACTTGGAATGGCTGTATTGACAGAAGATAGCATAGCCCATCTTGCAGATACTAGTAGACCTCTTAGGGTTGTTGATCAATGGGCTTATCATTCGAGACTATATGCTGCAGCAGAGTATGTATCTAGAAAGGAAAATTTGGAATTAGTTCAGCTCAATTCCTTTGGATGCGGAATAGATGCTGTTACTACTGACCAAGTACAGGAAATATTAACTGCACGAGGTAAGCTTTACACCTGCTTAAAAATAGATGAGGGAAATAATCTTGGAGCCGCAAGAATAAGGATGCGTTCTCTTAAGGCTTCCATCGAAGAAAGAGAGAATAAAGGAATAAAAATAAGTGATGCTAAATTATCTTATCCTCGAATTGAATTTACAAAGGATATGAAGAAAAAACATACTATTTTGGTGCCGCAGATGTCGCCTATGCATTTTGAACTGTTAGAAGAAGCTTTTAAGTATTCAGGATATAATTTAGTAATACTTCCTTATGAGTCAAAAAACATTGTGGAAGTTGGTCTAAAATATGTTAATAATGATGCTTGCTATCCTGCAATAATTGCAATTGGACAATTAATTGAAGCGCTTATATCAGGGAAATATGATTTAGATAATACATCTGTAATGATATCTCAGACTGGTGGAGGATGCAGGGCAACAAATTATATTGGATTTTTAAGAAAAGCTCTTAAAGATGCTGGATTTGAAAAAATTCCTGTAATTTCATTAAATGCAAGTGGCTTAGAAACAAATTCTGGTTTTAAGTTGACGTATTCACTTTTAAATAGAGCCCTTATGGCTATTGTATATGGAGATTTATTTATGAATGTGCTCTATAGAACAAGACCATATGAGCTTAATGAGGGCTCAGCAAATGCTCTTCACAAGAAATGGTCAGATATATGTAAACGTAAGCTAAAGCGTGCTAGTAAAACAGATTTTAGAAGAACGGTCTATGCTATAGTAAGAGATTTTGATAAACTTCCTCTAACTGATATTAAAAAACCTAAGGTTGGTTTAGTGGGAGAAATATTAGTAAAATATCATCCATTAGCGAATAATAATGTTGTGGATTTAGTTGAAAGAGAAGGAGCAGAGGCGGTTATGCCTGCACTCATGGACTTTGTATCCTACTGTGCATTCAATAGAGATTTCAATTATAACTACTTATGCGGGAGCCTTAAATCTAAGCTACTTGGAGATGCTTTAATATTGTTTATTGAAACCTATACTGATGTATATACAGAAGCATTAAAATCCAGTAAAAGATTTTATCATCCTAAAACAATAAAGGAAATAGCCTCAGGAGCTAGGCAAGTTATGTCACTAGGGCATCAGACAGGCGAGGGCTGGTTCTTAACTGGAGAGATGATAGAGCTGATTGAAGAAGGTGTAGAAAATATAATTTGTATGCAACCATTTGCGTGTCTTCCTAATCATGTTACTGGCAAAGGAATGATGAAGGAGCTTAAAAGAATTTATCCTGAGGCAAACATTGTTGCTGTCGACTATGACCCAGGAGCAAGCGAGGTTAATCAGCTAAATAGAATTAAGCTTATGCTTTCATCAGCATTTGAAAATATGTTAAATCCAAAGCACACAAACATAAATGAAGGTCAAATCAATACAAGAAGACCAGCTAAAAAATTTGTGAGATTTAAAATTTAGTGGATATAAATCAATTTGAGGGATATATATAAAATAAATTGATTTATCAAAGGAGATGGTGTTTATGAAACCACTTATTGGACTTACCACAAATTTTATCATTTCCAATGAAGGGCCTACAAAGGGTCAAGAAAGATATTTCCTAGTCAGTGAAAATGTTAAAAGCATTGAAAAATCAGGAGGAAGTACTATTTTGTTTCCTCACACTCACGACACGGAAACATTTGAAAGATATCTAGATTTAGTTGATGGGATTATTTTAACTGGAGGCATAGACATAAATCCTATGTTTTATGGAGAAGAGCCTCTTGAAAAGCTTGGATACTTTAATACAAAAAAAGATTTCTTTGATGTTGAGCTTACCAAAAAAGCAATTCAAAGAGGAATTCCTGTTCTTGGTATCGATAGAGGATTACAGGTATTAAATGTAGCTCTTGGTGGTTCCTTACATCAAGACATAAGCTATATAGAAGGTAATCATATAAAACATTTTCAAAGCTCAATCATGAGTGAGAAATCTCACTCAGTTGAGATACAGCAAGGCACTTATTTGTATGAAATATTTGCTCAGGATAGGATTTTTGTAAACAGCTTTCACCATCAAGCAATAAAGGAGTTAGGTAAAGATTTAATTGTTTCAGCTCGAGCATCTGATGGAGTAATTGAAGCAATAGAATATGCAGGAACTTCTTTTGCTATGGGAATTCAATGGCAGCCAGAGTTTATGTATATTGAGTATGAGGAGCAAAAAAAGGTTTTTGAATTCTTTATAGAGAAATGTAAATAAAGGTCTATAAAAACTATTTAACTTCACAAATCAGTTTATTTATTATACTGGTTTGTGAAGTTTTTTCATTTCTTAAGAAATTTGTAAGAATTATAGTAAAAGAATATTAAAAACTCTATGTTATTATTTACTTAAGATATCTTGTTATGGAGGCATATATGTATACATATAATATATTAATAGTTGAAGATGATAAACAAATAGCAGACGCCATTGAAATTTATATGAAAAATCAAAACTACGGTGTTTTTAAAGCCTATAATGGTCAGCTAGCTATTGAAATTTTTGAAAAAGAAGTAATTCATCTAATTATAATGGACGTTATGATGCCTGTAATGGATGGATTTACTGCGATAATGAAAATAAGGCAAAATAGCACAGTTCCTATAATTGTACTTTCAGCAAAATCTGAAGATATGGATAAGATAGCAGGTCTAAATATAGGGGCAGATGATTATGTAACAAAGCCATTTAATCCAATGGAGCTTATAGCAAGGGTAAATTCTAATTTAAGAAGATATGTAAATTTTTCTATGAAGAAAGAAAGCGACAAAAACTCCAAATTGATTTCGATAGGAGATATTGCTCTTGATGATGAGAGAAAAGAAATATCTGTTTTAGGAGCTCCAGTAAAAACAACTCCAATAGAATATAAGATTTTATACTTACTCATGTCTAATGCAGGAAAGGTATTCTCTATAGATGAAATATATGAAAAAGTATGGAATGAGCCAGCTTACAATCCTGATACTGTAGCTGTTCATATTCGAAGGATTAGAGAAAAGCTGGAGATTAATCCTAAAGAACCAAAATATTTAAAGGTGGTGTGGGGAATTGGATACAAGTTTGAATCAGAGTGAAGAATTAATAAAACAAAAGGCATCAGATTCTGGGATAAAACTAATATCAGTTATTATTTTGTTGGCGTTGGTTTCAGTTGGTTTATACAATCCATTAAAGTCTATAATTTTTCCAGATAATCAATATATTAATACCTATCAATCAAGCGAAAGCTTTGTAAATTATATAGAAAATATGACATGGGATTTATTAGAAAAAAATTCTTCAAAAGATGAATTTGATTTTTATCAAAAGAATCAATATAAAGATGTTACCTATTATCTTCAAGTTAAAGATGAGCTAGCTACTCCTGTTACAAATACAAATTTATTACCAAATCAGATTCTAAGTAAGTCAAAGCAATCCTCTAGCTTTTATATCCATATTAAGCTAGATGAAAATCTGCAAGCTATATCTAAGGATTCATCAATGGACGAGACTTGGGAGTATAACATAGTTACAACCTTTGAGAGACTACTGGCTTCCAGAGAAGACATAAAAGGAAAAGAACTTGAGCTTTTATTAATGATTCCTAAAGATGTTTATTTGAAAAATGGCGCTTTAGAGGATAATATAAAGAACTTTTATTTGGAACGTTATATGATTTTAATTTTAGCAATAGGCTCAATAATTATGTTTTTAATCTTAGTTTGGGCTGGATTTACAAACACTTTAAGGCAACAAAATAATAGCTTTATTAAGGCTATGAACAAAATTCCAATGGAAGTTAAATGTTTGATATATATACTTTTTGGGGTTGGCTTTGCACTTACAATGGAGCTTTTATTCAACGATAATTTATCGAGGTACTATTCACCTAAACTCAAATTTGAAACCATAATTTCAGATGCAAATATTTTTTTCTACTTAATTGGAATACCAGTGACTATATTTTTATATACGGCTTTATATGTTTTAGTTTCTGATATAAAAAACGTATTTAATTCTGGAATATATGAGTCATGTATAAAAAAGAGCTTAATAGGAAAGTTTTTCTTAAAACTATTTAAAAAACTTAATAGTACTTTTAGTAAACTTATGAGCTTTGATATATCAAATACTAAAAATAGGAAGCTGATGCTTGTGCTTGGAATTAATCTTATAATAGTATGGATAATTGTTTTTTTTACATCGTTTATTTTTCTCTATATTGTATTTGGAATGGGTGGGAGCTATTCATTGTTTGGTTCTGTTATACTTGGGATGTGCATTGCAATAATCTACTCTTTGTTTATTTTTAGTTATCTAAAAGACAGAATGTGCGAGCTAGAACAATTATATATAGTTACAGATGAGATTTCTCTTGGAAACTTTAATCAGCATATGGAGTTGAATCTTGGTATTTTTAATCCCATATTAGAAAAGCTAAATAGTATTAGTGAAGGATTTAAAATTGCAGTAGATGAAGAAATTAAAAGTCAAAATCTTAAAACAGAGCTTATTTCAAATGTTTCTCATGATTTAAAAACACCTCTTACATCTATAATTTCATATATTGATTTATTGAAAAAAGAGAATGATCTGTCTGAAACCCAAAAGGAATATATAGAAATTTTAGAGCAGAAATCACAAAGGCTGACTTTGCTGATAGAAGATCTTTTTGAAGCAAGTAAAGCGGCAAGTGGAAATATAAGCTTTAATAAATCATCATTGGACTTAGTATCGCTATTAAGACAGACAATCGCTGAAAATGAAAATGAAATAAGTGCCAGTGGTTTATTATTTAAAATTCAGCTTCCTGATTCAGAACAAAAAATCATATGTAATTTAGATGGGAAAAGAACCTATAGAATCTTTGATAATTTAATAAGCAATATCCTCAAATATTCTTTGCCAAGCTCTAGAGTGTATATTGATGTGAGCTTAAATATGAATAAGGTTTTAATTGTATTTAAAAATATATCTGCCTATGAGATGAATTTTAATCCAAATGATATTGCTGAAAGATTTGTTAGAGGAGATAAATCTAGAAATACAGATGGCTCAGGATTAGGATTATCAATAGCAAAGAGCTTTACAGAATTGCAAGGAGGAGAGTTTAACATCTATATAGATGGGGATTTGTTCAAGGTAGCTATAAGCTTTGAAGTAATCAGTGAATACGAGCAAGAAGGCTAATAGCCATATAGTAATGTAATATAAAAGTTAGAGTTATAGATTTATAAAAAGGTGGTTAGAATTTAATTAAAATTCAACCACCTTTTATTTTGATTAGATTAAGAAATTGTTTGCTTGCTTTGCCTTCTTTAGAATCTTATAACACCTCATTAGCAATTTTTGATTGAGTAAAAGGGAGATTCTACAATTGATTTAAGCACTAGCTTTATGAGTATTTTTATCTTTCTTACCAAAGAATAATTTGAAAGTTGTTACAATCAATACAATTGCTAATATGAATAAAACAGCTGCTATAGCAGCGATTACTAAATTTCCTCCAAGAAGGTTATTTTTAGCAACTAATGCTAAAGCTGATAAGGTTACTGCAAACATGAATATCATAGGTATAACAGTCATTTTATTATCCTTACCTGATTTTGCTAGCCATGCTGAGACAGCAAGTAGCGATAGCCCTGCTAATAACTGATTTGCTGATCCAAATATAGGCCAAATTTTTTGGTATCCAAAGGATAAAAGCAAAGCAGATAATCCAACTGTAACAGCAGTTGAAACATACATATTGCTTAAAATAGTTGTGCTTCCGTCTTCCTTTGTAGTCATTTCTTGGAACATGTATCTACCTATTCTAGTTGCAGTATCAAGACTAGTAAGAGCAAATGCTGAGAAAGCTAATATGACAAATACTGAACCTAATGAAGTAGGAATTCCAAATTTGCTCATAAATTCAGCTACTCCACTTGCAAAAATTTGAGCAGGAGTTCCAGTAGCATCTTTAACATAGCCTACAGCTATAAGTGCTATTATAGCAACGATTCCTTCGATTAGCATAGCACCATATCCAATTAGCTTCGTATCTGATTCACTGTTAAGCTGTTTTGAGCTTGTGCCTGATGCAACCAAAGAGTGAAAGCCTGAAACAGCTCCGCAAGCAACTATAACAAACAGCATAGGGAAAAGATATTGAGTTTGAGCACCTTGCCCAACAGAAAAACTAGTAACAGCTGGTATTACCATAGTAGGTCTAACTATAAGTATACCTATCACTGATCCAGCTAACATAGCATATAGTAGGAATGAACAAAGGTAATCTCTTGGCTGAAGTAGCAACCATACAGGCATAGTAGATGCTAGGAATATGTAAACGAGAAGTATAATATCCCAAGTTAATTTTGAAAGTTTGAGAACTGGGAATTGATAACCTATATAAATACATCCAAATAATAATGCTACTCCAATTACTGTAGATAAAAGTAAGCTTGCACCTTTTCTATACACAAAGTATCCAAAGCTCATGGCTAATATTATGAATAAAATAGAAGCTGTACCAGCTCTAGCACCAGTCAAATTCTCTGGAGCAGCTGGATCAAAAGCAAAGGTACCAGCACAAATATCAGTAAATGCAGCAACTACAAGAATAAGAGTTAAGTACGCAAAAAAATTAAAAAGTTTTTTTCCTGTTTCGCCTATATTTACTCTAATTATTTCTCCAATTGATTTTCCCTCATGTCTTACTGAAGCAAACAGTGCTCCCCAATCATGAACTCCTCCGACAAAGATACTACCAAGTAATATCCAAAGATATACAGGAAGCCATCCGAAAACTGCTGCCTGTATTGGTCCTGTTATTGGGCCAGCACCAGCAATAGATGAAAAATGATGGCCAAGAAGCACTTTAGCACTAGCTGGACAATAGTCAATATCGTCACGCAAGGTGTGAGCAGGAGTTTTTATTTTTGAATCTACTCCCCATTTTTTTGCTAAAAAGCCTCCATAAATGCTGTATGCTCCTAAAAAAAGAATAATTCCTATGAATAAAAGTATTAATGAATTCATTTTATACCTCCCCGAGCTATATTTTAAATTTAGTTTTGTTAAATTAATCCTCTATAAATTTGTTGTTGTAAGAAGCTATATTTTACGAAGTTAATTTGTAAGCTTCTTTAACCTTTTTGCCATGCTTATTTGAAATGACTTCTTGAGTTTCGAGATTTACACAAATTAAGCGAATATCACACCAGCCTTTAAGATAAAATGAATATACCTTGCTAAACTTAAAATTATTAATGAAGTATACAGTTTCTGGGTCTACATTATTTGTAAGAATCACGCCTGTAATGTATGTACTCATATGATCCTGACTTGGATTAACAGTTTCATCAACAATATTCTTTAAGAATTCTGTATACATAGCAGCCTTAGCTAAATCCAATTCAGGAATATATTTTATATAACAATTTTCGTAGTTTTCATACCTATCGATGATATCATTTTGAGTTACGAATGTTCTTCCGCTTACTTGGGAAAATTTTGCCTGAAAATCTACTTTTTCTCCTAGTATTTCAACGTCTGTATTAATGTGGAAATGTTTAGAAAATCTACTTTTTAGTATCTTTATATACTCTTCATATATCATGGATTCACCTCCTCGTATAATAATTTTCTAGTTAGGCCACTACTTCGAATTATAAACAAAATATTCTAAAAATTAATAATGCAAGCATGAAATGACAAAAAAAACACCTGAGTTACACTCAGATGCGCATTAAAGTTTTGAATTGGGATATATTTTGACGACTAACTGGTATTTCTTCATTAAGTCCTTTTAGCTTTAATACATAGGTGTTATTAAACCAAGGAATTATTTCAGATATTTTATCTAAATTCACAATATATGATCGATGCGTTTTAAAAAACTTATCATGAGGAAGTTTTAAATAAAAATCAGTTAAGCAGGTATGGAGTATATATTCGTCTGTTTTTGTATACACGTGGACTTCATGTTTGTTAGCCTTACAGAAATAAATTTGATTATAGTCAAGAACAATAAATTTTTCATTTTGCCATAGGGTTATAGTATTCTGTAAACAGCTAGAGGTTGAAGTTTGCTCTAGCTTTGAGAGGGTTTCTACTATTCTGTTTTGAGAATAAGGTTTAAGAATATAATCAAATGCGCAGACTTCAAAGGCTTCAACAGCATAGTCACTGTATGCACTGATAAATACTATTAGAGGTTTTATTTTGAGAGTTTTTATCACCCTAGAAAAACTCATTCCATCTAGTTTTGGCATATGTATATCTAAAAATATAACATCAACAGACTTCTCTTGTATGTATTCTAAGGCTTCAATACTGCTCTCAAATGTATTTTCTATTTTAATTGTACTAAAGTTTTTAATGAAATACTCTAATTCTTTGATAGCTGGAAACTCATCGTCTACAATGATGCAATTCACAATACAGCCTCCTTTTGCTTTAAAACAAAGCTAATTTTTGTACCAATTTTTAAATTTTCAATTTTAAGTCCATTACCATAAAGATGCTTAAGTCTATTATGTACATTGGCCATACCAATTTTATTTTGACTATGAGTTTCAGAGTACAAACTATCTATCACTTCGTCTGGAACTCCAAAACCGTCATCTTCAATAGTTACTAAAACTGAATCCTCATTTTGTTTTTTAATACTTATAACAACCTTACCTTTTCCATTTGATTCTAAAACACCATGCTTTATAGCATTTTCTACTATGGGCTGAATTATCAATGAAGGAATAGTAAGTTTAATATCATTGTCAATATCATATTCAATTTTTAGTTTATCTCCAAATCTTGCTTGCTCTATAGCGATATATGCTTTTACTTGTTCTATTTCTTTAGTAATATCGACGAAACCATTTGATTCCTCAATATTGTATCTTAAGAACACGGATAAGTTAACTATTAAGTCTCTAGCTTTATCAGGATTGATTCTTACAAAAGAAACTATTGTATTTAAGGAGTTAAATAAAAAGTGAGGATTAATCTGAGCTTGTAGAGCTTTAATTTCTGCTTTTGTAGCCAAGGCTTTAAGGTTTGTAACTTTGCTTAATTCCATTTGGGTTGACATGAGCTGAGATAATCCTAAAGCCAATTTTTCATGAGTATAGGATATACCTTTTTCTTTTGTTGAATATAGCTTTAAAGTTTTTGTTACCTCGTTGCCTTCGTATAGAGGAACTATGATACATGATTTTAAATTGCAGTCCAAATTCTTACACTTTATTTCTTCAGAAGTGTTCAAAATTAAATGCTTGCCTGTATCAAAAACGGTTCCTGTTGTTAGAGGGTTAATAGGATGTTTTTTGCTATGATAGTCACAATCTAAACCGCTATATGCAAGTACTCTATGCTTATCTGTTATAGATACAGCCGCTAAATCAGTTGAATCCTTAATAATAGAACAAATTTTTTGAAGAGATTCATCATTTATATCTCTAAAATAGGGTAGTGTTTTATTAGCTATTTCTAAAGAAAGCTGAGCCTGAATTGCTGAAGTCTGGTCTTTTTCATCAAAGATTTTCTGTATTAAGAGGATAACAATACATATCCCAATTGCATTAGCGAAACTAAGAGGAAGATAGATACTTTTCACTATATTAAAAGCCATGTATGTAGGCCTTGATATAAATAGAACTAGTAACATTTCTATACTTACAACAAATATTCCTCCAATTAGACCATAAACCCATTTTGAATATTTTTTATCTCGAGTATATATAAAAGCGGATACAAAACCAGCTATTACAGTGGTAAGTCCACAAGCAATAGAGGTTATACCTTGTATATCGTATAGTATCCTATGTATGCCTGTAATTATTCCAGAAACAATGCCAACAAATGGCCCACATAAAATCCCACCTGCCATGACACCAATTATTCTAGTGCTCGCTACAGCACCATTTACATTGGTACCAAGGTAGGTACCAGCTATACCAAAAAAAGAAAAAAATATCCCCAAAATAACTAAGTCAAATCGTGAGTACTCATCTTTTTGAATAAATCTTTTAAATGCAGGAAGATTAGAAATTATGAAAGTTATTATAAGTACAAAATTTAAGCTATGTATTAAATTTTTTGCAATTTCGAACATAGGTACCACCTTGATTTTTTATTTTCTAGTTCTATCAAACAATTATATATTTTAAGTATTTTGTATGCAACTTAATTCGTAGTTGTCTAGTCATTTAGTATATTTTTTGTTATAATGCTATAATAAATTAAATATTAAAATAACTAAGGGGTGAAATTATGAACAGTAATGATAAAAATATGAGTGCAGAATCTGCTATTATTCAATCTAATTTTATTCATAACATCATAGATGAAGATTTGAAAAAAGGTACTTATGGGCAGAAAGTATATACTAGATTTCCTCCAGAGCCGAATGGTTATTTACATATAGGTCATGCAAAATCCATTTGCCTTAACTTTGGAACTGCAATAAAATACAATGGAAAATGCAATTTGAGATTTGATGATACAAATCCAGTTAAAGAAGAAGTTGAGTATGTAGAATCTATAAAAGAAGACGTAAAATGGCTTGGTTTTGAATGGGACGAGCTTCTTTTTGCATCTGATTATTTTGAAGAAATGTATCAGCTCGCTGTAAAGCTAATAAAAAAGGACAAAGCATATGTTTGTGAGCTTACTCCTGAGCAGATGAGAGAATATAGAGGTAACTTTGATACTCCTGGAAAAGACAGCCCTTATAGAAATAGGCCAATAGAAGAAAGCTTAAATCTCTTTGAAAAAATGAGAGGTGGAGAATTTGAAGAAGGACAAATGACTCTAAGAGCTAAGATAGACATGGCTTCTCCAAATATGAATATGAGAGACCCTGCACTTTATCGTATAGTTCACGCTAGTCACCATAGAACAGGTGATGCATGGTGCATATACCCTATGTATGATTACGCTCATCCACTTGAAGATGCAATTGAAGGGATTACTCATTCTATATGTACACTTGAATTTGAAGCGCATAGACCTTTTTATGATTGGGTACTAATTGAAACTGAGTGGAATAATCCACCAAAGCAAATAGAGTTTGCAAGGTTAGAGATGACTAATATGGTTATGAGTAAGAGATATCTCAAAAAATTAGTTGATGAAAAACTAGTGCAAGGTTGGGATGACCCAAGAATGTCTACTATTTCAGGACTTAGAAGAAGAGGATATACTCCGTCATCGATAAGAACCTTTGCTGAGAAGATAGGCGTATCAAAAGCAAATAGTGAAGTTGATATTTCCCTTTTAGAGCATTGCATAAGAGAAGATTTAAAACTTACTGCCCACAGAAAAATGGCTGTACTAGACCCTCTCAAGCTTGTTATTACTAATTATCCCGAAGGCGAAGTAGAGTATTTGGATGCAGAAAATAATTCAGAAAATCCTGAACTAGGTAATAGAAAGATTCCATTTACTAAGGAGCTATATATTGAGAGAGATGATTTTATGGAAAATCCTCCATCAAAATATTATAGATTATTCCCAGGAAATGAAGTTAGACTTAGAAATGCATATTTTGTTAAATGTGAAGATATTATTAAGGATGACGCAGGCAATATAGTAGAAGTGCGTTGCACCTATGATCCTGAGACTAAATCAGGAACTGGCTTTACAGGTAGAAAAGTGAAAGGTACTATCCACTGGGTGAGCGCTACTCATAATGTTAAAGCAAGTGTTAGACTTTATGATTATCTTTTTGTGAAAAGCGAGAATGACGAGGAAGGCTATGTTTACAACGCTAATTCACTAAAAGTTCTAGACGAATGTTATTTAGAAAAAAGCTTTGAGGATGCAAAAAAAGATGATAAATATCAGTTTAACAGACATGGATACTTTGTTGTTGATACGAAAGATACAACACAAAATCATCTTGTTTTTAATAGAATAGTGTCTTTAAAAGATTCATTTAATAAAAAATAAATCACAAATAAAGACCTTTACTGTAATACTGCACTGTTTTGACAGCTGCAGTATTATTTTTAATATAATACTGGAGATGATGGGTTGCAGAATTTGGATGTTATATTTAAAAGATTGCCAAAACTTATGATGGGATTTATACTCATTGCAATTGGTACAAATATAATGAAAGCTTCAAAACTAGGTTTAAATTCTTGGGGAGCGTTTAATGAAGGACTAACTGTAATTACAGGCATATCATTTGGCAGAATTAACCAAATGATAGGTATAGCAGTTCTTATTATAGCTATTTTTATTAAAATTTATCCAGGAATAGGTACTATTTTAAACATGTACTTTATTGGCCTTTTTATTGATATTGTCGATTCATTAGGTTTTATTGGGATTCCTGTAGATATGCCTACTAGACTTATTTACTTATTTGTAGGGCTGTTTATTTTTCACCTCGGAGGCTATATGTACATGAGCTGTGAGCTTGGCTGTGGACCGAGAGACAGCTTAATGATAGGTCTCATAAAAATAACGGGAAAACCAGTTTCATACATAAGAACAATAATTGAAGCTACTGTTCTAGTTTTAGGAATATTACTAGGAGGTACTTTTGGAATAGGAACAATTGTAAATACATTTTTAGGAGGACCTTTGCTAGGAGCGATATACAAATTTTTTAAATTTGACCCAAAGAAAATCAATAAAATCAACTTATTTTCTTTAAATAAGCAATCTGCTTAAAATTATAATTATGGGATTTAGAAGGGATAATACTTTTATGGATAATGAAAACAACATATTCTTAAAAGAAAACAAAGATAATTTAGATTATAAAGAAATATTAAATGTTATTCTTAATAATGCTTATGAATGGCTAGTAATAATAGATGATAAAGGCTATATCATGATGATGAGCAAAGGCTATAAGGAATTTATAGGAGATATGGTTCCTGAAGGCAAGCATGTTACTGAAGTTATCGAAAATACAAAACTTCATGATATTGTTAAAACTGGAAAAACTCAAATTGGGGAAATACAGATAATTAAAGGTCAGCAGGTTATAGCCTCAAGACTTCCTATTATTAAAGACAATAAAATTATAGGAGCCATAGGGAAAGTTATATTCAAGGACATAACTGATTTTTATGATATGTCAAAAAAAATCATAACTATGGAAAAAGAAATTAAATATTATAAGGATCAGCTTAAAAAACAAAAAAGTGCCAAATACTCATTTTCAAATATAATTGGTGAGAGCAAATCTCTTATGGAAGTAAAAAATATCTGCCAAAGAGCAGCAATGTCAGATTCAAATGTACTTATTATGGGAGAAAGTGGAACTGGAAAAGAGCTTTTTGCTCATGCAATTCACAACGCAAGTGATAGAGCTTCTGGACCTTTTGTTAAGATAAACTGTGCAGCTATCCCTTCTGAGCTTTTAGAATCTGAGTTATTTGGCTATGAAGGTGGAGCTTTTACAGGAGCAAAGAAAGAAGGCAAGGTTGGTAAATTTGAGCTTGCAAATGGAGGAAGTATATTCTTAGATGAAATCGGAGATATGCCTCTTCAGATGCAAGTCAAGCTTCTTAGAGTTCTTCAAGAAAGAGAAATTGAAAGGATTGGCTCAACTAAAACTAGACCTATTAATGTAAGAATAATATCGGCAACCAATAAAAACCTCGAAGAAGAAGTTAAGTCTGGTAATTTTAGAGAAGATTTGTATTATAGGCTTAATGTAATGAGCGTTAATATAGAGCCTCTAAGAAAAAGAAAGGATGATATAAGACCACTTGCAAAAGCTCTAGTAAAGAAACTTTCAAGCCAAATGGGAGTACACGTAGATAGCATAAGTGAAAAGGCTATGGCAGCTTTAGAAGCATATGACTGGCCGGGAAATATAAGAGAATTAGAAAATGTCATAGAGCGGTCTATAAACCTACTCGATTCAGATAGAATAATAAAGGTATCTACATTACCTGTTCATATTACTCAGTCCCATAAAACCCATGTATATATTGCTGGAAGCACTCTTAAAGAGCAGCTATACGATGTAGAAAAAAGTATAATTCTTGAATGCTTGAATGAGAATCAAGGAAATAAGCAAAAGACAGCAAATGATTTAGATATGAGTAGGACTAGCCTATATCAGAAGTTAAAGTCCTATGGAATAGATTAAAGCTTCATGTGTTTCAGTAATTTTTTTGTATTCAAAATAAATTATGCCAAGTTTCTTGAAAGTATAGAAACTTGGCATATATTTTTTAGTAATTTACTTGCATTAACATAAGACCTTTACCCTCTACCATTGGACCAGAAAGGCTTCTATCCTTTGATGCTAAAATATTAGCAAGTTCTTCGGGAGATATTTCTCCAGTTCCAACTCTAATCAAGGTTCCAGTTATTATTCTAATCATATTATGCAAAAAACCTTCTCCTTCAAATTCTAGATAAACATAATTATTTTTCTTTGTAATAGCTATGCTTTTTATTGATTTGCGACAGCTTTTTTTCTTAGATTTCATTGTGGTAAAAGCATCATAGTCATGAGTTCCAATAAGGTAATTAGCAGCTTTTTCCATTGCCTTGATATCTAATTGCTTAGGCTGATGAATAGCTGTTTTTCTTGTAAACACATCAGCAAACGAGTTATTATCAATAGTAAATCTATATACTTTTGTTTTGGCATTGTGTCGAGCGTGAAACTTATCATCAGCCTCTTCTATATAAGTTACTCTAATATCCTCAGGTAGATAGTAGTTCATGTATGTTTGAATTTCATGTAGAGTCATTTTTGAATTAGTGTGGAAATTTGCTATTAGTGATTTAGCATGAACACCCTTATCTGTTCTTGAACATCCAATCACTTGAACTTCCTCATCAGTCATTTTATTTAGTAAATCCTCAAGCTTACCTTGAATAGTGTTGTCTTGGTCCTTTAAACGTTGCCATCCCAAATATCTTGTACCTTCGTATTGTAACGCAATTTTAATATTTCTCATTCAGCTCTCCTATAACATATTATTATGAATAATTTTCATTTAGACTTACTATACCATAATTATAGTAAATGCTAATAGTTAATTTTGATTTTTTATGATAAGAAGCAATTAAAATTATAAATATATGAATTGATTTTAGGGATGATTATAATTGTAATTTACTTAGTATTTCATTAAGTTTATTAATGTTATCCTTTGTCCAAATTTTTTCTAGAAATGGGGCTCTTCCAGAACCACGTCGGTATGCTTTATAGTGGAGCTTATTTTTTTTATAGTACTCTTGATGATATTCTTCTGCCTCATAAAAATCAGCTTGAGGAAGGAGCTTTATAGCCACTTGGCTTTCGAAAATATTTGATTTATCAAGCTCTGATAATAATTTGGCGGCTAACTGTTTTTCTTCATCACTAGCATAAAAAATAGCTCCAAGATACTGTGAGCCTCTGTCTGCAAACTGTCCATAAGGGTCGGTAGGATTCATACTTTGAATAAATACTCCAAGAAGATTCTTATATGAAACCTCAGTTTCATCATACCAAATCTTAACAGCTTCATAATGGCCAGTTGAACCAGTACAAACCTCTTCATAGGTAGGAAACTTTTTATCACCGCCTGTATAACCTGATTTTACTTTTAAAACTCCAGGAGTTAAAACAAAAGGTGCTTCCATACACCAAAAACAACCACCAGCAAAAACAGCTTCTTTTATATTTGATTCATTCATGGTTTACCTCCAAGCATATATTTTTAGCAATTTATTTTTATTATACCTATGGATAATTAGATACCCAGTTTAAATAAAAATATACAGTTTAAGTGTATTATTTTAAACAAGGCATAAAATTATATTATAAGCTTAGAGCTTTATTTGAAATGGTATAATATAATAGACAAAATCAATTACAAAAAGGAGATATTATATATGATTTCATTTAATAATAATTGGGATGATATTTTAAAAGATGAATTTGATAAACAATACTATTTGGAGTTAAGAGAATTTTTAATTAAGGAATACAAGAGCCATTTGATATATCCTGATAAATATAAAATATTTGAAGCACTTAAATTGACTGATTATGAAGATGTAAAAATTGTAATTTTAGGACAAGATCCATATCATGGACCGAATCAAGCACATGGACTGGCATTTTCTGTTTCACTCGGAGTGCCTATTCCACCATCACTTCTTAATATATACAAGGAATTAGAGCGTGATATAAATTTTAGAATTCCAAATCATGGATACCTAGTAGACTGGTCAAAGCAAGGAGTACTTTTACTTAACACAGCATTAACTGTGAGAGCTGGGATGGCAAACTCCCATAGAGGAAAAGGATGGGAAGTATTTACGGACCAAGTAATTAGACTCCTTAGCTTAAGAGAAAAGCCTATGGTATTTTTATTGTGGGGAAAAAATGCTGCAGAAAAAGAAGCTCTTATAGATACTAGTAAACATCTAGTACTAAAAGCACCACATCCTAGTCCGTTATCAGCACATAGAGGATTTCTTGGGTGTGGACATTTTTCGAAAGCAAATGAGTTTTTAATAAAAAATTCTATAGCTCCAATTAACTGGCAGCTATAGAATTCAGGTTTTTAATATAAATATGCTATTTTTGATTATTCATTTGTGAGGTCATATATAGATGCTCTTCATACACTTCATTAACTAAGTCAGCAAATATCCAGTCTTTATTAGAAGGGGTGAGAGCGGAAGTAACTGGTCTTTCAATTTGATTTGTTTTAAATGCACTTACTAGCTGGTTTATTCTTTCACCATCAAAGCCACTAATCATCATAAATTCAATTTCTGGTGCTTTTACTCCATCTTTTCTATCAGGAGTATAACCATCTAGGTCGTGCAAAAAGCCAGTTATGCAGTTTGACATTTCATTAGAAATAAATTTTATATTTTCAAAACCATGGTTATTGAGTAATTCATGTATTTGCTTAGTTCTTTCATCATTTAGACCATAAAGTATGATTTTTTCCATTTTGATTCTCCTTTAAAAATATTTTATGAAACTTTAAGTTATATTATATCCGAATTAAGCAATAATAAAACTAAAAACTAGGAGGAATTATGGATTTTAAATTAGTAATTTTAGCTGTAGCACCTGCAATAACATTGGTTTTATTTATATCCCAGATTATTCATAAAAGATTAATTGGCTATAATTTTTTTGTAAATCGTTAAATTTTTTATATAAAAATCAGAACTTTATAAAATTATATAGAAAATATTTTGATATAGTTCGAATTTTTAT
>Ga0228535_1000911_pt1 | contig 62379 bp, 66 predicted proteins | sample SJ1metagenome_FD_168457 | JGI IMG/M metagenome (GOLD analysis project Ga0228535, IMG submission 168457) | Enriched culture of PCE-dechlorinating microbial communities from Ithaca, New York, USA - SJ1 | ecosystem: Engineered > Modeled > Simulated communities (microbial... > Unclassified | place...
AGGGCGACCTGCGCCGAGCCCGTGACGCGGCGTTGCAGGAGATCGAGCGGGTAGACGGCGCCGGTCACGAGCGTGAGCACGGGCGGTTCGTCGTAGCGGTAGTCTTCGGGCAGGCCGGCGGCGGCGCGGGGCGGGATGCCGAACGGCGGCTGGGGCCCGATGACGGGTGGTTTTCCCGATGCCTCGCGTTGGATGATGCGCAGGCCTTTCGGACGCAGAGAGAACTCGACGGGCACGATGAAGTAGCCAGCCGCGGCTTGACCGTTTTTCTGCGCGGGCTTGTAGCGGGCATTCAGCACCGCATCGAGTGCGGCCGTCTCGAATATGGGATGAGAGGATTCGAGCACCCAGGCTCTTGCGAGCCGGCCTTTCGCATTCACATAACCGCGTATTTTGACCAGGCCGGTGTTGCCGACGCGCCTCATCAGCGCGGGGTAGTCGGGCTCGTCGATGGATACGATGCTAACCGGTACATCGGGCACCGAGGTGGTCGACTCCACCGAGGTGGTCGACTCGTTGAGGAGTCGAGGAGTGGTGGGTTCGGACTGGGAAGCGGGCTCGCCGGCATGGGTGCCCAGGCCGGGCAGAAGAGCGAGCAGAAGGATCGCGCGGAGTCGATGCGCGGACAGCATGGCAGGGCGCGGCATGATGCAGTGCTCTCGCAGGGTTTCCGGATGGGTCAATACACATCCCGCCGATATCGCCCCTGCGCGGCCAGCGCGTCGAGCGCGTCGCGGCCCAGCGCCTCGGCGAGCGCGGCGTCGACGCCTTCGGCCATGCCGACGCGGCTGCCGCAGACGTAGATCGCGCCGTCGGCGTCGATCCAGCGGCGCAGGGCGTCGGCTTCGGCGGCGAGGCGGTGCTGGACGTAGCGGTGCGCGCCGCCGTCGCGCGAGAACACGGCGTCGACGCGGGCCAGCGCGCCGTCGGCCTGCCAGCGCGCGATGTCGCTCTCGAACAGATGGTCGTGGGCGGCGTTGCGTTCGCCGTAGACCAGCCAGCAGGGCGGGCCGCCGGTTTCGGCGCGCGCTTTCAGGTGCGCGACGAGCCCGGCGATGCCGGTGCCGCCGCCGATGAGGAGCAGCGGACGGTCGCGGTTGCCGTCGATGCGGAAGCCGGGCTGCGCGCGCAGCCGCATCCGCACGGTGTCGCCGGGGCGCAGACCCGATGCGAGCCAGTTGGAGACGAGACCCGGGGCGCCGTCGGGGCGGCGCTGCGCGCGGACGACGAGTCCGAGCCGGGCCGGGGCGGGGGCGTCGGATTCGTGCGGCAGGGTGGCGAGCGTGTAGGTGCGCGCCGTGTCGTCGCCGCTGTCGGCCGGCGGCAGCACGTCGAGCACGTCGCCGGCTTCCCAATGCGGCGGCTCGCGGCTGTCGCGTTCGAGCTCGATCCAGTAGACCGGCTCGCCGGCGCTGCCGGGATTGAGCAGCCGGCGTTCGGCGAGCAGCGCGGCCTGCCAGACGGGTGCATGCGACATGGCCGGCGGCGCGATGCCGAGCGCGTCGTGCCAGGCGGTCAGCGCGTCGGCGTCGTGGTCGTCGACTTCGATGCGGGGAAAACGCGCGCGCGCGCCGGATGCGGCGAGCCAGGCGTCGAGCGCCTGGCCGAAGCCGCAGAAATGGGCATATTGCCGGCTGCCCAGCGCGACGAGCGCGTAGTCGAGTCCGTTGAGCATGGCGGGGGCCTGCATCGCACGCCGCCGGAAGGCCTGCGCGTTGTCGGGCGCGTCGCCGTCGCCGGTGGTGCTGACGACGAACCAGGCGCTGCGGCAGGCGGTGAGCGCCTCGGCGTCGAGTTCGTTCAACGCGACGAGGCGCACGGGTTCGCCGCGCGCCCGCAGGGCGTCCGCGGTGAGCCGCGCCAGGTGTTCCGCGCCGCCGGTCTGGCTGGCGTAGCACACCCAGTGTTCGCCGAGGACGGCGGGTGGCGCGGCGCGGCGCCACAACGGCCGCAGGCAGGCAAAGCACAGCCCGAGGTAGGCAAGCGCGACGCCGCCGGCGGCGGCGAGCCGCACTGGATCGAGAGAGAACATCAGACCAGCGCTTCGAGAAAGGCGGGCGTGGGGTGGGCGAGGTGCCCGCCGTCGCCGTCGCGGGCGACGAAGAGCGCGGCGAGCCCGTGCGCCCGTGCCCGGGCGACGCCTTCGTCGGGGCCGAGCACCAGCAGCGCGGTGGCCCAGGCGTCGGCCTCGATCGCGTCTTCGTGGAGCACGGTGACGCTGGCGAGCGCGTGCGCCACGGGCGTGCCGGTGCGCGGGTCCAGGGTGTGCGAATAGCGGCGGCCGCCGGATTCGAAGTAGCGGAAGTCGTCGCCCGAGGTCGCGATGGCCAGCCCGTCGAGCGCGACGACCGGGCCTTCGCCGTCGGCGTGGCCGGGCCAGCGCACGCCGACCTGCCAGGGCCGGCCGTCGGGCCGCCGGCCGCGCGCCTTGAGTTCGCCGCCGACTTCGACCAGCGCGCCGGCGACGCCGGCTGCGGCCAGCGCCGCGAGCGCGCGGTCGGTCGCGTAGCCCTTGGCGATGGCGGAAAAATCGAGATAGCAGCCGCCCGGCTGCAGCACGCGGTCGCCGACGAGGCGCACGCGCCGCCAGTCGACGCGCGCCCGGGATTCGGCGACGCGCGCATCCGGCGGCGGCGCGCCGCGCGCGCGTTCGGGGCCGAAGCCCCAGAGGTTGACCGACGGGCCGACGGTAGGGTCGAACGCGCCGTCCGAATCGGCGGCGTGCGCGAGCGCGCGCGCGAGCACGAAACGGCAGGCTTCGGGCAGTTCGACCCATTCGCCGGCCGCCGCGCGGTTGTAGCGCGACAGGTCGGAGCCGGCGTCCCAGGTGCTCATTTCGCGCACGACCTGGTCCAGCTCGGCCTCGATCGCGGCGCGCAGCTCGGGCAGGCGCGCCGCGTCGACGCCGGCGACGCGCGCCGACCAGGCGGTGCCCATCGTCGGGCCGCCGAGCGTGTGGAGCGTGTCCGCGCGCACCGGCGCGTCAGCCGACAGGGCCGTCATGCCGCCGTTCCGCGCTTACTGCGGCAGCACTTCGAGCACGGCGGCGTACGCCAGCCGGCGCTCCTTGATCTGCGGCAGCGAGGTCTTGTTGTCCTGCATCTCGATCTCGACGCGGTACAGGCCGGGCGTCGGCCACTTGATCTTGACTTCGCCCTTGGCGTCGGTCTTGAGCTTGAAATCGCCGACGGCGTCGCGGTAGCGGCTGCCGCCGGGATGGACGTCGACTTCCAGGCCGGCGGGCACGGGCTTGCCGTCGAGCGTGAAGCGGAAGGTGGCCGCCTCGCCCGCGTAGAGATCGTTGGGGTGGGTGACGGGGACGAATTCCAGACCCTGGCCGGTGGCCTTGATCTCGCTGGGCTTGCCGATGGTGACGAAGGTTTCGAGCGTGCTCGCGCCTTCTCCTACGCGCAGCTCGGCGGCGTCCTTCGGCACGTTCTTGTCGAACTCGGCGGCCGGGCCGCGCCACATCTTGTTCTTGCCCTCGGCGTCCTTCCAGCGGGCGTTGACGCCGCCGGGGTTGGCGGTGCGGATGCGGTAGGTGCCGGCATCCTTCAGGTTGACGTCGAATACGCGGCGCAGCTTGCCGGTGACTTCGTTTTCCAGCGGCGCGGCGCTGCCGTCCGGCGCGATGGCGGTGATGTCGCCGCGCAGCGCGTTGTGGTTGAAGTAGAACATGTCGTTGCCCGAGGCGGCGTCGAAGGTGACGTAGGCGGGCTTGGACAGCACGGTCGACGAGGGCACGATGAAGCTGCCGTGGGCCAGCGCGGCGGTGGATGCGGCGGCGAGGAGGGCGGCGACGAGCGGACGGACGAAGCTGGGTTTCATGGGAATCTCCGGTGAAAAGCGGTCAGGTCAGGGTTTGAGGTCGACGACGATTTCGCCGAGTTCGGCATTGCCGGCGGCGGTGAGCTTCTGCGCCTTGGCGGGCGGCCACTGGAAGGGCACGCTCACCAGTTCGCGGCCGCCGACTTCGCGCGCGGCCTCGACCTTGAGCACGTACTGGCCGGCGGGCAGCGTGCCCTGCGGGAAGGCGCCGTTCTTGAATTCCATCGTGTGCTTGCCGACCGGGCGGGTCGCGCTGCTCACGCCGTCGACCGGCATCGTCAGTTCGCGGCCGGTGCGGCGCCACCACTGGCGCATGTCCTTCAGCCACTTCTCGCCGTTTTCCTTGCCGGCCTTGGGCAACTGGTACCAGACGGCGAGGTTGCCGGCGACGGTGTTGTCCGGACGTTCGAGCCACATCGCCACGTAGGGGCGGTGGTATTCCGATACCTTGAGCTGCGGCACCTCGACGGTGAGCGACAGGTCGGCGGCCTGGGCGGCGACGGGCACGGCGACGCAGGCGCCGAGCAGCAGGGGGGTGGTTTTTTGCATGGAGGTCTCGTGAGGTCAGGGGGTCAGTGAATGAAAAGCAGGGCGATCAGGACCGGCGCGACCAGGCCGAGGACGGTCAGCGGCCAGGTGGAGGGCCGGTTGGGCGCGTGCATCTTGAGCAGCCACAGGCCGGTGAGCGCGAACACCAGGCAGGCGATCCCGATCAGATCCAGGAAGGCGCTCCAGACCGCGCCGGTGTGGCGGCCCTTGTGCAGGTCGTTGAGGTAGGCGATGACGCCGCGCGTCGTGCGTTCGTACTCGGCCTTGCCGGACGCGAGGTCGATGCGCAGCCAGGCGTCGCCGCCGGGCTCGGGCAGCGAGACGTAGACTTCCTCGGGCGACCACTCGACCGCTTGCGGGCCGATGCGGACGTCGAGCGCCTCGTGTGCCCAGGTGCGCACTGTGACCGGCAGGGGCGCATCCGCCGTGGTTTCCTCCGCCATCGCGGCGAGCGCGTGCGCGAGCGTGTCCGGCAAGGTCGCCGTGCGGGTGACGACGTTCGGATCGGACTCGATCAGGCCGGCGTGGTTGAGCGTGATGCCGGTCACGCTCAGCAGGGCGAGGCCCGCGAGCGCGACGGCGGCGCTGATCCAGTGCCATTGCGTCAGCGTACGCAGCAGGCTCGAGCGGTTGGACAGAGAGGGGGCTGCTGACATGGCGTCCCAGGAGCGGTGGTTCGGTCGGCCGGCGACGGCCGGCCCAAGAATTCGGTGATGATAATATGAACGAGAAACATTCTCAACATATGGATGCGGCCGAATGGCCCGCGCGAAGCGGTGCGCGCGGCCTGAGGGGCGGGTTCTTCGTCCGGGCGCGCGCGCCGCAGCCGCCGGCTTCGCGCCGCCGAACGTCGGGCGCGTCTCAGGCGGGCCGGGAGAAGAGAGGCGGAAGAGAGCAGGAGTCGAACCTACCCGGGACCGCATGGCGGCCCCTCCCGGTTTTGAAGACCGGGCGTCCCACCGGGGAACGATCTCTTCCGTATTTCATGACGCCGTCCACGCGGGCATGGCGTCTTCGGAACGCAGCACGTGGTCGTCGCGCACGCGGCGAGTGTAGCCCGTGCGATCGAAGAATTCGAGAATCTGGGTCGCCGTTTTGCGGCCGCCACCGCCGTCGCCGAAAATCCTGTCGCGCAGGCTCGCGATGCGCGCGCCGCCGCTTTCCGCGTTGAGCGCGCGAACGATGGCGGCCAGGTCGGCGACGGCGGCGGCGGTGTAGTAGTGGTCGTGGGCGACCGGGTAGAGTTCGCCGAGCCGGGCGATGCGCTTGAACAACTGGCGCACGGCTTCCTCCGGCATGCCTGCTGCGTTGGCCACGTCGCGCACCCGCGGCGGGTTGTAGGGCGCGGCGTCCAACAGGGGCTTCAACGCGGCGAAGCCATCCCGGTCGGCCGCGGAGATGCGGGGGCGATGGGACGGCAGATGCAGCCAGGCGCGTGTCTGCGCCATCTGTCCGGCGGCCAGCAGTTCGGCGCCGAGCGCGTCGAAGGCGGCGCGCGACAGCTTGGCCGCGCTCATGCGGCGCAGGCGTTCGCGTTCGACCCCGACCATGTCGGGCGCGCGCGCGTGCTCGCGCGCCAGGGCGTCGAGCAGCCTTGCCTTGAGCTCCGTCCAGGCCGCGGCCGTGAAGCCCAGCGCGGCGCCGCCGTCGCGGATCACGCGCAGCCCGGCGCGCCGCCACAGCGTTTCCGCAGCCGGCGGCGTCAGGTTCCAGTTCACGGCGAAGCGGTCGAGTTCGACACCGGTCGGGGTCTGATCGAGCAGGCGATCCAGCGTGACGGCGGGATCGTCGTCGCGCATCGCGTCGAGCAGCGCGAGCCGCTGCGGCGTGCGCTTGAACCGTGCCGGCGGAAAAACGTCGAGCACGCGCCCGCCGGCGACGGTGTGCTGCGCGCCGGCGTCGCGCAGGATGAAGCGGTCGCCGCGCAGCGCCAGGGTTTCCCGATCGAGCAGAAGCTCGGCCAGGGCTCGGCCGCCCGCCGGAACCGCCTGGCAATCGAGCAGCGCCACCCGTCCGAGGATGTCCTCGGCGCCGAGATGCATGTGCACGGTCTGCAGGTGTCGCAGCGGCTTGCCGTCCGGGGGGACGCGCAGTTCGCCGTGAAACCGGGACAGGGGCAGGGCGAGCGCAGGGTCGACGATCCACATGCCGCGCGCGATGTCGCTTTTCTCGAAGTCGCCCGCCAGCGCGATCGCGCAGCGTTCTCCGGCGCGCCCGCTTTCCGCGGGCCGGTCCTGCACGTGCAGGCCGCGCACGCGCGCCTTCAGTCCGGGCGGGGATACGTGCACCGCGTCGCCGATGCGGAGGGTGCCGGCATGCGCCGTGCCGGTCACGACCGTGCCGATGCCCGGGAGCGAGAAGCGGCGGTCGACGGCGAGTCGGAAGCGGCCGTCCGCGCGGCGCGGCGGCAGGCCGGCCGATGCGGTTTCGAGGTGCGCGCGCAGCGCGTCCACGCCTTCGCCCGTGCGCCCCGACACCGCGAACAGCGGGCAGCCCGCGAGCGCCGTGCCGGAAGCGAGCGCGGCCGCTTCCCGGCGCGCGTCGGCCAGCCGCTGCGGCGAGACGGCGTCGATCTTGGTCAGGGCGACGGCGCCGTGCGTCAGGCCCAGCAGGTCGAGCAGTTCGAGATGCTCGCGCGTCTGCGGCATCGGCCCGTCGTCCGCGGCGACGACCAGCAGGACGAAGTCGATGCCGGTCGCCCCGGCGAGCATGTTGTGGATGAGCTTCTCGTGTCCCGGCACGTCGACGAAGCCGAGCACCGAGCCGTCGGCCAGCGGCGCGTAGGCGTAGCCGAGGTCGAGCGTGATGCCGCGCGCCTTTTCCTCGGGCAGCCGGTCGGCGTCCACGCCGGTGAGCGCCTTCACCAGCATGGTCTTGCCGTGGTCGATGTGGCCGGCGGTGCCTACGAGCATGAGAATCCGGCCAGGTTGGCGGTGAACGCCGCTTCCTCGTGCGCCGCCAGACAGCGCAGGTCGAGCAGCAGGGCGCCCCCCTCGATGCGGCCGAGAACCGGACGGGGCAGGTTGCGCAGCGCGGCTTCGATGCGATGGAGCACGCCGCTTTTCCGGCCGCGCGGGCGGATGGCGAGGCCGGCCGACGGCAGCCGGTCGACCGGCAGCGAGCCGGAGCCGATCTGCGACCTGAGTGCGGCGATCTCCACGCCCACGGGCAGTCCCGCCAGAACGGCCTGCATGGCCGGCAGCAGGCGTTCCGCGGCCGCCCGCATCCGGCATTCGGGCCGCGTCAGCAGGTGCAATGCGGTCAGGCGTTCGGGCAGGCGATCCGGATCGCGGTAGAGCCGCAGCACGGCTTCGAGCGCGGCCAGGGTGAGCTTGCCGACGCGCAGCGCGCGCTTGAGCGGATTTTTCTTGATTTTCGCGATCAGATCCTTGCGGCCGACCAGCAGGCCGGCCTGTGGGCCGCCGAGCAGCTTGTCGCCCGAGAAGCCCACCAGATCGGCGCCGGCGGCGAGGGTCTCGCGCGGGGTCGGTTCGTGGGGCAGCCCCCAGCGTTCGAGGTCGGTCAGCGTGCCGGAGCCGAGATCGACGACGAAGGGCAGGCCGCGCTGCTGCGCCAGCCGGGCCAGTTCGCGTTCCGGGACGGCGTGGGTGAAGCCCTGGATCGCATAGTTGCTGGCGTGGATCTTCATCAGCAGGGCGGTGCGCGGACCGACGGCCTCGTCGAAGTCCCGCAGGTGCGTGCGGTTGGTGGTGCCGACTTCGACGAGTTTCGCGCCGGCGCGCTTCATGATGTCGGGCACGCGGAAGGCGCCGCCGATCTCGATCAGCTCGCCGCGCGAGACGACGACTTCCTTCTTCTGCGCCAGCGTGTTGAGCAGCAGGAAGACGGCGGCGGCGTTGTTGTTGACGACGGTGGCGGCCTCGGCGCCGGTGAGTTCGCACAGAAGCTCGCCGACGATGTCGTCGCGGTCGCCGCGCCCGCCGCTTTCGACGTCGTATTCGAGCGCGCAGGGGTTGCGCGCGGCGGCGATCAGGGCTTCGACGGCCTCTTCAGGCAGCGGCGCGCGGCCGAGATTGGTGTGCAGCACCGTGCCGGTGAGATTGAACACCGGGCGCAGCCTGGGCGCGGCGAGCCTGTCCGCTTCGGCGCGGATCGTTGCGGCCAGGCTCGCCGGATCGGGAAGCGGCGCGCCGGAGCGGGCGGCCGCGCGCGCGTCGTCGAGGGTCGTGCGGACCAGCCGGGTGACGAGCGTCCGGCCGTGCGCGTCGACCAGCGCCGAGACGGCGGGATCGGCGAGCAGGCGATCGACCGAGGGAAGCCGGGAAAGGGGGTTCATGATTTCACCCGACCGGGCAGAAATGACATCAGGTCATTCTAGTTGCCGTCCGCGACAATGCCAGTTACGGCGCACGCGCTGCGGCCCGTCCGGGCGGGCCGCAGCGATGCCGGAGAAACGTACGCCCGGTTCAGCCGCCGGTCATCGACATGAAGCGCACGATCTTGCCGGGCGCTTCGCGGAATTCGTGGCGTTCGGGTTTGAGCGCGATGGCCTCGCGGATCGCGGCTTCCAGTTCGGCGTCGGAGGCGCCGCCGCGCAGCAGCGGACGGAATTCGAATTTCTCGTCCTGGCCCAGACACATGTAGGCGGTCCCGTCCACGGACACGCGGACGCGGTTGCAGCTTGCGCAGAAGTGCTGCGAGATCGGCGTGATGAAGCCGACGTTGAAGCGGCCGTCCGGCGTGCCGAGGTAGCGCGCGGGGCCGGCGCCGGGCTGCGCGGTCTCGACGAGGCCGAACTGCCTTTGCAGCCGCGCGCGCACCGGCTGCAGGTCGAGGTAGTGGGCATTGCGGCCGGTCGCGCCCATCGGCATGGTCTCGATCAGCCGCAGCACGAAACCGCGTTCCATGCAGAAGGCCACCATCCCGTCGATCTCGTCCTCGTTCTCGCCGGCGATCGCCACCATGTTGAGCTTGATCGGCGCGAACCCGGCCGCGCGCGCGGCATCCAGTCCGGCCATCACCTTGGCGAGCACGTCGCGGCCGTTGATCTTTTCCACGCGCGCCTGCTGCAGCGAATCGAGGCTGACGTTCAGGCGCGTCACGCCGGCGGCCTTGAGCGCCTGCGCGTGGCGTTCGAGCTGGGTGGCGTTGGTGGACAGGGACAGATCGTCGAGGCCGGGCAGGGCGGCGAGCCGCGCGGCGAGCCCGACGATGTCGCGCCGCAGCAGCGGCTCGCCGCCGGTGATGCGCACGTGGTTCACGCCCAGCCGCGTGAAGGCGCCGATCAGGCGTTCGATCTCGTCGAACGTGAGCCAGTGCTCGGGCTCCTCGAAACCCTTGAAGCCTTCCGGCATGCAGTAGCTGCAGCGCAGGTCGCAGCGGTCCGTGACCGACAGCCGCACGTATTCGATGCGGCGGTCGTAATGGTCGACGAGGACGGGCTGGGACATGGCGGGCTGGAGCGCGCAGGCTATATATGAAAAAATACGATTTCATTCTAGCAGTCCGGCGGGCTGGCAATCGATGAAGGTATTCGGCATTGCAGGCTACAGCGGGAGCGGCAAGACCACGCTGATCGAGCGGGTATTGCCGCAGTTGGCGGCGCGCGGCCTGAAGGTGGCGGTGCTGAAGCACACCCACCACGACGTCGATCTCGACCGACCCGGCAAGGACAGTTGGCGGGCGCGCGAAGCCGGCGCGGCGGCGGTGCTGCTGGCCTCCGACGCGCGCAGCGCGCTGCTGGTCGAACACCGCGCCGCGCCGCCCGCGTTCGCCGAGCTGCTCGAACGCCTGCCGCCCTGCGATCTGGTGCTGGTCGAAGGCTGGAAACGCGAGCCCATCCCGCGGCTGGAGGTGCACCGCGCGGCCGCCGGCCGGCCCTGGCTGTTTCCGGACGATCCCTATGTGCGCGCGGTGGCGTCCGACGTCGATCCGCCGGGCGACATTCCGCGCATCGACCTCGATGCGATTTCCCAACTCACCGACTTCATTCTGACCCATGCTGACCGCTTCCCAACTGCTTGACGCCCTGCTCGAACGCGCGCGCGCGCCGCGCGCCACTGAAACCGTCGCGACGGCCGACGCGCTCGGCCGCGTGCTGGCCGCGCCGGTGGCGTCGACGCTGACCGTGCCGCCGCTCGACAACAGCGCGATGGACGGCTACGCCGTGCGCGTGGCCGACGTGCCGGCGGCGGGCGCGCGCCTGCCGGTGTCGCAGCGCATCCAGGCCGGCGAGGTCGGCGCGCCGCTCGCCGCCGGCACCGCCGCGCGCATCTTCACCGGCGCGCCCGTGCCGCCCGGCGCCGACGCGGTGCTGATGCAGGAAGTCTGCAGCGCCGACGGCGACGCGGTGGTCGTCGGCAAAGTGCCGGTCAGGGGCGAGAACATCCGCCGCGCCGGCGAGGACATTCGCGCCGGCGCCGAAATCCTCGCCGCCGGCACGCGCCTCGGCCCCGCCGAGATGGGGCTGGCGGCCTCGGTCGGGTTGGGCGAACTGAGCGTGTTCCGCCGCCTGAAAGTGGCCTGCTTCTTCACCGGCGACGAACTGGTGTCGCCCGGCGCGCCGCTGGGGCCGGGACAGATCTACAACTCAAATCGCTACACGCTGGCCGGCCTGGTCAAGGGCATGGGCTGCGAACTGATCGATCTGGGCATCGTGCTCGACACGCTGGAGGCCACCGAGGCCGCACTCGCGCGCGCGGCGAACGAGGCCGACGTGATCGTCACCAGCGGCGGCGTGTCGGTGGGCGAGGCCGACTACGTGAAGGCGGCGGTGGAGAAGCTCGGCCGCGTCGAAATGTGGAAAGTCGCGATGAAGCCGGGCAAGCCCATCGTCTACGGCCGGGTGGGCGAGGCCGATTTCGTCGGTCTGCCTGGAAATCCGGTGTCGGCCTTCGCCACCTTCAGCCTGTTCGTGCGGCCTTTCCTCTTGAAGCGCATGGGCGCGGCGCGTGTGCTGTACCGCGCCTTCCCCGCGCGTTCGGCCTCGGCCTGGCTGAAACCCGGCGACCGCCGCGAATTTCTGCGCGCACGGCTGCGTGACGACGGGCGCGTGGAACTCTTCCCCAACCAGAGTTCGGGCGTGCTGACCTCCTGCGCGTGGGCCGACGGCTTCGTCGACCTGGAGATCGGCAAGACGATCCAGCCGGGCGACTGGGTGCGCTTCATCCCCTTCTCGGAAGTACTGGGATGATGCTGCGCGTGCTGTATTTCGCCCGCCTGCGCGAACGCTTCGGCGTGGCGGAAGAGACGTTCGCCTTCGACGGCGCCACGGTCGCCGATCTGCTCGACGCGTTGCGCGCGCGCGGCGGCGCCTGGGCCGAGGAGCTCGCGGCCGGCCGCACTTTCCGCGTGGCGGTGAACCAGCACGTGGCGACGCCGGAGACGCCGCTGGTCGGGGCGGCCGAAATCGCGGTCTTTCCGCCGGTGACGGGGGGTTGAAATGAAGATACGGGTGCAGACCGAGGCCTTCGATCTCGGCGCGGAAGTCGAGGCGCTGCGCGCCGGGCGGCTGGACGTCGGCGCGGTCGCGAGCTTCGTCGGCTGCGCGCGCGACGTCAACGACGGCAGCGAAGTGCGGGCGATGACGCTGGAACACTATCCCGGCATGACCGAGAAGGCGCTCGCCGCGCTGGCCGACGAAGCGGCGGCGCGCTGGACGCTGATCGACGCCACCGTGCTGCATCGCGTCGGCCGCCTGCTGCCGGGCGACCCCATCGTGCTGGTCGCGGTGGCGAGCCGCCACCGCGGCGACGCCTTGGCCGCGTGCGCGTTCATCATGGATGCGCTGAAAACGCGCGCGCCGTTCTGGAAAAAGGAAGAGACGTCCGCGGGCGAGCGCTGGGTCGAGGCCCGCGCCAGCGACGACGCGGCCGCCGCGCGCTGGACGCGGCCGGCGCAACCCGACTGACGGCCGCCGCCATCGGCGATGCTTGACATTTGTTCTAACACGAACTAAATTGGTTCGTGTTAGAACAAATCGAGTGTGGAATGCCGTCGTTCTCCGAATTCATGCCGACCGTGCAGGCCCTGGTGCAGTGCTACCAGGCCTTCGAGGCCTGCTCGGATTCGCACATCCGCGCGCTCGGCCTCACGCCGCCGCAGTTCGACATCGTGGCGACCCTCGGCAATACGCCGGGTATGACGTCGAAAGAACTGGGCGAAAAAACCCTGATCACCAAGGGCACGCTGACGGGCGTGATCGACCGCCTCGTCGAACGCGGCTGGGTGGAACGCGCCGCGCACGACAGCGACCGGCGCTGCCAGATCATTCGTCTGACGCCCGCGGGCGAGGCCGTGTTCGCCCAGGTATTCCCGGCGCACATCGAATACATGGGCGTGCATTTCGCCGGCGCGAGCGCGGCCGACCACAAACGCTGGCAGGCGGCGCTGCGCACGCTGCGCGACCAATTGAAAAAGGAGATGCCATGACCCCCGCGCGTTACACCCCCCCCGCCGTGATCCTGCACTGGCTGGTCGCGCTGCTGATCTTCGTCGGCTTTCCGCTCGGGGTGTACATGCACGATCTGCCCCTGTCGCCCGACAAGCTGCAGCTCTACAGCTATCACAAATGGATCGGGATCACCGTGCTGCTGCTGGTCGGCCTGCGGCTGACGTGGCGCGTCACGCACGCGCCGCCGCCGCTGCCGGGCGGGATCGTGGGCTGGGAGCGCGCCGCGAGCCATGCGGTGCACGGCCTGCTGTATCTGCTGATGATCGCGATTCCGCTGTCGGGCTGGCTGATGAGTTCGGCCAAGGGGTTCCAGACCGTGTGGTTCGGCGTGCTGCCGCTGCCGGATCTGGTCGGCAAGGACCGCGCGCTGGGCGAAACGCTCGAGGCGGCGCACAAGATTTTGAACTTCACCCTGCTGGGGCTGGTCAGCCTGCACGTGGCTGCGGCCCTGAAACACCACTTCGTCGAACGCCGTCCCTTCCTGCAGCGGATGGGGCTGGGCGGAAAGGAACAGGCATGAACATGAAACGCTGGACCGTATTGCTGGCGCTCCTGGCGGCGCCGGCCGCCCATGCGGTCGAATACCGCACCGTGCTGCCCGCGCAGAGCAGCATCGGCTTCGAATTCGTGCAGATGGGCGTGAAGATTCCCGGCGGCTTCAAGCGCTTCGCCACGCAGATGAACTTCGATCCGGCCAGGCCGGAGACCGCCCGCGCGACGATCGAGATCGATCTCGCCAGCATCGACGCCGGCTCGTCCGAGGCCGACGAGGAATCGGCCGGCAAGCTGTGGTTCAATCGGAGCGCTTTTCCCAAGGCCCGTTTCGTTTCCAGCAAGATCAGCGCGCTGGGCGAGAACCGCTACGAGATGCGCGGCACGCTCACGATCAAGGGCAAGAGCCGGGAGATGGTCGTGCCGGTGCGCTACACGCCGGGCAAGGACGCGGCGCGCTTCGACGGCGGCTTCGTGCTCAAGCGCCTGGATTTCGGCATCGGCGAAGGCATGTGGGCCGACGTCGGAACCGTCGCCAACGAAATCAACGTGAAATTCAGCATTGCCGCCAGCGGCAAGTAAAACCGTTCGTTCAACCAAGGAGAGTTCATCCATGAAACGCCTCGTACTCGCATCCGCGCTCGCTACCTTCGCCGCCGCCGCCCAGGCCGAGCCGGTGACCTACGTCATCGACAGCACGCACACCTATCCGGCCTTCACCTACAACCACCTGGGTTTCTCCAACCAGACGCACCGCTTCAACAAGACCACCGGCACCATCGTGCTCGACCGCGCCGCCAAGACCGGCTCGGCCGACGTGACCATCGACGCCAAGTCGGTCGACGCCGGTTCCGCGATCTTCAACGAGCACATCCAGGCCGCCGATTTCTTCGACACGGCGAAGCATCCGACCCTGAGCTTCAAGGGCACGAAATTCACCTTCAACGACGACAAGCCCGCCAGCATGTCGGGCGACATCACCATCAAGGGCGTGACCAAGCCGATCACCTTCGAGATCACCGATTTCAACTGCGCGCCCCATCCGATGCGCAAGGTCGAGACCTGCGGCGCGAACGCGGTCGCCAAGCTCAAGCGGTCCGAGTTCAACATGGGCAAGAACGCGCCGCTGGTGAGCGACGACGTGACCCTGACCCTGGCCGTGGAAGCCTTCAAGAAGCAGTAAGTCCGCCGTCGGCGTCCGCTAGAATGCGGTTTTAGGTTCTTCGGACGCCGACGTTGCATCCCCATCAGCTCGAACTGCTCGCGCCCGCGCGCGACGCCGCCATCGGCATCGAAGCCGTGAACCACGGCGCCGACGCCGTCTACATTGGCGGCCCCGCGTTCGGCGCGCGCGCATCGGCGGCCAACGACATCGCCGACATCGCGCGGCTGGCATCCCACGCGCATCGCTTCAACGCGCGCGTCTTCGCAACGCTGAACACCATCCTCGCGGACGACGAACTGGAGCCGGCGCGCCGGCAGGTCGCGGCTTTGTACGAGGCCGGCGTCGACGCGCTCATCATTCAGGACATGGGCCTGCTGGAACTCGACCTGCCGCCGATCCAGCTCCACGCCAGCACGCAGTGCGACATCCGCACGCCGGAGAAGGCGCGCTTCCTGCAGGACGCGGGCTTCTCCCAGATCGTGCTCGCGCGCGAACTCGACCTGAAGCAGATCGCCGCGATCCGCGCCGCGCTGCGGCCCGAGACCGTGCTCGAATTCTTCGTCCACGGCGCGCTGTGCGTGGCCTACAGCGGCCAGTGCTACATCAGCCACGCCCACACCGGGCGCAGCGCCAATCGCGGCGACTGCTCGCAGGCCTGCCGCCTGCCGTACCAGGTGCTCGACATGGAAGGTCGCGTCGTCGCGCACGACAAGCACGTGCTGTCGATGAAGGACAACAACCAGAGCGCCCATCTCGAAGCGCTGGTCGACGCCGGCATCCGCAGCTTCAAGATCGAGGGCCGCTACAAGGACATGGGCTACGTGAAGAACATCACCGCCCATTACCGGAAGCTGCTGGACGCATTGATCGAGCGCCGGCCCGAATTCGCGCGTAGTTCCAGCGGCCGTACCACGTTTGCCTTCACACCCGATCCCGACCAGAACTTCAACCGCGAATTCACCGATTATTTCGTTGGCGGCCGAAAGGACGACATCGGTGCCTTCGACACACCCAAGAACCCCGGCCTGCCCGTCGGCCATGTGATCCAGGTCGGCGACAAGTGGGTGGCGTTGCAGACCGACGATCCCGCGACTGTGCTCAACAACGGTGATGGCCTCTGCTACTACACCCTGCAGAAGGGCCTGACGGGACTCGCCATCAACCGCGCCGAGAAAACGGGCGAGGGCGTCTGGCGCGTGTTCCCCAAGGATCCGATGGCAGGCTTCAAGGACCTGCGCGCCGGCACCGCCGTCAACCGCAACCGCGACATGAACTGGATGCGCATGCTGGACAAGACATCCAGCGCGCGCCGCATCGGCGTATGGATGCGGCTCGCCGAAGCCGCCGACGGTTTCGCGCTGACGCTGACCGACGAGGACGGGTTTACCGCTACGGCACAGGCCGCACAGCCGCGCGAGCCGGCGAAGGACGCGGCCCGCGCCGAAACCGGCCTGCACGAACACTTGGGCAAGCTCGGCACCACGCATTTCGAATCGAGAGGCATCGCGCTGGAGCTGTCGCAGCCGTGGTTCGTGCCCGCCTCCGTGCTCAACGGCCTGCGCCGCGAGGCCGTTGCCGCGCTGGAAGCTGTGCGTGCCGAAGCGTACGCGCGCCCGCCGCGCGCCGCCGCCGTCGAACCGCCCACGCCGTACCCCGAAGATACGCTGAGCTACCTGGCCAACGTGTTCAACCGCAGGGCGCGCGATTTCTACGCGAAGCACGGCGTGAAGCTGATCGCCGCCGCCTACGAATCGCACGAGGAAACAGGCGAGGTGTCGCTGATGATCACCAAGCACTGCGTGCGCTATTCGCTGAGTCTTTGTCCGAAACAGGCCAAGGGCGTGACCGGTGTGCAGGGCACCGTGCGCGCCGCGCCGCTGACGCTCGTCAACGGCAGCGAGAAGCTCACGCTGCGTTTCGATTGCAAGCCGTGCGAGATGCACGTGATGGGGAAACTGAAGCCGGCCGTCGCGCGGCAGACCGTGCCGCTCACGTTCTACCGGACGCGCGCCTGAGCCCGGGCCGGCGGACGGGAAGCGGCCCGGGGAGGCGCGCTGCGGGGTGGTCTATTTGGCGTATTTGGGATGCATCGGCACCACCGGCGAACCGGTGGCGGCCTGCCCGGGCCGTTCGTCGAGGGCGCCGATCTTCTCCTCCGGCTCGGCGCGGTCCAACTGGTGGAGCGCGATCACGAGGCCGGCCGAGGCGGCCAGCAGGAAATAGGGGCCGAACAGCCAGAACACCAGCGGAATCGCGATGAAGAAGGCGCGCATGCCAATCGAGAACATGCGGCCGGCGCGATGCAGACGGCGCGCGACCGCGCGCGGCGCGAGCAGGTGATGGGCGTCGTGCTCCGGCACGTTCACCATGAACACCACGTGGTTGGCGAGCCGGACCGACATCGCGAAGGCGAAGAAGGCCACGATGAAATCCACCAGCAGCAGCATCACCTTGAGGATCCACAGCGCGGCGCCGTTCGCCCCCGAAAGGCTGAGCGCATGCCAGTTCTGGGCGATGTTCTGCGCCTGGCCGGACAGCGTGAGCGTGCCGATGATGAGCAGCGCGGCGGTCGAGGCCATGAGCGACGCGCCCATGATGAAGTTGCGCAGCGTCTGCACCGCCATCACGTCCTTGGCGGGGTTGCGCATGATGTGCTCTACCCACAGCCGGCGGGCCAGCGCGTTCACGCCGTGCACGCTGCAGGTGGGATCGCGGCGCGCCTTGTAGCCCAGATAGGCGTAGTACAGGCACACGCCGGCGGCGCTGATCGCGAAGGCGCCGATGTCGATTGCGTATTCGTTCAAACCGTCCATGTCCTGGATTCCTGAAACCGGCCGCCGGCGCCCGCTTCAGGCGGGGCGGTGCATGCCGGTCATGGCCGGCGCGGTTTCGCGGCCGCCGCGCGGAGCAGGCGTTTCGGGCCGGGGTTCGAGGCTGCGGAGGCGGGTGCGGAGCTCGCCCAGCGTTTCGACGTTGGCGAAGACGAGCGCGTTGGCGAGGCGTTTCAGCGTTTCGATCATGATGACGGGGCCTGTGAGCCGGGTTGTTGAGTCACCGATGAATACGCATATTGCATGCCATGTTCTCAAGCTGCTGTTATTTAATGGCTTTCATGAAAGTGGCCGAACCCGGATGTCTCAATATATGTTGCATTATGCAAAATATATCAGCCGTCATGTTTCAGTAACTTGATGATGATAAATGGTTATTAAAGATATGGCCGCATATGTTGTACTGGCTGACAATGTGTTTAATAATTAAACACATGAATCCGGATGGCGTAGCGGAAAGAGACAGTTCCTTGGGAACGCATCAGAGAACCCCGACCTGGCAGGGCTCGCTGCGGAGCAAGATCAGCGGCGCCTACGCGGCCGTGGCGGTGGTCATGCTGCTGGCCTCGCTGTTCTTCGTCGGTGAGTTGCGCACGCTGGACGCGCGGGTTGAACTGGGCCAGCGCGTCACCGAGCTGTTCGACACGGTGCTGGAAATCCGCCGCTACGAGCGCAACTACTTTCTCCACCGCCAGCCGGCCGATCAGGCCGAGAACGCGCAGCAGATCGCCCGGGCGTGCGAGCTGTTGACGACGCACCGTACCGATTTCCTCGCCGTCGCGCCGGCCGATCGGCTGGATGCGCTGCGCGACCGGCTCGACGACTATGCCCGCCGGATGGCGGCCTACGCGGCCGCGCCCGCGCGGCAGGACGCGCTCGAACCGCAGGTGCGCGCGCTCGGCAAGACGGTGGTCGAACTGGCCGAGGACATGGCGCGCGCCGAGCGCAGCCAGATCCGGGCGACGCTGGCGTCCTTCCGCAACCTGCTGTTCGGCGTGATCGTCTGCATGGCGCTGCTGATCGTGCTGATCGGGCGCGCGCTGTCGCAGCGGGTGGCGAAGCCGCTGAAGGCGCTGGAGGCGAGCGCCGCGGCGATCGGCGCGAACCGCCGCGAGACGCTGGCCGCGCCCTCGCGCGACCGCGAGATCGTCTCGATCATCGAGGCCTTCAACCACATGCTGAAGGAGCTGGATCTGCGGCGGAAATCGCTGATGCGCTCCGAACGGCTGGCTTCGCTGGGCACCATGCTGTCCGGCGTCGCTCACGAGCTCAACAATCCGCTGTCGAACATCTCGACCTCGTGCCAGATCCTCATCGAGGAGGCGGACGAGGCGCAGCCCGCGACCCTGCGCAAATATCTGTCCAACATCGACCGGCAGACCGAACGCGCGCGCGCCATCGTCCGCTCGCTGTTCGATTTCTCGCGCGACCGGGCGTTCAGCCGCGAAACGGTGCGGCTCAAGCCGCTGGTCGAACAGACGGTCGGCTTCGTGCGCGGCGAGATCGCCGCCAGATCGGTGGTGCGCCTGTCGATCGCGGACGATCTGGTCGTGCCGGCCGACGCGCCGCGCCTGCAGCAGGTGCTGGTGAACCTGATCCGCAACGCGATGGAAGGCCTGGGGCCGGACGGCCGCATCGCCATCGCCGCCGAATACGTGGCGGCCGGCGCGCCGCTGCCGGGCACCGCGCTCGGTCCGGGCTGCGGGTCGGACGACGAGATGGTCGAAATCCGCGTCGAGGACGACGGCCCCGGCATCCCGCCCGACATCCTGCCGCGCGTGTTCGATCCCTTCTTCACCACCAAGGACGTGGGGCACGGCATGGGGCTCGGCCTGTTTGTCGCCTACGAGATCGTCGACGAACACGGCGGCTGCATCGCCGTGGACAGCGCGCCCGGCGCGGGCGCCTGTTTCCGCATCCGGCTGCCGCGCCGCGTGCGCGAAGCGCAGAAAGGCGAAACGGCATGAGCGGGCGTCTGCTCATCGTCGACGACGAAGCCATCGCGCTCGACAATCTGCGTCACGTCATGGAGAAGGAAGGCCACGCGGTCGAGACCGCGCAGAGCGGCGCCGCGGCGGTCGCGCGGCTGGACCGGCAGACCTTCGACGTGGTGCTGACCGACCTGCGCATGGAAGGCTTGGACGGCATGGACGTGCTGAAGAAAACCCGCAGCGCCCAGCCCGACGCCGAAGTCATCTTCATCACCGCCTACGCCACCGCCGAGTCGGCGGTGCAGGCCCTGAAGCACGGCGCCTTCTACTACATCGCCAAGCCCTTCCGCCTGGACGAGGTGCGCAAGGTGGTCGCCGAGGCGCTCGCCAAGGTCGCGCTGCGCCGCGAGAACGACAGCCTGCGCCGCGAAGTGGAACGCTACCGCGACGGCGACGGCATCATCACCCAGGACGCGGGCATGCAGCGCCTGCTGGAGATGGCGCGGCAGATCGCGCCCACTGACTGCAGCGTGCTGATCAGCGGCGAGAGCGGCACCGGCAAGGAACTGCTCGCCAAGTACATCCACCGGCAGAGCGCGCGGCGCGACGGGCCCTACGTCGCGGTGAACTGCGGCGCGTTCGCCGAGCAGTTGCTGGCCAACGAGCTGTTCGGGCACGAGAAGGGCGCGTTCACCGGCGCGACCGCGTTGAAGAAGGGCCTCATCGAAACCGGCGCCGGCGGCACGCTGTTCCTCGACGAAGTCACCGAAATGACGCCGGCCATGCAGGTCAAGCTGCTGCGCGTGCTGCAGGAAAAGGAAGTGCTGCGCCTGGGCGGCACGCGGCCGGTGAAGTGCGACGTCCGCGTCGTCGCCGCGACCAACCGCGACGTGCAGGAGAGCGTGCGCAACGGCAGCTTTCGCGAGGACCTCTACTTCCGGCTCAACGTCGTGAACCTCGATCTGCCGCCGCTCGCGCGCCGGCCCGACGACGTTCCGCTGCTGGCCCGGCATTTCCTGCAGAAATACGCGGCGCGGATGAACAAGCCGGTGCAGCGCATCGCGCCTGAAGTCGTCGCCGTGCTGATGGGCTATCGGTTTCCCGGCAACGTGCGCGAACTGGAAAACCTCGTCGAACGCGGCACGGCGATCGCGCAGGGCGACACGATCGAACTGGCGCACCTGCCCGACAACCTGCGCACGGCCGAGGCGATGCGGCGCGTGCAAGCGACCGGGCGGCTGCCCACGCTGGAAGAGCAGGAACAGCGCTACATCCACCGCGTGCTGGACGAGGTGAACGGCAACCAGACGCTGGCGGCGCAGATCCTCGGGATCAACCGCGCGTCGCTGTGGCGCAAGCTCAAGACCTGGCGGGAAAAGGCCGGCGGAACGCGGGAGCGGGTGTAACAAACGACCATTGTTGCGGTCGTACCGGAAGGGCACAATCGTGCACGCCGTTTTCCAGGAGACTGTCATGAAGAAACTACTTGCGGTGCTCGCCCTGCTGAGCCTGCCGCTGGCCGCCCAGGCCGCCGATGCGTTCAACGTGGTGTTCAAGGCCCAGGGCAGCTACGGCGACGTGCGCGACATGGTGCAGGCGTCGATCGAAGGCAAGGGGCTGAAGATCAACCACACCAACCAGATCGCCGACATGCTGGAGCGCACCGGCAAGGACATCGGCGCGACCAAGCAGGTGTACGAGAAAGGCGAGCAGTTCGAATTCTGCAGCGCGAAGATTTCGCGCGAGATGATGGAAGCCGATCCGCACGCCATCGTCATGTGCCCCTACATCGTGTCGGTGTACACGATTCCCGGCGACAAGACGGTCTACGTCGCCTACCGCAAGCCGGGGCCCGCGAGCAGACCGGCGCTGAAAAAGGCGCTCGGCGACGTCGAAAAGCTGCTGACCGAGATCATCCGGGAAGCCTTGATGTAAGCGGTCTCGCAAGGGGCGGGCATTCCGCGCGCGCAGGAACGCGGGGCAGACGACAGGCAGGCCGGTTTCGCCGCCGGCGCGCACGACGCGCGAACCAGCCCTACAATGCGCGGATGATTCCGCATGCCGATTCCCGCTCGTGACCGCCTTTCTCGCAGTCGGCGCGGGCGCGGCCATCGGCGCCTGGCTGCGCTGGGGCCTGGGCCTGTGGCTCAATCCCGTCCTGCCCGCGGTGCCGCTCGGCACGCTGGCCGCCAACCTGATCGGCGGCTATTTCATCGGCCTGTTTCTCGCCTGGTTCGCCGAGCATCCCGGCGTGCCGCCGGAAATGCGGCTTTTCCTCATCACCGGCCTGCTCGGCGGGCTTACCACCTTCTCCACGTTTTCCGCCGAGGTGGTCGGCGCGCTGATGCGCGGCCTGTGGGCGACCGGCGGCCTGATCGCCGTCGCCCACCTGGCGGGCTCGCTCGCCGCCACCGGGCTCGGTTTCTACACGCTGAGACTGTTCAGATGAACGCCGCTTGCTTGCGAAACTTCGCCGCCGCCTGATGCCCGGCCAGGCGCTCTTCGACCAGTTGATCCTGCTGGTCGCCTCGCTCGCGGCCAACTTCCTGTCGGCGCTGTCCGGCGGCGGGGCGGGGCTGATCCAGTTTCCGATCCTGATCTTCCTGGGCCTGCCGTTCGGCGTCGCGCTCGCCACCCACAAGCTCGCCAGCGTCGCGCTCGGTCTGGGCGCGACGCTGCGGCATCTGAAGACCTCGCATCTCGAACGCCGTTTCTCGCTCGTCATCCTCGGCGCGGGCCTGCCGGGCGTGGTGCTGGGCGCGCTCGTCATCCTGCACGTGCCGGAGCGCGCCGCCACGCTGGCGTTGGGCGTGCTGACGCTGGGACTGGGCGTGTATTCGGTGTTCAAGCCCCGGCTCGGCATGGAATACGCACCGCGCCATCAGCACGGGGCCGGATTGTGGGTCGGCATGGGCGGCCTGTTCGGCGTCGGCTTTCTCAACGGCTCGATCACCAGCGGCACCGGGCTGTTCCTCACGCTGTGGCTGATCCGCTGGTTCGGCCTCGACTACACCCGCGCGGTCGCCTACACGCTGATCCTCTGCGGCCTGGCGTGGAACGGCACCGGCGCGCTGGTGCTGGGCGTGATCGGCACTGTGGCGTGGAGCTGGATGCCGGCGCTGCTGGTCGGATCGGTCGTCGGCGGCTACCTCGGCAGCCACTTCGCGATCATGAAGGGCAATCTCTGGATCAAGCGCGCCTTCGAGACCGTGACCATCCTGATCGGCCTGAAACTGATCTTCGGCTAGTCTCTTCGCCGCCTCACTGGCCGTCGCCTTCCTGTTCCAGCCGCAGGTACTGGTTGTAGGCGTTGACCCGGTTCGATTCCTCGAAGGCGGGCATGTCGCGGTACTTCGACCAGTCGGTCTGCGCGTAGGCTTCCTCGAAAGGCACGAAATCGCGCGCGGCCTTGCCCATTTCCCGACGTAGGTATTCGAGGTAGTCGCGCACGAAGACGAGATCGGCCTCGGGGTCGTTCGACGGCGTGCCGTGCCCGGGTATCAGCACGCGCGGCTTCAACGCGATCAGCCGGTCGAGCGCGCCGATCCAGGCGCGGCTGTCGGCGTCGCCGACGTAGGGCACGCGGCCGCGGAACACCAGGTCGCCGGTGTAGAGCACGCCGTCCTCGCGGACGAGCATCGCCATGTCCTCGGACGAGTGCGCGGGGCCGACGTAACGCAGCGCGAAATGCACGCCGCCCAGCTCGAAGTCGGTGTCGCCTTCCAGGAAACGGTCGGCCTCCAGCAGGCGGGTGTGTTCGTCCACCCACGGGAACAGGGCTTCCTTGCGCTGCGCCAGCCGCGCGGCGGCTTCCTCGCTGCGGGTCGCGCCCTCGGCCGCGCGGTGCGCCCAGATTTCCGCGCCCGCGGCCTTGAACGTCTGCAGGCCGTAGAAATGATCGGCGTGGTAATGGCTGACGATCACGGTCCGGATCGGCTGCGACGTGACGCCGCGGATCAGGCCGAGCAGTTTCTCGGCGAGCGGGGGCGAAGCCAGCGCGTCGAACACGACCACGCCGGCCGGGGTGACGACGAAGCCGGCGTTCGACATGAAGCCCTGGTTTTCGCTGGACGCCGCGCCGGGCTGGCCCTGCACGAAATAGCTGTGCTCGCCGAGTTTCACGAGCTGCATGGGCACGGTGACGGCCGCGCCGACATCGGCGGCTTGCGCGGCGGGCGTCAGCGCGAGCAGGAGGAACAGGCGGAACAGACGTGCGAACATCGGAATCTCCTCGAACGGACCTGGAAATTATAGGCGGGCGGCCGGACCATCGGTCTGTGGTATCTTCGAGCCGCTGCAGGGAAGGGATCCATCGTGCTGAAGAAACAATGGCCGGCGTTCTTGCTGGCGTTCGTGCTGCCGCTGCTGGCGGTGTTCTGGTGGTGGGGCGGATTCGCCACGGTGAGCGTGTCCGACGACACAGCCGGCCCGTACCGCTACGCCTATCTCGATTACGAAGGGCCGATCAGCGACATGCGCAAGACGCAGCGCGAGGCGCTCGCGGCGTTCGAGCGCGCCGGCGTGCCGGCCGGCGACACCCTCACCGTCCTCTTTTCCGATCCGCGCGCGGCGCATGGCAAAGTCGCCGCGCACGTGGGCTATGTGCTGGCCGAAGGCGCCGCCCTGCCGGCCGGACTCAAGGAAGCCCGCATCGAGCGCCGCCCGGTGATCCGCGCGCAGGTGCAGGCGGCCGTGCTGCTGGCGCCGTCCAAGGCCTATCAGGCGCTGGCCGACACGCTGGCCGAGCGCGGCCGGGACATCGCCATGCCGACCGTCGAGCTCTACCGGCCGGCCGGCGAGGTCGACCGGATCGGCACCTTCACCCTGGAAATGAACCGCTGATGGCTTTTTTCTCGCTGCTCGCCGCCGTCGCGCTGGAACACCTGCGGCCCCTGCGCCAGCCGCTGGCGCACTACCGGCAGTACGGCCGTTTCACGCACTGGCTGGAACGCCGTTTCAACGCGGGCGAGGCCAGCCACGGCGCGATCGCCTGGGCGCTGGCGATGCTGCCGCCGCTCGCGGGCGTGTGGCTGGTCTACGCCGCGCTGTCGGGCATCGCACCCCTGCTCGGCTGGGCGTGGAACGTGGCGGTGCTCTACGTCACGCTGGGGTTCAAGTACTACAGCGACGACGCCGAGCGCATCGCGCGGCTGCTGCGTGAGGACGAGCTCGATGCCGCCCGCGCCGCGCTCGCGGCCTGGCGCGGCGGCGACGCCAGCCAGTTCAGCGCCGACGAGGTTGCGCGCGTGACCATCGAGCAGACCGTGGCGGCCAGCCACCGGCAGATGTTCGGCGTGCTGTTCTGGTTCGCGGTGCTCGCGCCGTTCGGCCCCGTCGGTGCGGTGCTGTTCCGCGCCGCCTCCATTCTCGACCGGCGCTGGGCCGGCAGCGGCGGCCTGTTCGGCCTGTTCGCCCGGCGCGCCTTCGGCGCGATCGACTGGCTGCCCGCCCGGCTGACCGCGCTGACCTACGCGATCGCCGGCAACTTCGAGGACGCCACCTACTGCTGGCGGACCCAGGCCGAATCCTGGCCCGAGCCGGGCGAGGGGGTGGTGATCGCCGCCGGCGCCGGCGCGATGGGCGTGAAGCTGGGCCAGAGCCTCGCCGTCGGCGGCGAAACGGTCTGGCGGCCCGAGATCGGCACCGGCCAGACGCCCGACGCCGACTGCATCGACAGCGCCGTCAGCATGATCTGGCGCGGGCTGGTGATCTGGCTGGTGGCCGGCCTGCTGGTCGTCGTCGCCGGCTGGGTGGCCTGACGCGCCGCATCCATGCTCAACGCGCTCTGGGTCGGCTTTTTCCTGGTCGCCTTCCTGATCGCGCTGGTCAAACTGGCTTTCTTCGGCGATGCCGAAGTCATGGCGGCGCTGGTCAAGGCGCTGTTCGACAGCAGCAGGACCGCGTTCGAGATCGCGCTGGGCCTCACCGGCGTGATGGCGCTGTGGCTGGGCGTGATGAAGATCGGCGAGCGCGCCGGCATGCTGGACGTGCTGACGCGCGGGCTGGCGCCGCTGTTCCGCCGCCTGTTTCCCGAGGTGCCGCCCAACCACCCCGCGCTCGGCGCGATGACCATGAACATGGGCGCCAACATGCTCGGGCTCGACAATGCCGCGACGCCGCTCGGCATCAAGGCGATGCAGGAACTGCAGAAGCTCAACCCCTCGTCCGACACCGCCAGCGATGCGCAGATCCTGTTCCTCGTGATCAACACCGCGTCGGTCACGCTGCTGCCGGTGACGATCTTCACCTTCCGCGCGCAACTCGGCGCGGCCGACCCCACCGACGTGTTCGTGCCGCTCTTGATCGTCACCTATATCGGCACGCTCACCGGGCTCTTCGTCACCGGCTTCTTCCAGAAGCTGCATCTGTGGAACCGCGTCACGCTGGCCTACCTGGGCGGCGCCACCGCGCTGATCGGCGGCCTGGTCGCGTATTTCTCCGCGCTGCCGGCCGCGGAGATGACGCGGCAGTCGTCCATCCTCAGCAACGTCGTGCTGTTCGGCATCGTCGTCGTCTTCCTGCTGATGGCGGTGAAGCGGCGGGTCAACGCCTACGAAGCCTTCGTCGAGGGCGCGAAGGAGGGGTTTCACACGGCGGTCACGATCATTCCGTATCTTGTCGCGATGCTGGTCGCGATCGCGGTGTTCCGCGCCAGCGGCGCGCTGGATTTGTTGATGGACGCGGTGCGCGCCGCCGTGCGCGGCGCGGGTTTCGACGCGCGCTGGGTCGACGCGATGCCGACCGCGCTGATGAAACCCTTTTCCGGCAGCGGCGCGCGCGCGATGATGATCGACGCCATGCAGGCCCACGGCGCCGATTCCTTCGCCGGCCGGCTCGCGTCCATCGTGCAGGGCAGCACCGAGACGACCTTCTACGTGCTGGCGGTGTACTTCGGCGCGGTCGGCATCAAGCGCGTGCGCCACGCCGTCGCCTGCGGGCTGATCGCCGATCTGGCCGGCATCCTCGCTGCCATCGGCGTGGCCTATCTGTTCTTCGGTTCGGTCGCATGAAGACGCCGTCATGAAAACCTACGACACCCTCGCTGCCGTCGACCTCGGCTCCAATTCCTTTCGCCTCGAAGTCGCCCGCGTGTCGGGCGACCAGCTCTATCCGCTCGATTCGCTGAAGGAGACCGTGCGCCTCGCCGGCGGGCTCACCGAGGACAAACGGCTCGACGACGCTGCCCAGGCGCGCGCGCTGGCCTGCCTGCACCGCTTCGGCGAGCGCCTGCGCGGCCTGTCGCCCGAGGCGATCCGCTGCGTCGGCACCTCGGCGCTGCGGGTGGCGAAGAATGCCGACGAATTCATTTCCAAGGCCGAGATCGCGCTGGGGCATCCGATCGAGATCGTCGCGGGCCGCGAGGAGGCGCGCCTCATCTATCTCGGCGTCGCGCATTCGCTGCCGGCCTCGAACGATCGCCGGCTGGTGGTCGACATCGGCGGCGGCTCGACCGAATTCATCATCGGACAGGGGCTGAAGCCGCACGAGCGCGAGAGCCTGCACATGGGCTGCGTCAATTTCTCCAATCGTTTCTTCCCCGGCGGCGCCGTCGACAAGGCCGCGCTGAAGGCGGCGGAAGTCGCGGCGCGCGTCGAGGTCGAACGCATCGCGCGCGAATTCTCGCGCGGCAACTGGCAGCAGGCCGTGGGCTCGAGCGGCACCGCGCGCGCGCTGCGCGAGCTTCTCGAACAGAACGGCTGGTCGGCGTGCGGCATCACCGCCGACGGGCTCGACAGGCTGCGCGCGCAGCTCGTCAAGGCGGGACACGTCGACGCGCTCGAACTGGCCGGTCTGTCGCGCGATCGCCGTCCGGTCGTCGCGGGCGGCTTCGCCATCATGGCGGGGCTGTTCGCCGAACTGGACATCGAACAGATGGACGTGGCCGAGACCGCGATGCGCGAAGGCATCCTCTACGATCTGCTCGGGCGCTTCCACAAGCAGGACATGCGCGGGGCGACCGTGGCGGAATTCATGCGGCGCTACCACATCGACGCGCAGCAGGCCGCGCGCGTGAAGCGCGTGGCGCGCAAGCTGCTCGCCGCGGCGGGCAAGCCGCTGGACGAGGCGGAACGCGATCTGCTGTTCCTGGACTGGGCTGCGCGTCTGCACGAGATCGGCCTGTCGGTTTCGCACGGCGGCTATCACCGCCATTCCGGCTACATCCTCGAAAACGCCGACATGCCCGGCTTCTCGCGCACCGAGCAGGCGCGTCTCGCGCTGCTGGCGCGCGCGCAGCGCGGCGCGCTGGTCAAGGTGCCGGAGTTCGCCGCCGGCAGCGTGTCGGACGGCGACCGGCTGCTGGTGTGGCTGCTGCGCCAGGCCGTGATCCTCTGCCGCAGCCGCGCCGAGCCGCGCCTGCCCGACGTGCAGGTGGCGTTCAACGGCAAGCGCATCCGCCTGACGCTGCCGGCGGGCTGGCTGGAACGCCGGCCGCTCACTCGGCGCGCGCTGGACGAGGAATCGACGCACTGGCACGCGGTCGGGATCAAGTACGTCTTCGGCTGAACAGGCCCCGAACCGCGCCGCGGCCCCGGCGTTACAGTTTCTTCATCTTGCTGCGCAGATCGATCATCGGGCCGTCCACCGCGAAACGCCCGTCGCCCTGCGCATGCAGGGTGCGGCGCTCCTGGTGCGCGGGCTCGATCCAGGCGTGCACGCCTTCCAGCACCCAGAGGCCGTAGCGGTTCACCAGACGCGTATCCGCCACCCGGCATTCGATGTGCGCGAGGCATTCCGCGATCAGCGGCGCGCCGACGCGCTTGGCCGGCCGGGCCGTGAGCCCGAAGCGCTCGAACTTGTCCACGTCGCGTCCCGAGCAGTTGCCGATTTCCACCGCGGTGTCGGCCATGTCGGCCGTGGGAACGGCGATGACGCATTCCCGCGTCTTCTTCAGCGCGGCGTAGGTGAAATCCCAAGGGCCGATGACGCAGGCGATGAGCGGAGTGAAATCCACCACCATGTGCCAGGTCATCGTCATGACGTTCATGCGGCCCTTGTGGGCCGTGGTCACCCACACGACCGGGCCGGGCTCGATCAGTTGAAAGGCTTTGCCGAGGGGTAGGGTTTTCATCGCGGGGCTCCGGTTTGTCTGCTGCGTTTCCAGCATAGCCCGGATCGGTTCGTCAAGATTGCGGCCGGCCGGCCGATACACAGATGAGAGCCCGGATAAACAGGGGTGATCGAATGTTCGTATGGCGATAAAAAGGAATAAGCGGATGGAATTATCGGAGGCTCTGACGCGCCACCTGGACTGGAAAGTCCGGTTGCGCGCCGCTCTGGCGGACAACAAGACCGTGGATGTCGAATCGGCATCCGACGATAAGGGCTGCGCCCTGGGCGCGTGGCTCAACGGCGAGGCGAAACAGCGCTTCGGCCACCTGGACAGTTACCGCGACTGCTGCGACAGGCATACGCATTTCCATCGGGAAGCGGGCAGGGTCGTGCAGTGCATCACCGCGGGCGACGCCGCCGAAGCCAAGGCGATGCTGGGCATGTCGGGCTCGTTTTCCGTTGCGTCGGGCGCGCTGATCGACGCGCTCAGACATCTGGGCAAGGACACCGAATAAGCGTCGGCGGGCGCCGCGCCTCCGGTCACAAGCCGAGTTCCGCGTCCGTCGCGTGGCGGCCGTATTTGTCGCGCGGCGGCCAGGGGCGCTCGCGCCAGTGGGGCTCGAACGCCATGCACGAGCGGCTTCGTCCCGGCGGCACCGAACCGTTGCCCGCGCCCTGCGAATAATCGTAGTAGAGCTTCACCACTTCCTCCTTCGAGGTCTGCTGCGCGGCGGGATGCGAGACGCAGGCGTCGATCCAGCGACGCACGCGCGCGTAGTCCGGCGTGTCGGGCAGTTCGAAGTCCTCGTAATACTCCAGGAACCAGAAGCGCTGGAAGAAGGGGGTGAACGTCGTTTCGGCCCAGCCGAACGCTTCGAACAGGAATACGTCGCTCTGCGCGTGCGCGCGCAGGAAGGCGTCGAGCAGGGCGTACTGCCTGAGCATGCCTTCGCGCAGCGCATCGCGGCGCGCGGGGTCCTGGTTCATCAGCCAGCCGTAGCCCTGGCCGACGAAATCGCCGCACGCCGCCGCGAGCATGCCTTCCACCGCGCGCCGCCAGGGGTCGCGTTGCGCCACGGGCCGATCCGGATAGGCGTCTTCCAAGTACTGCATGATGACGAGACTTTCCTTGACGATGCGCCCATCGGCGGTCTCCAGAACCGGCAGCGCCGTGGTGCCGCGCGTTTTTTCCAGCAGCCAGCCGGGGCGCGGCTGGCTGACGTCGATGGGATGGAAATCGAACTGTTCGCGCAGGCCTTTCAGCGCGATGAGGATTTCGATGCGCTGGCAGAAAGGGCAGACGGGGAGGTGGTAGAGGATCGGGCGGGCCATGTCGGTTCGGAATGCCACAGGTGGAGAAATCAGGGAAGGTCCGGACGGGCGCCGGGCGTCTGAGCGGCGGCGCTGCGCAGAAATTCGAGCGTCCAGGGCGCGGCGGGGTGCGGCGGACCGCCGCGGCCGAGGCCGCCAGCATGGGCAGCGCCAGCACGCGCATCCGGACCCAGCCGCGGCCCTTGCCGCGCCGGTCGTATCGCCGTTTCTCCGCGCGCAGCAGCAGCGCGACGCCGACGAGAATGGCGGCGAACAGCAGCGCCCAGAGCGCCATCGCCACGCCGCTCATGGCGTCGAACATGCGGGTGAGGGACGCGCCGGGCATCAGGCGGCGTCGCGGCGCGCGGTCATCAGGAACACGGGGTAGTCGCGCGTGCCGGTTTCGCGCGTCTTGCCGATCGTGAACACGGTGCGGAAGACCGCGTCCGTGAAACCCGCCCGGGCCGTGCGGCCGGCGAGGGCGTCGCGGTCGAAGCCGTGATGCACGTCGACCTCAATGCCGTGGAAAGAGCCGTCCTCGCGATCGAGGTCGGCGATGCACAGGTAGCCGCCGGGCTTCAGCAGGTCGTGGAACACCCGCAGGATGCGGTCGGTGTCGGGAATGTGGTGCAGGGTCATCGCGGTGACGACGAGGTCGAAGGGCTCGTCCGGCAGGGGATCGGTCAGGAGATCGAGTTTCACCGTCTTCATGTGTGCGACGCCGTGCGCGGCGATCTTTTCCGCCGCCACCGCCAGCATGCCGGGCGAGGTGTCCGCCAGCAGCATCGCGCCGACCGCGTCCTTGAGCGGAAACGACAGCAGGCCCGTACCGCAGCCGTAGTCCAGCACGCGCATGCCGCGGTTCAGCGGCGCCGATTCGCGCACGGCCTGCGCGATCTTCAGTCCGCGCTCGACGAAGACCGGGTTGTCGTCCCACTGGCGGGCCTTGCTGTCGAAATGGGCGGCGTCGAGGGTGACGGAGGGCGGCGTGGTCATGGCGTGCGCGAAGACGGGAAAGGCCTCAATTCTGCAACACCGTCGCCCACCGCGTCACCTTCTCCGCCAGCGGCATCGCGGCGTGGGCCGGGCTGGTCGAGGGTAGCGTGGCCAGCCGGACGGGATCGAGCGCATCCGACAGCGCGGGCTGCACGCGCCGACGGAAGAGTTCGGCCGCCTTGCCGCCGTTGAAGGCGATCAGGCGGATGTGCGGATGCGCGGCGAGAAACGCGGCGAAATCGTTGGGGACCACGCTCGCGCGCTCGATCGCCGCGTCGAGGCTGCCCGGTCGCTGCGCCGCCGCGCAGACGTCCCACAGCGCCACGCCTGCGTCGGCCAGCCGCTGCGCGCGCGCCGCATAGGGCAGTTCGGGGCCGGCGTCGAAAAGTCGGCCCATGATCGTCCAGAATGCATTGCGCGGCTGGGCGTAGTATTCGCGGCGTTCGAGCGACATTCGGCCGGGCAGGCTGCCCAGGATCAGCAGGCGGGCGTGCGGGGCGGCGATGGGCGGGAAGCCGTGGTCGAGCATGCCGCGCAGTGTAGGGCCAAACGCGCAGGCGGCCGAACCGGACGCTTCGGGCGCAGTCGCCCGCCGAATGGCCCCGGTTCGCTGCGTGTCTTATATCTATATATTCGATATGAAATGCCAAAAAATATCGTTTGTTAAATAGTTCTCCTGAACATACCCTTTGCGCGAACGCTTATCAAAAAAGGGAGAGACGCGCGATGCAGAGGGACGATATCTGGGTTCTCGAACCGGCCGGGGCTTCCCCGGCGCTGCCGGAACCGCCCGCCACACTTCGCGAACTGGCCGCCGGGGCCGGCGTCACGATCAACGGCGACGCGCCGTGGGACATCCAGGTGCTCGACGCGCGCGCCTACCGGCGCATTCTCACGCAGGGTTCGCTCGGCTTCGGCGAGGCCTACATGGACGGCCTGTGGGAATGCAAGCGCCTGGACCAGTTGTTCGACTGCCTGCTGCGCAGCAGGGCCGACGAGAAGATCGACGGCGGTTTGCGCCTGCGTCTGCTGGGCGACGTGCTGCGGCACAGCCTGTTCAATCTTCAGTCCAGCCGCCGCGCCTTCCAGGTGGGCGAACGGCATTACGACATCGGCAACGACGTGTTCGAGGCCATGCTCGATCCGACGCTCAGCTATTCCTGCGCCTACTGGCACGACGCCGCCAGCCTGCGCGACGCGCAGCAGAAGAAGCTCGACATGATCTGCCGCAAGCTGGAGCTGAGGCCCGGCGAACGCCTGCTCGAAATCGGCTGCGGCTGGGGCGGGCTGGCCTTCTTCGCCGCGAACTACTACGGCGTCGAAGTGGTGGGTATCACCGTGTCGAAGGAGCAGCAGGCGGTGGCGCAGTCGCGCTGCGCGGGCCTGCCGGTGTCGATCGAACTGATGGACTACCGCGACCTCGACGGCCGTTTCGACAAAATCGTCTCCGTCGGCATGTTCGAGCACGTCGGCCCCAAGAACTACGCCGCCTACTTCGACACCGTGCACCGAACGCTCAAGGACGACGGCCTGTTCCTGCTCCATACCATCGGCACCGCCGTCACTACGCCCCGGACCGATCCCTGGATCGACAAATACATCTTCCCGAACGGCAAGCTGCCGTCGGCCGTGGAGATCGCCGCGACCGTCGAGCGCCGCTTCCTGATCGAGGACTGGCACAACTTCGGCCCCGACTACGACCGCACCCTCATGGCCTGGTGGGAGAACTTCGACACCGCCTGGCCCTTTCTGGAAGCCAAGTACGGCAAGCGTTTCTACCGCATGTGGAAGTACTACCTGATGAGCTGCGCGGGCTTCTTCCGCTCGCGCCAAGGCCAGCTCTGGCAACTGGTGCTGAGCAAGTCGGAAAGAACGCAGACCTATCGCTCGGTGCGCTGAAGGCGCGGCCGTTTCACGCCGGCTGCCGCCAATGCCTGTTCGTCGATCGGATAGCTCAGCACCGCATGGATGGGAAACAGCGCCAGCAGCTTGTCGACGTGCGCTTCCTCGCGCGGATGGATGAACACGATGGTCTTCGCCCGCGGCGCCTGGCATTGCAGCGTGCGCAGCGTCACGTCCAGATTGGAGATGTTCGCCCCCGCGTAGTTGTTGCCCCAGCCGTAGATGAACTCGCCGACGAAGAAATCGGGCGGCTGTTTCTGGATCGCGCGGTGCAGGTTGCGGGCGGAGGTGAAACGTTCCGCCGTCAGGCCGAGCGTTCCGTACAGGCGGCTCAGATCGGGGTGGAAGGGGGATTCGATCAGGGCGTAGAGGGTTTTCATGCAGTCGGAGAGGATAAAGGGACTGTGCATCGGTACGCAAGGCGCGATACGGCCCTATGCCAACAACCGCCGAGGTGCTTGCCATGCCGGGTTAGCGTGCCCAATATAACAATCGTTATAACGAACCGGAGCCCGCCATGCACACGCTCAAACTGACCCAGATCGGCAATTCGGTCGGCCTCATCCTGCCCAAGGAGGTGCTGGCGCGGCTGAAGCTGGAAAAGGGCGATACGGTGTTTCTGACCGAGACGCCGGACGGGCTGGCGGTGCGGCCTTACGACCCGGCCTTCGAGAATCAGATGGAGGCCGCGCGCACGATCATGAAGAAGCGTCGTGCGGTGTTGCACGAGTTGGCCAAGTAAATATGCATTCTGCGAACGGCTGGGTCTGGCTGGATCGCGCGGTGCTGATCGCTGCCCACGACGAGCAATTGGCCGAACACGGCGGGGCGGCGGGATTCCGTGACGAAGGCCTGTTCGATTCCGCCTTGGCGCGTCCGCTCAATCCGGCAATCTATGAAAAGCCAGATGTCGCGGCGCTGGTTGCTTCGTACGCCGTGGCGCTCGCCAAGAACCAGCCCTTTATCGACGGCAACAAGCGCACGGCCTTCGTGGCGATGGCGTTGTTCCTCCTGCTGAACGGCCGTGATCTGAATGCGACCGATGCGGAATGCGTACTCGCCATGCTCGCGGTTGCATCGGGCGAATGGGACGAAGCGGCGCTCGCAGACTGGCTGCGAGCACACATCGTCCCACACGCTTGACACGATTCGCGCTCGCTGCGGCTCGGGCGCTGTTCACCCCGGCAGCATCGCCAGCAAGCCATTCAGCCGCCGCACGAAACTCGCCGGATCGTCGAGCTGCCCGCCTTCGGCCAGCAGGGCCTGATCGAAGACGAGATGCGCCCAGTCGGCGAAGCGGGCGTCGTCGGCCTCATTGTTCATGCGCGTGACCAGTGTGTGCGCCGGGTTGATCTCCAGCGTGGGCTTGACGCTGGGCGCGGCCTGGCCGGCGGCTTTCAACAGACGTTCGAGGTTGGCGCTCATGTCGCCTTCGCCGGTGACGAGGCAGGCGGGCGAGTCGGTGAGGCGGTGGGTGACGCGCACGTCCTTGACGCGTTCGCCGAGGGTGGCCTTGATCCGCTCGACCAGCGGCTTCATCGTTTCTTCGGCTTCTTTCTGCGCGGTCTTCTCGGCTTCGTCCTCCAGCGCGCCTAGGTCGAGGTCGCCCTTGGCGACGGACCTGATCGGCTTGCCGTCGAACTCGGTGAGGTTGCTCATCAGCCACTCATCCACCCGATCGGACAGCAGCAGGACTTCGATGCCTTTCTTGCGGAAGATTTCGAGGTGCGGGCTGTGCCGGGCGGCGGCGAAGCTATCGGCGGCGATGGCGTAGATCGCGGTCTGCCCGTCCTTCATGCGGCCGACGTAGTCCTTCAGCGACACGGTTTGAGACTCGGTGTCGGCGTGGGTGGACGCGAACCGGAGCAGCCCGGCGATGCGTTCCTTGTTCGCGAAATCCTCGCCCGGGCCTTCCTTCAGCACGCGGCCGAACTGTTGCCAGAATTCGGCGTATTTTTCCGGTTCCTTCTCCGCCAGCTCTTCGAGCATGCCCAGCACTTTCTTCACCGAGCCGGACTTGATGGCGTCGATGTCCCGGCTGTGCTGAAGAATCTCGCGCGAAACGTTGAGCGGCAGGTCGGCCGAGTCGATCACGCCGCGGACGAATCTTAAATAGGCGGGCATGAGCTGCTCGGCGTCGTCCATGATGAAGACGCGGCGCACGTAGAGCTTGATGCCGTGCCGGCGGTCGCGGTCGTACAGGTCGAAGGGCGCGCGCGCGGGCACGTAGAGCAGCGAGATGTAGTCCTGCTTGCCTTCGACGCGGTTGTGCGACCAGGCGAGCGGGTTCTCGAAGTCGTGGGCGACGTGCTTGTAGAACGCGCGGTACTCGTCTTCCGTGATGTCCTTTTTGGCGCGCGCCCACAGCGCGGAGGCCTTGTTGACGGTTTCGTCCTCGTCCGTGGGGATTTCGACGCCGTCCTTCCATTCCGTCTGCTTCATCACGATGGGCAGGGTGATGTGGTCGGAATAGGTGCGGATGACGGACTTGAGCTTCCAGTCGGAGAGGAACTCGTCCTCGCCTTCGCGCAGATGCAGCACGATCTCGGTGCCGCGCGCGGGCTTGTCGACGGTTTCCAGCGTGTAGTCGCCGGCGCCGGCGGATTCCCAGCGCACGCCGTGCTCGGCGGTCAGGCCGGCGCGGCGGGTGGTGAGGGTGACCTTGTCGGCGACGATGAAGGCGGAATAGAAGCCCACGCCGAACTGGCCGATCAGCGCGGCGTCCTTCTTCTGGTCGCCGGACAATTGGGAGAAGAATTCGCGCGTGCCGGATTTGGCGATCGTGCCGATGTGGTCGATGACTTCCTGCCGGCTCATGCCGATGCCGTTGTCGCGGATGGTGAGGGTGCGCGCGTCGCGGTCGAAGGCGATGCGGATTTTCAGGTCGGGGTCGTTCTCGAACAGCGCGGGGTCGGCGAGCGCCTCGAAGCGCAGCTTGTCGGCGGCGTCGGAGGCGTTGGAGACGAGTTCGCGCAGGAAGATGTCCTTGTTGGAATACAAGGAATGGATCATCAACTGCAGAAGCTGCTTGACCTCGGCCTGGAAGCCCAGGGTTTCTTTGCTGCCGGTGGCGGACATGCCTTTTTCTCCCGTGAATACAAACAAGGTGGACGGGAAATGGGGGCGGGCCGGGGGCGTTTCAAGCCCCCGGCCGGGCCGGATTATTTCTGCTTCGCGTGCAGCGCCAGCAGTTCGGCCTGGGCGCAGTAGGGCTGCGCGCGGCGGGCGGGTTTGCGGCGGAAGCTGCCGTCGGACAGCATCTCCCAGGCTTGCACGTTGTCGCGCAGATAGGGCTTGAGGCCTTCGGCGATGACGCGTTTACGCAGCTTGGGGTTGAGGATGGGGAAGCAGGTCTCGATGCGGCGGAAGAAGTTGCGGTCCATCCAGTCGGCGGACGAGAGGTAGACGCGTTCCTCGCCGTCGACGTTCTTGAAGTAGAAGATGCGCGAGTGTTCGAGAAAACGGCCGACGACGGAGCGCACGCGGATGTGGTCCGACAGGCCTTCGATGCCGGGCTTGAGCGCGCACACGCCGCGCACGATGAGGTCGATCTTCACGCCGGCCTGGCTGGCGGCGTAGAGCGCGGCGATGACGCGGGGTTCGAGCAGCGCGTTCATCTTGGCGACGATGGCGGCCGGCTTGCCGGCGCGCGCGTTCTCGGCCTCGCGCTCGATGGCGGCGACGATCTCGCCGTGCAGGGTGAAGGGCGACTGCCACAGCCGCTTCATCCTGCCGGCCTTGCCCAGGCCGGTGATCTGGGTGAAGAGTTGGTTCACGTCCTGCGTGAGCTCCTCATTGCAGGTGAGCAGGCCGAAGTCGGTGTAGAGCCGCGCGGTGCGCGCATGGTAGTTGCCGGTGCCGAGGTGGGCGTAGCGCTTCAGCGCGCCCTCCTCGCGGCGGATGACCAGCGCGAGCTTGGCGTGCGTCTTGTGGCCGACGACGCCGTAGATCACGTGCGCGCCGACCTGTTCCAGACGGGAGGCCCAGTTGATGTTGGTGTCCTCGTCGAAGCGCGCCAGCAGCTCGACGACCACGGTGATTTCCTTGCCCGACTGCGCGGCGCGGATCAGCGCCTGCATGAGCTGCGAGTCGGTGCCGGTGCGGTACACGGTCTGGCGGATGGCGACGACGTTGGGGTCGGCGGCGGCCTGCTCGATGAAATCGATCACTGGCTGGAAGGACTCGAACGGATGGTGCAGCAGGATGTCGCCCTTCTTGATCTGGTCGAAGATGTCCTCCTTGTGTGCGAGCCGCGCGGGCAGGGCGGGCACGAAAGGCGAGAACTTCAGATCGGGTCGGTCGACCCAGTCGGGCACCTGCATTAGCCGCACGAGGTTCACCGGGCCGTGCACCTGATACAGCGCGTCGCGGTCGAGCTCGAACTGTTCGAGCAGGAAATTCGCCATCGATTCCGAACAGTTGTCGGCGACCTCCAGCCGCACGGCCGCGCCGAAGTGGCGCTGCGGCAGCTCGCCGGCGAGCGTTTCGCGGAGGTTCTTGTTTTCCTCGTCGTCGACGAAGAGGTCGGAATTGCGGGTGACGCGGAACTGGTAGCAGCCCTCGACCGTCATGCCGGCGAACAGCTCGCCAACGTGGGCGTGCAGGATGGACGACAGGAACACGAAGCCGTATTCGCAGCCGGCGACGTCCTCCGGCATGCGGATCACGCGCGGCAGCGCGCGCGGCGCCTGCACCACCGCGGCGCCGGAATTGCGGCCGAAGGCGTCGCGGCCCGACAGCTCGACCGCGAAGTTGAGGCTCTTGTTCAGCACGCGCGGGAAGGGGTGCGAGGGGTCGAGCCCCACCGGCGTCAGCACCGGCATCAGTTCGCGCTGGAAGTAATCCTTGATCCACGCCGCCTGGGCCTCGTTCCAGTGGGTGCGGCGGATGAAATGGATGCCGTGCCCGGCCAGCGCGGGAATCACCGCGTCGTTCAGCAGTTCGTACTGCCGCGCCGCCAGCGCGTGCGCCGCATCCGATACCGCGCGGTACTGCTGCCGGGGCGTCATGCCGTCGGGCGAGCGCTGGGTCGACTGCGCGCGGATCTGTTCGAGCAGACCGGCGACGCGCACCTCGAAGAATTCGTCCATGTTGGACGAGACGATGCAGAGGAATTTCAGCCGTTCCAGCAGCGGCATGTCGGGGTCGTCGGCCTGCGCGAGCACGCGCTTCTGGAAGGCGAGGATGCCGAGTTCGCGGTTGATCAGGGTGTCGGGGCTGGGGAGGCTCATGGTCTAGTATCAGTGAGGCGTCGCGCAATCATAAGCGTGCGCATTGCAGCCAATGTGACACGGATATGACAACTTCGCTCCCGCAGGAAATCGAACTCAAGCTCGCGCTGCCGCCCGGCCGGGTCGAGGCCTTTCTCGCGCGCATGGCGCGGCGGCGCGCGCAGCCGGAGAAACACGCCCTGCACACCCGCTATTTCGACACCCCGGACTTCGACTTGAGCGCGGCCGGCGTGGCCCTGCGCGTGCGGCGCGCCGGCCGGCGCTGGCTGCAGACGCTGAAGACCGAGGGCGAGCGCCAGGGCGGGCTGTCGCGCCGGCTGGAATTCGAGATGTCGGTCCCGCGCGGCGCGCTGGACTGGTCGCGTTTCCCGGCCGAGGCATTGGCATACGTGCCGGCGGCGTGGCGCGATCGGCTGGTACCGGCGTTCGAGACGCGCTTCGAGCGCCTGGCCTGGCAGCTTTCCGGACGCGGCGGCGCGCGCATCGAGGTCGCGCTCGACCGCGGCGAAGTGCGTGCGGGTGAGGCGCGCGCGCCGATCTGCGAGATCGAGCTGGAGCTGAAAGCCGGCCGGCCCGACGCGCTGTTCGATCTGGCGATCGCCTGGGCGGCGGATTTCGGCTGCCTGCCCGACGACGAGAGCAAGGCCGCACGCGGCATGCGGCTGGCGCGCGGGGCAGAGCCTGCGCCGGTCAAGGCGGGCGCGGTGGCGCTCGACCCGGCGGGCAGCGTGGAAGCGGGCTTCGCCGCGGTCTGCCGCGACGCGCTCGCGCATTTTCAGGCGAACCTGCCCGGCACGCTGGCCGGCGACGATCCCGAATATCTGCACCAGGCGCGGGTGGCGCTGCGCCGTCTGCGCGCCGCCCTGCGCGTGTTCCGCCGCGCCTGCGCGTTTCCGCCCGAGCTGCTGGACGGCCTGCGCGATCTCGCGGCGGCGCTTGGCCCGGCGCGCGACTGGGATGTGCTGTGTCTGGAAACCCTGCCCGCGATCGCGCCGCATGGCCCCGATCCGGCCGCTTGGCAGGCCGGCATGGCGGGGCTGACGGCGCGGCGCGAGGCGGTGGCGGCGGCGATGCGCGCGCAACTGGCGGCGGCGCGGCCGGGCGCCTGGCTGCTGGCCTGCCAGCGCTGGCTGCTGCGTCATGGCTGGCGGGATGCGCCCGAAGCGCAGCGCCGGCGGCAGCTCGGGCCGCTGGCCGGCTGGGCGCGGGCGGCGCTGCGCCGGGGCGACCGGGCCATCCGGCGCGATGCGCGGCGTTTCGCGGCCTTGCCGGTCGAAGCGCGGCACCGGCTGCGGATACGCGTCAAGCGGCAGCGCTACGTGCTCGAATGCCTGCAGGCGTGCTATCCGGGCCGGGCGCACGCGCGCTATCAGGCCGTCCTGCGCGCGGCGCAGGACGGCCTGGGCCGGGCCAACGATGCGCGCGTGGCGGCCGATCTGCTCCGATCCGAACGGGCCGGATCGGGCGCGATGGGGATGTTCGCGCTCGGCTGGCTCGCCGCGCGCGTGGCGGATTCCGGAACCGGCGAGAATGCAAAGTATTTGCAAAATTTAGTGAAATTACGCGTTAACTGGTAGATTGACCCTACGACTTTCGGTGATTTGCACGCAAAATCCGCGCATTCCATGCAAACCGACCCCCTGCTGTCCATGAAAATCGCGTTTCTCGAAGACGATGCGGCCTTTGCCGCGAACATCGTCGACTGGCTTGAGCAGGCCGGGCATAGCGTGAGCTGGTTTCGTGCGGGCCGCGAATGCGTTCGCGCCCTGACCGACGACCGCTACGACCTCTGCCTGTTCGACTGGATGCTGCCCGACATGAGCGGGCCCGATGTGATGGCCAGCCTCAAGCTGAAGGGCGTGCAGCCGCCGGTGATCTTCCTGACCGGCCGCGACGCGGAGGAGGATGTGGTGCAGGTGATCCAGGCCGGCGCGGACGATTACATCGTGAAACCGCCTTCGCGCAGCGTGCTGATCGCGCGCATCCACGCCGTGGCGCGCCGTTGCTCGGCGCAGATGCGGCCGGCGCCGGTGCAGGATTTCGGCAAGCTGATGGTCGATTTCGGCGCCCGCCGTTTCGAGCTGGCCGGCGGCCCGGTGAGGCTCACCGAAAAGGAAACCGAGCTGGCGCTGTATTTCTTCGGCCGGGTCGGCATGCTGCTGCCGCGCGGCCATCTGATCCAGGTGGTCTGGGGATCGAGCCCCGACATCGACACCCGCACGGTGGATGTGCACGTCAGCCATCTGCGCGCCAAGCTCAAGCTGGTGCCGGAGAACGGCTGGCGTCTGACGTCCGTGTATCGCCAGGGCTACCGGCTGGAGCGCGTGGAGTGAAGCGCACAGGGTATGGTCTGGCGGCGCTGTGCCTGCTGGCGGCCGCATCGGCCGCGCCGGCTGCCGCCCCCGCCGACGCGGCCCTGCCGGAATGGCGCTACACGCTGCGGCCGGGCGACACCCTGATCGGCCTTGCCCAGCGCTACCTCACCCGGCCGTCCGACTGGCCCCGGGTGCAGCGCCTGAACAGCATCGCCGATCCGCATCGGTTGGTGCCGGGCAGCAGCTTGCGCATTCCGCTCGCCTGGCTGAAGCAGACGCCGGCGCCGGCCGTGGTCGTGGCGGTGTCCGGCCGCGCGACGGCGACACCGCCGGGCGAGGCGGCCCGCGCGGCGCGGGTGGGCGAGTCGCTGTACGCCGGCGCGCAGCTCGCCACCGCCGCCGACAGCAGCGTCACCCTGCGCTTCGCCGACGGTTCGGTCCTGATCCTGCAGCCCAACGCGCAGCTCGCGCTCGATACCGTGAGCGTGTACGCGGGCGGTGGCATGGCCGACACCCGGCTCAGGCTGCAGCAGGGACGCGCCGAGGTCGGCGCGAACCCGCGGCGCGCGCCCGGCAGCCGCCTGCAGATCATCACGCCCTCGGCGGTGGCGGCGGTGCGCGGCACGCGCTTCCGCGTCGGCGCGGAAGCGCGCGTGACCCGGGAGGAAACGCTGGAAGGGGCGGTGGCGCTCGACGCCGCCGGCCGTTCGGTCGCGGTCGACGCGGGCCGGGGCACCTGGGCCGAACAGGGCAAGCCGCCGCAGCCGCCGGTGGCCCTGCTGCCGGCGCCCGACGCATCGGGCCTGCCGGTCCGGCTCGACGCCTTGCCGCTGACTTTCGACCTGCCGCCGCTGCCGGGCGCCGTGCGCTGGATCGGGCAGATCGCGCCCGACGCGCGTTTCGAGCAGGTGTTGCTGGAGAAGGAGAGCGACGCGCCGCCGCTGCGTTTCGCCGATCTGCCCGACGGCGACTACGTGCTGCGCGTGCGGGCGGCGGACGCGCAGGGCCTGCAAGGGCACGACGCGGTCCATGCCTTCACCGTGGATGCGCGGCCTTTCCCGCCGTTTCCGACCGGACCCGGCGCGCGCGTGCGCCAGGCCACGCCCGCGCTGCAATGGAGCGCGGTGGCGGGCAGCGACGCCTACCGGCTGCAGCTCGCGCGCACGGCGGATTTCGCCGCGCCGCTGGCGGACGTGCGGGGCGCGGCGACCCAATGGCGACCGCCGCAGCCGCTCGATCCCGGCGACTACTACTGGCGCGTGGCGAGCGTCGCGGGCGATGACGTGGGGCCGTTCTCGGCGCCGCAGCGCTTCGTCTTCGACCCCTTGCCCGGCGCGCCGGCGGTCAACGATGCGGCGCCGGCGTTCGCCGACGGTGCGCTGGCGATGACCCTGCCGCCGCCGCCGCCGGGCCTGCGCTACGAGCTGCAGGTGTCGTCCGACGCCGAACGGACTCGTATCCTCTGGCAGGGCGAAAGCCGCGACGGCGCGCTGCGCGCCGCGCCGGTGGCGGCGGAGACGGTCTACCTCGCCGCGCGGCTGGTCGAGGCCGGCGGCGCCGCCGGGCCGTTCGTGGTGCGCCGGCTGGATGCGCCGCCGCCCGCGCGCTGGCCGCTGCTGCTGTTCCTGCTGCCTTTCCTGGTGCCCTGACAAGCCCGGCGCCGCGATCGAGAGCCGTGCGCCTGCTCTGGGGAGACCGTTTCTCGTCCGCGCTGATCCTGCTGGCGACCGCATTGACCCTCACCGCCAGCGGCCTGCTGGGGCGGGTGGACGACCTGCTCTACGACCTCGGCCAGCGCCTCGACACGCAGCCCGTGCCGCAGGACATCGTGCTCGTCGCGATCGACGAAAACAGCCTGTCCCAGCTCGGCCGCTGGCCGTGGTCCCGCCGGCTGCACGCGGCGCTGATCGACCGCCTGAAGGCGGACGGGGCGAAGGTCATCGCGCTCGACATCGTGTTCGCCGAACCCGACACCGCCGACCAGCCGGCCGACGCGCAACTGGCGGACGCCGTCGCGCGTGCCGGCAATGTGGTATTGCCGGTGCTGCTGGAAAGCAGCCGCGTCAATGGCCAGTTGCTGGAAACCCTGCCGCTGCCGCAGTTGCTGGAACACGCGGCCGGCCTTGGCCGCGTGCACGCGGAACTCGACGCCGACGGCATCGCGCGCAGCGTCTATCTGTGGGAAGGCGTGGGCGCGCCGGTCTGGCCGCATTTCGCGCAGGCCACGCTGAAGGTGGCCGGCATCGCGCCGCCTGGCCTGGCCGTGCAGCCGCCGGATGCGGCCGAGGCCCGGCCGTTCGCGCTGGTGCGCGCCACCCAGCGGCGCATCGGCTTTCTCGGCCCGCCGGGCCATGTGCGCACTTTGTCGTATGCGCAGGTGCTGACCGGCGAATTCGTGCCCGGTGCCTTCCGCGACCGCGTCGTGCTGGTGGGCGCCACCGCCGCCGGTATGGGCGATCTGCTGCCGACGCCGGTGTCGGGGCTGGCCGCGACGATGTCGGGCGTGGAATTCAACGCCAACGTGGTGGCGGCGATGCGCGACGGCAGGCTGATCCGCAAGGCGCCGCTGCCGCTTGCGCTGCCGGTCGCGGGCCTGCTGGCGCTGGTGCCGTTGCTCTGGCTGCCGCGCCTGAGCCCGCTGGGCGGCCTGCTGGCGAGCCTGGCCTGGTTCGTCGCCGTCGCCATCGCCGCCGCCGGCCTGCCGGCCTGGGCCGGTTTGTGGATGCCGGCGGCCGGCGCGCTGCTGGCCATTCTGCTGGCCTACCCGGTATGGAGCTGGCGCAGGCTGGAATCCGCCGGGCGTTTTCTCGACCACGAGCTCAAGCGTCTGCGTCAGGCGCTCGGTCCGGCCGACGCGCTCCCGCCGCGCGAACACGCGGCGGACCCTTTCCAGGCGCGCATTCGCGAAGTGCAGAAGGCGGCGCACCGGCTGCGGCATCTGCAGGAGGAACGGCGCGAAACGCTGGCCTTCATCTCGCACGACATCCGCGCGCCGCTGGCTTCGGCGCTGATGCAGCTCGACGATCTGTCCGCCGACGCGCAGATGCGCCTGCGCGAACCGCTCACGCGCAGCGTCGGTCTGGCCGAGGCTTTCCTGCGCACGTCGCGTGCGGAGATGCTGGACGCCGCGCGATTCGAGGCGCTCGATTTCGCCGGTCTGCTGCATCAGGCCGCCGACGACGCCTTCGTCGAAGCGCGCGCCCGTTCGGTGAGCCTGGCGCGCGCGCTGCCTGGCGAGCCGGTCTGGGTCAAGGGCGATTTCGACCTGCTGCACCGCGCGATGCTGAATCTGGTGCTGAACGCCGTCCGCCACGCGCCGGCGGGCAGCGCGGTCGAGGTGTCGCTCGAAACCCGGGCGGGCCGCGCAGTCGCCGCCGTCGTCGATCACGGGCCGGGCATCGCGGCCGATATATTGCCGAGACTGTTTCAGCGTTTTGCGAGAGGGATCGGGACGGACGGTGGAACCGGGCTGGGCCTGTACTTCGTGCAGACGGTCGCGGAAAAGCACGGCGGCGGGGTGACGGTGGAGAGCGTGCCGAACGAGGCCACGCGTTTCGTTCTCGATCTGCCGCTGGCGATGCGCTGAATCGTCATCAAGCTGTCCGTTGCGTGCGGCACAATGGCGGCAAACCTGGAGAGGCACACGATGGATCTGATTCTGTGGCGTCATGCCGAAGCCGAGGACGGCTCACCCGATCTCGAACGCGCGCTGACCGAGCGCGGACGCAAGCAGGCCGCGCGCATGGCCGACTGGCTGACGCCGCGTCTGCCGCCCGACATCCGCATCCTGGCGAGTCCGGCCGAGCGTACGCGGCAGACCGCGCAGGCGCTCGGGCGCGACTACGCGGTCGAGCCGGTGCTGGCGCCCGGCGCCACGGCGGCCGAGGCCATGGCGGCGGCCGGCTGGCCGGAGGCCGCGCGGCCGGTGCTGATCGTGGGGCACCAGCCGACTCTGGGCCGGATCGCGGCGCATCTGCTGGCGGGCGCGGCGGGCGACGTGTCGGTGAAGAAGGCCGGCGTGTGGTGGTTCCAGTCCCGCATGCGAAACGGGGAACTGCAGGTCGTGTTGCGCGCGGTGGCGGGGCCCGACTACGCCTGAACGGATGCGCCGCGACGCCCCCGCGATCGCCGGCGCGCCATATATAATCCCGGCGTGATCACGCTATCCATCAACCGGCGGAGCGGGCCGGCCGCGCGGAGGCATTCGCCGTGCCGGGCTGGCTGACCGCGCTGCGCGACCTGCTCGCCGAGGCGAGCCCCCTGCGCCGCGCGATGCTGGCGTTGCTGGTCGTGCTGCCGCTGGCCGCGCTGGGCGCGGCCTGGTTCGGGTTCAGTCCCGTCGAATACCGCGTGCTGTATCCCAAGCTGTCCGATCGCGCGGGCGGCGAAGTGCTCGCCGCGCTCGACCAGCTCGACATTCCCTATCGCCTGTCCGCCGACGACGGCGGCATCGAGGTGCCGGCCGTCGACCTGCACGCCGCGCGCTACCGGCTGGCCGCGCGCGGCCTGCCCAAATCCGACGACATGCTGCGCGAGGAAGCCGACGCGCCGCGTTTCGGTGTCTCTTCCGCGCAGGAACAGCAGCGCCTGCAGCGCGCGCTCGAAGCCGAGCTGGCGCGCTCGGTCCGGACGCTCGACGCCGTCGAGCTGGCGCGCGTTCATCTGGCCTTGCCCAAGGTGTCGCCGTTCCTGCGCGATGCGCCGCCCGCGACGGCGGCCGTGCTGGTGCGGCTGCGTCCCGGCGCGGCGCTGACGCCCAGGCAGGTGGCGGCGATCCAGACGCTGGTGGCGGCCAGCGTGCCGCGGATGAAACGCGGCGACGTCCAGGTCCTCGATCCGCGCGGCATGCTGATCGGCGCGGCGACGCCCGAAACCGGCGAGTCGCGCCGGCTCGTGCTGGAGCGGGACATGGCGCGCCGCGTGCTGGCGGTGCTGACGCCCTGGCTGGGCGCCGAGCGGGTGAGCGTGCAGGTCACCGCCACGCTGGACGACAGCGAAACCCGGCAGACCGTCGAGCGGGTGCGCAACGTGGTCGTCGCCGGTCAGGCGCGCCCGCTGGAAAAGACGGTGCGCACCACGCATTTTCCGGAAGGCCGGCTCGCCCGCGTGAACGCCGTCGTGATCCTGGGCTTCGAGGCCGGCGCGGCGGAGCGCGCCCGCGCCGCGCAGCTCGCGCGTCAGGCGCTGGGGCTGGTGCCGTCGCGCGGCGATACGCTCAACGTCTACGCACTGCCGGCTGCCGATGCGCCGGCGGCGCCCGTCGCGACTCCGCCGGCCTCGATCCCGCCGGTGCGCGAAGCGAAGGCGGCGCCGGCCGATGCGCCCGGGTCGCCGTCGCCGGTGCTGATCGGGCTGGCCGCCGCAGCGGCCATCGCGCTGCTGTTCTACGCGTTCGTGCGCCGGCGGCCGGTTCCGGTGAGCCGCGTCGAGGCGATCCCGCCGGCCGACGATTTCGACGGCCTGCTCGACGCCGCGCGCGCGCAGACCCTGGCGGACCCGCGCGTGACGGCCGACGTGATCAAGCTGTGGATGCGCGCATGAGCGAGGCGGGCGTCGACAAGTCCGCCGCCCTGCTGCTCGCCCTGGGCGAAGAGGCCACCGCCGCCGTTCTCCGCTACCTGTCGCCGCTCGACGTCAGCCGCCTCGGTACCGCGATGCGCACGCTCGACGTGCTGCCGCGCGAACGCGTGCGGGCGGTGCTGCGCGATTACGCGGCCGAGGCGGCGGAGCAGACGGGCTTCGCCGCCGATACCGGCCGTTTCCTCGACGAGGCGCTGAAGCGCGCCTGGCCGCCCGAACGCGCGCAAGCCATGCTGCGTCGCCTGGGCGCGTCGAGCGCGCGCGCGCTCGACGAACTGGGCGTGCGCCCGCCGGCCGAGATCGCCGGCCTGCTGGACGGCCAGCCGTCCTACCTCGTGGCAGCGGTGATGGCCCATCTGCCGCGCGACCTTGCGGCCGCCACGCTCGATTTCCTGCCGGCCGATCTGCGCGCCGATGCGCTGCGCGATCTGGCGCAGCGCGAATCGCCGACCGCCGACATGTTGCACGAACTCGACGACTGGCTGGCCGAACGCGCCGCCGCCGAGCCGGAGGCGGGCGAGGCGACCGTGGCGAACCTGCTCGACCGCATGAGCGAGGGCGGCGCCGCCGCCGCGCTCGCCCGGCTCGACCGCGACGACGCCGGGCTCGCGGCGCGCCTGCGCGCCCGCGCGCTCGAATTCGACGATCTGGCGCGGGCGACCGCGGACGGCCGCCGGACCTTCCTGCGCAACGTCGGCGCGCGCACGCTGCTGCATGCGCTGAAAGGCAGCGACGGCCGCGTCTACGACGCGCTCGCCGCCGTGATGAGCCCGGCGGCGGCCCTGCGCATGAAGGACGATCTCGACACCCTGGGCGCGGTGCCCGTCGCCGAAATCCAGGCCGCGCAGCACGAGGCGGCGCTGCTGCTGCGCCGCCTCGCGGCCGAGGGCGCGATCCGTTTCGAGGAGATGGCGGCATGAATCCGCGCGAGGGCGATACCACCGCGTTCGATCAATGGGAAGCGCCGGCGCCGGCCGCCGCGCCGCCGGCGCCCGAGGACACTGCGGCCGAATGCGCCCGGCTGCGCGACAACGCGCGCGCCGAAGGCCATGCGGAAGGACTGGCCGTGGGGCGCGCCGAAGCCGAAGCCTCCGGCGCGCGGCTGCGCCAACTGGCCGAGAGCTTTTCCGCCACGCTCGACAACCTGGATTTCCGGCTGGCCGACATGGTGCTCGAACTCGCGCTCGACGTCGCGCGCCAGGTCGTCGCGGGCGAACTGGCCGCGCGGCCGGAACGCGTACTCGACGTGGTCAACATGGCGCTGAAGCAGATGGCGGAAACCAGCCGCGAGGCGCGCCTGCTGCTGCACCCCGACGATGCCGCGCTGGTCAGGCCGCATCTCGAAGGCGTGCTCGATAAGACGCGCCTGCGCATCGTCGAGGACCCGCGCATCGCGCGCGGCGGCTGCCTCGTCGAAACCTCGCAGGGTGATCTCGACGCCACGCTGCCGGCGCGCTGGCGGCAGGTCGTGCAACTGCTCGGCAGCAATCTCAACTGGCTGGAATGAGCCTGCGTCATGGTTGACCGCACCGTCCGACTCCGCGAATACCTGGCCGACTGCCGGCGCGCGGTCGGCTGGGCGACGCCGATCGCGACCAGCGGCCGGCTGACCCGGGTGTCCGGCCTGGTCATGGAAGCGGTGGGGCTGCGCCTGCCGGTCGGCAGCCAGTGCCACGTGCAGATTCCGGGCGGGCAGAGCATCGAGGCGGAAGTCGCGGGCTTTGCCGGCGACCGCCTGTTTATCATGCCGGCGACGGACATCTACGGCGTGATGCCGGGCGCGCGCGTGGTGCCCGACAATCCGATGGCGGCGCAGCCGCCGCGCCTCGGCATGCGCTACGTCCCGCGGCGGCGCGCGCAGGACCGCGTGCGTCAGGTGCCGGTGGGCGACAGCCTGCTCGGCCGCGTACTCGACGGCGCCGGCCGGCCGCTCGACGGCCAGGGCGCGCTGTCGCTGGAGCGCCGCGTGCCGCTCTACAGCCGGCCGATCAATCCGCTCGAACGCGCGCCGATCCGGCAGACGCTGGACGTCGGCGTTCGCGCGATCAACGGCCTCCTGACGGTGGGGCGCGGGCAGCGGCTCGGCCTCTTCGCCGGTTCCGGCGTGGGCAAGAGCGTGCTGCTCGGCATGATGGCGCGTTTCACCGAAGCCGACGTGGTGGTGGTGGGGCTCATCGGCGAGCGCGGCCGCGAGGTCAAGGAATTCATCGAACGCATCCTCGGCGCCGAGGGCATGGCGCGCGCGGTGGTGGTGGCCGCGCCGGCCGACCACCCGCCGCTGATGCGGCTGAACGGCGCCGCCTACGCGATGTCGATCGCCGAGTATTTCCGCGACCAGGGCAAGCACGTGCTGCTGATCATGGATTCGCTGACCCGCTACGCGATGGCGCAGCGCGAGGTCGCGCTCGCCATCGGCGAGCCGCCGGCGACCAAGGGCTATCCGCCGTCGGTATTCGCCAAGCTGCCGCAATTGGCCGAGCGCGCCGGCAACGGCCGCAGCGGCAGCGGCTCGATCACCGCCTTCTTCACCGTGCTGATGGAAGGCGACGACCAGCAGGACCCGATCGCCGACGCCGCGCGCGCGATCCTTGACGGCCACATCGTGCTCTCCCGCGATCTCGCCGACGCCGGCCAGTATCCGGCCATCGACATCGAGGCCTCGATCAGCCGCGCCCAACCCGATCTCTTGTCCGACGAGGCGCTGGAGCGCACGCGCCGCTTCAAGTATCTCTACTCGCGCTACATGCGCAGCCGCGACCTGCTCGCGGTGGGCGCCTACGTGCCCGGCGCCGATCTCGTGCTCGACGAAGGCGTGCGCCTGTATCCCCGCATGCAGGCCTACCTGATGCAGGGCATGCGCGAACGCGCCCCGCTCGACGCCGCGCGCGACGGTCTGGCCGGGGTGCTCGGATGAAGCCGTTCGCGCTCGCGCGCGTATTGCAGCTCGCCGAGCGACGCAGCGAGACGCTGGCGCGCACGGTCAAGCAGTCGCACGGCGAATGGCTGCGCGCGCGCGGCCGCGCGGCCCAGCTCGCCAGCTTGCGCGACGCGCACATCGCGCTGCTGGCGCTGGATCTGAAAGACGGGCTGCCGGCCGCCCGGTTGCGCGAGGCAAGCCGGCTGCAGCAGGCGCAGGCGGCGGAAATGGCGGCGGCGCAGTCCGCCATCGACGCCGCGTACGCGGCCTGGCAGGCCCGTCTGGCGGCCTGGTTGGCGGAGGAACAGCGCGTGAAGGCCCTGCGCCTGCTCGAAGCGCGCCATCTCGCGCGCGCGGCCGTCGTCGAGCGGCGCGGCGAACAGCGCCGCCACGACGAGCTCGTCGAGCGCATGCAGCGCGGCCAGGTGGGGCGGTGGCTGTGACGATGGAATTGGCCGAACTGTCCGCCGAGGAAATCGCGTTTCTGGATATGCCGCGAACGCCGGGCGCGGCCTTTCCCGCCCGGCTCGCGCACGGGCTTGCCGGCGCGCTGGGCGCGCGCCTGCGGACTGATGTGACGCTGGCGGCGCTGGCCGGCGCGCGGCCGCCGGCCGCGGTCGACGCGCCGCGCTGGACGATCGATGCGAGCCTGGCCGCGCTGTGGTCGGCGCGGCGGCTGGGCAGCCGGATGCCGGCCGGCGCGGCGGCCTTCGTGCCGCGCGGTCTTCACCGCGCACTGGATGCCGTGCTGGCCGAACGCTGGCTGGACGCGCCGGGCGAGCCGCCCGCGAGCCTGGGCTGGCGCGTGCGCGCGGCGGGCTGCGCGGGCGCGCTGCTGCTCGATCTGCCGCGGGCTTCGCGGGACATGACGCGCTGGGCGAAGGAGATCATCTCGCAATGAAATTTCTGTTTCCGGGCGCGCTCCTGCTGGCGTCGCCTTCCGCCTGGGCCGCGCCGGACGCGGCGTCGAGCGTGCTGACGGTGCTGCTGAGTCTGGCGTTGATCCTCGGCGGTTTCGTCGCCGTGGCCTGGTTCGCGCGCCGCCATCTGCCCGGCATGGCGGCGCAGGGTGCCGTCAAGGTGGTGGGGACGACCGCGGTCGGCGCGCGCGAGCGGGTGGTGGTGGTGGAAGTGGCCGACACCTGGCTGCTGCTCGGCGTGGGCGGCGGCAACGTGCGTCTGCTGCACACCTTGCCCAAGCCGGCCGACGCCGGGACGGACGCGCGATGAAACGCGCGTCTCTGCTGCTGCTGGCGGGGCTCGCCGCGCCGGCCTGGGCGGCCGATCCGGTCGTGCCGCTGCTGGCGGTGAGTCCCGGCGCGGGCGGACAGGTGATCGGCGTGCCCGGCGCGAGCCTGCCCTGGCTGCTGCTGTTTCCCTTCCTGCCGGCGCTTCTGCTCGCCTTCACCGCCTTCGCCCGCATCGCCGTGGTGCTGTTCCTGCTGCGGCAGGGGCTGGGCGGCGGCCAGACGCCGCCGACCACCGTGCTCACCGGGCTGGCGCTGCTGCTGACGCTGTTCGTGATGTCGCCCGCGCTGAAAACCATCGACAGCGAAGCCTACCGGCCTTATCTCGCCGGCGCGCTGACGCTCGACGCCGCCGCCGAGAAAGCGGCCGGGCCGCTGAAAACCTTCATGCTGCGGCAGACGCGCGCCGAGGATCTGGCCCTCTTCACCGAGGGCGACGGCGCGGTCGACGCCCAGCGCGCCGAGACCGTGCCGTTCGCCGCGCTGGCGCCGGCCTTCCTCACCAGCGAACTGCGCACGGCGTTCCAGATCGGCTTCATGGTGATCCTGCCGTTTCTGGTCATCGACCTGGTCGTCGCGGCGGTGCTGACCGCGCTCGGCATGATCATGCTGCCGCCGCAGCTCGTGTCGCTGCCGCTGAAGCTGCTGCTGTTCGTCGCCGTGGACGGCTGGCATCTGCTGGTCGGCTCGCTGCTCGGCAGCTTCTGATGGAAGACCTCGCCCGCGACGCGCTCTGGCTCACGCTGACGCTCGCGGCGCCGGTGCTGCTGGCGGGCCTGATCGTGGCGTTCGCGATCAGCCTGTTCCAGGCCGCGACGCAGATACTCGAACCGACGCTGTCCTTCGTGCCCAAGCTGATCGTGATGCTGCTGGCGCTGGCGCTGCTGGGCGGCTGGATGGGCGGGCAGCTCGTCGATTTCGCGCGCACGCTGCTGACCGATTTTCCGGCCTTGCTGGAATGATGCCATTAAGCGAAACCGGACTCGCGGCGTGGCTGTTCGCGTTCGCCCGGCTTGCCGGCTGGACGCTGTTCGATCCCCTGTCCGGCCGGCTGCCGCTGTACCTGCGGCTGGGGTTCGCCGCGGCGCTCGCCGCCGTGCTCGCGCCGGGGCTGGTCGCGCCGTCCGTCGCGCCGGGCCTCGGCCTTTTGCCGGCCCTACTGATTGAGCTGGCCTGGGGCGCGATGCTGGCGGTGTGCGTCTGGCTGGTGTTCGCCGTCGCGCATCTGGCCCTGTCGTGGACCGGGCATACGGCGACCGGCGGCCTGCTGGCGCTGACCGCCGCGCAGGCCGGGCCCGCCGAGGCACCGTGGCGCGCGCTGGCCGGCTGGCTGGCGGCGCTCGCTTTCCTGGGCGCGGGCGGGCATCTGCTGGTGGTGGCCGCGTTGCGCGACAGCTTCGCCGTGATGCCGCCGGCGACGCTGCCGACGCCGGAAACCCTGCGCGCGCTGGCCGAGTCGGCCGGCTGGCTGTTCGCCGCCGGCGCCCAGCTCGCCCTGCCGCTGCTGGCGCTGGCGCTGCTGATCCAGCTCGCGTTCGGCATTCTGGCGCGGACCACGCCGGGGCTCGACATGTTCTCGGCCGGGCTGGGGCTCGCCGCGTTCGGCCTTCTGGTCGCCTGGGTCGCGGCGGTGCCGTGGGTGGCGCGGGCCGTGGGAACGGGCCTGACGCAATTCGTCGGCTGGCTCGGCGTCTGGCGCGGATGAACCGGCGGCGCGCGAACGGAGCGCGTATCCGGGTTAAAATAATTCGATTTATCGTCACCTCGCCGAGACGGCGAACAGCGGAAACACCATGTCGGAAATGAATATGATCCGGGGCAGCCTGGTTGCGATCGTCACCCCCATGTCGGAAGACGGCGCGCTCGACATCGACGCGCTGCGCCGCCTGGTCGACTGGCACATCGCCGAAGGCAGCGACGGCATCGTCGTCGTCGGCACCACCGGCGAATCGCCCACCGTCGATTACGACGAGCATTGCCAACTGATCCGCGCGACGGTGGAAGCGGCTGCAGGCCGCGTGCCGGTGATCGCCGGCACCGGCGCGAACGCCACCCGCGAAGCGGTCGAACTGACCGCGTGCGCGAAAGCCGCGGGCGCGGCCGCGGGCCTGTCGGTCGTGCCGTACTACAACAAGCCGACGCAGGAAGGCCTGTACCGGCATTTCAGGACGATCGCCGAAGCGGTCGACCTGCCGCTGATCCTCTACAACGTGCCTGGCCGCACCGTGGCCGACCTGGCGAACGACACCGCGCTGCGACTGGCGCAGGTGCCCGGCGTGATCGGCCTGAAGGACGCCACCGGCAACATGGAGCGCGCATCCGACCTGCTGCGCCGCGCGCCGGCCTCGTTCGCGCTCTACAGCGGCGACGACGCGTCCGCGCTGCCCTTCATGCTGCTGGGCGGGCACGGCGTGATCTCGGTCACCGCCAACGTTGCGCCGAAACTGATGCACGCGCTGTGCGAGGCCGCCTTCGCGGGGAACCTCGCGCAGGCGCGCGAAATCAACAACAAACTGCTGCCGCTGCACGGCAGGCTGTTCGTCGAAGCGAATCCGATCCCGGTGAAATGGGCCTGCGCCGAAATGGGGCTCATGCCCGGCGGCCTGCGCCTGCCGTTGACGCCGCTGTCGCCCGGCCATCACGAAACCGTACGCGAGGCGCTGCGCCATGCCGGGCTGCTCGCCTGATCCGGCCGGCGCCGCCGCCCGGCATTGAAGCAAAGGATTTTCATGCGTTATCTGCCCCTGTTCGTCGCCGTCGCGCTCGCCACCTCGGGCTGCGGCATTCTCGAAACGAAGAAGATCGATTACAAGTCGGCCCAGAAGGCGCCGACGCTCGAACTCCCGCCTGATCTGGTCGCGCCCGCCGCCGACAATCGCTACGCCATTCCGGACACGCAGGGCAGCGGTTCGGCGACGCTCTCCACCTACAACAAGGAACGCCAGTCCAGGCCCGCCAGCGCGCAGACCCTGCTGCCCGTCGAGGACAAGGCGCGCATCGAGCGCGCCGGCACGCAGCGCTGGCTGGTCGTGCAGGCGACGCCGCAGCAGGTGTGGCCGGTGATCAAGGATTTCTGGCAGGAGAACGGCTTCATCGTCAACGTCGAGTCGCCCGAAACCGGCGTGGTCGAGACCGACTGGGCGGAGAACCGCGCGAAGATTCCGCTGGACGTGGTTCGCCGCACGATCGGGCGGGTGATGGACGGCCTGTATTCCACGCCCGAGCGGGACAAGTTCCGCACCCGCATCGAGCAGGGCGCGAACGGCGGCACCGAGATCTACATCAGCCACCGCGGCATGATGGAAGTCTACGCGAACGAGGGCAAGGACAAGACCGTGTGGCAGCCGCGTCCGGCCGACCCCGAACTCGAAGCCGAGATGCTGCGCCGCCTGATGCTGCGTTTCGGCGTCGAGGAAGCGCGCGCCGAAACCCTGCTGGCGAAGCAGCAGACGCCCGAACAGGCGCGCATCGTCAAGCAGGGCGACGCATCGACGCTGGAAATGGACGAAGGCTTCGACCGCGCCTGGCGGCGCGTCGGCCTCGCGCTCGACCGCGTGGGCTTCGCGGTCGAGGACCGCGACCGCTCCAAGGGCGTCTACTACGTGCGCTACATCGACCCCGACGCTGACAACGCGAGCATGCGCGACGAGGGCCTCTTCGCCAAGTTCGCGTTCTGGCGCGGCAAGAAGCCGGCGCAGTCGCCGCAATTGCAGATCGTCGTCGCCGAAGCGGGCGACCGCAGCCGCGTGACGGTGAGCGGAGCGGAGGGCAAGGCCGTCGACTCGGGCACGCAGACGCGCATCGTCAACCTGTTGCTCAAGGAACTGAAATAAGGCGAACGACGTGCGATTCGCCAGCCTGGGCAGCGGCAGCGAGGGCAACGGTCTGGTCGTCGAGGCCGGCGCGACCCGGGTGCTGCTCGACTGCGGATTCGGCCTGGCGGAATGCGTGGCGCGTCTGGCGCGCCTGGGCTTGCAGCCGGCCGATCTGGCCGGCATCGTGGTGACGCACGAGCACGCCGATCACATCGGCGGCGTGGGGCGGATGGCGCGTCGCCACGGCCTGCCGGTCTGGCTGACGGCGGGCACGCGGGCGATGGCGCAGGATCTGGACGGCGCGACGCTGCGCGTGATCGACAGCCACGCGGCGTTCGCGGTGGACGGGCTGGAAATCCAGCCGTTTCCGGTGCCGCACGACGCGCGCGAACCGGTGCAGTTCGTGTTCGGCGACGGCGCGCGCAGGCTCGGCGTGCTCACCGATCTGGGCTGCGTCACGCCGCACGTCGAGGCCATGCTGGGCGGCGTCGACGCGCTGGTGCTGGAATGCAACCACGACGCGGCGATGCTGGAGAACGGCCCGTATCCCGCCAGCCTCAAGCGGCGGGTAGGGGGCCGCTTCGGGCATCTGGAAAACGGCCAGGCGGCGGCGCTGCTGGATACGCTGAAGCACGACCGGCTGCAGTGCGTGATGGCGGCGCACGTGTCGAAGAAGAACAATACGCCGGCGCTGGCGCAGGCCGCGCTGGCGAGCGCGCTGGGCTGCGACGCCGACGAGGTGCGCGTGGCGTGCCAGACTACGGGATTCGATTGGATAACACTTTGACGACTTTTGCCGAACTGGGGCTTGCGCCCGACATCCTGCGGGCGCTCGACGAACTGGGCTACGCGACGCCGACGCCGATCCAGGCGCAGGTGATTCCGCTCGCGCTGCACGGCGGCGACATTCTCGGCGCGGCGCAGACCGGCACCGGCAAGACCGCCGCCTTCGCGCTGCCGCTGATCCAGCGCCTGCTGCCGCACGCCAACACGAGCACCTCGCCGGCCAAGCATCCGATCCGCGCGCTCATCCTCACGCCCACGCGCGAGCTCGCCATCCAGGTCGAGGAGAGCATCGACGCCTACTGCAAGCACGTGCCGCTGCGCTCGCTGGTTGTGTACGGCGGCGTCAACATCAACACGCAGATTCCGATCCTGAAGACCGGCGTCGAGATTCTCGTCGCCACGCCGGGCCGTCTGCTGGATCACGTGCAGAACAAGACCCTGTCGCTCGGCCAGGTGAACACGCTGGTGCTCGACGAGGCCGACCGCATGCTCGACATGGGCTTCATGCCCGATCTGCGCCGCATCGTCGCGCTGCTGCCGGCGCAGCGGGTGAACATGATGTTCTCGGCGACCTTCCCCGAGGAAATCCGCAAGCTCGCCGACAGCATCCTCAACGACCCGACCTTCATCGAAGTGGCGCGCAACACCACGGCGGTGACGGTGACGCAGGTGGTGCATCCCGTCCACCACGAACGCAAGCGGCAGTTGCTTGCGCATCTCATCAAGCACCGCGATCTCAGCCAGGTGCTCGTCTTCACCGGCACCAAGCTGGGCTGCAACCGGCTCGCCAACGAGCTCAACAAGCTGGGCCTACACGCCGACGCCATCCACGGCGACAAGACCCAGCAGGAGCGCATCAAGGCGCTCGACGCCTTCAAGGCCGGCACGATCCGCGTGCTGGTCGCCACCGACGTCGCGGCGCGCGGCATCGACATCGAGGCCTTGCCTTACGTCGTCAACTACGACCTGCCGCACAACGCCGAGGACTACGTGCACCGCATCGGCCGCACCGGCCGCGCGGGCGCGAAGGGCGAAGCGATCTCGCTGGTGAGCGAATCCGAGACGCGCTACCTCAAGGACATCGAGAAGCTGATCGGCGCGCCGATCGAGGCGACCATCGTGCCCGGCTTCGAGCCGGGCGCGGCGGACGTGCCCGCCTATCAGTCGCGTCCGCCCCGCGGCGAGCGGAGCGAGCGCCCGGAGCGCCCCGCGCGCGGCGGCCGGCCGGCCGCGCCGCGCGACGCGCTGTTCGATGCGCCCTACGTGCCGAGCGAAACGTCGAGCAGCGCCGCGCCGATGTCGGCCCGTTCGGTGGCGAAGAAGCCGGTGGCGGCCCTGTTCCGCAGCCCGGCCAAGCCGGAAACGGCGGGCTGATTTCCTTTTTCGCACGCGCCGGAATTCCGTCATGACCTGGGAGCTGGGCCTGCTGATCGCGGCCGGACTCGTTGCGTGGTACTGGTATGCCGGCATGCAGGTGCGCGAACTCGCGGCCACGGCTGGACAGCGGGCCTGCGTCGCGGCGCGGGTGCAGTTTCTGGACGACAGCGTCGCCTTGACGCACCTGCGGTTCGCGCGCGACGGCGCGGGGCAACTGGTTTTCCAGCGCGACTACCGCTTCGAGTTCTCGGATACCGGCGACAACCGCCGCCCGGCGATGGTGCGCATGCGGGGCGTGCAGGTCGAGTGGGTGCGCCTGGACAACGAATGGCATCCCGGCCCGGCCGTCCGCCTCGTCCATCGGGACGAGGCGGAGTAACGCCCGCCCGCCGGGCGCCGCGTCGTTATTCCTGTTCGATTTCCAGAATCGCCAGACTGATCTGCTGCCCCAGGTTGGTGTCCCATTCGGCCCAGTTCTCGTAAGCCTTCAGCTTTTCGGCGATGGCGGGCTTCATCTCGTAGTCGCTCTTGCCCTCGTCGTACAGGCGGCGCACTTCGGGCATGAAGATGCCGAACCAAGCCTTCTGCGCTTCCACGAAATCGCGGCCGCCGGTCTTGCCGTGGCCGGGGACGTAGGTCTTGACGTTAAGCGCCAGCGCACGGTCGGTTTCCTGCATCACACCCTTGAAAGAGGCATCGCGCATGTTCATGACCTGGCGGTTCAGCACGTTGTCGCCGGTGAACAGGATGCGGTCCTCGACCAGTTCGATCATGAGGTCGGTCTTGCTGTGCCCGTGGGTCGAGGAATGGATGCGGAAGGTCTTGCCGCCGATCTTGAATTCCTGGCCGTCGGCCGCTTCCACGGTGGGGATTTCGGGGCGCGTGCCGTCGGTGTAGCCCTTTGTCATGTCGGACATGATCTGGAGCCACAGCTTGTCCGCGCCTTCCTTCGCGCGCTGGATCATGTCCGGGTGGGCGATCATCGTGGCCTTGGGCCAGGCGTCGACGATGGCGTGGTTGCCCAGCCAGTGATCGCCGTGCACGTGGGTGTTGAAGACGTGCGTGACCGGCAGTTGGGTGGTCTTCTTGATCTGCGCGACGACCATGCGGCCGACCTGCACGCTGGAGCCCGGATCGATCACGACGACGCCGCCTTGGGTGACGATCCAGGCGGGATTGTTCATGAAGCTCTGGTTCTCCACCGAGGGCAGGCCCTGCGGGCCGTGGATGACCCAGATGTCGGCGGCCACCTTGTCGGGGCTGTGCGGACGCACGGTGTCGTTGGGGCCGGCCAATGCGGCCGTGGAAAGAACGAGGGCGGCGAGCAGGGAGGCAATGCGCATGGGGTCTCCTTGGAGTTGTCCGGAATGATTTTGACTAATTCTTGACCTTACACAGCCGAGCCCGGCGGGCTAGGGTCTGTTAGTACTATTTTCGCGCCTGCGGCGAGGCCGATTCGGGATGCAGCCCGCGAAGCGGGCCGCGCCGCTGTGCGAGTACAGCAAGCGGACTGCGACAAAGGGATGCGCCTGAATCGGCCTCGCCCCTCCGGGTTGCTGCGAGAAAGCGCGTCTGCGGCGTTGCGCCGCTTGGCAAGGGAATGCCCTTGCCGGCGCGACGCGCCTTGCATCCATCGCTTTCTCGCAGCAACGCAGGCGTGAAAATAGTGCTAACAGACCCTGATAGTCGAAAAGCGCTACCACCATTTCTCGAAGATGACGCGGTTCATCGGTACGCCGAGGTCGTGCAGCAGGCCGCTCATGTCCTCGACCATGCCCTTGGGGCCGCACAGGTAGTACAGCGTGTCGTCGGGCACCTCGAGCGCATGCAGCTTGAGCGCGTCGATGCGGCCGGTCAGGCCGCGCCACAGCGGATCGGGCTGGGTGACGGTGACGTGCACGCGCAGGTTGGGATGGGTCTGCGCGGCCGCGTCGAGTTCGTCGCGGAACAGGATTTCGCGGCTGTCCGACACGCTGTACAGCAGATGCGTCTGCGTCGGCAGCCCGGCGTCGCGCACGTGGCGGAAGATGGAAAGCAGGGGCGTGACGCCCACGCCGCCGCCGATCAGCACCAGGTTGTCGCTCATCTCCGGCAGGAACACGAAGGGGCCCTGACCCTGCGTGACGCTGACGACGTCGCCGATCCGGGCCTGCGCGTGCGCCCAGCGCGCCACCGGATGCCGGGCGCTGGCCTTGATCGCCAGTTCGATCTCGCCGGGCCGCGCCGGCGAGGTGGTGATGGAATAGCCGCTGGTCTGGCGTTTGCCCTCGATCGTTACGCCGAGATCGACCCATTGCCCCGGCAGGAAGCGGAATGCCGGGTCGTCGATCGCGAGACGGAGGACGCGGATGCTGGGCGTGGCGGCGGCCAGCGCCGTCACGCGTGCGTCGAAAATCTGCAAGGCTTAATCCTGTTCCGTATCGAAGGCCAGCGAGACCGAATTGATGCAATAGCGCATGCCGGTGGGCGCGGGGCCGTCCGGAAAAACGTGGCCGAGATGCGAGCCGCAGTTGCGGCACAGCGCCTCGGTGCGGACCATGCCGTGACTGGCGTCGGTCTGTTCGGTCACCGCGTCGGGCGCAAGCGCCTGACGGAAGCTCGGCCAGCCGGTGCCGGAATCGAATTTGGCGGCGGACGAAAACAGCGGGGCGCCGCACGCGGCGCAGCGGTAGCGCCCCTGCGCGTGGTGGTCCCAGTACTGGCCGGTGAAAGCGCGTTCGGTGCCTTTTTCGCGCAGTACGCGATATTGCTCGGACGTGAGCGCGGCGCGCCATTCGGCGTCGGTTTTGTGAATCATGGCGGTCTCCGTTTCAGGGGGCAGTTTACCTGCTCGACCCGGCTTTGGCGGGATACCCATGCCCGCCGCAGGGCCGAGAGCGGGTCTGGGCGTGCCGGAACCGCCGCCCGTTTCGCGTGCGCCGCCCGTGCAGGGTTGACAGCGTCATGCGCTCGGGTTTAATCTTCGTTCAGTTATTAGACTTAGTCTAAAAACCGGATTTCATCCAGCTGCGGCCCGCCCGGCGGATGGAAAATCGATGCCGCAAGGCGCCCTCGTAAATACCAAGGAGATCAGTAATGCAACTGAAAGGCTCGAAAACCGAAGAACACCTGAAAGCCGCCTTCGCCGGCGAATCGCAGGCCAACCGCCGCTACCTCTATTTCGCAGCCAAGGCCGACGTGGAAGGCTACAACGACGTCGCCGCCGTGTTCCGCTCCACCGCCGAAGGCGAGACCGGCCATGCCCACGGCCATCTGGAATACCTGGAAAAGTGCGGCGACCCCGCCACCGGCATGGCCTTCGGCCCCACGTCCGACAACCTGAAGACCGCGATCGCGGGCGAAACCCACGAGTACACCGACATGTATCCCGGCATGGCCAAGGATGCGCGCTCGGAAGGCTTCGACGAAATCGCCGACTGGTTCGAGACCCTGGCCAAGGCCGAGCGTTCGCACGCCAACAAGTTCCAGAAGACCCTGGACAGCCTGGGCGCGTAATTTCGTCCTATGCTGAAAAGCGGGTCGGTTGCGGCCCGCTTTTTTTAATCCGCCGAATCCCACAATACCAAGCCCTGGAGCCCGCATGAGCACACGCGAAGGCAGCCTCGAAGCCCCCACCCGCCATCCGCTCGACTGGAAAAATCCCGAGTTCTACAACGAAGACAAGCTCATGCACGAGCTCGAGCGCATCTTCGACATCTGCCACGGCTGCCGCCGCTGCGTGTCGCTGTGCACCGCTTTCCCGACGTTGTTCGATCTGGTCGACGAATCGCCCACGATGGAAGTCGACGGCATCGAGAAGAAGGACTACTGGAAGGTCGTGGACGAGTGCTACCTGTGCGATCTCTGCTACATGACCAAGTGCCCCTACGTGCCGCCGCATCCGTGGAACCTCGACTTCCCGCACACCATGCTGCGCGCCAAGGCCATCAAATTCAAAAAGGGCGAGACCACCTTCCGCGACAAGCTCCTGTCGAGCACCGACGCGATGGGCAAGCTCGCCTCGATCCCCGTCGTCGTGCAGGTGGTCAACGCCTCGCTGAAGAGCAAGCCGATCCGCAAGCTGGTCGACGACGTGCTGCACATCCATCCGGACCGCCAACTGCCCGAATACGACAGTGCGAAATTCCGCGTCACCGCCAGGCCCAACAACGACTTCCCCGCCAGGGCCGGCGAGAAGACGCCCGGCAAGGTGGCGATCTACGCGACCTGCTACGTGAACTACAACGAGCCCGGCATCGGCCACGATCTCTTGAAGATTCTGGCGCACAACGAAGTCCCCGCCGTGCTGGTCGACAAGGAAGCCTGCTGCGGCATGCCGAAACTGGAATTGGGCGACCTCGACCAGGTCGAGAAGCTGAAGGACGTCAACATCCCGCATCTGGCGAAACTGGCGCGCGAAGGCTACGCCATCCTCACCGCCGTGCCCTCGTGCACGCTGATGTACAAGCAGGAGCTGCCGCTCATGTTCCCCCACGATCCCGACGTGCAGGCGGTGAAGGAAGCCATGTGGGACCCCTTCGAGTACCTGATGGCGCGCAACGCCGACGGCCTGCTGAAATCCGATTTCAAGAAACCGCTCGGCAAGGTGGCCTATCACGTGCCCTGCCACCAGCGCGTGCAGAACATCGGCAACAAGACGCGCGACGCCCTGCAGCTCGCCGGCGCCGAGATCAACATGGTCGAACGCTGCTCCGGCCACGACGGCACCTGGGGCGTGAAGACCGAGTGGTTCGACAAGTCGATGAAGATCGGCAGGCCCGTCTTCCGCCAGATGGCCGAATCGCAGCCGGACTACGTCAGCTCCGACTGCGCCATCGCCGCGCGCCACATCCTGCAGGGCATGGGCGAGGGCGCCACCGCCGAGAAACAGCACCCGATCACGCTCTTGCGCATCGCCTACGGCCTGTAATTTCGAATCGAGACAAGGAGAACCTTCATGCCGCACATCACCCGTGAAAGCCTGATGACGCTGGAAAGCTACGCCAGGGTGCGCGCGAATCTGCGCACCGAGATCATCGCGCACAAGAAAAACCGCTTCGTCATGCTGGGCGAACACATCAGCCTGCATTTCGAGGACGAGAAGACCATGCGCTACCAGGTCCAGGAAATGCTGCGCGCCGAGCGCACCTTCGAGGAATCGGGCATCCAGGACGAGCTCGACGCCTACAATCCGCTGGTGCCGGACGGCACCAACTGGAAGGTGACGATGATGATCGAGTATTCCGATCCCGACGTGCGCAAGGTCGAGCTCGCCAAGCTGAAAGGCGTGGAGGACAAGGTCTGGGTGCAGGTGGCCGAGCAGCCCAAGGTCTACGCCATCGCTGACGAAGACATGGAGCGCGAGAACGAGGAGAAGACCTCGTCCGTGCATTTCCTGCGCTTCGAACTCGACCCGACCTCGATCGCTGCCGCCAAGGCCGGCAGCCCGATCCGCGTCGGCGTCGACCATCCGGCCTGCACCGTGCCGGCGATCACGCTGTCCGACAACGTGCGCGCCGCGCTTGTCGTCGATCTGGCCTGACCCGCGCGGTCGAGACGCCCCGAGGGGGAGGAGAAAAACGGGCAGGCCCGCCCGCATGCAAGAGGAGGAGACACAATGCTGGATCGCGTGCTGATCGGCCAGGTGCAACGTCGTGTGGAGGCCAGCGGGCTGCCGCTGGCGGTGACCCTGTGGAACGGCGAATCGGTCGGCACGCCGCCGGACGCGGCGCGCGTGCGGATACGGCTGAACGGCAAGCGCAGCCTCAAGGCGCTCGCCAGCCCCAGCCTCGGCGGGCTCGCCCGCGCCTACGTCCAGGGCGCGCTCGATCTGGACGGCGACATCCGCGACATCCTCGCCCTGGGCAACCGCCTCTGCGCGGCGGACGACTGCAAGCCCGACGCCGGCAGCGCCGGCTGGAAATGGTGGCGCCACACCCGCAGCCGCGACCGCCGGAACATCCAGTACCACTACGACGTCTCCAACGACTTCTACGGCCTCTGGCTCGACGCCGCGCGCGTCTACTCCTGCGCCTACTTCCGCGACCCCGGCATGACGCTCGACGAAGCCCAGCGCGCCAAGCTCGACCACATCTGCGCCAAACTCGCCCTCAAACCCGGCGAACGCTTCCTCGACATCGGCTGCGGCTGGGGCGGCCTCATCCTCCACGCCGCGCGGCATTACGGCGTCGAAGCCGTCGGCGTCACGCTGTCCGACGACCAGCACGCCCACGCCAGCGCGCGCGTGCGTGAACTGGGCCTGGAAGGCCGCGTCGAAGTGCGCCGCATGGACTACCGCGACGTGCCCGAAACCGGCGGCTACGACAAGATCGCCAGCGTCGGCATGTTCGAGCACGTCGGGCGCGGCCACCTCGTCGACTACTTCCGCAAGATCCACGATCTGCTCAAACCCGGCGGCCTCGTCCTCAACCACGGCATCACCGCCGCCGCGCTCAAGTCGCAAGGATTGGGCGGCGGCATCTCCGAATTCGTCGACGACTACGTCTTCCCCGGCGGCGAACTCGTCCATGTCTCCGAAGTGCTCGAAACCGCCACCACCGGTGGCCTCGAATGCCTGGACGCCGAAAACCTTCGCCCGCACTACGCCGCCACCCTGTGGCACTGGGTCACCCGGTTGGAGACCCAGGCCGCGCGCGCCGTCGA
>Ga0228535_1000914_pt1 | contig 62233 bp, 65 predicted proteins | sample SJ1metagenome_FD_168457 | JGI IMG/M metagenome (GOLD analysis project Ga0228535, IMG submission 168457) | Enriched culture of PCE-dechlorinating microbial communities from Ithaca, New York, USA - SJ1 | ecosystem: Engineered > Modeled > Simulated communities (microbial... > Unclassified | place...
TTCAGCGGCTCTCAAAGAGGTGCCAATCGGATTCGAACCGATGCATCAAGGTTTTGCAGACCTTTCCCTTACCGCTTGGGTATGGCACCATGCGTTAGGCAATGTTGACCATACCAGTTTTCTTTTCGATAATCAAGGGGGAATAGTGAGGATTCTTTACAAGGAGTAATGATGATGAGACGAATGCTGCTTCTCTTATGCTTGGGCTTTGCTTATTTGGCTCCACTTTCTGCGATTGGCAGCGAGCGGCATCTGAACACCAGCTTCGCAACAGGTGTGCATTACGGCTCGGCTTTAGGCACCGATGTATCCTACGGTCTGGACATAGCCTATTTCTTGTACACACCCTACCAAGGAACCGGTATGGTGATCAAGGTATCCACAACGTTCGCAGACTCGGTTACCCGTATGGCGTTCTTCATAGGCCCGGCTTTTCGCTCGGTTTTGGCCGGGGGAGTGGAGGGCCATGTTTCCGTAGGGCTATCCTTCAATGAGATCGAACAACAGTTGCCCGGAGGCAGTGATGAGGTTCAGCTTGGGCTTGGCCTGGATGCCGGCTCACGCTTTAGGATCGCTGGTTCCGGCTCGCTCGATATGGCCATTGTTGCAGGTGTCTTTGCCGATGTTTCACTTCTTCATCTCTTGGATGGAAAGCGAATAGGCGGGTGGGCCGGCAATATCGTCCCCTATGTCGGATTCTCGTTTTCCTCCATCACCCACTATGGATTTCCTTCCTACACCATATATTGAACCTTCTTGAACGTTTTTCTTACATTCTTTCAGATAATCACGTTGACATCTGAATGTTTTTGATTGTATTATGAAGCTGTAACGGGTAAAAAGTACAAAAACATTCAAGGAAGTGTTCATGTCAACCATTCCTGCCAGCAGACAGCAGTATATTCTCAACCTGATCAAGACCGAAGGTACGGTCACCGTCAGTCAGCTGGCCGAAGAGCTTGGAGTGAGTGAACTTACCATCCGCCGCGACCTCGACCAGCTTGAGAAGAAAGGGCTTGTGGAACGGACCCACGGGGGTGCGACAGCCAGAAGAAACCTGCCTGTAGAGCCCGATTACCTGCAAAAGGCATCAGAGTTCCCCAAAGAGAAGGAAGTCATCGGACAGACCGTGGCAGCCATGGTCGAAGAGGGCGACACCCTGTACATCAACAGCGGGTCGACCACGTTCGAAGTAATCCGTGCGGTGGTTGCCCTCCAAAAGAAAGTGACCATCGTCACCAACAACATCGATGCCATTTGGCTGTGCAAGGAGAGCGAGCACATCCGTCTCATTCTTGCAGGCGGCGTGTATAGAAGTCGAAGCCACTCTGTTTCAGGCTCCCTTTCATCGTTTCTGGTCAACCAGGTCTATGCGAACAAGGCAATCATCGGTGTCGACGGTTTTTCGCCCTCGGCAGGCCTTACCACCCCCATCCTGGAGGAGGCCGAGACCACCCGTGCCATGATCGAGCACACCGTAGGAACGGTGATCGTAGTGGCGGCAGCGAACAAGATCGGGGTGGTGTCGAATTTCAAGACAGTAGGCCTTGATCAGGTCGATGTTCTGGTCACCGATGAGAAGGGCGGCGAGATAGTCAAGCAAATGGAGATCCCTGAGGGTCTTGCAATACAAATAGCAACTACATAGGTGTAGGAGGAGTACCGAATGAAGTATATGGATGAGTATGCCGAGCAGTATAAGGATTGCGCTTGGGTCAGCTTTGAGGAACTTGAGGCTTTCATGGAAGAGGCCCTGGTTCACGCAGGAGTTCCTGCCGCTGATGCAAAAATCATCGGCGATGTCCTCATCGAGAGTGACAAGCGGGGAATCGACAGCCATGGAATCGGGCGCTTGAAGCCGATTTACATCGACCGCATCGATATGGGCATTATGAATCCTGTCACCGAGATCGAGGTGATCAAGGACCAGGATGCCACCGCCGTACTGGATGCACACAACGGCATGGGCCACGTCGCAGGCTACCGTGCAATGGAAATGGCCATTGAGAAGGCAAAGAAGTATGGTTTGGGCATGGTTGTGGTACGCAACTCCAACCACTACGGTATTGCAGGCTACTTCGCCACCATGGCGACCAAGGCCGGCATGCTGGGTATCACCGGTACCAACGCACGTCCCTCCATTGCTCCGACCCACGGTGTTGAGAACATGCTGGGAACCAATCCCCTGACCTTCGGTCTGCCTACCGACGAAGAGTTCCCCTTTGTCCTCGACTGCGCCACCAGTGTATCGCAGAGAGGCAAGATCGAGGTATATGGAAGAGCAGGCAAGGACCTTCCTCCGGGTTGGGTTCTTGACAACGAAGGAAAGACCAGAACCGATACGCAGCAGGTGCTTGAAGACCTGACGACCGGCAAGGCCGCCCTTACTCCGCTTGGAGGCATCGGCGAGGTTACCGGCGGCTACAAGGGCTTTGGGTATGCAACCGTGGTAGAGATCCTCTCCGCCGCCTTGCAGGACGGTGCCTGGATGAAGGCACTCAACGGTTTTGACGAGAACCACAAGCCGATTCCGTATCCGCTGGGGCACTTCTTCATCGCCATCGATCCCGAGCACTTCATGGGCCTGAACACCTTCAAGCGCATTGCAGGCACCATCTGCCGTGAGCTGCGTGAGAGCAAGAAGGCACCGGGTGAGGATTACATTTTCACCGCAGGTGAGAAGGAGTACCTTTCCTACCAGTTCCGCAAGGAGCACGGCTGTCCCGTTCCTCCTTCCCTGCAGAAGGTCATGGTAACCCTGCGCGATCGGTACAAGATGAATTACAAGTGGGATTTTGAGAAGAAATAAGGAAAAGGAGAAATACAAAATGCAAGACGATTTGACCAAGCGCGCGCTTGATTACCACATGATGGATGGAGTCCCGGGAAAGGTCTCGGTTGTTCCTTCCAAACCCTGCCAGACAGCTGCCGATCTCGGCCTGGCCTACACCCCCGGTGTTGCAAAGCCTGTTTTGGCCATCGAGGCCAACCCCGAGGATGCCTACAAGTACACCTCCAAGGGAAACCTGGTTGCCGTCATTTCCAACGGGACTGCCATCCTCGGTCTCGGTGACCGCGGGGCCCTGGCAAGCAAGCCTGTCATGGAGGGCAAGGGAGTCCTGTTCAAGAGATTTGCAGACATCGATGTGTTCGACATCGAGCTGGATGAGAAAGATCCTGATAAGATCATCGCCATGGTCAAGGCAATGAGCCCGACCTTTGGTGGTGTGAACCTCGAGGACATCAAGGGCCCTGAATGCTTCAAGATCGAGCAGGAGCTGATCAAGCAGTGCAACATCCCCATTTTCCACGACGACCAGCATGGAACCGCCATCATTGCAACCGCAGGCCTGATGAACAGCTGCGAGATCGTGGGCAAGAAACTTGAGGATGTCAAGGTTGTTGTCAATGGAGCCGGGGCTGCCGGTATCAGCTGTGCAAAGATGTTTGTTGCAGCCGGCGTGAAGCGCGAGCACATCACCATGCTTGACAGCAAGGGTGTTGTCTTCAAGGGCAGGACCGCTGGTATGACACCTGAAAAACAGGAGTTCGCCACCGAAGGCAGTGCACGCACCCTCGCCGATGCAATGGTGGGAGCCGATGTGTTCATGGGGCTTTCCGTCGCCGACTGTGTAACGCCTGAGATGCTGCTCTCCATGGCCGCCGACCCTGTGGTCTTCGCCATGTCCAATCCCAATCCTGAGATCGGCTACGAGCTGGCCATGGCCACCCGCAGCGACCTGATCATGGCGACCGGAAGAAGCGACTATCCGAACCAGATCAACAACGTCCTTGGGTTCCCCTTCATCTTCCGCGGTGCTTTGGATGTCCGTTCGGTCATCATCAGCGAAGGCATGAAGATGGCGGCTGCCAAGGCTCTGGCCGCCCTTGCCAAGGAGCCGGTACCGGCTTCGGTCGAGAAGGCATACGGTGGACAGAAGTTCAGCTTCGGCCGCAACTACATTGTTCCCAAGCCGTTCGACCCCCGTGTCATCGAATGGGAAGCCGTAGCTGTTGCCAAGGCTGCCTGTGAAGAAGGACTTGCCTCAAAGCCCATCACCGATTGGGAAGCCTATAGAGCATCGTTGGTGAAGCGGATGGAGAAGTACTGGAAGTAACCATTATTCTCATGTGTCTACGAGGAAGGCCGTCCTGTTGAACAGGGCGGCTTTCCTGTATGAGCTCTTGCCAGCCTTCCTGTCAATTCACTAGGATGCAACCAGGAGGCCTCCAATGCACCTTATCGAATGCTCCCGATCCTATGCCGACCAGATCCTGGCCATGTACAACGATGTCATCAAGACTTCCACTGCCATGTTTGAGACCCATGAGCGTAATCAGGCATACATGAGCACCTGGTTCGATGCAAAGGAGCAGAGTGGATATCCCGTCATCGGCCTGGTGGATGATCAGGATGTCTTACTTGCTTTTGGGACCTACGGCTCCTTCAGGTCAAGTTCCGGGTATCTGTATACCATCGAGCACTCAATCCATGTTCGCAAGGAACATCGAGGCAAGGGCCTTGGGAAGATCATTCTCACTGCCTTGATCGAGAAAGCCATCGAACAGCAGTACCATTGCATGGTTGGAGCGATTGATTCAGAGAATACCGCATCCATCCATCTGCACGAAAAGGCCGGGTTCGAATCTATCGGTGTGGTCAAGGAAGCAGGGTACAAGTTCGGTACATACAGGAGCCTGGTCCTGATGCAGCTGCTTCTCCCGACACCTGAGAAACCGAAGGGAATATAAGCTTCAAGAAGTATTCCTCCTGTTTTATAAACAGAAGCCAAGTCTCATCGGGTTATAGGAATCTTCTTTTGAGTTGAAAAGATAGAAAAGTTAGTATATAATAGAAAAAGTTAGATAAGAAAAGATTAATAAAAGGTGTAGACAGGATGTATGTAGAATCTGAAACTCTGGAATTGAAACGTGAGTTAACTGATGATTCACTTAAAACAATTGTGGCATTTGCCAATACAAAAGGTGGAACTATTATTTTCGGAGTCAATGATGATTCTTCTATGGTTGGAAATTTACCCATTGATTTGGTGCTTCCTCGATTGACCAATATGATTCGAGATTCAATAGTTCCTGATATTACGCGGTTTGTTTCCTATAACCAAAAGCAAATCGATTCAACCATAATACTTGAAGTGAGAGTAAGCAGGGGTACTTAGCGTCCTTACGCATTGAAACATAAGGGGTTAAGCCCTCGAGGTGTATTTGTTCGACAAGGCTCTTCCACTGTTATGGCTAGTATGGATACAATACGAATGATGATTATAGAAACAGATCACCGACGATACGAGCTCGAGGTTTCAGCAAATCAAGCGCTTACATTTTTACAGGCAACCCGGTTGTTTGCAGAACGCCTTATTCCTTTCGAAGAAACTCATCAGAAAACCCTTCATATCCGAGATGGGGAGGGTCGCTTTACAAATCTTGGGTTGCTGCTCTCCGATCAATGCGAACATACGACGAAAGTGGCAATTTTCCAAGGCACTGATTTTTCTATTTTTAGGGATAGAAGAGAATTTTCAGGTTCATTGCTCACACAGCTTCAGGAAGTAGGAGAATATGTACAACAGTACAACAGGATTCGTTCGGAATTTCCTGGGCTTATCCGCATTGATAGCTATGACTATCCACCATTAGCGCTTCGTGAAGCTCTACTTAATTGCTATGTGCACCGCGAATACGCCAGCAGCGCAGCAACTCTTCTTCATGTGTTTGACGATCGGTTGGAATATATCACGTTTGGTGGGCTGGTGTCTGACGTGAGCCTGGAAGACTTGAAGTTGGGTATTTCCCTAAGCCGGAATGAGTACTTAGCACGTGTCCTGCATCTTTTGGGAATAATTGAAGCCTATGGTACAGGCTTTCCTCGTATCTTCGAACAGTATGCAAAGTCATCATGTAAACCGGTAATAGAAACAAGCCCGAATGCTTTTAAAGTAACGCTCCCTAATAGGAACTACTTGGTAGAACATGTTGGAGAGAGTGAAGGGCTGTATGAAGCCTATCAGTACATCAAAAGCAAAGGGAGCATTCAAAGAAAAGACCTACAAACTTTTCTTGGTATTTCCCAAACCCAGGCAGGTGTCCTGCTCAAGCGATTACTCGATAAGAATATGATTTTTGTTCTTGGAAAGGGAAAGCTTACGAAGTATATTGCGCATTGACGTACCATGGGCGATGCAAAAAAGAGAAGCCAGTGATGTTTCCCGCAACACTGGCTTCTACCTATATGCAAGCTTGTCTGTCCGGACGCGCTTTCTGTGAACTCTTTAATTGGCAACTACAAACAGTGTCCTCTCCATTCCCTGCTCGTACATCGAGTAGGTGAAGTTGTAGGCGTTGGAGGCAACCAGAAATCCGAACTCATCGGCGATGAAGGTGGTTCTTTCGGGAACGTAGGCGGCCAGTCTCAAGACCGTGGTTTCATTCGTGCCTGCAGCGAAGAGGGAGGAAGAGAGCAGGGCCATCAGAATGATGGTTGTTATGATTGTTGCTAACTTCTTCATCTGTTCTCTCCTTTTTACCGTTGTTGCACTTGAAGAATACGTAAGATGTGAGAAGATGTCAATATAGTAAATGATATAATTTATTATATTAAAAGAAAATAGCGAATGTCATATGTAAGAAGAAGCGCTATGTAACATCTACCAGCAACATCTCACATATCACAAGTTTTAACCGGTTTAGTAATCGGCCTGCATCACTTGTGACAGAGAGAAATCGCAGGAATTTGAAGGCAATTGGGGAAGTGATGGAAAAGTTGCCTATGGCACACCCTCAGCTGTGACAAGAGACATGAACGAAGTAAGGTGCTGCTTCTGACAGGAGAGCGGTGGAAGATGTGATATGAACTTCTACCATTTTCAGACAAAAAGAAACCTGCCGATAAGGCAGGCTTCACGTCACTGGTTTGTGCTTTTTACTGGATACCCAACAAATCCTTGATCTGGGCCTTGGCTTGGGTCAGGATATTGGTGTACTGGTCGTCAAGCTGGGAGAGTTGTTTGTCCAGCAGCTTCATGAACTCCGGGTCCTGTTCGGGCCTGAGGGTGAAGTTGGGACCGTACTGCTTGCGCAGCTGAGCCTCTTTCTGTTGGAGAGCGGGAGCAAACTGCTGTTTCATCCGCTCAACCAAGTCCTCTTGGTTCTCCAAGTATTGGCTGAAAAATCCTTCAAGCTGCCCAAGCAGCTGCTCAAGCTGCTCGTTGCCCTCTCCAAGAATCATGCCAAGGTCGAGGACCTTCGCAAAGTTCTCCTTGAACGCAGTATTTCTGGGAAGTGCAAGATTGGAAAGCATGGTGAGAGCCATTCCTTCCTTGAATGCTTCCTTCTCCTCTGCGGGAACAGCATCATACTGTTTCTTGGTGCCTTCCTTGGTTGCATCTATATCGCTGAGGAAGGTTCCTGCCAGCTGTCTTCCTTCCTTGACCTTCAGGTCCCGCTTGATCTTCACTGGGTCCACCTGGAGTTTTTCTGTCTTTTCCAGCGCAAGTTCCCATGCAGATTTTATGATTGCCATAGTCGACTCCTCATTACTTTACCAAAGATAGTACAGTTCGCTGTCTTGGACAAGTCTTGGTTTGGTGATAGTCTCGAGCCATGGAACTGGAACTTACCATTATGTACATCTTCGACCTGTTCGGAACCTTCATCTTCGCCATAACCGGGGCTGTAAAGGGTGTACGCTGTAAACTCGACATCCTTGGGGTGGTGGTGTTCGCCTGCACCGTCGGTTGCGGTGGCGGCATGTTTCGCGACATGCTCATCGGGGCAACCCCGGTTGCCGCACTGACCGACAGTGCCTATATTCTCACCTGTGTAGGCACCGGCCTGGCGGTCTTTTTCCTTGCTCCGAAATTTGTCGGGAAGTGGAGGGTCATTCTCTTTGCCGACTCGCTTGGCTTGGGAGTCTTTACCGCCCTGGGGGTGGCAAAAGGGGCCATGTACGGCATAGGCCCGGTAGGGCAGGTGCTCTGCGGTGTCTTCTCTGCCGTAGGAGGTGGAGTGGTCCGGGACATCATGAGCCGCTCGGTGCCTTCCGTCCTGACCAGTGACTTTTATGCCACCGCATCGTTGATCGGAGGCATTCTCTACCTGATGCTTGAAATGACCGATTTGGGAATTTTCCCCAAATTCCTGATCGCCAGCAGCACGGTGTTCGTCATCCGCCTGATCGCGATCAAATACCGGTTCCACCTGCCTGTTGCCGATACCGCCCTGCCGGTGGACGATTACTTGACCATGCAAAAATGAATTGGAAGGAAATACATGCACTCATATCCACTGTATTACGAAAAGCCCTATCAGAAAACGCATACAGCAACCATTGTCGACATCGTTGACAGCACACTTATTCTGGACTCCACCATCTGCTACCCCGAAGGTGGAGGGCAGAGTGGTGACATTGGCTTAATTTCAGGTGTTCAACTCGTGAACACAACCAAGGACGATAATCATACCATATACCACCATGTAGTAGAGCAAAAGTTCAGTGTTGGAGAGCAGGTAACCATCGAGCTTGACTGGGATCATCGCTACCACTTCATGCAGATGCACACCGCACAACACGTGGCCAGCGGTCTTTTATTCACCCGTTTTGGCATCCAGACGGTAAGCGTCCACCAAGGAGAGCGCGTTCTCACCATCGAAACCGATGCAGCGAGTGTGGAAGAAGCAACATGCTTTGAACTGGAGGATTTGGTGAATGCAGTGGTGCGTCAGAACCATCCTGTGCACTACGAAGTACATACCCAAAGCTCGGCGCAGAATCTGGGACTGAGAAGATCGATCAAGGTGGAGGGAGATGGAGTGCGTCTGGTTGTCGTCGACGATGTCGATACGGTGGCCTGCGGAGGCCTGCATGTAGCCAACACTGCTGAAATTGAACTGCTGCACTACTATGGACAAGAGAAAATCCGCGGCCATATCCGCCTTATTTTCACCGTAGGACAAGTCGCACGTGAAGAGATTCGCAGGGCGGAGGCGGCGGTCAGGGAGCTGGGTGTACTCTTTTCTTCCCCTCTGGAGGGCTTGGTTGATGTCGCAAGAACTGCAGTTGCCTCAGCAGCCTTGGTAAAAAGCGAACTGAGAAAGGCACAACAGGCAATTGCCTCCCTTTTGCTCGCTTCCTTGGTGGAGAAAGCCGATAGGGTAGGCATGGTGCCGGTGGTCTACTGGAATGTTCCCGAAGAAATGGATATGAAGGATATCGCCCAAGCCTTGATGGAACATGAGGATTTGCTCCTTTGTGCAGCCAAGGAAGTTGAGGGAAGAATGCTGTGGTTGATCGGCGTCCAAGGGAAGGCTTCGGCAGTGCTGGACTTCAACACAGGCAAAAGCTCATTGCTTTCAGCCATTGAAGGCAAGGGAGGAGGCAAAGCCCCGCTTTTCCAAGGGTCGGCGCAAGCCTGTAGCACAACCTTTTTCTCTGCATGCAAGGATCTCATACAATGACATTGAAAGAACGAGTCAAAGCACTCTTTTCAAAGGAGACCTATCTGTTGGCGGATGGGTCCCTCGATACCAAGAAGCTGTTCAAGCGCACGTTGGTCCTCATGCTCTTCATATTTTCACTCTACTTCATCGGCTTTCAGTTCTACCAACGACTTGGGTGGGACCAGAATGCTGTGGTTCAGCGGTTCATCACAGACTTTGGCGTCTCAGGGGTGGCCCTGTACGTCTATATCGTCGACCTCTTCGTCCTGCCCTTGTCGGTGGACCTGATGTGGCCTTTTGTGATGGAGTGGCATCCGCTTTTAGCGATTGTGGTGATGGGAACTGCCTCGGTGGCAGGGGCCTTCAGTGCCTACCTGTTCGGCCGTCTGGTAGGTCTCATCCCCCTGTTCAAGAGATGGGTGCTGAGACAGTCGGGTACGCATACCGAGCAGCTGATCACCAAGTACGGCATCTGGGCGATTGTCATCAGCGGCCTGACACCCTTGCCGTTTTCCACCATCTGCACCGTTGCAGGCATCGTGGAGCTCAAAGTCCACCATGTCCTGCTCTCCAGCCTCATTCGGTATGTGCGAATGGCGCTTTACTACCTGATTTTCGCCGGCTTGATCGTTATCGGCTGAGCACACTGCGGATTTGGCCGATCACCTTGCGGGTGCGCTCTGCACTGTCACCGGTGTACTGGTTGGCATCGAGCAGGGCTTCGATGGCTTCTTTTTGAAGAAAGGAACGGACCGTCTTGTCTTCGCAGAGCATCTGCTTGAGAGTGTTGGGCTTGCCGGCCTGTACTTCGGCCCATGCCTTGAGACTGTGCTCGCGGATAAGCTCGTGCATTTCCTGACGGTTTGCCCCTCTTTTACCCAGCTCCATCAGAAGTCGCTCGCTTGCGGCAAAAATGCCGTAGGAAGCCAGGTTGCGCTCGATGCCGGCAATATGGACCTGCATACCCTGCACCACCTTGACTGCGGTGCTGAGAATCTCATCGACTGATAAGAAGAGTTCGGGCAGCACCAGACGACGGTTGGCGCTGTCGTCGAGGGTGCGTTCGAGCAGGGTGGAGGCGGCATTCTGCCAGAGAACACCCTGCTGTGCTTCCACGAAACGACAGAGACTGTCGATTTTTTCACTGTTGATCGGATTGCGCTTGAACGGCATGGCCGAAGAACCTACCTGCTTGGAACCGAAGGGCTCGCTCCACTCTCCGATCGGAGGGCTTTGCAGCAGACGGAAATCGATGAAGAACTTGTACAAGGTTGCACACAGGGATGAGAGGGCTTGTCCGATCCTGAGGTCCTGCTTTCGGGTATAGACCTGGGTTGCAGCCGTATAGGCGTTCAAGCCAAGGTCCTGCATCACCATAGCCTCAAGTTGCGAGGCGGTGACGCCGGTTCCTTTGAGCAATTCCGTATAACTTGCACTGGTTCCCACCGCACCTTTCATGCCCTTGCCCCGGATCGAGGCCTGGACGCGAATCAGGTCCTCCAGGTCCTCGCCGAGGTCCTGGGCGGTCTGTGCCAGGCGATAACCGACGGTGGTGGGTTCTGCCGGCTGGATATGGGTGAAGGCCATGCAAGGTTGGTCTGCATAGGCCTCCATTTTGTTGATGAACGTTTCAAGCAGTGTTTTTGTCTGGATGATTACGAGCCCTAGAGCTTCCCTCAGGCGCAGGGCATCCATATTGTCCAGAATATCCATGCTGGTGGCCCCGAGGTGGATGATCGCTCCGGCATTCGGACACTGCTCGGCATAGGTCTTTATCTCAGCCATCAGGTCATGGCGGATCTCGGATTCAATCGCCGTTGCCCGCTCGATGTCGATGTTGTCCTGGTTTGCAATCAGCTCATCAAGCTGCTGTTGCGATACCAACCCTGCTTCAGCCTGAGCTTTGGCCAAGGCCACCCAGATGCGCCGCAGCAGCTTGCGTTTATGCTCTTCACTGAAAATGGTTCGCATCTGCTCGCCGGCATAACGCCAGCTGAAAGGGGAAAGGTAGGTGTCATGGGAAAAGCTTTGCATTCAGACCTCCGCTTACCCATGACTGTACCCTCTATCGTAATACTAGGTCAATTGACGTAACGGATGGTCTCCCATGCCTTGTTGTACATCTCAAGGTTCGGACCAAGGTCGTCCTTCAGCTCGTAGTTCTCAAGCATCTCGACGGTGTAGAACGGAGTGGTGGTCCGATACTTCTCAGCTTCGGTATTCACCGAGGCGGGGAAGTGGAAGCGGTCGAGGAACTGGGCATAGTTCTCCGGCTTGTGGATGTAGTTGATGAACTCAAGGGCAAGGTCGTAGTTCCTGGCTCCCTTGGGAATGCACATGGAGTCGAAGTACATCGGACCGCCGTCGATGGGGAGGAAGAAGTCGATGTCGGCCCACTGGCTCTCGGGGATCTCTTCGAAAATCGCCTCGGCATAGCCGTGGGAGACCCAGTACTCGCCAGAGGCGAAGGACTTGGCAAACCCTTCTGCATCGAACTTGACCAGATTCGGCTTCCACTTGTCGTTGACAAGCTTGCGTGCTGCTTCCAGTTCTGCGGGATTTGTAGTGTTGACCGAGTAACCCAAATATGCCAACGCATCGCCCAGGACTTCACGCATATCGTCCATCATGACCATACGGCCGGCAAGCCGGGTGTCACCAAAAATATTCCAGGTCTTCTCGTACTCCTTGACCATCTTGGTGTTGACTGCGATGCCGGTGGCTCCGAGGTAGTAGGGGACCGAGTACTCCATCTTCGGGTCATAGTAGGCCTTGGAGAGGGCGAAATCGGTGATGTACTGGAGGTTGGGCATTTTGGAAACGTCCAATTTTTCCAGCATGTTCAGGTTTTTCATGATCGAGACATAGTCGCCCGAGGGGAAGATTACGTCATAGCCTGCGTCACCACTGGCCATCAACTTTGCGAACATCTCCTCATTGGAGGCAAAGTAGTCCAGAACCACGTCCACCCCAAACTCCTTCTCAAACGATTCAACGACCGAGTCGGGAGTATAGTAGGACCAGTTGTACACATACAGTTTTTTACTGCCGGTGGTGTTGTTCTCCGTTGTCTTGGAACAACCGAGGAAGAGAAGACTGCCCAGGACAACCAGGGCTAGAGCGAGGATGAGGTGCTTGGTGGTAGGTTTGCTCACGGCTAAACCTCCTGTACTATGGTGATGTCTGCCCGTCCAGGTCAACATACGCCATTCCCTGGATCGGTGATAGTTGTGAAGCCTTGCAAAACAAGGCCCAATAAAGATTTCTAGGCTGGAGTGGCAAGGAGAAGATAAGATTTGGAACTGGTGATGTGGCGCATCGGCATCTCCTCTGAATTCAGCCCCATAATTGGGTATTTCTGCAAGTAGGTCAATAACTTTACGCTTCAAAACGAAAAATTGGCAAAATAATTTTTCCAACGAGCCGCTCATTTCGGGTGTTGCATAAACACTCTTTATCACCGATACTTGCTCTCCAAGAACTATGAAAGCACAAACCTATTCCCAGGAGGTGGTTAACCTCCATACCCATAGCTTTTATTGCGGACACGGAAGCGGTCAGATACGCGAATATGCTCAAGCGGCCGTCGAACATGGCCTCAAGGTGCTGGGTTTCACCGAGCACTGCCCCGTACCCGACTCGCGCTGGGCCAGGACCCGTATGGATTATGAACAGATGCCTCTCTATGAGCAGGACGTTCGTGATGCACGGCAGAATACTCCGCTCACGGTACTCACCGCCTATGAATGTGACTACCTTCCTCAGTACCAAAGCTACTATGAAGAGCTGAAAGCAAAAACCGACTACCTCATTTGTTCCATTCATGACCTCAGCTTTGACATGGATCATGAGTACTCGGTGTTTTGGAACACTCTGACTAAGGAGGACCTTGCTCTCTATACCGACCTCTATTGCAAGGCCTTGCAATCGGGGCTCTTCCTCTTTGGTGCACACCCTGATGTCTTTGCCTACAACTACCATGTTTGGGATGATGAGGCAAAAGCGTGTTCGAAAGCAATTATCGAGTGCGCCGCAAGTTCGGGTGTCGCCTTGGAGATCAACTCCAACGGCATGCGCAAGCGCAAGGTCAAGACAGCACAGGGCGAACGCTATGCCTACCCGATCCTTCCCTTTTGGCAGTTGGCAAGTGAATATCCCGTTACAGTGGTAACCAACAGTGATGCACATAAGCCCAGTGAAATCTGGGCCGGCCTCGACAAGGTGGTTTCATTCTCTCAGGAGGCAGGAATTACCTTGGCCGACTATACGCTGCAGAATGGCGTAGTTTCCCTGGGTACATGAAAAAGGGACAGGGGGCACACTCCCCCTGTCCCGGCATAATACGATGGACATCCACGTATTATACGAGGTTCAGTGATGTAAGGAACTCTTTTGCCACCTGCTCCACGGCTTTCCCTTCCACGTCGACAAGATAGTTGAGTTCAGTCATCGTTGCATCGTCAAGCTTGCCTGCAAGCATGTTCAGTACACTCTTCAGCTCGGGGTGCTTGTCCAGGACCTCCTTGCGTACAATCGGTGCGGCATGGTAGGGAGGGAAGAATCCAAGGTCGTCCTCAAGAATCTTCAGGCTGTACTGCTTGATCGGGCCGTCGGTGGCAAAAGCGTCGGTGACATCCATGTCGCCGCGTCCGATGGCCTGGTACTTGAGCGAGGCGTTGAGCTTCATCGGTTCGCCCTTGAAATTGAGGCCGTACATCTCAACCAGTCCGTTAAAGCCGTCCTGCCGGTCGAAGAACTCATGTTCTGCACCGAATACCAATTCACCGGCATACGGGATCAGGTCGCTGTAGGTTTCCACCCCGTACTTCTCATAGACTTCAGGCGTAACGGCAAGGGTATAGGTATTGTTGAACCCAAACGGTTCGAGCCATACGATATCCCACTGCTTCACAAACTCTTCACTTACGATTCTATAGGACTCATCGGGATCGTTGACCACATCCATTTTCAGGTGGGCGGTCAGACCAGTGCCGGTATATTCGGGATAGAGGTCGATCTGGTTGTTCTTGATCGCATTGAAGTTGACGAATGTACCGCCGAGGTTGAGTTTTCGGTTCACCTTCAAGTCGGTGTGTGTCTCTACAAGCTGAGAGAGCATTTCTGCAATGACGATGTTCTCGCCGAAGTCCTTCGATCCGATGGTGATGCTGTCATTCTTGGCGCAACCGGTGAAAAACAGGATTGCGGCCAAGGCCAGGGTCAGTACAATGGTGATTTTGGTTCTTTTCTTATGCATATTTCTCAATACTCCTTAACGTGCGTGTTTTTGTAATCGTTTCTCGGCTTTTCCCATGCCCCAATCGAAGATGAGGGCGATGACGACCACCGGAATTGCTCCAAGCAGAATCCTGTCCATATTGCGCTGTTGGATTCCACGGTAGATGATGTATCCCAACCCTCCGCTTCCGATGAGCACCCCCATCACGGCGATGGAGAGTGAATTGACCAAGGCTACCTTAAGGCCGCCGAAGATCATGGGAATGGAGAGGGGAATCTCGACCTTCACCAACCGCTGCTGCCGACTCATTCCCATGCCTCGTGCAGCATCGATGATGTAGGGAGGCAGTTCGGTCAGTGAGGTATAGGTGTTGCGGATGATGGGAAGCAGGGCATACAGCACCAGTGCCACTCCCATGGTGAGGTCTCCGAGTCCGAAGATGATCATCAACAGGGCCAGCAAGGCAAGCGAAGGTATGGTCTGGATGATCTCGGCAATGCCGATGATGTACCTTCCCACCCTCGGTTTCCAATAGGAGAAGACTCCCAAGGCGATGCCGATGATGGCTGCGAAGACCATCGAAATTGCTACTATGGTTAAATGTTCTGCGATTGCAGTCATAAGTTCATTCATGCGTTCCTCCTGAGCCCGCGCGGGGTGATGAGCTTTTGTACGAGGCCGATGAGGGCGCTGAAAGCAAAAGCCAGGATGGCGGAAGGTATGGCACCGGCCAGGATGTAGTCGGTGTTGTACGTGGCCAGACCCGTCCAGATCCAGTCACCCAAACCACCTGCTCCGATCATGCCGGCCAAGGTTGCCCAGCTGACGATGTATACTGCCGAAATGCGGATTCCGCTGACAATGGTGGGAAGGGCCAGGGGAAGTTCGACCTTGAAGAGCACTTGCCTCTTGGTCATTCCGATTCCCTTGGCGGCATCCTTGTACGCGGGCTGTACCTCGGTGATGCCGGTATAGGTGTTCCTGAGGATGGGGAGTATCGAATAGATGGTCAGGACAGCCAACGCCGGCAGGGTGCCGATGCCCATGATGATCAGGGCGAAGCCCAACATGACCAGGCCCGGTATGGTTTGCACCGTTCCTGCAAGGGCGAGGAAATAGGGCGCAATTTTCTTATGTCTGGTTAAAAGAACTCCTGATGGTATGGCAATAGCCATTCCCAAGCCTACTGCGATGAGGACCAAGGCTATGTGTTGTCCGAGGCTTGCAAACATCGCTTCTGAATTTTTTGAAAAGAAGGTGATCATTCTCATGCCGACAAGTCCCCCCAGAGGGCCTCACCCATTGCCTTGGCGGTGCTGGTTCTTGTAATGATTCCCGCCACCGTCCTGTTGTCGTTAAGTACAACCACGTAGTTGGAAGAGGATGAGAGCAGCTTGTCCAGTGCTTCTTTCGCATCGTCCTTACGGCCGACGGTCATGGTGTCGGTGTTGATCAGCTCTGCGATCGAACGACCGGCCTTGCCGCGGGCCTTGATGTCCTCGATGGATACCGTTCCGAGATAGGTCTCATCATCGTCGATAACGACCAGGCTGTTTATTTCACGCTTGCTCATCATCTCGATGGACTCGAGCGTTTTAGTATGCTTGTAGACCTTGTAGACTTTCTTTTTCATGAACTCCTCTGCAAGCAAGGGAGCCGTGGGGGTGTCTTGGTCCATATGTTTGCCCATGAAGCTCTTGATGACCGGGCTTGCAGGGTGCTGGAGCATCTCCTCGGGGCTAGCCATCTGCAGGATTTTGCCTTTATCCATGAAAATGATGGTGTCGGCTAGTCTGAGTGCCTCATCCATGTCATGGGTGACGAAGACAATGGTCTTTTTCAGCTTCTTCTGGATCCGCTTTATTTCTTCCTGAAGCGAATCGCGGGTGACAGGGTCCAGGGCTCCGAAAGGCTCATCCATCAGGACAATCGGAGGGGAGGCCGCCAAAGCCCTCAGTACTCCGATGCGCTGCTGCTGCCCGCCTGAGAGTTCGGACGGATATTTATGGGCGTTCTCCTCATAGGGCATATCAACAAGGGAGAGAAGGTCGCGGACGATTGTATCGCACTCTTCCTTTGAGTAGCCCAACAGCTTGGGAACCACGCTGATGTTCTGGCTGACGGTCATGTTCGGAAACAAGCCTATTTGCTGGATGACGTAGCCGATCTGACGGCGCAGCTGTACGGCATTTTGCTTGGTTACATCCTTGCCGTCGATGAAGACCGTACCGGCCTTGGGTTCGATCAAGCGGTTGATGGTTCTCAGCGTAGTGGTCTTGCCGCATCCGCTGGGACCGATTAAGACAACGAATTCTCCGGTTTTGATGGTAAAGCTCAAATCGTGAAGAATTGTCTTGGACCCATATCGTTTGGTCACATTCCTAAATTCAATCATTGTGTGTTGCTCCTCGTATAACAGTGATGTCTATTCTGTGCAAGATTAAGACAACCTAATAGTAATATATAAGTTGTCAGTTAGGCAACCCAATGCAAAAAATAGTGCATGTTTCAACTGAAACCTACAAATAGATGCTGTATTTAAAGATTCAACAATCAGAGGACAACAATATTGTTCACATCACAATGTTGTCAGTTCGCAAAAAAAACCCAGCCGAAGCTGGGAGAAGAAAAAATATTGTGGTACTTATTCACCGCACTCATCATGATGGGCATGTTCATGGCAGATGCTGCCGGTACTTGCAAGTGATCCTGCAAGGTAGGCTTTTACTGCTTCCTCGCTCTTGCCTTGGGCACCCAGAATCACCTCGATGTTGTGCTCATTGAAGATATCGACGGCGCCTCCCCCCATACCCCCGCTGATGATGGTGTTCACACCCATCTCGTGCAGGAAATTGGGAAGAAAACCAGGACGATGCCCTGGATTCGGTACACTGCTGTGGTCGATGATCCTTCCTGCCTTGGTATTGAATACTTCGAATGTCTCACAGTGACCGAAGTGTCCGCACACCATCTTGTTCTCACTTGCTACCGCTACTTTCAACATATAAAACTCCTGATATAGTAAGATATTAAAGACTTAAGACATCCCCACCGGCAAGGTAGCGGACCTTTTCTCCCATCAAGCGCTCAAGGGCAAGGAAGTTATCCTCTCCCGTACAGTGACAGGTATAAAAGGTCGCCTTGCTTGCAAGCAGAACCGAGGCGATATGCTCGAGCACCTCCGGCTTTTCCGGCTCGCCGGTACGATGGTTGTAGAGATGGAAGCCTCCGATGACATGGGTCGGGTGAAAGCCCCGGTGATCGTGGTATGACTTCAGGATATTGAGGATCCCACGGTGAGAGCATCCGGTTACCAGAAGCCTGACATCACCTTCTTGAATGGAGAGGTATTGCTCATGGGTAAAGTTGTCCACCGTATAGGTCTCTCCTTCCTTTCTGAAGAGACTCTGATTTCCCGAAGGAACGGAATCGGTACCATCCACCTTGGAAAATAAGGTGATATCACCGCTGATGGGAGTAAATGCGGAGGTGAACACAAATCGATTGCTGCCAAAAAGGGTGGGGTCGACGCCGATGTAATGGTACTCGCTCTCAGTACGCTCGCTGTAATAGGGGCCGAAGGCCTCCTTTCTCACATACAGGGGGGCATGTGTGTTCTTTGTAAAGAACGTTTTCAAACCTCCGCAATGGTCATAGTGGCCGTGAGAAAGTACCGCCGCATCGACCCGTTGAAGGTCGATGCCTAGTTTTTCTGCATTGACGGCGAAGAGCTCGCTTGCCCCGCTGTCGAAAAGAATGATTTTGCCTGCTGCTTCGATGTAGAGACTTAATCCATGCTCAAATCCCAAAGTGCTGCATGTGGTGGTATTTTCCACCAAGGTTGTAATCTTCATTGCCTTACGTGCTCCTTCCATACTTGGAGTGTTTCATTATAGATTCTCTTGAGTGCATTCGATGCCGGACTGTTCAGGCAGGCTGGATTCTCACCTTTGTTCAGTGCTGCAATGACCTGACCGTCGTAGGGAATCTTTCCGAGGAAGGGAATGCCCTCCTTGAAACAAAATACCTCGATTTCCCCGCAGATTGTTGGATTCATATCGTATTTGTTCACCACCACTGCTACCGGGACCTGCAGCTGCCGGGCACTGGAAATAACCCGCTTCAGATCCGAGAAAGCACTGACCGATGGTTCGGCAACCATGAGGGCCAAATCCACACCAGCAAGCGATGCAATGACCGGACAACCGATCCCGGGACTCCCGTCAAGGATGGCCACCTCTGTTTCCTGGGTATTGTCCTTCAATTGTTTTTTTACTTCGCTTACCAGCTTGCCGGTGGTTCCGCTTCCCATGGTCAGGGTGGCTGTCGAGAAACGCTCTTCGCCCCGTTCGTACAGCTTCAGGTCCCCTACCTTGACCGGTTTGGTGGAAATCGCACCTACAGGACACACATGCAGGCAGTAGGTACAGCCCTCGCATGCAATCGGGTCGATTCGATACGTCGGACCTGGAATGACGGCATCGAAGCGGCATACTGCAAAACATCGGCTACAGGCGGTACAGAGGTCGCTGTCGATCATCGCCTTGGGCAGACCGAAATAATCGGATGCCTGTTCTTTTGTAAAGCTTCCCATGACCAAGTGAAGGTTGGGTGCATCGACATCGCAGTCAGCGTAGGCCTTGGCCTGGGAGAGGGCGATGAAGGTGCTGGCAACGGTGGTTTTTCCGGTTCCCCCCTTACCGCTGAGAATGAGTATCTGATGCATCTTCAACCTCCTTCAGCAACAGGGAGAAATAGGTGTGATACTTCTCACTCTCCTGGTTTGCCACCAATCCATCACTCGTAAGACGGGCCAGGTCTTGGTCATAGGGGAGGGAGCCGAGAATCTGTAAATTATGTGTTTTTGCATACGCCAGTGATGGATTCTCCCCGTCCTGAGTCTTGTTCAACAGTACTGCACAGGGTTTTTTCAACAGCATCACCAGCTCATGCACCATGGCAAGGTTGTGTGCACCAAAGATGGTGGGTTCAGCGACCAGGAGGCAAAAATCGGCATGGGAAATGGTTTCCGTCACCAGGCAACCGCTGCCTGGAGGGCTGTCGATGATGGTGAGCCCGCTGTGTTTTTCCCTCATCAAGGCTTTGATGAGTGGGACGGCCGAGCTCTCTCCGATGCGCATCTCTGCAGAGAGAAATGTGATTGTACCGCTGTTTCCCTTACGGACAACTCCCAGTGGTTTCTGAACCTCGGCCAACGCATGGTTGGGACAGAGATGCATGCACAAGCCGCAACTGTGGCAAATCTCATCAAAGATCAACAATTGCTTGCCTATGACAGCCAAGGCATTGAAGGCGCAGGCTTTGCTGCAGATCCTGCAGCCATCGCAGAGATTCTGATCGACGACAGGCTTGCCTACGGTAATCACCTCTTCCTGTACATAGGAAGGCTTGAGAAAGAGATGCCCATTCGGCTCTTCCACATCACAATCGATGTAAGTGGCCCGCTGCGCCACAGAAGCAAGATTGACGCTTACCAAGGTCTTCCCGGTGCCTCCCTTGCCGCTGAGCACCGCTATGGTGCGGTCAGTGGGCATGATGAAATCCAGCATGGATGGCATCCAATTCAGCAAGCTTGTTCTCAAGCAGTGCACTGATATTGTCTGCGATGCTGAGGTTGAGAGCCTTAAGCAGGGATATGTCTGCGGCTTTCAGCACTTTTGCAGCATTTTCTCCCAAGCGAAAGGTTATGAGGGTGGTGATCTTCGCATCCACCAAATCCTGGGCTGCTTGGATGCCGGCTCCTCCAGGACTCTGTGCTGCAGCATTCTCAATGAACCTGCTTTTCTGTGTTTCTGTATTAAATATACAATAATAGGGTGCTCTTCCAAATGAGACGCACAGGGGGCTGTCCAATTTCTGCTCTTCTGCCGGTACTGCAACAATCATTGGTGATTCTCTCCTTCAATCTCTGTCATTCTGGCTCTCCATCTGCAGCCACGGCCGCATCTGCCCAGCCCTTGTCCATTGTGGTCATGCAGGCGATATTCGCCCCCCTCGATGAAGAGCGGTTTGCCATCCACCAAGGAAGCAGCCAGTTTTTTCCGTGCAGTGTCATACATGCCTTGCACGGTGGTTCTCGCTACCTCCATTTGTTCAGAGCACTCCTGTTGAGTCATGCCTTCATGATCTATGAGACGGATGGTCTCATACTCATCGACGGACATGACCACCGGCTGCCGCCCCTCGAGGTTCGAGCCTATCGGCCCGAACCTGGAGTTCGGAGGAAGCGAACAAACGCTTCGCCATTTGCGTGGTCTACTCATGCTTTCTCCAATGCTTCAATACGTTTCAGCTCTTCTTGGAGCAATTGTTTTCTCTCTGCAAGCGTAATGGGGGAGGCAACAGCTGCGTAGAGGCCGCATCCTCTGCCTGCGCGTCTTCCCATTCCATACCCAACTGCGGAGTAATTGTTGCAATTACCCATTCCTCTTCCTGTCATCGGACCAAATCCGGCAGGACCGGTTCCATCTCTTCGTGGCATATCGTGCCTCCTTGTACTACTTATATTATTGACATATGTCAGTAACTAGCTTTACAGTACAGGGGTTTTCGGCATATGTCAATAACTAAATAAAGAAACCTTTCCGTTTTCTGAAGCAGGAAGCGTATGCTGACGGAAGTATGGACTGGATGTGTTGGTCTGGAATGGAAGCCTATTGTTCAGCAGTCTTATCTGTGTTACAATGTATTACATGAAGAAGGAGTGCAATAATGGGCTTATCAGTACGATTGAAGCAGGATGAGCTTGAGCTCATACAACGGTATGCAGAATTGAAAGGTTTAACTATCTCAGAGCTTGTCCGTCAATCAATCCTTGAGCGCATCGAAGACGAGTTTGACCTTAAGCTCTATGAAAAAGCAATATCTGAATTCCACAATAACCCGGTAACCTACTCATTGGATGAGATTGAGCAAGAACTTGGTTTGCAATGAAATACCACGTAGAGTTTTCCAATGATGCGCGAAAAACATTGAAAAAAATGGATAAACATATCAGCCTGATGCTTGTTGCTTGGATTCGCAAACATTTGGAAGATTGCACAAATCCCTATCAAAGTGGTAAAAGCCTGACTGCCAATCGAAGTGGCCAATGGCGGTATCGAATAGGGGACTATCGACTGATTGCTGAAATCTTAGAAGATCGTGTGGTGATTCTTATTCTTCATGTAGGTCACCGCAAAGATGTTTATACTCAGTAACTTTTGCTTTCATCGAACGTTGCTGTTGAATGACCGGGCGATCTCGGGCAGATAGTGGTCATGATTGACGAACAACTGACTGACCAGGATGCCCAGCCCTGTGATGTTCACACCCAGTCCGGCGACTGCGGTCCAGGCGGCCCACATTGGCGTGGTGGGAGGGTCGACTGAGTCGTTCATGAGAAAGAGGGGGGTGAGCATCATGGTCAGGCCGGCGAGTTCAGTTATCAGGCCGGCTTGCATCCAGTCACTCTGCTTCATCATGGCACGCTCAAGCTCTGCAATCAATGAACGGGTATGCTGATCCAGCTCTTGTGTTTTCAGCACGTCGAAGAACTGCAGAACCTCGCTCTCTCTTCCCCAGCCTGTTTCCATGGTATAGGTCTGCCCCTTGTAGGTATACCTTGGAGAAACCTCATAAGCGCCGCCTCTTTGTCTGGGATGGTAGACGATTCTGTTCCAATCGACGGCTATCAGGCTTTCCACGTCAACATTCGTTCGTGTGACCAGGAGCGCGTCATGGGGATAGACAATCTGATTCCCTTTCAGGTCCTCGAACAACAACGCTTTGTCAGCCTCGTATCGGACGATCAGGCCGATATGCATCGAGCCGTCGGTGAGGACGACAAGATCGCTTGCCCAAAGAACGGACAAGGAAAGCAGACAACAGAGTAGAATGCGTTTCATACAGGTTCCTTCTGCAAATAGGAGGCCCGCCGGATTCGGCAGGCCTCATGATACATGGCATTAAAGTATGATTATCTGGTCTCGCTCGGGACCGACGGAGATGTACCTGATCGGGCATCCGACAAGCTCCCCAAGGCGCTTGCAGTATGCTTGCGCCTTCGGCGGCAGGTCTTCCCACTTCCGGGCTTCGGTGGTGGGAGTCATCCAACCATCGAACTCCTCGTAGATGGGCTCTGCTATCTCCTGCAGGGCCGTCTCGGGCAGATAGGTGATAACCTCACCATTGACCCGGTAGGCTGTACAGACCTTGATCTTCTCAAAGGTATCGAGTACATCGAGCTTGGTAAGCGCAAGGCCGGTGAATCCGTTGATCCAGCAGGAGTAGTCGGCGGCCACGGCGTCGAACCAGCCGCAACGGCGGGGCCTGCCGGTGGTGGCTCCATACTCCCCGCCGATGGCTCTGAGTTTTTCAGCCGTCTCATCCAACAATTCAGTCATGAACGGACCGCCGCCCACACTGGTGGAGTAGACTTTTGTAACTCCGATGACATGGTCGATGCGTCGGGGGCCCAAGCCGCTTCCGACTGCCGCGCCACCGCTGGTGGGGCTGCTGCTGGTGGTATAGGGGTAGATGCCCCAGTCGAGGTCGCGCATTACGCCCAGTTGACCCTCAAGCAGGATGCTCTTGTTTTCTTCATATGCTTGGCGGACGACCGGCAGCGTGTCTATGAGCATATGGCCGAATCGTTCCTTCCACTTGGCGCAGAGATCCATCAATTCATCGACGGTATACTCGGCAAGTCCGAAGTAGGCCAGCTCACGGTTCTTCTGTGGGAGTGCCATCTCGATGCGGTTTCTCAAGCGGTCGAAATCGAGCAGGTCGGCAGCCCTGATTCCCGAACGAGTCGCCTTGTCGCTGTAGCAGGGACCGATGCCGCGCTTGGTGGTGCCGATCTGCATTTTCTGGGTCTTCGAACCCTCCTGGGCTCCATCGAGGGCCCGGTGATAGGGCATGATCAAATGGGCGCGTACATCGATGAACAGGTTGTTCACCTCCACGCCTTTTTGTGCAATGGAATCCAGTTCCTCGGCCATGGTTTCGAAGTTGACCACGGTTCCCGCTCCAACGATGTTCATCGTCTCGGGGTTGAAAATGCCTGAGGGTATGATATGCAGGGCGAACTTGCCGAACTCGTTGATGACGGTATGGCCTGCATTGTCCCCGCCTTGGTAGCGGATCACTAAATCTGAATTGACGGCCAGGTAGTCAACGACACGACCTTTGCCTTCATCTCCCCACTGAGCTCCCACAATCGAAGTGACATTGCTCATCAGTACAGCTCCTTGCCTTCTTTGGCCAGTGCCTGCAGCATCTGCGCCTCTTTCTGGGTGTGATCCTCGATCTCCTCGGCATCCCACGGGTATTTGATCCACAAATCAGCAAGCTCCATGCCTGCGAAATAGCGCTTGATTTCGGATGGGAATTCCACATCCTTCTCCTTGAGCTTGTTGTGCAGGACCAAAACAGCAATTTCTTCGGGATTGAACTTCAGAAGTTCTCCGACGCAGTATGCCAAGGTTGCCCGGGTATCGTCGACTTCGTCGATCAAGAGGACCTTCTTGCCGACCAGCTGTGATTGAACTTCATCGATCCACTGGATTTTGGTGGGGTGGTCCTTGTGCTTCTTGTCAATGCCATAGTAGGAGATGCCTACCGCGAAAATAGGGCGGTTGATGAAAGTCTTCATAATGCGTGCGGGAATGAAGCCGCCGCTTCCAATTGCAACGATTACATCGGGGTCGTAGCCGGATTCAAGCAACTCGAACGAGAGCTTTTTCACCAGCTTGTGTACCGAATTGTAACTGACGTAGAACTTCTTGTCGTCCATCTCTTACTCCTCAGGCTTGTGGATACATCTCTGCGATGTAGGGAAGGGTCCTGTGTTTTTCATTGTAGTCCAGGCCGTATCCGACAACCCAGACATCGGGAATGGTGAACCCGATGTAATCGATGTCCACCGGTACAATGTGCCGATCGGGTTTATCCAACAGTACGGCTGTGCGAACCGATTTGGGATTGCGGGTCTTGAAATTGCGGATCAGGTAGTCAAGGGTGTTGCCGCTGTCCAGGATGTCCTCGATGATGAGCACATGCTTGTCTTCCATGTTCTCACGGGTGTCCATCAGCAGTCTGACATTGCCGCTGTGGTCTCCATGGTATGATGATAGTGCGATGAAATCGACGACATGCTCGACATTCAATTTACGGGCGAGGTCGGCGATGAATATGAAGGAGCCCTTGAGTACCCCCACCAGAATCAACTTGCCTTCGCTGTCCTTGTAATCGGCACTGATCTGCCGGGCAAGCTCGTCAACCCTGCGGTTGATCGTGTCTGCATCGATGAGAACACGGGCGAGATCCTCTGTCAAAGCAGGGATCGCGAGGGAATCTTTCATTGGGCCTCCTCAACGCAACAGATTGACTGTTGGAACATGTTCTGTATGTCAGTAGGAATATACGAAAAGTGGGACAGTGTCAATGTTGGCCGGGGCGGCTCGAAGGCCGTACTCCTGAAGGATTTTTGCTACTTGACCACACTATTGCGGCAATATTACACTGAAAGCAGAGAAAAGGAGGCCCATCATGTATGTTGACGTTCCTGTAGAACTTCTGCAAATGAATCCCTTTACCGCCATCGGAAAAGACGGGTTTCTTATTACCGCAGGCAGCAGTGAGAAATTCAACACCATGACTGCCTCCTGGGGGTCGATGGGAGTCCTGTGGGGGAGAAACATCCTTACCCTCTATGTCAGATCGAGTCGATACACCCATGAGTTCCTTGAGCAAAGCGAAGGTTTCACCGTCTCATTCTTCCCCCCGGAAATGAAGGACCGATTGCTCTGGTGCGGTCAGCACAGCGGACGGGACCATGACAAAATTGCGCAAACCGGCTTGAAAATCAATTACTTGACAGGACCGAAGGGAACCGAGCGTGTAACCTTCAAGCAGGCTTCGTTGGTTTTCTCTTGTACGAAAGCCGCCGTATTGCCGCTCGCCAAGGAGTCATTCCTCCTTCCTGAAATTGATTCGTTCTATAAGGATGGCGACTTCCATACGATATACATTGGATTTATTGACAGTATTCTTTCCAACCAATAGGATGGAACGACTACCAGAGAAGGCCACGAACCCGGAATGGCTTGGAAAGGCAGGACTGCATATCCTGCCGGGGAGCATACATGAACCTTTCAAAAGAACAGGCGCAGTCTGCGCTCTCGATGATGGTGCGTTCACGCCATTTCGAGGAGTGTATCGATGACTTCTTCAAACGCAAGGAGATGCACGGAACAACCCACCTGTCCATCGGGCAGGAGGCCTGTCAGGCAGGTCTCTCCCTGGCACTCGACCAAGGTGATTGGATCGTTCCAACCCATCGATGCCATGGTCACACCATAGCCCGGGGGGCCAACGAGCGCAAAATGTTCAGTGAGATGTTCGGTTCGGCAGACGGCATCTGCAAGGGGCTCGGCGGTTCGATGCACATGACTGATGTGCAGACTTGGAATGCAGGTTCCTCGGCGGTGGTCGGCAGCGGGGTGAACCTTGCCGCAGGACTTGCCTTCGCTTTGAAAATGCAGAAAAGCCAAGCCATCAGCGTGGCAATTTTCGGAGACGGGGCCACAAGCCGCGGCTCTGTGCACGAGAGCATGAATCTTGCTTCGGTCTGGTCGCTTCCCATTCTGTTCTTCTGTGAAAACAACGATTATGGCATGAGCGCCGCTGCAAGCCGCATGGTCTCCACCTCCTCCATTGCAAGTCGTGCCGATGCTTACTCCATCAGTCATGCAACCGTAGACGGCAATGATGTGGAAGCAGTCTATGCTGCCGCACAGAAGGCTGTAACATACATCCGCACCACCGGCAAGCCGTATTTTTTGGAAGTGAAGACCTATCGATGCTGCGGGCACTCAAAAAGCGACCCTTGCATCTACCGCAGTCGGGAGGAAGAGGCGGCTTGGAGTGAACGCGACCCGATTTTCCTTTTCTCCCGCAGGATGGTCGAAAGCGGCCTCTATAGCGAAGAGGATGTCTCCCGTCTCATTCTGGAAGCACGCAAACACATCGACGAGGCTGCCGTGGATGCTGCGGCAATTCGCAATCAACGAATCAGCCTCGATCAGGCGATGGAATACCTCTTCGCCCCTGAGGAGGAAGAGGTTTACAAGGTATGTCAGTCGACGACACGAATGAGCTACCGTGAAGCCATACGCCAAGCCCTGGACGAGGAGATGAGCCGCGACAAGGCGGTGCATCTCATCGGTGAGGACATCGGCCTGTACGGCGGTTGTTTCAAGGTCACCGGAGACCTGTATGCAAAGCATGGGGCTCAGATGCATGAAACACCAGTCAGCGAGGAAGCCTTCACCGGACTTGCCGTCGGGGCTTCTTTACTTGGGCTTCGGCCGGTGGTTGAGATCATGTACGGCGACTTTTCCACCCTTGCAAGCGATCCGATCATCAACCATGCAGCCAAGATCCGGTTTATGAGTGCGGGCCAGCTGTCGTGTCCGATGGTGCTTCGCTCCCCGATCGGCAGCGGGACCGGCCACGGCGCTCAACACACCCAGTGTCTGGAGGCGATGTTTGCCAATATTCCAGGTCTGATCATTGTCGCACCTTCGTGCCCGGGTGATGCAAAAGCCCTGCTCAAGAGTGCAATACGAAGCAACAACCCGGTGCTTTATTTTGAACACAAGCATCTATACAACAACCTGGGACCGGTAGGGGACGAGCAGTATTTGTTGCCCATCGGCAAGGCCATCACCAAGAAGCGTGGCAAGGATGTGACCATTGTCTCCTACAGCCATGCAGTCACCACATGCCTTGAAGCCTCGGTCCGGCTGAGTCTGCAGGATGAGATTGAGGCCGAGGTCATAGATTTGGCCACACTCAAGCCGATGGACACCCAGACAATCCTACGCTCTGTTAAAAAGACCGGCAGGTTGTTGGTGGTCCATGACAGCCCCGAATACGGTGGATACGGTGCCGAGGTCATCGCCTGTGTAACCAGTGACAGCGAAGCCTTGGCTGGTTTGCAGGCGACACCGAAGCGATTGTGCGGCAAGGAGCTTCCCATTCCGTTCGCACCTGAATTGGAAACGGAGGTAATTCCTTCCACAGAAGAGGTCATGCAGGCGGTTCGTTCGCTTTTCTAGGCTGGATAGACTTTCCTTTTTTTCCTGTAGACGCTAGAATACAAGCCACTTGCTCTACGCCTCGGCGTAGAGCGTATCTACAGGAGTAAGAACAGCATGGATATCGATGTAAAGAACCTGCATCCACTGGAAGTCCGCCTGCTCAGGCATGTCGACCTGAACGAGCAGATTACAGCCGAGCGCATCATCGACGAACTCGGTTACAACGTGGGGCAGTGCAACCAGGCGTTCAGCTGGTTGAGCGCAAAGGGCTACCTGGTCGAAACGAGCCGTGAAACACGCGTCATGTATGAACTGACTGAATTCGGACGAGAACAGCAGCAAAAGGGAACTCCCGCCCAGCGCATCTTTACCTTTATCAAGGCTGAGGGACCTCAGGCGCTGCCTGAGCTTGCCTCGGCCCTGCAGCTGGAAAAGAGTGAGATCGGATCAGCCTTCGGCCAGCTTTCCAAGGCCGGTTATGCAAGCATGAATGAAGAGAACAAGGCCCAGGCTCTCTCAGAGGAGCTTGGCGGTGAGTTTGTACTTACCACCGAGCTGCTCCGTCTCGGTCTTGCGGGCGAGCTTTCAGAAGCAGATCTGAGTGAGGCGCAGAAATCCGCCATGGCCAAGATTGCCAAAAAGCGGGGTGCGGCCAATTCGCCGTTCAAAGTCATAGAACGGGAATATATCGGGTATGCATTGACAGCTGAGGGAAAGAGCGCTAAAGAGGCCATCCTGAAAGCACATATCACCGGCGAAGAGCTGGGACTGGTTACCAGTGAGATGTTGAGCACCGGCAGTTGGAAAGAAGGATCGTTCCGTCCCTACGGACTCAATGCTCCCACCAGTCGTCTGATCCCGGGCCGGCACAATCCCTACGGCAATTACCTGCAGTGGGTGAAGGACAAGCTATGCAGTCTGGGTTTCGAAGAGTTCGATGGACCGCTGGTTGAGAACGAATTCTGGAACGGTGATGCCCTGTTCATGCCGCAGTTCCACAGCGCACGCGACATTCACGATGTGTATTACGTCAAGGATCCGGTGCATTGCAAGGAGATAGAGGAGCCGTGGCTCAGTCAGGTTGCCAAAACCCATGAGGACGGATGGACAACCGGCAGCCGGGGTTGGAGGTACAGCTTCGATCACGAGTTTACCCGCCGTCAGGTGCTCCGCAGCCAAGGCACCGTCCTGTCCGCACATCAGCTTCCCAAGGCCAAGGTTCCCGGCAAGTACTTCGGGGTGGCCCGTTGCTTCCGCTACGACCAGGTCGACGCCACCCACGGGGCCGACTTCTACCAGACCGAAGGAATTGTACTGGGTGAGGATGTGAATCTGAAGACCCTGCTCGGACTGCTGAAAATGTTCGCCGAAGAGATTGCTGGAGCCGAGGAAGTCAAGTATGTTCCCGGCTACTTCCCCTTTACCGAACCCTCGATCGAGGTGCACATCAAGCATCCGGTGCTTGGTTGGTTCGAGCTTGGCGGCAGTGGTATTTTCCGCCCCGAGGTCACCAAGGCACTGGGAATTGATGTACCGGTACTCGCATGGGGCTTGGGCATCGACCGCATGGCTCTTATGCATCTGGGTCTGAATGACCTGCGCGAGCTCTTTACCCCGAACATCGAGTCGGTTCGCATGAGGAGAGGAAACTAATGCCAAAGATTGAAACCACCGGCAGGCTCTTTTTCAGCTTGCTGGGAAAAACACTGAGTGATAGTGAGCTGGAAGCACAATTCCCGGTTGCCAAGGCGGAGTTGGACGGCCATGAGGAAGATGTGCTGAAAATCGAGCTCAACGATACCAACCGCCCTGACTTGTGGTCTGCGGCCGGCATCGCACGCCTGTTGAAGTCCTACGAAAAAGAAGAAGTCATGCTCTATGATTTCTTCTCCACTGCAGACGAAACCTTCGACAGCGAAGGCCGTTCCCTGGTCGTCGACGCTTCGGTCAAGGAAGTGCGACCGTTCTCCATCGGGTTTGCCGCACGCGGACACAAGGTGAGCGAGGACGACCTTGAGGCCCTGATCCAGAGCCAGGAGAAGCTGTGCTCCAACTTTGGGCGCAAGCGTAAGACCATTGCCATGGGAATCTACCGCTCCGATCTGATCAAGTACCCTGTTCACTACCGTGGCGCCGATCCCGATGCCACCTCCTTCATTCCCTTGGGAATGGATAAGGAGTTGACCTTGCGTCAAATCTGCAGCGAACATCCCAAGGGAAAAGAGTACGGTCATATTGTCAGCGACCATGCGCTCTTCCCCTTCCTGCACGACGACAACAACGATGTGCTCTCCTTCCCTCCGGTCATCAACAGCGACCGCATCGGGGCTGTCGAAGTAGGGGATGAGAACCTCTTCCTCGAACTCTCGGGTATGGACTTGAAGGACCTGCTGCTTGCAGCCTCGATCATGGCCTGTGATATGAGTGACATGGGCTTTGAGATCCTTCCCGTCAAGGTCATCCTGGGCGAAGAGACTGAGTTCGGCAGTGAGATCACCGTTCCGTATTACTTCCAGGAGCCCGTCTCCTGCACGATGGCCCAGATTCATAAGACGCTGGGCGTGAAGCTCGGCAGTGATGAAGTGATTGCATCGCTGAAGCGTATGGGAATGCATGCCATCTGCGACAGTGATGTCGTCTACGCAACGGTGGCCGAGTATCGCAACGATTTTCTGCATCCTGCTGATTTGATCGAGGATGTGATGATCGGCTACGGGCTGAATAATTTTGCACCCGAGATGCCCCAGGACTTCACCGTCGGTCGCCTCAGTCCTGCCGAGGAGATGGGCCGCAAGGTAAAAGACCTGATGGTCGGCCTGGGCTTTCAGGAGATGATGTACAACTACCTCGGTTCCAAACGCGAGTATGTGGACAACATGTCCTACCCTCAGGAGAAGTGCATCTTCATCTCCAATCCGATGAGTGAGAACTATGAGGTGGTGCGCCCCTCGATCATTCCTTCATTGTTGGAGAGTGAAAGTGTCAGCGCCCATGCCCCGTTCCCGCACAAGATCTTCGAGGTAGGCAAGGTAGCCTTCCGCGATGAACATGACAACAGTGGGACGACCACCCGCAACACCCTCGGCTTCCTGGCCAGCGACAGCGTGATGGGATACAACGACGTCTCATCGTTGGTCAATACGCTTCTCTACTTCCTGGGAAAGGAGTTTAGCCTCGCATCCCTCGAAGGAGACGGCAGGTTCATCGACGGCCGCTGTGCGCGCATCATGGTCGGACAGATCGAGGTCGGTGTCTTTGGTGAGATTCATCCCCAGGTTCTGGAAAATTGGGGCAGCACCATGCCCACCATTGCCTGTGAGATTGATTTGGATCTGGTGATGGCGAACTAGGCAGGTTCTTTATTATCAATGCGGGCTGCAGGATTTCCTGCAGCTTTTTTTATGCTACAAGAGCACGATCAGGAGAGCGGCGATAGCCGAGGCGAAGCCCAAAAAGAGGTCGGTGAACGAACCGCGCAGTGCCTTGATCCGGTGCAGTACCTTCGCCCCCGGTTTGCTGACTGCCACAGCAAACAGCACAATCCCTCCAAGAAGTGTATACAAGGTCTTGAGCATATTCGGTGTGTTGAAAAAGAAGTCATGCCCATAGCCCAAGGCTTGTTTCTGACCGAGCAGCGTCCCGATGAATGCCATCACCTGAGGAGCAAAAACTCCGGTGAGAACGCACATGACAGCCAGCAAGAGTAGCCCCAGGTGTAAAGAGACGGGAAATCGGGGCAGGCTGCCTTGCATGATCGGCTCAAGGGGCTGCCTGGAAGGCAGAAAGATACGGGAGAGCTTGATGAAGGAAGCCACCGTTGCGGCCCCTGCAATGCTGAGGATGACATATTGCCATCCACCCTTGAGGGAGTAGGTGAGCAGCGTCTTGCTGAAGAACCCATTGAACGGGGGAAGGGCTGTGATGGAGAGGGCTGCAATGAAATAACAGAGCATGGTCAACGGCAGCATCTCTCCTTCCTGACGCAACCGCCGGTTCGCTCCCCTGAGTGTATAGACATTACGGTTGCCACCGCTGTCGGTAGCGGTTCCGATCGAGAGAAAGAGCAGAGCCTTGAAGAGAGCGTGGCAGAAAGCATGGAAGAAGGATGCTGCGAGCAACAACGAACCTGCTCTCGTTTCCAAGCCGTAGTGAAGAGCCAGACCCCAGGCACTGACCACATACCCTATCTGGCTGATCGAGTGGTAGGCAAGCAGCTGTTTTGCATGGCTCTGGGCAAGGGCGAAAAGAACCGCCAGCAGGGCGGTGATGGTCCCTGCCCAACTGAGCGGAAGGCTCATTGCACCAGAGAGAGGGGAGAGTGAGAATACGCGAATCAACGCAAAGAGAGGAATCTTCAGCAAGACGCCTGAAAGCATGGCCGAGACTGCATGGGGAGCCTTGGAGTGGGCATCGATGAGCCATAGCGAGAGGGGCATCACGGCAACCCGTAAGAGTATGGGAACTACCAACAGCACGAGACAGAGGAGGGCGGTTTTCTGTGCCTCCGGTCCAAGGCCGGCAAGTCCTTGGGCAATTCCTTCGTAGCTGAGTGAGCCGGAAAGACGATAGAGGCCGAATGTACCCAGCAGGAAGAAGACCATCGCCGATGAGGAGATCATGAGGTAGGAGAAGGAGGCATACACGGCATTGCCCTTTTGGCTGCTTGCTATCAATACATAGGCGGCAACACCCATCACCTCAAGACATACAAACAGGTTGAACAAGTCGCTTGTCATGGCGATGGCGCTGATCGCTGCATTCTGGATGAGAATCAGGGCGGTGAAGGAGGAGTGTCCCGGCCCCACCTTGCGTGAGTAGATCCAAGAAGGAATGGTGACGGAAGCGGCGAGGAGAATCATGAGCATCGACAATCCGTCAAAGCTGAAGGTTATTCCTATAATGCCTCTATAGGAACCCGCCACTGCATCGATGCTTCCCGTTTCCTGCAATACCGGATAGAGAGAGAGGACAATAATGACAGGAACGACCAAGCCGATGATGACTCCCACGTATTCGGCAAGCCTGCGTACCTTCGTAGGAAAGAAGCTCTTGCAAACCAGAATCAAGGCTGCACCGAGCAAGGGGAGGTAGATGGGAGAAAACATCAGGTTTGCATTACTCAGCATGGATGGCCCCTACCACAAGAGATTTGCGGCCATGAATCCTATAGCCAGGGCATAGCCGAAAAAGAGATCGGCGAAACCAACCTCTTTGGATGAAAGCGGCCGGGTAAGCTTTCTCACCCAGGCCGTTCGTGTCAGAACGATGCAGATGAACGCAAGACCGACCGTAACAAGGGTTTTTCCCAAGTCTTGATACGCGTAATACGCGATATACCCTCCCTTCGCCTCGGAGAGAGGGGAGAGAATATGAACAAGGAACCTTTGGATCCTCTCATAGAAGAACCCTCCAGCGAGGATCATAAGGGCAAGCAGGGCATAGGAAAGCTTCATTGTTTTCGATACAACACAGCTTTCATCAACGGCCAGGGCTTTTTTGGAAGGGAGAAACATGAGGGCCAATTTGCTGTAGGCAACGATGGTTAGTGCCGATGTTATGGACAGCAGATGCACCGAGGCATGGTCCTTTGCAAGGTACAGCAGGGTGTTCTTTCCCATGAACCCGATCGTTGGCGGCATGGCTGTCATGCTCAGGGTGGCAATGATGAAGCAGATGAAGGTAAGAGGGATTCGCTCTCCCCTCTGTCTGAGTGCCGCAATTGCTCCTCGTGCCTTGTTCAGGTCCTTTGTGCCAAGGACGTCGGTTGTGGTTCCGACGGTCAGAAAGAGCAAGGATTTCGAGAGTGCATGGCAGAAGCCGTAGAGCAGGGCGATTCCAAGCAACAGGGCTCCTTTTTCGGTCTCTATGCCGGTCTTGACGGCAAGCCCATAGGTGCAGACCACATAGCCGATCTGGCTGATCGAGCTGTAGGCCAACAGTCGTTTTGCCTGGTGCTCGAAGAGAGCGAGCAGGATGCCGACGACCGAAGAGATGCCCCCCGCCCAAGCCATGGTGAATCCGATGCGCTGACTTCCCACCACCAAGAGAAGAAGTCGGATGAGGGCGAAGAGGGGAATCTTGATCAGAACCCCCGAAAGCAGTGCCGATACTGCATGCGGAGCCTTGGAGTGGGCTCCGACCAACCAGCCATGAAGGGGAAAGACTGCACTTCGCAGCAGTGTGGAGATGACGATGAGAACCAAGGAGAGCTGGGCGAGCACCAGGTCATTTCCACCAAGATTGTTTTTGGCCTCTGCGATGGCTTCATAGGAGAGTGAGCCGGTGATACGGTAGAGGCCGAAGGCCCCGAGCAGGAAGAAGACCATAGCAGTAGCGCTGAATATAAGGTAATTGAAGGAAGCCAAGGCTGAGCTGTCCTTCTCGCTTGAAGCCACCAATACATAGCTGGTGATGCCCATCACCTCCAGACAGACGAACAGGTTGAAGAGGTCGGCGGTAAGGCTGGTAGCGGCAACTGCAGCACATTGTACGAAAAACACCACGCTGAAGGTGTTCTGTTTGGGGCCGGCGTGTCTGCTGTACAGCCAAACCGGAATGCTTACGAGCAGGTGCAAGGCGATCAAAAGATAGGAGAGTCCATCAAAGTGATAGTGGATGCCCAGACTCGTCTCCCAGGCCCCAATGACTGTCTCTACACTCTGATGGTCCCATACTGCGCCTCGCAATGCAAACAGGGCGAATGCCGGAAGCACCAGACCGATGAGAAAGCCAAGAAGCTCGAATGCCTTGCGCACGGTCTCGCCTGCGAACGCCTTGGCCGCAAGAATCAGGCTGGCGGCAAGCAAAGGGAGGTAGATGGGTGCGAGAAAGAGGGTGTCAATGCTCATCAGCCAACCTCTTGGTAATGACATCGATATCAAGTGATCCTGTGGCCTGGTAGAGGCGTACGGCAAGGGCGAGCGAGAGTGCCGATACACAGACCCCGATGACAATGGCTGTGAGCATGAGGGCCTGGGGAATCGGGTCGACCATGTGGATAATGCCATCATCAAGTATGGGGGCCTGGCTGCCGATCCTGCTCCCTTCCAGGATGAAGAGCAGAACGACTGCCGCATTCATCAGGTTCAATCCGAAGATTTTCTTGATGATGTTGCGCATTGCAACAATGGCGGAAAATCCAATCAAAAAGAGCAGGAAAATGAGGATTCGTTCAATGATCATGGCTGCCTCCCATCATGGCGATGCACATGACGGCAATGCTCGTACCTACTTTCAATCCGATGATGATGTTCAGCAGTATGATGAAGTTCGGCGAGAGGTTCTGCACTGTCTTGACCGGGTTGCCGAAGAATCCGCTCTCAAAGAAGACTCCGCTGATCGAGGCGAGCATCAGAAAGAGGAAGGACAGGGACTCGATGCGTGAAAGGACGATGGTATTGGTCAGCTTGGTTTTCAACTCGGTGCCCAATGCCAGAAAGACAATACCCGAGGCCAGTATGACCCCGCCCTGGAAGCCTCCTCCCGGTGAGATGTGACCGTACAACATAACATAGAACCCGAAGAGCAGGACAATGGGACCCAGTTTGGAAGCCACAACCTCGATGAGGTTTGTCCGAAGCGAATGCCGGGGAAGTTTTTCGGGTTCGAGGGAGAACTTGACAGCCTCTTCATCCATCTTGTGACGGCCCAAATTGATCAGGATCGACATGGTTCCGGTAATGGAAACGAGCAGTACCAGCGTCTCTCCCAGTGTATCCATGGCCCGGTAGCCGAGATAGATTGCACTTACGGTATTATCGGCGCCTGTGTCTGCTTTTGCATTGCCGAATAAATAGTCGCGCGCCTGAACCGGCCAGGGAGCATCGCTGAGTATCACCGGAAGGATGGCGAGTCCCAGGATGAGGATGGTCAGAATGATTTTTGAATGCGTCAAAGCCTTCATGACTCCTCCTTGTCCCGTCTTTGGGTATGACGAATGGCCCAAACGAAAATGACGGTCGATACACCGGCTCCGACGGCCGCCTCGGTGATCGCCACATCAGGGGCCCGCAGAATCGTGAAAAGCAATGCGCTGAGCATGCTTATGGCTGAGAGAGCAATAACAGAGTGCAATAGATCCTTGCTGGCCAAGGTGAAAATTCCCAAGACAAGAATGAGGCTGAGAATGAGGATATACATGATCATAGGCTTTTATCCTCCTTTGCCATGGAGGATCGGTGCTTCTCGGCGTCCTCACTCTCCCAAATGAATCTGGCGACAATGGAGCTGCCGGTGGGAGCAGAGATGAGAAAGAACACGATGAGGATGATCAGGCGGGCGGTACTGGCCAGCGAGGGGGAGAGCAACAGCAAGGCGATCAGGTAGGAGAAGACCGCCGTCGTTGCGCACAACGAACCTGCATGGAGACGACTGTATGGGTCCTTGAACCTGAAGAGACCGATCATACCCACAATGCCGAAGGCGGTTCCAATTAAAAATGCAATGAGGGAGAGGATTTCCCGTATGATCATCGTCCCTCCTTGCGGTGCTTGAGAAACCGCGTAATGGCCAGGAAGCCAAGAAAACCGAAGATATCATAGACCAAGGCTACATCGAGATAGAGTGTTCTACGATTTCGTATCCCCCACAGGATCAAGAGGGCCAACGAGACTGCAGAGAGTACATTGAGGGCGACAAGCCGGTCGCTTGAGGTGGGGCCGAGCATGAGTCGGATCAGGGTGATGAAGGCAAACACGAACAGGGCTGTCTGCATGCCTGAAAGAATGAAAGAACTCATAGCCACGTCCTCCCCAAAGCGTGCTCCAGCTTTGTCTTGACCGCCTCTCCCGCCGCTTTCGTATGCATGGTGGTACAGAGCAGCCAGTGTACCGTCAGGTGGTCGTCGTTGAGGTCCAGCGTCATGGTCCCCGGGGTGAAGGTGATTGCATTCGCCAGGACGGTCCTTGCGATGTCCGAGCGCAGGCGTGTTCGGAAATGAACGATGCGGGGGTTGGTGTTTCCGCTTATCACCGCTTTAACCACCGAGAAGCTGCTGACATACAAGGAGACGACCATCAGCAGGAGGAACCTGATGAGCGAGAGTGGCCTGGGGATGAAGAACCCCAAACCGGCCTCGTGCTCGGGTAAGAATATATGATAGGTGAGACTTGCAGTCAGAATGGAGGCTCCAAGACCAAAGAGCAAGGAAAATAGTCCCGGCTCCGTGGTGAAAAGAAGCCAAACAAGGAAAAGAAAGAGGGTGGTCAGTACAAAACGTATGAGGGCCCAGATTCTTCTACTGTTCATCTTTACTCCTTGTCGGCGATGAGGGTATGAAAGTCTATGCTGCTCTTGCTGGTTATCAGCGCTTCACGAAGATCACTTTGATGGAGCAAGCGGGCAAGTTTGCTGAGAATCCTCAAATGAAAACTGGAGCTCTTTTGCGGGCCTACCAACAGGAAAACCAGAACAACCTGCTTGTCGTCCAGGGCCTTGAGGTCCAAGGTGGGTGTGAGGCGCATGGCTGCAAGCAGGGTCTTCTTCATCGAGGGACAGCGGGCATGGGTGATGGCGCAGCCGTCTCCCATGCAGGTGGTATGAAAACCCCCGTCTATGACACGCTCGACCAAGTTGTCGGGAGCTTGCTCGGGGTGCACTGCATGCAGTTGGTCGGTCAGGGTCTTGATGACTCCTTGGATGGTTTGTTCGCTTCGATCGAGCAGGATGCAACGCTGATCGAGTAAATCCCTTATGTTCGCCATGCCTATACCTCTTCCTCGTCTTGTACCAAACCAGCAGCCCAGTCAACCGGCAGGGTGAACATAATGCCGGTTCCAGGATTTTCCAATCCTCCCACCACTCCATCGACCAGCTGTTTGGCCTTGCGTACCACCTCATCGTCCTTAACGACCGAGAGGATGGTTTTATTATAAGGTCTGTTGCCTTTCATAAAGTCTTTGAATCCTGCAAAAAGAGGTACTTCATACGTCAGGAAACGGCCCATTCCCTCGCTGTCGAGGATGGTGGAGCCGGTGATGCCCGCTTCTACGTAGGCTTCGAGCACCTCTTCCAGATACTCTTCGTTGTTCAGGACGAATACCAGTAGTTTCATCTATATCTCCAAGCAAGGATTGTGTTTGATGGTACCATAGGGTTTTCAGGCCGGTCAATGAATTCTATTATGCATAAAATGTGAATATCCATGCAGTTTCTCTGTTTGGGTATTGACAGGGAAGGGGAGGCAGCGGTAAGGTTTCGCCATGAACAGAACCTTTTCACACGAGCACCATCATCACTTCTGCAACCAACCGTAGACAGGTGGGCTCTGATACCTATAGATACAGACCTCCGCATGTCGCGGGGGTTTTTTTATACCCTGAAAGGAGCAGTCAATGGCACAAGTATTGAGAATCGCAATCCAGAAGAGTGGCAGGCTGAGTGAGAAATCACTGGAAATCATCAAAAAGTGCGGTATTAAGTTCGGTAGTGACGAGCGTGTTCTCAAGGAACAGGCTTCCAATTTTCCCCTGGAGTTCCTCTATGTCCGCGATGATGATATTCCTGCCTATATCCGTGACGGTGTGGCGGACATCGGCATAGTCGGACGCAACGAGTACGACGAACAGGCCATCGACCTGCAGGTGCTTACCGACCTCGGGTTTGCCAAATGTCGTCTCAGTATTGCTGTTCCCCAGGATATGCACTATACAGGCTTGATCAGCCTCGAGGGCAAGCGCATCGCCACCAGCTACCCCAACATCCTCGGTGGTATATTGAAGGAACAGGGGGTGAAGGCGAGCTTTGTGCAAGTCTCCGGTTCGGTGGAGGTGACACCTGCAGTCGGCATTGCCGATGCCATTTGCGACTTGGTTTCAACCGGAGCGACCCTTGCCATGAACGGGCTGAAGGAAGTTCAGGCCATCTACACCTCGACCGCTGTCATGATCGGGCGCAAGCAGATGGGAAGCAGTGAGAAAGAGGCGATTCTCCAGCGCCTTATGCTGCGCATCGATGCGGTGATGCGTGCCGCCTCCTTCAAATATGTAATCTTCAACCTGCCCGAGGAACACCTCGATCAGGTGGCTCGTATTGTCGGCGGTATGAAGAGCCCGACGGTCACGCGTCTGATGGAAGCGGGCTGGGTTTCAGTGCAGACCGTTGTTGCCGAGGATACGTTCTGGGATGTGTTCGAGCAGCTCAAGGCTCTCGGAGCCCAAGGAATTCTGGTGACTCCGATTGAGAAAATGACCGAGTAGGGGGAATGTATGGCCTATCTTGCGCGATTCTATGACCCACAGGACGAAAAGCTGCCCAACCTGCTCGCCCGTAACACAATAAACAGCGAGGGCCTGACCGAGCGGGTGAGCGCCATTCTAGCGGCGGTGAAGGAGGAGGGCGATGCAGCCCTGCTGCGATTTGCAAAGCAGTTTGACAAAGCCTCTTTATCCGAGCTTCGGGTACATGAAACTGAGATTCTGGAGGCAAAGGGCAAGATATCCGATGATTTGAAAAGGGCTCTTGCGGTGGCTTACAACAACATTTTCTCCTTCCATACCGAGCAGCTTCCCCAGGCGGAGAAGCTTTCAGTAAGGCCTGGAGTCGAACTTTCACGCAAGATAGTCCCCATACAACGGGTGGGTCTCTACATCCCCGGTGGTACGGCACCCTTGTTTTCCACCACGTTGATGCTGGCAATTCCAGCCCAAGTGGCTCACTGTCCTTCGGTGGTGCTCTGTACTCCCCCGGACAAGGATGGAAACATCCATCCTGCCATTCTGTATGCAGCCTCCCTGTGCGGAGTGAAGGAAATCTACAAGGTAGGCGGCGCCCAGGCAATCGGTGCCATGGCATACGGGACACAGAGCATCAAGGCGGTGGATAAGATTTTCGGGCCGGGCAACCAGTATGTCACCGAGGCAAAGATTCAGGTAAGCAGCAGCTGTTGTGCCATCGATATGCCAGCCGGTCCGAGTGAAGTCATGGTCATCGCATCTCCTGCGTCCAACCCGGACTATGTTGCCAGTGACTTGCTCAGCCAGGCCGAGCATGGACGTGACAGTCAGGCGATGCTGGTCGTCTGTGCAGGAGAAAAGGAGGGATTCTCTTTCCTGGACAAGGTCGAGCAGGCCATCGAAAGACAATTGGCCGTCTTGGGCAGGCATGAGTATCTTTTGGCCAGTCTGCATAGCAGCCGTGCGTTCGTCCATCCTGATCCGAGGCGGTGCGCCGCCTTGGCCAACGCGTATGCAGCCGAGCACCTTATCATCAATATGGAGAATGAGCCTGCTGAAAAACAGCTGTTGGATTGGATAGTCAATGCCGGTTCCATATTTTTAGGTCCCTACTCGTGTGAGAGTGCGGGCGACTATGCAAGCGGTACCAACCACACCTTGCCGACCAATGGCTGGGCGAGAAGTTACAGCGGGGTAAGCACCGATTCTTATCTCAAGAAAATCACGGTGCAGAAGCTGAGCAAGGATGGGTTGGAAGACCTTGCTCCGACGTTATTGACGATGTCCGAAGCAGAGAAGCTGACTGCGCACCGTAATGCGGTTGCGATTCGATTGGGAGGAGAGAGATGAGAGAGTTGCTCAGAGAGAATATTGCCACGCTGAGACCGTACAGCTGTGCACGCAATGATTTCACCGGGGAGGCCGAGGTGTACCTCGACGCCAACGAGAACTGGCAGGACTTTGTCGGCAGGGAGGACGCAAACCGCTACCCCGATCCCATGGCCGTTCATGTGCGCAAGGCCCTTGAGGATGTGTTGGGTCTTCCGTTCGACCATACGGTCATAGGAAACGGCAGCGATGAGTTGATCGACAACCTGTTTCGCTGTTTCTGCCGCCCGCAAAAGGATACCGTCCTTCTGATGCCCCCCACCTATGGAGCCTATCGTGTGTTCGCCGACATCAACGATGTTCGGGTGGAAAATGTTCCCCTTACCCCTGACTTTCAAATCGACCTGCCGGCCATTACGTCCTATCTGGCTGAAGAGAAGGGGCGAAGAACACAAGAATCCAGGCTGAAAATGCTCTTCATCTGCAGTCCGAACAATCCCAGCGGCAATGCCTTTCCCTTGGATGAGGTGCGCACAATCTGCTCCTTGTTCGATGGGATTGTTGTTGTCGATGAAGCCTATTTTGACTTCAGCACCCAAGAGAGTGCAGTGAGCCTGCTTGATGAGTTTGAGAACCTTGTAGTGTTGCGCACGCTTTCCAAGTGCTGGGCTTTGGCCAGCGCACGGGTCGGAGTGGCGATTGCAAGCAAAGAGATCATAGCTGTCATCAGGAGCATGAAGTATCCCTACAATGTGGGAGGTCCTTCGCAGGCCATTGCCCTGAAGGCGCTTGAGCAGGCGGACCAAGTCCAGAAGGGGCTTGCTATGATTAAGAAGGAGCGGGAGCGCCTGAGTGTCGAGCTTGCCAAGTTGAGCTGTGTCGTCCAGGTATTCAAAAGCGACGCCAATTTCTTTCTGGTCCGCATGACCGATGCCGCCGGCATCTACCACTATCTGCTTGGCAAAGGTATTATAGTGCGTAACCGCAGCAAGGAGATGCACTGCGAAAATTGTTTGAGGATCACCATCGGCAGCGAGCACGAAAATGATGTGCTGCTCGCCGCCTTGAAGGAGTACGACCATGCATGAACGGGTGTTGTTTCTCGATCGTGACGGTATTATCGTCGAGGAAACCCAGGTCGACAGCCTGGAAAAAATCAGGTATATCCCCGGTGTGTTCTCCGCCTTGGCCAGACTCCGTTCCTCCGGGCTGTGGTATTTTGCCATGGTGAGCAACCAGGACGGGGTGGGCACCCCATCCTTTCCTCAGGAATCCTTTGACATCCCCCAACAGAGGATCCTGGAGACCTTGGCCGGGGAGGGCATTTCCTTCGATGCCCTGAATATTGATTTTTCCCTGCCTTCGGACAACTGCCCCGGAAGGAAGCCAAGGATCGGGATGCTTGGAGAGTACCAGGGTGAAAAATACGACCTTGAGCATTCAGTGGTGATAGGGGATCGACTGACCGATGTCCAGCTTGCCAGGAACCTCGGATGCAAGGCTGTCTGGTTTGCCTCTCCTTCCCGTGCCAACGAGCTGTCCGACGAGCTGAAGGAGACTTGCATCCTCATCAGCGACAATTGGGCCCGAGTTGCTTCGTTCTTGCTCGACGACAGCGCTCTGGCCCCCCGTATCGCCCGCATTGAGCGAAAGACAAAGGAGACCGAAATCGCCCTTGAGCTCAACCTCGATGGAGGAGGGCAGGGACATGTGCACACCCATATCCCCTTCTTCGACCATATGCTTGAACAGGTGGTTCGCCACAGCGGCTGCAATCTGGATTTGCACGCTCACGGGGATCTGGTTGTGGATGAGCATCACACCATCGAGGATGTGGGGCTTGCCCTGGGGCAGGCGTTTCGGCAGGCTTTGGGCGACAAGCGTGGCATCAGCAGGTATGGGTTTGAGCTGCTTCCGATGGATGAGGTGCTTGCCCAGGTAGCCATCGATTTCTCTGCAAGGCCCTACCTGCAGTGGAAGGTCGACTTCAAGCGTGAGTATATCGGTACCTTCCCCACTGAGATGGTCGAGCACTTTTTCAAGTCGTTCAGTGACAGCGCACAGTGCAATCTCGCACTTTCTGTAGGTGAGGGAAACGCCCATCACCAGTGCGAGGCTCTGTTCAAGGCGTTTGCCAGAGCGCTTAGGAAGGCGGTGCACCGCAATCCGTACTCCATGGAACTGCCTTCCACCAAGGGGATGCTATGAACATAGCAATAGTCAAATATAATGCGGGCAACACCCGCTCGGTGCTCTGCGCCCTGAACCGGCTTGGGTATGAGGGCGTGGTTACCGATGATCGAACCACTTTGGAGAAAGCAGACCGGATCATTTTCCCGGGGGTGGGAGAGGCTTCCACCGCCATGGCATACCTACGGGAAAAAGGTCTGGATCAGGTCTTGGTCAACCTCAGGCAGCCATTTTTGGGTATCTGCCTGGGCATGCAGCTGATGTGTGCCAACAGTGAAGAGAATGCTACGAAGGCTTTGGGGATTTTCGATGCTCCTGTGCTCAAGTTCCGTCTTGATCCCGAGTATAAAGTACCCCATATGGGTTGGAATACGCTCAGTTGCAAAGCAGATGAGCTCTTTTCGGGCTTGCCTCACACGAATTGGTGCTACTTCGTGCACAGCTACTACGTGCCTGTTTGCAGCAGTACCATCGCCTCCACAGAATATGGAGGACAGGCTTTCACTGCGATTCTCCACAAGGACAACTTCTATGGGTGTCAATTTCATCCTGAGAAGAGCGCAGAAAGCGGCGAGCGTATTCTGAGAAACTTTCTGGAGGTGCTGTGATGCAGCTGATTCCCGCCATTGACATCATCGAGGGTTCGGCGGTTCGTCTCAGCCAAGGGCTGTATGACTCCAAGAAGGTATATGCTTCCGACCCCTTGGAAATAGCCAAGCAATTTGAAGCTGCCAACATCAAGAGACTGCACTTGGTGGATTTGGACGGCGCAAAAGGGAAGGGTATCGTGAATCTTCATATCCTTGAGCGCCTTGCCGTCCACACCTCCTTGGTCATCGATTTCGGGGGTGGCATCAAGAGGACCGAGGACCTGCAGGCGGCCTTCGATGCGGGGGCGAGCATGGTGACCTGCGGTTCGATCGCCGTCAAGGATCCTTTGCTTGTACGTTCCTGGATCGAGGGCTTCGGCAGCAGCCGTTTGATTCTTGGTGCCGATGCCCGGGATGGCTTGATCCAGAGCAGCGGGTGGTTGGAGTCGAGTACTCTAGAGGTTGGTCCGTTCATCGATGCATATCTTGACTATGGCCTGGATACCGTCATTTGTACCGATATCTCCAAAGACGGCATGCTGCAAGGCCCTTCCTTGGAACTGTACAAGAAATTGCTCGGCTCTCGTCCGTCCTTGAAGCTCATCGCCTCCGGGGGTGTGGCTTCCCTGGGGGATTTGAAGGCATTGAAGGGAGCAGGTCTGTACGGTGCGATCATCGGCAAGGCTTTGTACGAAGGTAGGATAAGCTTGGATGAACTCTCAGGATTCGGGGAGGAAGAGGATGCTGGCTAAACGGATAATACCCTGTCTCGATGTTCGGGATGGAAGAACGGTGAAAGGGGTCAACTTTGTCAACCTCAGGGACGCAGGGGACGCGGTGGAGCTTGCCAAGGCGTACAGCCTCTGTGGTGCCGATGAGCTGACGTTTCTCGATATCACGGCGACTGTGGAGGGTCGTTCGACCTTCTGCGCCCTGGTCGAGCGTATCGCACAGAACATCGCCATCCCCTTCACGGTCGGTGGGGGAATACGAAGTGCTGATGATGTTTCGGCTCTTTTGGATAGCGGGGCCGATAAGATTTCCATCAACAGCCAGGCGGTCGCCGACCCTGGCGTCATCGATTCGCTTGCCCTGCGTTTCGGTTCCCAGTGCGTGGTGTGTGCCATTGATGCCAGGCGCAATCCTGCCTTCGACACCCCAAACCAGGAAGGATGGGAAGTATATGTGCATGGCGGACGCAAGCCTACCGGCATCGAGGTGATCTCCTGGGCCAAGCAGGCATACGGCAGGGGCGCAGGGGAGATCCTTCTCACCAGCATGGAGCACGACGGCACCAAGGGTGGGTTTGCCATCGACTTGACCCGCCGGGTCGCCCAGGCTGTGGGCATTCCTGTTATCGCCAGCGGCGGGGCGGGGTCCATGGAACATTTTGAAGCGGTATTCAAGGAAGGACAGGCAGATGCGGCTCTTGCGGCATCGATTTTTCATTTTCATGAAATAGATATCCCACAGCTGAAGATTTTTCTTGAGCAACGTGGTATAACTATGCGTACCCGCTAGTAAGGAGATTTCTATCATGGGACTTGATTTTGAAAAACAGGGAGGCTTGATCCCTGCCATTGTACAGGATGCCGTAACACGCAAGGTCCTGATGCTTGGGTATATGAATGAAGAGGCACTGAAGCTGACACGCGACAAGAACCTGGTGACCTTCTATTCACGCAGCCGTCAGGCTCTGTGGACCAAGGGCGAGACCAGCGGCAACTATCTGCAGGTCCGTGAAATTCTTGAGGACTGCGACCACGATACCCTCTTGATCAAGGCGATTCCCACCGGTCCTGTCTGCCATACAGGAGCCGATACCTGCTTCGACGAGGTAAACGATCCCGAGCAGGTTTCCTCCACCGAATTTCTGTTCTATCTTGAGGAGGTTATTCACGATCGACGTGATTTCCCCCAGGAAGGTTCCTATACCAATCACTTGTTCAGTCGCGGGTTGAACAAGATTGCCCAAAAGGTCGGTGAGGAAGCTGTTGAATTGATCATCGAGAGCAAGGATGACAATAAGAATCTCTTCCTTGGTGAAGCTGCCGATTTGATGTACCACTTCCTGGTTCTCCTTACCCAGAAGAATGTACAGTTCTCGGAAGTCATCGATGTGCTGAAGGGAAGACACAGCCGTTAAGCAGCAGGACTGGCAAAACCATCAACTACGCATCACCTGCCTGAAAACGGCAGGTGATGTCGTCCAAACGAGGTATCAAGAAACTCAAAAGGGTCTTTTCTATACAGAAACAGGTTTTGGTTCTAGAATTAGCTATCGGAGGTGATCATGAGCATTTATGTCGTTCGTCATGCCGAGAAGCAGAGCGGTGATTTTCACCATGAAGGCTTGAAGTTCAATGATCAACCGATTACCAAGGCAGGGATGGAAAGCGCTCGTCGATTGGTGGCCTTCTTCTCTCCTATCGATATTGCTTCCATTCACGTCAGTGAGTACCTGAGAACCCAACAAACCATCGCTTTTGTTGCAGAATCAAAAGGCTTGGTGCCTCTTGTTGACCGTAGGATCAATGAGATTGATATCGGTGTCATCGAAGAGATGACCGATACACAAGTTGAAGAGCAGTACCCTGATTTCTGGGCTGCCTACCACACACGCGATCATGAGTTCCGCATGCCCGGCGGCGAAACCGGGTATGAAGCACAAATGCGTATCAGAAGCCTTTTCGACTCCCTGGATAGGACGAAGAACCATATCCTCTGCACTCACGAAGGCTTGACCCGAATCCTTCTCTGCTCGGTGTTGGGCCTTCCAGCATACCGAAGACACCTTTTCAGCATCGATTATGCATCGATTACCGTGTTTGAATACCTGCCGGACTTCCACTGTTGGACGGTACCGAAGGTGAATATGGTGCTTTGAAGCAATCTGCGATGTATTATTGCAGTACTCGATAGGCAACTATCTGTGGTGAACCACATTTTCCGTGTGCCAATGTTGCTCATGGTTTTTTGTGTGTTAGTATACAAAGAAGTTAGTAAGGATTGTCTCGAATATGATTGATGAGTTGATTGCAGAGAGCACTGAATGTGATTTCAAAGTCGCACTTGAAACCAGAAAACCAAAAAGTTGGTTGAAAAGTGTAAGCGCATACGCCAATTCCATTGGTGGTGTACTGTTTTTCGGTGTTGATAATGAGAAACAGGTAGTTGGTTTGCATGACATCAAGCGTGATTCTGAAATCATCAGCAGGATGATTAAAGATCGTATAACGCCAATTCCCTTGTTTGAATTACTAGCGTCGAGAGATGGGGGTAAGGATATTCTTAGTCTGAAAGTGCATCCAGGAAGGTCCACTCCCTATTACTACAAAGCGGATGGAGTCATGGAAGCATATATCAGAATTGGAAACGAAAGTGTGGCTGCCCCGGATTATCTCCTCAATGAATTGATTTTGAAGGGTACCAACCGGTCGTTTGATGCAATGATTACTGATGCAAGGAAATCTGACTATAGCTTTACCCTGCTCGAAGCGACATACCTTGAACAAACCGGACTCCGTTTTGATGCATCAGATTACGTCTCATTCGGGCTTGCCGACAAGAAGGGGTTTCTCACGAATGCCGGCAAACTTATGGCTGACCAATACATTGTTCTCAATTCAAGAGTGTTCTGTACCCGCTGGAACGGATTAGGCAAGGGTTCTATTTTTGATGATGCCCTCGATGCCAAGGAGTATGAGGGCAATCTCCTCAGTCTATTGCGTAACAGCAGTGATTTTGTCCGAAACAACTCAAAGATCCGATTTGTCAAGGAGGCGCTGTATAGGATCGATAAGCCGGATTATGCTGAAAGGGCTGTCACTGAAGCACTTGTCAATGCGTTGATTCACCGCGATTATATCATGCTTGGGAGTGAAGTTCACATCGATGTATATGATGATCGTTTGGAAATACAATCCCCAGGTGGCATGTACTACGGGAGGGAGATTCAAGATTGCGACATTCGCTTCATTGGCAGTGCCAGGCGTAATCCAATCCTGGCGGATTTGTTTCATCGATTGAAATTTATGGAACGAAGAGGTAGTGGGCTACCCAAGATTCTCAGTGAGACAGCCAAGCTGCCAGGGTATACAGAAGGCATGAAACCAGTGTTCTTCTCAACTCCTTCTGATTTTCGAGTAGTTCTGAAAAATATCAACTACTTCTCAGAAACCATGCATGTGAAAGAAAAGGCGCAAGTCACCGAGCAAGTCACCGAGCAAGTCACCGAGCAAGTCACCGAGCAAGTCACCGCGCAAGTCACCGCGCAAGTCACCGAGCAAGTCACCGAGCAAGTCACCGAGCAAGTCACCGCGCAAGTCACCGCGCAAGTCACCGCGCAAGATCCTCGGCAGAAGTTGCTCTTGGAGTTTTGTGCGATTCCCAGGACGAGAGAAGAAATGCAAGCATTCATCGGAATCGCACATCGCGAGTATTTCAGGTCATCGCTACTCAAGCCATTACTGAATTCAGGACGATTGAGGATGACAATTCCTGACAAGCCAAACAGCCGTAACCAGAAGTACATTGCCTTTTGAACTATCGTCTTCGGTGATACAAGAAAGTATAGCGTCTCTTCCTGGCAGTATATGTTCATCCTGTACCGAAGGGTGGTGAGGAAACTGGTCTAAGGCTGTGTTCTGCTTCTACCAATTACACTGCTCATGCTTCCTTCCCGACACCTTCTCGCAGATTGCCTTCACCTCATCAGCAGCATCCTCGAGTCTTCCCCCAGAGCGGAGGCGGATAAGTTCTGCTGCAACTATTTCACTGTTCTTCGGGCTCAGTTCAAACCATGAGGCTGCAATGATACCGGCAAGAATCAAGAGGGCAGGGCCGCCGATGAAGAATAGGAAGAATCGCGACAATACCTGAGGTGTCTGCTCGGCATTGGATACAAAGCCAACCATCTGCAGGAACAGGCCGATCAGGGGCATTACCAACGCACCCTGCACAAGCTTTCGTGTCAGGGTCATTGCACCTGAATACACCCCTGAGCGCTGGCTGCCGGTCATCAGTTCATCCACATCGATGACATTAGGCAGGATGGCGTAGGGAATGAATACGGCGGCAGAGGTTCCCAACCCGATTACTGCGCACACCAAGGCAACCATCCAGACAGGGGAAGTCGGTGAGAGTGCCAACGTACAGAGCATGCCCGTCAGCCAGATAAGCAGGCCCATCCGGTAGGCAAGTCGCTTGCCCTTGCTGTTTGCAATGCGCACATACACCATGATCATGACCAATTGGACTACCATGAGCGTTCCCATTGCCACCGAGTAGAGGTTGGGACGTTTCAGGTAGTAGGTGAGGTAGTAGGTAAAGAGTGCCATGAGCAGGTCCATCGCACTGTAGGCAAACACGTACATCAGAATATGGATGCGGAAAGAACGGTTTCGGAAGATGGTGAAGAACTCCTTGAGGAAGTTTGCCGATACGCTCTGCTGCTTCACCTGTGGGTCCTCCCAGGTCCCGAAGTAGGTGACCAGCCAAGGCAGGGCGAAGAAGATGCCGAAGGCCACCGACATGTTCACATATCCGGTTGAGGGGTGCCCTGCAGCCGAATCGATGATGAGTTTGGGTATGGTGGCTGCAAGCAGGGAGGAGAAGCCTGAGAAGAACAGACGGGCGCCGGAGAGCTTGTTGCGTGTTTTATAGTCGCCTGAAAGTTCGGCTGCGAGTGCTGAATAAGGAATCATGACCATGGTGAAGACAGTGGCGAAAACTATGTATGCAAAGCTGTAGTAGAGAAACAGTGCAGCTTGGGTTTCAAAATTCATCGGCAGCCAGAGAAGGATGAAGGAGAGCGTGATAGGAACGATGCCGGCCAGAAAGTAGACCCGCCGCCTTCCAAACCGCGACTTCGTCTTATCGGAAAGGTAGCCCATAAGGGGATCGGATACGGCGTCCCATACTTTTCCTATGCCGAAGACCAGGCCGGCCAATGCAGGGGAGAGTCCTACCACCTCGGTGAGGTAGAAGAGGAACAACATGCCCACGATCATGAAGGCCCCGCCGCCGTAGATGTCTCCCAATCCATAGGAAACAAGGGTTTTAAACGTAACCATCCTCTCTTTCTTCTCCATCACATGCTCTCCTTCTGTGCAATCTCCCTGAATAGATTCAGGAAGGGACTTGTTGAACGTATGAAAACGGGAATAGAGCCGATGTCAGCTCTGATGGCATAGCGGCCTTCATTGTACACTTGCCCGGTAAAGAAATGTATCCATTTCCCTTCAGGCAGCCATACACGCCTCTTTCTTGCTCCCTTTTTCAGAACAGGAGCAACCAACAGATCCTGTCCATAGAAGTACTGGCCTTGTGCTACGCGATGCTTTTGGACCAGGACCGGCATAATCGGGGGGATTCCCTCTTTTTGATACTGCTCGCTGACATGCTGATGATAGAACAGCAACGCTTGATGAATACGTGCCATCCTCGCAAAATGCGACAACATCTCTTGGTCATCGTCGAACTGGGCATTTACGCTTGGGTTGATGCCTTCGTGTGTTCTCATCACAGCGGTGAAGGCTGCTGTTTCACAGCTGCGCATCAGCAGCTCCCGGCTTCGCTTGATCCAGGCAAATGAGAAGAACCCTCCGATATCGAAGTGCCAGTACCCGATGCCCGAAAGTGCAGAGGAGATGGCCGCCCGAACAACAGAAGGAAGGCCGCTGTCGGCAAGGAAGTTTACCGCCTGGTCTCCCGCCCAGAACAGCGGGACATTGTTGCTGCTGCCGGTAAAGCCTGAACGGCAGAAGTAGACGATTTCATTGCCTTTCCCTGCCTCCTGTACTGCCTGTGCGTTAAGCTGTGCCCAACGTACAGGGTATCTATTGTGCTCCAGATAGGGGTCCATGTTGTCGAAGAGTTCTCCATCAGGAGGAAGATACTCGCCGAAATCGGCCATCCAGCCATCAAGTCCGATGGCCAGCATGTTCTCCTTGATGATCTGCTTGTACCACAAGCATGCCGCAGGGTTGCACAGATCCACCAAGGCTACGGGAAAAGTCGTCGTACTGGTGATGTAGGGTAATGAAGAGTGTTTTTGGCGAATGAAATAGCCCTTGCGTTCTCCCTCTGCATACAAAGGTGCATCTGTACTGAGGAAGGGGTTGTTGTATCCAAGAAACTTGACGCCCCGTTCGTGCAGTTCTTCGATGAAACGAGGAAGGTCGGGATAGAGCTGCTGGTCGTACTGCCAATTCCAGAAGAGCTGTTTGCCATAAGGTGTAATGCGGATGCCCTGCCAATCCTGGCACCAGATTGCGGTCACAGGTATGCCTGCATCGAGGGCCCGCTTGAGCTTCGCTTCCACGACGGATCGACCGCCCTGCAGACCAAGGATTATGCCGTCGAAGGCCCAGTCCGGCAGGATTTCCTGCCTGCCCAGAAGTGAACTCAAGGCTCCGACAGCCGTAGGAATTGAACCAGCCTGTCCAACGTAGATTGATGATGGGATGTCATGGCAGAGAAGTGTGCAGCTGTCTTTTTGTGAAAAGTCGAATCGGCAGAATGCCGTGGTTTGCATGAGCGCCCACCGCCCTGCAGCTGTAACAAAGCTTGGTTGGGGAAAGTAGGTGTGCTCTTGCGACCCTCCGCGTCCCGAGTGGAGGTTTGCAAACACTTTTACATAATTGGGTCCTCTTCCGATGCCCGGCTCCGACACCCAAAGCGGGAGGATTTTTCCCCGGAGGTCCAGATGGGAAAACTGCTCTCCACAGCCGAAAATAGGGTCTTCAGGGAGGAGAGGAAGCCGTATGTGAAAGCGGTTGGGAGCCTCGGATGTAAGGACCGTGGGTATGATTCTCAGTCCGAAGGGCTCTTCATGGATTGTCAATTTCACCAGATCGCCAAAGGTTATGTGTATCGTGCCTTCTTTCGTTTTACTCTCGTCAACGCTGAACCGAGAGGGTTCCTTCCACATAGAAAGACTTTCGTCTTTGATGTGGTACATCCCATGGGGCATGGTAATGGTGCAGCTGCCCTGTCCGATGCCGATGCATGGACTTTTCTTTGAATGTAAAAGCACAGGCACTTCGTTATGGGAGAGTATGAAGCTGTCTTGGTTGGTTTGGATGTCGATCATGGGAGCTCTCCTGTTTCCGAAAATACACGGGCTGTCAGGCAAAGCTCTTTGGGAGGTCGGCTGCCTTGATAGGTCGCCAGGAGCAGCGAGAAGTGTACCTGCTCTCCTTCATACGAGGGTGCAGAGGAGTGGAGGTGTTCTGCTGTGAGCAATGCGGCCGTTCTCCCCCATCCCGTGGTCCTGGCCGGATACGTGTATTGTTCTCCCCAATAGGTGCCGAAAGGATTGGCCGTAATGGTCTGTTTTCCATCGGTGATGGTTTGCCGTAAAGGGCAGAATGCAAAGCCATGCAGATGCTTACGGCTCTGTGCGATGAGAAGGCCTGAAGAGCCGTCGGAAAGGGCGATCCAACTGGGTGTGACATGGTTGTTGATCGAGCAAAGGCCTTTATTTCCGCCATAGGCATAGTAGTCCAAGGGGTAGCTGCTCACTGCTCCACCGAAATCCTCCTTCCAAACAGTGATGGTAGTGGTAAGGGGTATGGTTTCAAAGGCTATGATTTCACACGGGGCTACCTGCTTCCATCGCTCGTCCCAGGTTCGTCCCAACCTTTGGGCCTTTAGGTTGTCATACCCGTGCTCTTTCGTGGACGGGTACTCGACCAGGCAATCGAGACAGAGAACCTGTAATCGTTCATCTATTCTGGCCGTTCGTCTCCAATGTACAGATGCTGATTCTCCCGTTCCCAGCGAGATGGTGCCTTGGGCGATCGAGGCATTGAAGGCAATGGAGGTACTGCGGTGCACAAGCTTGTCATACATAACCCAAGGTGCTTTGACGACATGACGTACATAGTGTGTTTGGAGGGTAAGCGCTCCATCGACACTTGGTTCCAAGTGCAGGGGATTACTCTTCCAATGAGGAATATCGATGTCACCCGGAACAGAAGCACCAGCTCCCATAACATGCTCAAGCAGTATCCTTGCTTGTGTAATGGCATCCTCTGCCAGCAAGGTGGCTGCTTGCAGGCGGTGAACATTCATCACCGGTGCAGACAGGCCGAAATGCGTGGTGCTCAAGACTTGTAGCCTGGTGCGCATGGTTTGCATGGCAAGCTTTTGGAGTGCTTGAGGAAGGACCGCGCTCCATTGGTGAAAATCATCCTGCGAGGAAGGATCGAGGTGATTGGATGCAATAACCCAGCTTTTTGCAGCATCCCAATAGGAGCGTCCTTGTGTCACCATCGTCCAGAGCACATGGTTTTCATACTTTTCCGCCCAGGAGGCGAAGCCGTCGAAGGCCCCGTCGGCAAGGTCCTGAGCGAAGGTGATCGTCCCCGCATTCTCATGGTTTGCCAGATACTCACTCGGCTTGATGAATGATACATACCCAAGGCCTGCGATGCTTTTCACGAGGTGATACAACCCGGCGAACGAAGGGGCGGCAACGCTGAGGGGAGGGAGAAGGAAACCCTCCCAGAATGTGTCATCGGCGTCCATATCCAAAAGAACGATGAGATCGGTTGGTTTTGCCAGGCTCAGCTGTTTCTTTCTGATGCGCTTGAGCATGCGGCGTGCACTTAAGCCATACTCCGCCAGGTCTCCTTGATTGATGGCAGGAAGCAGCCGCATCGACTCTCCTCTCTCCCCATCGACCAACAACAGGGGATTATAGCGCTCCGCGATGCCAAGCTTTGGCACGAATGAGCCGAATCCGTTGAACGGGATGGCGCTGTAATAGACTGAGAGAGTCTCGATTCCCAGCTGCTTGTAGAGCTTGAGATGAGAGGGGGTGACCATGCACTCCTGGGGTCTGACAATGGAAGTGCAAGCACTGAACATATCGATGTTGCCCGATCCATCGGGAGCCTTCAATGCCCATTCGACAGCCAGCTTGAACTCTTCAGGGGTATGAGCACTCAACAGTCCGTTGTTCCAGGACATGAGATGGATTTCATCACGACCTGTTGCAACGCGGTCCTTGATGCGATTCAGAATATCAGGTGCATGGCGGGGGATGATGTGGCCAAGGGAGAACACATTGTCGAAATCCCAGGCACAGTGGACAGAAATGCCTTCTGTTTCCAGCTTCTCCAAATCGTCCAGGATTTTCCTGATGATGCGTATGTCCTTGCCGAATCCTTGTTCATCGGCTGTGTCCCCGCGATAGGAGTGGTAAAAGTTTACATGAAAGCGAGGACAGAAGTAGATGGTGCATTTGTCTCTCGGTTTCATACTGCCTCCATGGGAACACATCGCTGACCATCTACTACTATAGCCGAGGATGTTGTGCTGTCAAAAGAAAAAGGAGTTTTTCACCTTGGGGTTGCACAGCTTGACCGTACCGATTGGAAGCGTGGAGAGGCAGTTGAAACTGAAAGTTGGTCTCCATGTCGACCAACTTTCAGATGGATATCTAGAGGGAGCACAACGCTAGATTGGCTCCATCGTCGTAGTACACCACGCTATAGGGAGCATTCTGGTACTCCTCATTGGGATTCGTTGCATCGAAGGAGACCCAAGCTCCAAAGAGATAGATTTCCGGCCGGTAGTGGATGTAGGTTTCAACCGCTGCAGCCTGGATCTGACACTCGGGGAAGTACAGGTTGTTTGCTTCTAGTTTAGTCGAAAGAGCTGCATATTCAGCAGGGCTCATCCCATAGTCGGCACCGGGGCCCTGATCGAAGGGCATTCCATCAGACATATACTTCTTCCATGCAGTGATGCGGATGTCGGTGCCCTCCTCCAGGCCATACTGGATGGCGATGGCGCAGAAGACTGCTGCATAGTCCCAGCAGACTCCATAGAGCTTGTACATCGAATCATCGGTCATGCTGCGGTCGCGGATCATCTCATCCACAGGATACATCCCCGGCATGATGTAGTTCCAACGCATCGGATAGGAGACATCGGCCTGCGTATTGGGATCGGTGAGCTTCATCCTTTGTTCCTGCCAACCCTTGATGGTGTTTCCCAAAGTTTGCTTGGATGCATCGTCGCTTATAGTGATAGCATCGAGATCGCTCTTGGGAAGACCGTAGGTATCGGCAAGGTATTGGATATCGTCATCGGTGATACAGGCATAGGGGGAGAAGGCCGGAAACTTGGGGGCGTTCTCATCGATCCGGCAACCGTTGTCCGGGCGGCACGAGATGAGAAGAGCGAGTATGGTACATACGAGAACGAATGCAGGACTCCGATTGTTGCTTCTGTTCATAGGGTGTCTCACTGTTCGGTTCGATGCCTGACTCCATCTACATAATAAACCGATAGTGCAGGAAAGCAAAGAGAGCGCTGCTTGGTTTGTGGATGGCCCTCTTGTACGTATCACAGTATTTAACATCTGAGTGTGGAGAAACATGCCTGATGTGTACGTATGGGAGGGGTGGTTTGATTGTTGATTGAGTGCTAAAAGGATACAATTGAACAAACGGAGGGTTAGTCGGATGAAGGTTCTTGTCGTCTATGATTCCATGTATGGCAATACTGAACAGATTGCAAAGGCAATAGGGTCTGCATGCAAGGCAAGCGTACTGCATGCGAGTGAAGTCAAAGTGGATCAATTGAGGGATCTCGATGTCCTGATCGTCGGTTCGGCGACCCAGGCCTTTCAACCCTTGAAAGCCATGAAAACTTTCCTTAAGGAAATTCCTCAGGGAGCACTGAAAACCGTCAAGGTTGCATCCTTTGATACTAGGATGGATATTGCAGCGGAGAACAACCGACTGTTGACCGTCATGGCAAAGCTCTTCGGCTATGCCGCCGATCCGATCCTCTCTTCCCTGGTAAGAAAGGGAGGCGTGCGTACAGCCCCTTGCGAGGGCTTCATCGTCAACGACAAGGAAGGGCCGTTGAAGGACGGAGAGATTGAACGTGCACTGATGTGGGCAAAACAGGTGATCTCGTGAAAAACCAGGGATGCTTTCGTAGTGGTCTGCCGTACACCCGGATTGGAAACGGCGACAAGCCATTGGTCGTCTTCGATGGTCTCACCTTCGAACACAAGCCTCAGTCACCGGCAATGGTGAAGATGTATTCGTTTCTTGACAAGGAGTACACCATCTACAGTGTGTTGAGAAAGCCCAATCTTCCCCAGCAGTATTCACTTGATGACATGGCAGATGACTATGCCGTTATGATCAGGGAGGAGTTCGGAAAGCCGGTGGATATCATCGGCATTTCCACTGGAGGTTCGGTCGCACTGCACTTTGCTCTGTTGCACCCCGACTTGGTACGTCGTTTGGTTCTCCACTCAAGCGCACACTCGCTGAACGACAAGGCCAAGCAGCTTCAATTGGATATTGCGCAGCTTGCACAAGCAGGGCAGTGGAGAAAAGCTTGGAGCGTGCTCATTGCAACCGGCTTTCCCCAATCAGGGATTGCTTCCCACCTCTGTAAGCCATTGATAGGAATCATCGCTGTATTGCTTTCGATGCATCATCCCAAAGACGCCAACGACCTGGTGGTGACTGTGCAAGCCGAGGACAAGCATGCATTTCAGTCACAATTACATGAAATTTCCTGTCCGACTTTGGTGGCAGGCGGTGAGGATGACTACTTCTACAGTCCCGAGCTTTTCAAACAAACGGCTGCCGGTATTCCCAATGCCAGACTCTGCCTCTATGCAAATATGGGGCATCCAGCCGGGGGAAAGCAGTTCAGAGAGGATGTGTTACGGTTTTTGCAGGGTACTTGAAGGATATTGGAATTCCTACAGGGGGGAAGAACATGAAGGTGCTGATACTTGGAGCCAGCGGGGCTACAGGAAGATTGGTTGCTTCAGAGTTGATGAAGCGAATGATGTCTGTCAGAATCGTCGTCCGTGAGCATGCAGTCTTGCCTCAGTCCAGCAAAGAGAATCCTCTTATGGAGGTTGTCACCGGAGATGTTGATACATTCACGCAACAAGCAATAGAGGGCCTTCTCAAGGATTGCGATGCAGCCGTCTGCTGTCTTGGTCACAGGACAACGATACGGGGAATCTTTGGAAAGCCACATAGACTGGTCATCCATGCTGTGCAGAAAGTAACTACAGCTATGGAAGCCCTTTCCTGTTCTCAGAAATTCATTCTTATGAGTACCACCGCCTACACCAACAAGCAGGACGGGGAGAAGGACAGGTTCGGGGAGGCACTGGTGCTCTCGCTTCTGAAAGTGCTTTTACCTCCACACCGTGACAACATGCTTGCTGCTGACTTTCTGGTGCACCGTATTGGAACGAGGGGGGCCTTCTCCTGGGTGGCGGTAAGGCCTGATACGCTCATCGATGCAGAGAATCCCAGTGAGTATAAACTCTTTTCTCACACCAACCGAAGTCCTGTCTTCAATGCAGGAAAAACCAGCAGGATCAATGTAGCCGCCTGTATGGCGGAGCTCTTGACCGATGAGCAATTGTGGGAGCAGTGGAAGTACAAGACGCCGGTGCTCTATAATAAGCTTGGCTAGAGGGGGAATTACAGCGATGGGAAACACTACAAAGCGTACCAAGAGTGAGGGAAGTGCGAAATCCTACCCCCTCAGCGGCGTGCAGGCGTTGCAGGTTCTGAGCATGTTGAAGCAGAGGCATCCTGAGCTTGAGAGTGAGATTTCTGAGCTCTCTTCCCGTGTGTTCAACGATATTTGCACCGAGGATGTTGCACAAGAGGTGTATTCCGCACTCAACTCCCTGGAAGCTCATGATTGCTGGGAAGCGTCTGGCAGGCAGTGGGGTGGAGGGTATCGTGATGAGTATGAAGTTGCAGATGAAATGGTCAGTGAAGCCTTTTCCCCCTTCCTGTTTCAAATCAATACGTTTCATACCACCGGTGAATTTGCTTCAGAGTTGGCATACATTCAGGGCGTATTGATGGGCCTTTACCGGTTTCAAAAGGAAGCAACCACCGACTTCAGCGACTATGCCGAAGACTATCCTGAATCGTTTGCGACGGATATCCTCGGCGATTGGTGCAAGCGTCATCCGGATGACAGTTCGTCTCGGGAGCTGCTGCGTGTCTTTCTCAGCGACCAATGTCCCGATTGGGCTAAAGTCCTGCAAGCGGTTCTTGCAAGGTGATCGGCTTCATGCTGGCGGAGTTCGGGCCGAAGATAATGAAAGAAATATGATGTACAGACCACTACAGCGTATTCAAATACCCATGTTCCATCAGGAGCTTTTGAAACGCCTTCTGGTTTCCTTTTCTCACCACCACTTTGTTGTCTTCAGCCCTGATCAGCAGTTTCTTGAACGCCGGATCGGTGGCGAACATTCTCCGTATCTCAGGATCGTCGGGAAAGGTGTAGAGCAAGACCTGCTCCGCATGGCAGAACAACGTGGAACGTTTCTCAAGTGATGCAAAGAACTGCTTCCATCGATCAGAAGGATCCGGGTCGATGATCAGTTTGAATTTATCGATGCGGCTGACGATATCGGAGGAGGAAGAGCAACCTCTGATGAAAGAAGCCTCGGTAATCCTGAACCGTTCAACACCCAAGGGGATACCGATCTGTTCAAGGAACAACCTGCGCTCCAAGGACTTTCCCTTGAAGGTGACCAGCAATAGTTCCTTGTCGGTGATGGTCTCGAATACCTGCTTTTTGGGCTGGGGACGCTGCTCGACCATATTCATGCACCATGCTCCAAACTCAGTCAACCTGACACTGTCCAAGGCTTCATAGGGGGTGAGCGGGTGGAGTTTCTCATTCTTGGTGAGCAGGAGTGGCGGCTGTGTTTCCGAAATTTCGAGAATGCCCAGGGATGCAAGGAGATATAGATAGGCGTTGAACAGCGGCCGTTCGAACAAAGGTCTTTGCAATACCGTCGTTGGACGGAAACCCTTGTCGTCGAAAGACTCATACTCAGCGAATGGAAACTGAATTTTCTGTCCGCGGATGGATAGTGCAGTGTCCAGGACGTCCTCGTTGAAAAAACGCATGCGAAAGCCACGAACGGTGAATAATTGGAAGAGCTCTTCAACACTATACCAGCCATCATCCGGCTTCAAGCATGTAAGCATGTTCACCATCCCTTTTCGTGAAGCAAAGTCGATGGCAACTGAATGGGCGTAGTTCCAGTTAAGGCTGCATTGGTCAACCAGGGAGCAATACTCGAAGTAATCACTGAATGTGAAGCCAGACATGGACGGGGCTTTAAAGAACATCCGTTGCACCAAGGCTTTAATCGTCGCCATGGAATCTTCGGGTCTTTTCAGTTTGCCTGTTTCAAAGGCAAGAACAAACTTGGCAAGCAGTACCAAGGGGTCGAGATTATACGCCGATGAGAGAGGGAAGGGTGGGTGCCCGCACAATGACCGCAGGTCCTTGATCTGTGCTTTTAACAACCCTTTTCTGATGATGGTTTTTGTATCCCGCTCCTTAAGAAGTGGGATCATCGACTCAATGAACAAGGGAAATACTTCGTGTATCTGGGCTTGGACACTGTATACCTCACCTCCTGCGCTCGGTGAAGGTTGGGGAGTGTAGTCCTCTTCCTTGTATAAAAATGGTCTAAAATGGTTTGCGAAAAACTCCTCAAGCTGCAGGACATTCTTGCTGCGGATAGTAAACAGCCCAAGGCGCAATGTTGGATTGAGTGTGTAACGGTCCAGATAGTAATAGTGGTAGCGGTTGGTGTCTTCAATGATAAGATTCTCATCCACCGACCAATCTTGGCTTCGGATATCGATGAATGGGTTCAGGCACCCTGCCTTGATCAGCTTCTGCAGGTAGATAGGCAGGCTGGTAAAGAATGCATCAAATGCTTCTTGCGTGGCAAAGTCAAGTGATTGGGCAAAATGGTCGCATTGTTCCGACTTGTAACTTATCTTCTGGGCCTTCCCTATGAGACACCTTTGGAAGGTGGATAGCTCCTCTTGTGTGAATCGATTCAATGCAATTGAAATGGTTTTGGCTGTTGCCGAAAGTTTGACTTTGGGTGTCAGGTCCAATTCCAATCCGTAGTGAACACTCTGTTTCTTAGCTGCCATTACTTACCCCAACAACTGTTCGATGTCCTCTTCGGACAACGCCTTGACTGCATTGGAATCGGAGGCAAGCAATGAGGATGCAAGATCCGCTTTCCTCTGCTGCAATTCCAAGATTTTCTCTTCGATGGTGTCCTTGGCTATCATGCGGTAGCAGAACACAGGATTCACCTGACCGATTCTATGCGTCCGGTCTATGGCTTGGTTCTCCGCCGCCCTGTTCCACCAGGGATCGACGATGAAGACGTAGTCAGCGGCAGTGAGATTCAATCCAAGGCCTCCGGTTTTCAAGGTCATCACAAAGACTCCGATCGCCGGGTCGTTTTGGAAGCGCTGGACCAACGATTGTCGGTCGACGGTGGCTCCTGTCATGACCAGATGCTCAATCCCGATCGAGGTGAGGTCTTCGCTGATCAGTTCAATGGTCGCCAGGAAGTTGGTGAAAATCAGGCATTTATGACCCTCTTCCACCAATGAGGCGATAACATCCTTGCAGTAGGCCCGTTTGGCCGAAATTCCAGGATACGCTCCATCGGCTTCAGGCACCGATGCCAAGCGACGCAGCTCGGTGAGCGCCTGAAGGATCATGAAGGTGTTCTTGGCGATGCCTCCCTGTGAGATGGCATCCTTGACCCTCTCTTTCAACTCCTCTCTTCGCTTGTTGTATACGGCCATATGCTGACTGTCCAATTCGATGTACGCAGTTTGTTCGGTCTTTTCAGGCAGATCCTTGAGGACGTCCTTCTTTACTCGTCTGAGCATGAATGGGTAGAGTCTTGTCTTCAAATCCTTGAGGGCATCGGGATCTTGATTTTCCTGGATTGGTTTCATATACGTCTGTAGGAATTCCTGTTGACTGGAGAAAAACAGAGGGTTGAGAAAGTGAAAGAGGCTGTACAACTCGGACAAGCCATTCTCAATGGGGGTACCACTGAGGGCCAGGCGGTGTTCTGCTTTCAGAGAGAGTACTGCGCTGGTTGTCTTGGTCTCCAGGTTCTTGATGGTCTGCGATTCATCGAGAATGATGTAAAAGAAATGCTTCTTGGCAAGGTCCTCACTGTCATTTCTGATGGTGGCATAGCTGGAAAGGATGATTTGCGTCTTAGGGTCCTCAAGTTGGGATACCTGCCTTGTTGGTCCGTAATAGAGCGTACAGGCAAGTTCAGGTGCAAATCGATTAAGTTCGTTCTGCCAGTTGTAGATCAGGGAACGCGGTACCAGGATGAGAGTAGGAGCATGGGAGGCCTTGTGATAGAGCTTTCTGAGCAATGCAATTACCTGCACCGTTTTCCCAAGGCCCATTTCGTCGGCCAAGCAGGCCCCCATGTGATGCTTTTGTAGATACTCCATCCATTGGACGCCGTAGTGTTGATAGGGCCTAAGGGTTCCTTCCGCCAATTCATACGCTTCGGGTTTTTCACCCAGTGCATTGTATCCTTGGTAGAATGTCCGAACACGGTCAGCTCCTTCTCCGTGAATGGATAGTTCTGCTTCCTTTTCCAAAGCGGGAATGTCGAAGAACGAGACACGCACCGTCTCCTTTTGCTTGGACTGCTGGTGAACCAGTCGTTCAAAGCGTTTGAGCTTTCGCATGTCCGGATATACACGAGATCCGTCACTGAGGGTTATGAAGCCGCTTTTCCGATACTCGGACAGAAAACGGGTGAAGGAGAAGGTTTCCTGTTCCACCGAGATGCTGGCATCGCCTTCAAAATAGTCGATGCCGCTTCCGAGGGAGAGTTTCAGTGTTGGTTTGGAGAATTTGACTTTGTACTTGCTCAATATGGAGGCTTGGAAGAGTGAGAATTTGGAGATGAGCTCTTCCATGTGCAGAGATAGGAACTTCTGGGCAAAATCGCCTTCCAGGATGAAATGCCGTTCTTCCTCGAATACCGCACTCTTTGCTTCCTTTCCCATGGTTGCGAGTATGGCCCGAAACTCTTCTGCAGGATCGCGGGGATACACGACCTCTGAAAGTGTCAAACGCCTTTCGGTCTCATCGATGTGGACGACCTTGATGATATCCTGTTCTTCAAAAAAACCAGGTGGATACGATTCGAGGTGGATGATCGGAAGAATGTGCAGGTATCCGTAGGCATCTATCTCCTTGAAGAACAAGCTTGCACTTGCCTCGATGGGGTGGCTGTTCTGGATCGTATATCCCTCATAGGCGAGGGTGATGGTGGGAAACTTGGAGAGGACCAGGGAGAGATAGGCTTGGAGATCGGAGGATTTCATATCGGCATTCAGTAAGCTCCACTCATGCCAATAGGGACCCAGATCCTCACAATGATAGACTTGATTGCCAAGCACGACGTGCTCGCACGAGATTGGATGGATTGCCGTCTGCAGGGGGCTCTGTTCGGAAAGAAGAATTCTGGGGCTTGCAATTATCCAATTCTCCTTGGGGGAGGTGAGCAACAGTTGTACACGTGCTTCCTCATTCTCTGCCTGCAGGATGTGGTTGGTCTCATCAAGCAATAGACGGGAGCGGACGGCGAGCTCCATGAGCCTGGGGCCGGGGTCGTGCACGGTGATACCGGCTTCATCTTGATTCAGGGCATCCCAACGAAGATACTTCTGCTCTTTCTGATGCATGAGGGAGAACTCCCTCAGAGCATTGCGAATGACTCCGGTGTAGCGGTGGTAATCGGGTTCACAGGCATTTGCCTTGGAATCTTTGAGTTGCAATGCCCAACTCTCTTGTTCCTTCACCAGATGGAAAAAGAACGGTCCGCTTGATTGTTTCTCTGGTTGGGATGGTATTCCCGCTGGGGTCTTCCTGGGTCTGCCGCGCTTGGGTTCTGTCTCTGCCATAGTCCTTGATTATGCATATGATGAAACAAGCATGCAAGGTGAAAGCCCCAGCTGGAGCAACTTTCTGATTATGTAAACAGTATGGATAGAGGACTGCGTCATGGTTGATGAGAATTACTTGCAACGGGAGTTGTACGACTTCCTGACTTTCGGACTTGCTGAAAGAAAAATCAGCCAAAAAGGCTGAATGGCGTCGCTAAATGAGGTTTTCAAGGAAAAATCGAGAAAATAATTTCTCCTACTAAATCCGGCTCAGGTTCTTGTTAAGATCAAGCTTCGTTGCGGCGCGGAACTGTGTAAGGGTCATGTTTCGGCGCAGCTCCTTCATCTTCAGCAGCCTCGC
>Ga0228535_1000915_pt1 | contig 62192 bp, 62 predicted proteins | sample SJ1metagenome_FD_168457 | JGI IMG/M metagenome (GOLD analysis project Ga0228535, IMG submission 168457) | Enriched culture of PCE-dechlorinating microbial communities from Ithaca, New York, USA - SJ1 | ecosystem: Engineered > Modeled > Simulated communities (microbial... > Unclassified | place...
TTCATTACCATATCCTCTAATCATGTTATAGCGATGAGACATATAATATATTGATCTTAATAATATATATAATTAAGCTTTAATAATTTATATTAAGCTTTTTTTGTGTTTGTGCAACAGCCTCAAAGGAATTTATAATTTTTTCTACGATGTTTTTTGTTAGTTACAATTTATGAAGAACAAGTATTTTACACAGTTAATGGAATAAATAAGAACATTGAGAGATTCTTGGTCTAATGAATATTGATTTAAGTGTTTTCTCTCAATTGGGATCTTTTAGGGAATGAAGAACTTAAAATCAGCGAACGGTAAGATAAAAATATTGTAAGTATGGAATTCTATTACCTAAAATATTAATTTTCGTGTAGTAATTATAAATATGCAAAAAATCCTATTTCCGGTCATTCAAGCAGGGTCTGGAACAGACATTTTTACTTATAATCTCGTTTCGGGCTTAAACGCTACTTCAATGACCGCAATAATTCAATATATTCCTGGCTGGTCAGGATACATCCCCCCCATTATGGGAAAATGGTGCAATACAAAGGATATTAATATCATCCACGCAAATACCTGGAGCGGGTTTGCTTTTAAAAGGGATAAACCTCTTGTGGTTACAGAACATCTTTTAGTTCATGATTATGGTTTCAAGCGATACAAAACTTTATCACAGAGGCTTTATCATTCTCTTATCTATCAATATGAAAAAAGGAGTATTAATGCCGCAGATACAGTAGTTTGTATCAGTGAATATATGCAAAATAAAATTGAAGAGATATATGGTTATTCAGATTCAATCCTGATTTACAATGGGATAGATAATACTTGTTTTAAACCTATTTCAATCACAGAAATACCATTAGATGTGAATATATCGATTTCACCTCAAAAGAAAATATTATTTTTTTCAGGAAATACAACAATCCGAAAAGGAGGAGATTTGCTTCCTAAAATAATGAATGAACTCGGTGATGATTATCTTTTGTTAATGAGTGGAGGACTGCGACAAAATGAAAAGATAAAGTCACGTAATATCATTTCAGTAGGGAAATTATCTTTACAAGATCTTGTAAAAATGTACAATTACGCAGATATTTTCCTTTTTCCGACAAGGCTAGAAGGTTTTGGTCTTTCAGTTGCTGAAGCGATGGCATGCGGAAAACCAATTGTTACCACAGATTGTTCGAGTATGCCTGAACTAGTGATAGATGGTAAAGGGGGATTTCTCTGTGAAATGGATAATGTAAAAGATTTTGCAGACTCCATTAGAATTCTTGCAGAAGATTCGGGATTACGCCGACAAATGGGGACATTTAACAGAGCAAGAGTGATTGAGAAGTTTTCGTTGGACAGGATGGTACAGGAATACATTACAGTATATAAGAAATTATGAAATTTATGCCTAGTACTTCTACACATAGTTCTTTTCAGATTATTGTATTAGATCATCATCTAGAGAATGATCAACGAATAATCCGTCATATTGATTATTGCAAAAAAAAACGAATCCCCATTCATCGGGTTCGGATTAACCTTCATAATTATTTAACAAATCGTGAATCCGTGGATAACGAACAATATTCTTCTGTTGATCCTCCTCTAAAACTGAAAGGAGGAGTGATTAACTACATCATTGTATATATATTTCTTTTATTTTCACCGTCTATATATTATCAAATATACAAGAAAATTCGTACAATCACTGGTTCAGGAAAGGAAGGGATAATTTTTCACATTCATGATCCATTTCTTCTCATATATGGAGTAGTTTTTAAAATATTATTATTCAAATCAAGTTACATAGTGTTTGATCGCCATGAATATTATGAGAAGATGAGGGGATTGGGAAAATATTGTGAGAAATTGACGAGGTTTTTTATTGATGGCGTTATACTAGTGACTGATAACCAGATAAACAGCACAAAGAGTCAGATCTATAACGGAATTAACTATATTATCATACCAAATTATCCAAATTTTGATCATAATCATGATGGTACTATTCGTGAAAAAATAGGGTCGGTCCTAAAAACTGAACAGATTCATCTAGTTTACATCGGGTCATTAAGCACTAAGGTAGACAGGGATATTTTTGGACTTTTAAGAATTTATGAATCACTTCTTGAAAAATATCCGGAGATTTATTCAACTGTTGGAGGTTCGACCTCTGAACCAGCCATATTAACATTATTTGATTCATTAACAGTAAGATTTCCCGGTCGATTTCAATATACAGGGTATTTAAGCAGGGATGATGTAATAAAGCATATCCTAAATGCACATTTAGGCTTTTTTCTTATCGATGATACATCCCCATATTGGGTTTCATCTAATCCAAATAAGGTCTTTGATTATCTTATGTATGGGGTTATACCAGTTATCAGAGCAAACATAGATGAGCATGACACAATCAAAAAATGTAGTCTGATTTTTGATAGGAAGGATACATACGAAAAAATTATACATGACATTAGCTATCTTGTAGAGAATAGAGAAAGTTTGAAGGCATTAATGGAAGAAACAAGAAGTTGTAGTGCTTTTTTTTCATTTGAATCGGTAGAAGATAGGTATATGGATCTATATAATGAGGTACTATCCACATTATGAGGATGATTTTTATTTATTTTCATTGGGAAATTGCTGATGGTAGATAAAAAAATTACTATTGCCCAGATTGGAGTTGGTTATTGGGGTCCGAATCTTCTTCGAAATGCAACAGCTAACTCTCAATTTAGGGTAAAAACCGTAGCTGACTTTTCGCCGGAGAGACAGCAGTATGTGCAACGACTTTATCCCTCAATTTATGTCACCGGCCATACCAAAGACATATTTGATGATCCGGAGATAGAAGCAGTAATCATTGCCACACCGGTCCATACACATTATCAGTTAGCAATGCAGGCATTGAAGTCAGGAAAACATGTTCTGGTTGAAAAACCCATGGCAACCACAATAGAAGAGATTGACCAGATAGAAAAGGTATCAATCAATCAAAAACTTGTTGCAATGGCTGGACACACATTCATTTATAATTCTGCTGTCAGATATGTGAAACGACTGATTGATAACAATGAACTGGGTCAGATCAGGTATCTCTATAGTCAGAGATTAAACCTAGGAGACCGTCCGAAAATAGCACATTTTTGAGATGAGATCTGTTTTGGGAAAATGACTGAAAAATTTTAACACGGCATTTGTGACATCATCCATTTTCACAATTGGAAGAAGATATGTGATTCTTACAGATTGCATAATCAAATTCATTGAAATAACTCCCTTGAATTGATTTATTGTAGGTACAAATGTTTTTAAAGCCCCTAATTTTGATGTAGATGAGATTTTATTGGATAGACATTTTACCACTTTTTTCAAATTGTGTGCTGAACACACCAAAGCAAATTCTCCGCTTGCTTTGTCAAATCCCCTCAAATGAAATCTTCTAAACCCTTGGTTTTTCATTTGACCAAAAACTGGTTCAACCACTATTTTCCTTTCTTTATATATTTCTTTAGCAGGTAATCCCTTCATTTTTTCCCGCATTTCGTTCCTTAATGGCTCATATTGATCTACAGATATTGTTCTGGGTTGTCCCTTTTTGGATTTACAACACCTCGATCTACTTAGGCAATTGAGACAAACCTCCTTATTACCTGAATAAGTTCGTTTTCCTTCTTTATCACAAGACTTTAATCCTAATTTTTGACCTTCAGGACAAATAAAAGCATTATCATCTTCAGAAAAGATAAAATCAAATTTTGAAAAGAATCCTTTATCCAATTCTGGATTTGTTGTTTCTTCTTTTCCTTCCCTCCCAACTGCAATATATGCATTTACACCAAATTTCGTTAATGCCTCAAGATTAAACCCTGAAAAATAACCATTATCATAGCTCATTGAGTCCGGATATCGTCCAATATTCCACAGAATTTTTAATAAACCGGGTTCGACTTCTTGTTTATCATTAGCGTTTTGAGAAACAAACTGAGCCACTATGATTTGATTTTTTCTATCTACACAAATCTGACCATTATAACAATAATCAAAATCCCCATTTTTACCCATAATTCGTGCTTCAATATCTGCAAAACTTATTTGTGCTTTATCTGGTATCTCCTCATTAGGATTAAGTTCGTTTTCTCTTGCTTCAAGGGCTTGTTTCGCAGCAAGAATTTTTTGTAGACGAGTTTCTTTAAACTCTAATTCCGTTTTTAAATTTTTATATTCATCCCATTTTTCACAATCATCTTCTATATTTTCTATATTTTCTATTTTTATCAACAATTCTCTGATTAATTCATTTAATTCATCTATTTTCTTTACCATTCTTCCATAGCTCATTGCTTTATGTTTAGATGTGTCTGCTTCAAACTTTGACCCATCCTGACATACATTACGCAAATCTATCAATTTTAAGTCCTGTGCTATTGAAACAGTTTGAGTAAATAAATATTGGAAATATTCAAGGTTATTTTTTCGAAAGTCACTTAAAACTCTAAAATTTGGACAATTCATATGAGAAACATACATGAAACCAAGATCGGTATGACATTTACGTTCTATTTGACGAGAACTAAAAACTCCATGACAATATGAATAGATAAGAATACTGGAAATTAATGCCGGGTTATATGCATGTTGCCCAAGTTGACTATAATTCTTGAATAGAGGAGAAAAATCTAATTGTTTAAAAATATCGGCATAAATATAACAATCGTGATCTTTTGGGAGATATTGAAAAATATGCATGGGTGTCAGTTTTGATTGAGTAAAATCCATAGGATCTCGTTTAAATGGAATTTTTGGAGGGGTTTTAATGATAATATCGGCTGATTGTGAAACAGGATCACCGAACCAGAATTTCTTGTCATGGGGGAAAGAAAGAGTTTCCATAATTCTAAATATATATTGGATTTATAATCTTATAAAATTTTACTATTTATAAATGGACTTTAATATTTTGGTTAGTGTTACTATTCTCGGACACTCTCCTAGGGCACATTCTGCAATTCAGATTACACCGAGTAGTAATCTCTATGATTGCTCCACGAGGGGAAGGCGCTATATCAGAATTAATAATTATTTTTTTTATAATATTTCGAAATGTTGATTTCATAAATGATATTTGGTTCTACTTACATTAAAGAAGATAGTTCATAGAAAAATTTGTGTAACTATCAACTTTTGGATCAATATATGGTATTAAATATTGATCATATTGAATTTTTATGGCAGATAATTTTATAAAGTGGTTTTCAATAGCATAATGTAAAAATACCTGCTCCCAATCCTTTTTTATGATATTATTACCATCAACTGAGTTAAAAAATAATAATGATGGGGGATTGTCGAATAGCTGGGTTAGGTTACCCTAACCCAGCCTTCCAAGAACGGACCGTGCGATTTTCACCGCAATCCGCTCAAGTTTTTCACTACCCGCTTTTATGGGCGTAATGAAGAAACATCCGTATCGATCTTTGCTTTGAGAGGAAAACTCCTGGCCTGTGTTCAAAATACTCGGTATCAATAAACGGATTTGCATCCAATTTAATAAATTTCCGGTATTCAATTTTAGTGTTGGAGAAGTTTTCAAGAGTAAAAGTAGAGGTTTTAAAGACCTGTTTTCTGGTGAGAGTTGGGTGCCAGTATTTTCTGGCAATCCATATCTTTCCTTTATTATTATGACGGCGTTTTGCCCATCTCCACAACATATTTCGGACAATCCAGTCAAGTTTCCCAAAGGTCATACTTGCAGAAACCGTCCGATGGTACATTGCCCATCCCTTAATGACAGGATTGAGGGCTTTGATAAGGTCTTCCTGTTTCCATGCCTTTGCCGACTTAATAATGGTCCTCACTTTATCTATGATTGCAGCAATAGCTTTCTTAGAGGGTTGTATCAGGAGTTTCCCTTTGAATTTTCTGAAATTTCAGCCCAGGAAATCGAACCCATCATTTATATGAACGATTTTGGTCTTTTCCTCAGAGAGTTCAAGCCCTCGTTCATGAAGAAATTCGGTGATGAGTTCCTTGCACAGGAGTGCCGTTTCCTGTGAGTCTGCCGTTACGAGAAAATCATCTGCAAACCGTATGAGATGAACCTTCTTTCTGGGAAAGTGTTCTTTGAACATTCTTTCCATCCCGTCAAGAGCCATATTAGCCAATAGGGGGGAAATTATGCCGCCCTGGGGCGTTCCTGACTTGTTACGGTAAAGTATTCCATCATAGATAAAACCGGATTTCAGGAATTGGTTGAGAACTCTCGGGTCGAGAGGGATAATATCAAGCATCCATTGGTGTGCGAAATTATCGAAGCACCCTTTTATGTCACCTTCTAATATCCATTGGCCCGAAGTCTTTCTGCTTAAGCACTGAAAAGTGTATGAAGCAGCATCCTGTGCATTTCGCTTCATTCGGAATCCGAATGATGTCTTGTCTGCTGTGGTCTCAGCCCAAGGCATAAGAGCCATAGCGTACAGGGCTTGCATGGCACGGTCATACATGGTTGGAATCGAAAGAGGTCGCATTTTACTCGATTGCCGTTTTGGGATGTAGATTCTCCGGAGTGGTTTTGCCCGATAGTCCTTATCCGAAAGAGTTAGGGCTGCTTTCATTTTCTGTTCAGGGGTGGTCCATTTTACCCCATCTACTCCTGCACTTTTTCTTCCTCTGTTTTTAGTTACTCGTCGTACTGCTAACACTTTGGCATAATACGAATGTGTGAGCAGATACTGGAGTCGTCTTGCAAGTCGATACTGGCCGTTCTTCACTGCTTTTGCGATACGTGTCTGAAGTCGCTTTACATAATCGCTTGCTTTAGCAAATGGAAATTTCTTCCATTGTTTTGCAAGTTTTCTGTCAGAGATGTCCTCGCTTTTATGCGTAATTGAACTTATCCCGTTCATTGAAACCATCCTGTTCGCCGTGAAAAACCAGCTGCACGTCGGCACCCTTTCGGGTCAGGGTAAAGTCTGAACCCCTATCCACAGCCATTACAGCCGGGCATTCGCTTTTTGCAGCCTCCTACTCCCACTACGCATCTGGTCCCTCTCACGAGGTTCTTACCTAAAAAAATTTTTTTTTTAGGAGCGTATTGGGTTTTCCAAGTTCAATAAGTCGGATAATTGTGGTATTTTAGGACCCGCCCATAGACCGGAATCAGCTTCGTCCATTCGTATCAGCATAATCAAAGCTACTGATACCGTGATTCTCCCTCAATGGGGACAGGGGCAAATCTCTTTCCTCCTGCTTTAGTTAACGATCCTGCAGCGGTTCAACGTCTGTTTGTCCATGATACCTTTCCCTTGCAGTTTATCCCAATGAGACTATGGGAATCACCACGGTAGACTAAAAGGAGAGAATTACTCCTCTCCCCTCGTCGAAGAACGGAGCGTAAAAGTTTCCCTTTACTCCGCTCAGGCATTCCAGAACAATGAAAAAGGCTTTAAGATGAGATCTGGGGGTAAAATTTCCCCCATTGATCCTCTCATTCGTGTTTTTAGAACCGTATTACGCTTTTTAAAATAGTCTTGGTTCAAATAAGGATTCTTTTCCAATTTGAGTGCTGGATGTCTTATTATCTTGACATCTGAAAAGTGTTTGAGAACTTTATCTCCTTCAGCAAATACCCAGTTACGGGTGCCAATTGAGTGCCAGTACTTCTTGACTGTCCAATGTCGAGATTTGTCATGGTGTCTCCTTCTAGCCCAAAGATAGAGCATGTTGTACACAATATTATCGAGTTTATGAAAGATAGCGCTCGAAACTACTGAATGATGGTAATTAGCCCATCCAGTGATTATAGGATTCAGTTCATCAATCAGATTCTTTTGTGACCATGCCTTTGCCTTTTTGATAGTATCACTTATTTTGGATATTATCGTGGCAATAGATTTCTCTGATGGCTTAATTAGGAGTTTTCCATTGTACTTGCGAAAATTCCAGCCCAAAAAGTCGAAACCTACATCGATATACGTAATTTTAGTTTTCTCCTCAGAAAGAGTAAGCCCTCTCGGTTTGAGAAATTCAGTAATTAGAGTTTTAATTTCTAATGCAATTTCTTCAGAATCCGTTGTTACCACAAAATCATCAGCATACCTCACAAAATTAATCTTATGGAGGTTGCAGTTAGATTTGTCAACATTACCGTTCTTTCTTGAATAATATTTTTTGGCAAGGATGTTTTCTATCCCGTCAAGAGTCATATTCGCAATTGTAGGGGACAAAACTCCGCCCTGAGGCGTACCTATTTCGGTAGGAAACAGCGTATCGAAGTAGACATATCCTGATTTAAGGATTTTCAATAGTATTCTTTTATGGATGGGTATGTTTTCCATTATCCACTCATGGTTAATGTTATCAAAACACCCCTTAATGTCGGCTTCTAATATCCATTTTGCAGATTTACCTTGAGCCAGGCAATTAAATAATTGCTGACAGGCATCATGAGCGCTTCTGAATTTTCTAAATCCAAAAGAGCATCTGTCTGCAGTTGCTTCAGCCACTGGACTTAAAGCCATATTTAGGAGTGCTTGCATCGCCCTATCACCCATAGTTGGAATACTTAAGGGACGTTTTTCCCTTTTACCAGGTTTTTCAATGTACGTTCTTTTGAGTGGTTTGGCTTTGTACTTTCCAGCAATTAAATTTAGAGCTGCTTTCATTTTTGATGCTGGATCTATCCAGATTTCACCATCTATTCCAGATGTTCTCTTTCCTTTATTTGAGGTTACCTTCTTTACTGCCAGCATCTTTCCGGAGAATGAATTCACCAACAGGTATTGAAGGCGTTTTACTAGGTTCCAATCCTTTTCCAAAGTTGCTTTTGTAATTCGGGTTTGCAGTCCATTGATACGCTTCTCAGCTAGTTTCCAATCGAATTGCTCCCATTGGTCCTTGAGCTGCATATCTGTTAATCCCTTGCCTTGTGGCATCGTTGAGTATTTAACATTCATAGCAGTCACTCCTTTCATACAAAGAAACACCCGCAGTAAGTCAGCACCCTTTCAGGTCGAGGCAAAAACCTCTATCTTCTCCATTACAGAGAAGCCTTAGCTATATACTGCATCCTCTGCCCGCTATGCCTTCGTTGCATCTTGCATCTACCTTCTTTGGAAGGAGCATATCGGGTTTACCAAGTCCGAGAGTCCTGAATAATTATGAACCTTTTAGAAGCCACCTCTAGACCGAAGACCATAGTGTCCATTCGCAATAACGTGAACAAAGCCATTATTGCCAGATCTTATTACCGTTTTGGTTTAGGCGTCTCAACCCAATTTCGCCTACTGCTCCTAACGATCCTTACGGTGATTCAACATTCGTTTCTTCATGAGGTTCTTATACTAGCAGATTATCTGGATTAGGTTTCCAGAGATCTCCACATTGTCCTGTCCGCTACATACCTGATCGTTACCAATCACGCATGGGTCAGTAGTATCATCCTGAATGGATAGGAAGGCGTTGCCGCAATTCAAAGACTCCGTTTATCTTGTCGCAACTTGTTCCTGCAGCTTCGCACCCGTTCATTGCTAAACACGCACGTGCAGGTAGGGACGCCCAGAATGGATTGGGTGGCGTTTCCGGTTTTAAACCCGGTTAGCAATCCGATTTACTGCTTCTTGTCGCACTTGAATACCTCTATAATAGAGTGACTAAGGGAAATAAGGTGCAAAGACTAAAAGAGGCGGTTTTTCAGATGGCAGGAGTGAATAGTGTAACCGACGGTGTTACATGTACATCTTGATCGAATTTTGGTTGAGTTAGTGGTGGAGTATCTATCCCACCTTGATTTATGGATAGGATACAGTGTTTCGCCCAATTTTTTGTATTTTTCATACTCTTCTCGAAAAATGTACGTGCTAAAGTTATCCACTATTATTATTATTCGATCGCCTCAGATAAAAGGTGAGGTTTTTAGCTATTCTTAAAAATTTTTTTATTAAATACATAAAACCCGCCATTGACTATCTGACTGGTTACTCCGGGCTTTTCTCTGAATTTGACAACTTTCCCGCCATCAATTTTCATTTCTCCAAACTGAGATGCAGGTGAGATCCCAGTAAGAGTAGCGATTTTTCCATGTGAATGATGATACCTTTCAAGTTTTGAGAGATCAACATCTGAAAGGCCATCCCCGTAAGTCACAAAAAAGGAATCCCCGGTGATATATTTTTTAATTCTTTTAAGACGCTCTGCTTTCAGACTCCACTCACCAGTATCAACCAGAGTGACCTTCCACCCGGCAACCTCCTCATGCCGGGGATAAATAGTTATCTTACTCTCCGGACTGAACTCGATGCAGATGTCAGAGTTCATCACTTCGTAGTTATAGAAGTACTCCTTGATTATCTCCCCCTTATATCCGAGGGCAAGGATGAACTCTTTATGCCCATAATGGGAATAGATCTGCATGATATGCCAGATAATTGGCCTCCCACCAATTGGAACCATCGGTTTTGGGCGAAATTCGGTCTCTTCTTTGAGACGGGTTCCAAGACCCCCACAAAAAATTACCACCTGCATATGTATCTATAGTGTTGTGTTTGATTGTATGAGTATTCAATGATCATGAAAAGATGAAATAGATCAACCATCAATAACAGGAGAAATAACCTATGAATTTAACCATCTCACATATCCGGGAGATTCAACAATACAGCGAGAAACCAATATTTGGGTTCATTCTCTATGCCCTCTTCTTTGTATATAACTTATATGGTTCCTTCATCCTTCAGTTTCATAAATACACAAGAAAGACAAAAATCGATCCATCCGCTATTATCCATCCATCAGCATGTATCTCACCATGGGGTGTTCATATCGGGAAAGATGTAATAATTGGTGAAAAAACCGTTATAAAACCTCACACCACCATACATTCCGGAGCAATCATTCGTGACCAGTGTGTTATCGGTGATTCAGGTTATCAAATCTACCGATATAAAACAAAACGATTGCCAATTATTCATACTGGAGGAGTTTTAATTTCTAACGATATACACATTGGACCCAATACATGCATTGACGGAGGCCTGTTTGGAAAAATTACTTATATTGGTCCTCGATCAATGATTGGAGAACAGGTTCACATTGGACATAACATTTGGATCGGATCAGATAGTATTATCGAAGAAAAAGTCACCATCGGAGGTAATACTTTCATCGGTGAAAAAGTACATATAGGAAATAATTCCGTGATATCAAACCGAATCAATATCTCTTCTAACTCAATCCTGAAACCAGGAACTATTGCAACGCGTGATATAATGGATAATACGGCATGATGATTTCAGAATTTATCGAATCGGAGGATGAAATAGTCCATGATACCAGCTTTTCGAGTGTTGGCCATCTGCATGGTAAAAATGAAAAAAGACTAGTTCCAATTAATTCAACCCAAGACCTTAACTATGCAATTCTATCAGAAACCATTGCAGGATATATCATACCTGAAACCATGCCCATCCCAAATATTACAGGTAAAGGAATATTATTATCTCCACATCCCATAAGGACTGCTTTAGGCATTCAAAAAAAAATAATTCAAAATTTTAAAATTCCTAATCTACCGACCAGAATACATCCATCTGCACACATTCATCCTTCTGCAATTATTTCTGATATGAACATAGTCATACAAAAAAACGTAGAAATAAATGAAAACGTTGTTATCAATGAGAACTCAATAATTGAAAAAAACTCCATCATCGGACCAAATACAATAATTGGTTCAATTCCCAAATCCTGTTATGCTGATCCAATCTTGAAGGATTTTAATCCGTGTGGATCAATCAGGATTAAACAGGGTGTTGTCATTCATGCACATTGCTGCATCGAAAAACCATGGTTCCAGGATACGACTACAATAGGCCAGAGATGCCATATCGACAACCTGGTTACCATCAGTCAGGGAGCCGTAGTAGATGATTTTTCCCTTATCACGGCAAATTCAGAAATCGGAGAGTATGCAACTATCGGAAAAGACTGCTGGATAGGGCTAAGAACGAGCATACAACCCGGAGTGAAGATTGGAGACTCCTGTTATGTTACTTTAGGATCCAAGGTCACAAAAAATATTGGTCACGGAATGGTGGTAAAGGATAATTGGGCGATAAAACGTGAGCGTTTTAAAGGAATAATTACCTGAAATAAGCCAGGGGTTTTTTCGCCATATTGACAGTAGTATCCATTCCCCATATATATATCCATTCCCCGGATGAACCTGCCCATCGTTCCGGATGAGTCAGAATATACACAATATGGGGTTTATTATCATCAATAGCCCGGATAAGATCCCATGTCGAATGCACATCTTCAGATGAACTATTTATCTGGTTCTGCAATCTATCCCGTATTTTATGAGTATTACTCCAGGTTCGGCCGGTATCTGAATAATAACACACACAATTTATCGACAGGTAGGCTTCACCTGAAAGGTCGAATTCTTCAAAGGAATAATGATTCCAGAAATCACGGTTATCATATTTTGATAATGGAGCACCATGCATACAAACAGTTTTAACAGAAAAATATTTTCTAAAGTCATATAATTCCTGTTGAAATAACTTACCCGCCAGATCAGGATCGCCATCAGCTTTACTCATTACTTCATAATGATAACCGATTTCATGACCCATATCTATGACTTTTTGAATGACTGAAGGCTGAAAAGTATACGGATGCCGGAAATAATACGTTGCACGGATTCCTAAATCACGTTCAATATGTGCAAAATCAACTGCTTTGTAAATCCGGCGGTCAATATCATGTCTCATGATTACCGTATTCCGGGCATCATTGCTCCCGGAAAGATAATCATCAACTGAACATATCGTATATCCGGAGGTTAAAAAAAACCGTACCAACTCCCTATACATTTCAAGGGTAAAATCTTTCATATTATTGTCAACTTAAAAATAATCAGATCACCTGACCGCCATCAACCCCAAGAATCTGGCCATTCACATATGAGCCAAGATCTGATGCAAGGAAGACTACGGCTTTTGCAATATCATCCGCCTGCCCGATTCTTCCTAAAGGGATATGAGATAATAAATCCTGGCGGGTTTCATCCTTCACATCATGAGTTAGATCAGTATCGATAAAACCAGGAGCAATAGCATTAACAGTGATTCCGAAAGGCCCTAGTTCTTTTGCGAGTGATTTAGTAAAAGCAATCAAAAATGATTTTGTGGCTGAATAAACCGACTGACCCTTACTGCCATAAACCCCGACCACAGAAGAAATATTAATAATACGTCCTGATTTATGTTTAAGCATAAGTTTTGCAGCAGCACGGGAATAGAGAAACGGTCCTTTACAGTTTGTTGCAAGTAATAAATCAAACTCTTCTGTTTTTGTCATAAGAAGTAGGTTATTTTTCATTATCCCTGCATTATTCACAAGAATGTCAAGTCTTCCATATTCCCCTTTTATTTTATTTATTACCTTTTTAACATCATCTTCATTCCGGACATCAGCCTGAATTGCCATAGCCGAACCGTTTTTATGATGAATCTCGTTTACCACATTCTTTGCTGACTCTTCATGTGATTCCCAAGTTATTACAACTTTTGCACCTTCGTCAGCACAGCGAAGAGCGATGGCCTTACCAATACCCCGGCTACCACCTGTTACTAATAATACCTTATTCTCAAGTAAACCCGTCATTTTTTCACCACCGCAATCCACCGGACCATCCTTCCGGCTCCAAGCATCCCATCCCATGGCTGAGTAAATTCATGCATCGCCCCTGGAGCCATCACCCGGTCCACTCCCCGGTAAGCAAGTTCCCGGACATATCTCTCTTTCCTGACTTGATCAACCATCCCCAAAGCAACCGTCTGAACCTTCCGGGTTACAAGGGGAAGAACCTGATCAATATCGGATACTTCCTTCACAAAAACACACCTTCCCTGAACCGGTTCCTCAAGAGAGATGGTATCATTTATACAGACAGTCCATTTCAAATCATCAGATAAAAGAATATCCTTGGAACTATCAAGCAGATATCGGGCACGGGTATTAATAACCGAGATGGCGATCCCCTCATCCAGGGGATAAAACATTCTTTCAGGAAGAGTTTGAAAAGCCGATTTTAACTGCTCTGCAATGTCATGAAGTAACATTTTACTCTTTTCGAAAAATATCGTATGAGGCGAAGAACAGGCTGCCTGGTTATAAAGAACAATATCCTGAGCAAGTCCCTTCAGCATCGAAGAGAATTCAGGTGACTCAACCGCTTCCTTATCAAAAACCGCAAAAGAATATTTGGGACCATATACTATTGTATCAGCATGGACCTGATGTGGGAGACAGGATATCGCCTGCACTGCCTCATGACTGCCATAGATTACCCTGCAGTCTGCAGACAATGAAAAGTCCCGGCTCATGATCTCATTTTTTCCAGGAAAGGAAACCAGCGAGACTGATAAGGTTATGACTTTCCCGCTATATGATACTCTATCAATTTCAATGGTAACCTCCTCAAGTTTCTGTAATAACGGGTTGAGATATTTATAGACTGATGGATGAATTTTCAAAATACTGGCATTTTTTCCAAGAGTTGCTAAAACCAGAGAGAAAAAACCAAGAAGCGGAATGTTTCCTGCAATCCAATGACAGACGACTCCCCGGGGAACATGAATCATCTCACTTCGGGAATCTACCTGGATAGAATCCCTTATGCCCGGTTTTATCCCAAAATTTGCCAGATAGATTGCATGGAGGTTTTCCTTCCGAAGCCACAGGGAAAGGTAAGAAAGACCAGGAATATATGCCAGAGAAGAATCTTTAATAATCTCCTTTCCAAAGTGTGCAAACAGGTGAATGATGATCTCATCCGGACACTCAAACAGGGCACGACGATTCTCCTCCAGTTCCTGTATCAATTCGGTGAATGATTCAACATATCGTTCTTTGTCTACACAACCCCCTGCATAAATATGAATATTATCTTCCATGATCCACCCGGAAGGTATCCCCGCATCCCCGTATTTCTGCTCGTTCGACCCGGTTTAAAATTTCAAAAAAAACACCCCTTCTTCCACAGGGGCATCCATCCCACCCGATAATTCTCCCGGTATCTTCAGTCAAAAGAGCCTGCCCATAATAACTAGTGGGGAGAATACTCATTACTTCTATAAGTCCGCGCTCTCCTTCCCCACAAGGCTTTAATGTCTGAATATTCCGGATAATGATCTTCGCACAGGCTGGGACGTGCTTATTTCCGCACTCACAATCAGGAAAGATGATCCCGGTCTGTTCTGCCATCCCATAGAAATCCAAAACCCGGTATGAAGGTATTCCAAAAAAATCACGTATATTCATGGTAAAAAAATCCTTCCCGACAGCAATATTCTGAAGGTTTTTCCATCCTCCGCCATGAAACAGGGTCCCTCCGGAAAGATGAAGATGGATATCATGTTTCTTGAAATACGGTATGCACACCGACCAGATAATCCAGGTAAAACCAAACAGATAAACCGGTATACCCCGATCGAGCTGCCTGATTTCTTCAAGAGCCTCGGGGTTAACAGTAAGATAATCCCCTTCTTTTTTCAAAAGATAAATTGTCTTCCTCGCATAGAGAGACAAACCCCTTACTCCGGCAGTCCTGGCTGAAAATTCATGTGCAGGATCATTTATCTCCGGATGATCTATCACGATAAAAATCAGACGCTTCGGGCCGAGATAGTGTGCTAGAATTTTCGAGAGAGATCTGTTCTGATTCTGAATGGTAATTTTATCTAAGGGAATTTTACTCGTCTGCTGACCGGTTGTTCCGGATGAACGAAGAATCTTTACAATATCATCAGCTGGCACCGTTGCGAGGTCGAACTCCTTGAACATGGTTACCGGCACCCAGGGGACATCGGCAAGAGAAGAGATATCTTCCGGGTTCATTGAAACTTTTTCATAATATGAACGTATATGTGGATTGATGAGAGCATTCCTGATCTGCTCTTTGATAATGGGAAGGAGTATGTTCTCTCGCTCAATTTCAGTAAGATCATACACCCCATACTTCCATATCAGGGAGATCAGATGATCATTCGGATTTACAGTCATATGAAGAGTAAAGTCTTTTAATGGCGTCCCTATCAGGCTTTCCAGATGAATTCAAAGGAAGATTTTGAAGGACTAATATATCTGTCGGTTGTTTATGGGAGGGAAGATGACCAGCACAGTGTTTTTTTACCTCAGATATTAGGGATTCACTATCATAATCCGATTGAATACAGGCAACTATTGCTTCTCCCAGAATCGGATGAGGAATACCAAACACCACACATACACCTACATATTCAACCTGCATTATTACGTCTTCAATCTCCTGCGGTGATACCCGAAAACCTGCAGATTTAATAAAAGTACCTTTCCTTCCGATTATATAAATAAACCCTTCTTCATCAACAGTCGCAAGATCTCCGGTATAATACCACCCATCTTTGATAACCTTGGCAGTCTCATCCGGATCCTCCAGATACCCGGCCATGATATTATCCCCGGCTGCGACAATCTCACCTACTTCACCGGGTTTGACTTTTTTGCCATCCTTACCACGGACCTCAAGAGTAACCCCGGGAATCCCTTTCCCGATAGAATCAGGTTTTTTAAACAGGAACTCAGGAGGAAGATATGATAATCGGGCCGTTGCCTCCGTTGCTCCATACATCACAAAAAATTTTTTATCAGCAAAGGTTCTGGCAATTTCATGAATCACTGAACAGGCGAGATGTCCTCCGGCCTGGGTTAAATATCGAAGGCTTGGAAACCTCATTGTGAGAAAAGGGGTTTTTTGAACCAGGATTAAAAAGGTACTCGGAACACCAGCAAATCCGGTACATTGAAACTCATGTATTCCTTTTAACGCTCCTCCCAGAAATGGAGACTGATTAAGAACGAGACTACCCCCAACCCGTATGTGAGTATGAAGAAGTGACGCACCATAACAATAAAAGAAAGGTAGAACAACCATCATCCGGTCATCTGAAGAGAGATTCAGGTATTGAAGAATTGAATTGGTGTTTGCAATGAGATTTTTATGAGTCAACATTACCCCTTTTTTGACCCCGGTACTTCCTGAGGTAAAAATGATTACTGCACATTCATCCTTTGGAATATGGGAATGAAAAGACATATCACTATGAGTGATATCGACGGGTTGAGAAGAGAGTACCTTTACTCCGGCCAGCAATGATTCATATTTCTGATCCGCGAAAACAATCTGAATAGAACATCGGGTAATTATCTGTTCGATATCTTTTGGAGAACTCTTTGTATCAATTACGACAGCAGTATTTCCTGAATGAATTATTCCTGCATATGCCTGGATAAAAAAAGTAGAGTTATCTGCAAGGATTCCAATCCGACTATTCGTTCCAATGGAATTCTGTATCCATACAGATATTCGGAGTATAGAACACCAGATGTCACGATATGAACAAGACTTGTCCCCGGATAAAATAAGAGATTTATCTGAATCCTTTGTATGTTCAAATAAGAAATCGATAAAATTCATTTTTTATGTAAGATATTTTAATACAATTTCACGGACTTTCTTATAAGAACTCATATCAATAATGTCATCCATCTCAAACTCAATACCCAGTTCTTCTTCCAACATGGACACTAATTGAAGGTGTTTGAGAGAATCCCATGGTTGATAGGAATTATAAGCAATGTCATCATGTACTTCTTCTTCAGGAATTTCAAATGCTTGAGCAAATATTTTTTTAATTTTTTCTTCATGCATCACATATCACACCAATACACAACCAATGCATTACTGACTGCTGCCTGAGCAGTATGTGAGATACTTATCTTTATCTCAACCCGGTCTAAAAAATCTGTTGAAAACTGTTTACCTATAATGATCGCCTTCGGACCTTTTTTATCCACATGCAATATCTCAATATCTGTAAAAGAGATGACCGTTTGATCAAGTGATGAAAAAGCTTTGATTATAGCTTCTTTAGCACAAAAACGCCCACATAAACTCTGTGCAGGATCTATTTTAGAAAAACAATAATCCAGTTCATTCTGTGTGAAAATTCGTCTTAATAAGTTACTATGTGATTCGAGAGAAATTTTTTCAAACCTTTCAATCAATTCCATATCAATACCAATAGAAAATTTTGGTATTCTGAAATTATTGTTGAGCATGTTCCATATCCACTTGAAGAAGAATTATTTTCTCAATACCACACCCCTTTATTCTCCTCCTGCATATCAAACATCATTGCGGAAAGTAAAAACTGCACCCCAATCCCAAACACTATCACCGAAACAACCGCCGGAACAAATATCGAATTATTCATTATAAACTTAAACCATAGTGCATACAAACCAAACAAAAACGAAATAAACGTAAAAAATACACCTGCACAATAAAAAAACACGAGTGGATGAAATGATAATACAATATATTTCGTCTTCATCCGCCAGATAAACGCATTCAATAATAACCAGGATAAACGGACAATATACGTTGAATACTTTATTTTTGATCGTTCTAAACCATACCTTGCAGGATGAGGAACATTTCGGACCCTGAATCCAAACGTATTCAGCCAGACCAGAAGATCATTACAGTATCCGTAACCAGGATAGATTTCATCTAATGAAATTGTCTCCAGAGCACGACGCGAAATCGCCGTGTACCCATTTTGGGGATCCATTAATTGCCAGTATCCAGACGCAATTTTCGTCAGTAATGTCAAAACAGAGTTCCCGACAAACCGCCACTTTGACATTCCCTGCCTGAACTTCTCATTTACTAACCGGTTCCCAACCGAGTAATCCACAACACCCTCAACCACTGGATCCAGGAGTTCAGGAAGGAAAGTTGGATCCATCTGATTGTCCCCAGCCATCACCGCAACAATATCCATCCCATCAGAAAGGGCTTCTTTATATCCGGAGATGATTGCACCCCCTACCCCTTTGTTTTTTTGATGATGGATGGGGACCACCCGGCTGTCCCTCTCCGCATATGAATCGATGAGAGATCCGGTCCGATCTGGTGATGCATCATTCACAGCATACACCCGGTCAACGAAATCCGGAACAGACTCCAGAGTAGGCACAATAAGCAATTCCTCTTTGTATGCAGGAATAACAACACCGATTTTTTTATTTCGATACATCAGACCTCATAGGTATCAATTTTTGATGGATTATCCATGATTGTATTGATTGAATAAAATTTGTATATACAAATATGAACGCCCAAAGAGATTTACTTCTTTAATATTATAAATATCTGTCAAAATACTGGAACCGCCGAATAAAAGCCCCATGAGCTCCTTTCACCTATCAAATTAAGAAAGGTATTCACCACGATATACTATACATTTTACACAGATACCCCAGAGGGAGGAACAATATGAAACGGGTAAAAATTATCTCCAAAGGTTACGTTCAGGGTGTAGGATATCGGGAGCATGTCCGAAATGCTACCTTCAGGAAGAACATATCAGGTTATGTTCAATATCTTGAGTCAGACGACGTTGAAATAATCGCAGAGGGACAAGAGAGTGATCTTAGAAACTTTATTAAGGAGATCAATGTGAGTGAATACCCGATTGATGTCCAAGATATGAACGTCACCTGGCAGGAACCAACAGGAGATTTAAAAAAGTTCGAAATAATCCGTGGTGATAAAGACCAGGAGTTATTTGAATTAATAGATGTGGCTGTAACACGCCTCTGCCGAGTATTTGAAAATACATCAATGAACCAGGAAAAGTAGGATCAGATGTTTAGAAAACGGGATGAGACGATCCCTTTCCTGATAGTTTCCATAATCACTCCACCTCATGTATCCGGACACATCGATCCCCGGTAAACACCAATACCCATTTCTTCAGGTTCTTAAGCCCCGCAAGTTCAGGGGGTGCTGAATACTTTTTGAGCTGCATGATTCCATCATTCAAAACCTCCTGAACCCTCTCCTCACATGCATCTTTCATTTTCAGGTACTTGAGCTCGAAAAGGGCATTGTAATCAGGATTCCAGGGCTCCCGTGCCAACAGAGCAATGTCGATATATCCATCCGGCACCTCATATTCTGACTTGACCAGGTAGAGGTTACTCATTTGAGCGAAGGTAAAAATAATGATCTTGATATATTTCTCATCAAATCCGATATAATCCCGGTTTGAAAATGAATGAAGCAGTTCTTCTACGAGGGCAACCAGTTTGTCACACCTTCCCTCCCATGCGATCTCTTCGATTGCATGCAATATTGACCCGGTATCCGGGTGGTACTCTGCTTTTCGTGAGATGACATCCAGGAAAAAATCTGAATATATCCCCCGGATAACAAAATTCGGGATCTGAAGACTTACCCTCCCCGGCATATTATCCCTGATTGTCAGAAACCCTAGGTAGAAAAGGAGGGATTTAAAGTCATCCGGAGTAAACCTTCTCTCCATGGAGAACTGATCGGTCAGCCGTGCAGTAACACACCCGGCATCAAGAATCTCCTGCAATACAGCAATATTTTGTTCAGGGGATTTCAGTCTCATAAGCCGGTCTATCTTACCATAATCACTGGCAATATTCATATCCAGTAGTTTTTCCGGGGGTTTGTGCCGTGCAAGATAACTTTTGATATAATAGAGGATCATATCACTGTTAAAAAGCCGGACATCTGCATCTTCCGAGAACAGGTACCCATTATAATACTCACGCAGCGTTCTGACCAGGTCAGGAGTATACATATCAGCAGGTAAGATCTGTCCGATGAGGCTCCTGATTTCCTGTTCAGTAAACCCCATCATCTCATGGAAGACCGGATTTCTGGTAAGGTCATCTGCAATATTAAACCCGGATGTAAGACTATCAAGGGTTACCGGAGAAACCCCGGTTGCAAAAATTCTTCCTACAAATTCTTGTGTCCCGATCTTAAGAGCTTCATACCATTTCCTTATAAAGCCCTGCCTGCTTAAGGTATCCTGAAAGAGATCCAGATCAAAACTGAGAAGTTCATTTGCAAAATGATCATACTCATCAATGAGGACAAAAACCCGCCCCCTCATTTCTGAAGGTAATCGTGAAAAAAAATCGGCAAGCATATCTGCTGGATAACCGGAGAAGTCCGGTATGAAATCAAGATGATACAGTTCAATAAATCGAACCAGAGACTGCTTTGTCCTGGCAGAGATACTGGCAAAGAGGGAATCCTCAGAGCTGGTCGTTAACGCAGAAAAGTTAAAACTTAAGATATAGTAGGAGTTATGTTTCGATGTTGGGTTTTTTCCGATATCGGTCCCTGAGAAGAGCGAAGAAAAACTATCGCATTGATTGATATCATAGTAGTTTTCTAACAAAGAGACAAAGAGGCTTTTTCCAAACCGTCTGGGGCGAAGGAAAAATACATATGGAGCAGGATTCTCCTCAAGAAGACGGATAAACGGAGTTTTATCTACATATACATATCCCTCTTCTATGATAGTCCTGAAATTACTAATACCATAGGGGATCCTTTTTTGCACCATTGGATACAGAGGGTATGATCATATAACAGTATAGGTTCACCGCTCGTGCCAGGAATGATGAACTATAATTCCGACTATTTTCTTTTGGGCAATCTCACTTTTTAATAATCGGTTTGTCGGGAAAGAAAGACCAAATGATTCAAGAATATCCAATAACCTCTCATCTACCATGTATTTATGCAAAGATACTCTATAATTATGCAAGATGGATCTCATTCGCTCCAGATATATCATTCATGGAGATGTCCAGCGTGTCGGATATCGTGATGTTGTTCAGAAACTGGCTATAAAAAATGGTATTAAAGGAGAAGTAAGGAATCTCGAAGATCTTGACGTTCAGATCATTGCAGAAGGAACAAAAGAAGCAATATCCCACTTTTCGAATATAATATATATACAGGATTTTCCAATCAACGTCGAATCGATTGAAACACGGGAAGAACCATACACCGGGGAGTTTCGAACGTTCAAGATAATCAGGGGTGACACGGGTGAAGAGATGGCTGAACGGATGGATACCGCAATCCAACACCTTAATCTTATTGGTAAATACAGTAAGACCGCAGCTGATAATTCAACAACATTGATAGAGATGATGCATACCTCTCTGGATAAACAGGACCGGATGCTTGAAAAACAGGATCAGATGTTGCAAAAACAAGACCAAATGCTTGAAAAACAGGACCAGATGCTGCAAAAACAGGATCAGATGCTTGAAAAACAAGACCAAATGATTGGGAAACAAGACCAAATGATTGGGAAACAAGACCAGATGCTCGGAAAACAGGATGACATGATCTCTGTCCAGCATGAAACCGTCGATGAGATCAAAGGCCTTCGAAAAGACTCCAAATCGTATCTTGAGAAAGAATTTTCAGAGATCCACAAAAGGCTTCATTCTATAGAAAACGCCCTTAATGACGCCGGAATAAAAATCCATTGAGCTCTAGAAATCATCTCCCAAAAACCTCACCGCCCCGTCTCCCATGAAACAATATTTCTCGTTTCAGGATCAAAAACCACCCCGACTTCAACAACCGGCCGCCCATCAGCCCGGTACTTTTCTGCATACCTTTTCTCCTGAATCTGTGCAAGAGGACTCTTTCCCTTGTTTCCATCAGATGACTGAACCTTAAATTCAAAAACCCAGATGGAATTCTTTGTTATGACGGTAAGATCAATTCTGCCACGGTTTGTTGTGTCCTCTGCAATAACCTGGTACCCGAGACTTGCAAAGTAGGCATATACAACACTTGCATAGTACCCCTCAAAACCGGATAACTGGTTTTTTCGATACCACTCATGAGGTATGGAGGCAAAGAATGAGTAAAATACTTCCCGAAGGTTATCCGCATCACCAGTGCTCATGACACGATCCAGATTTCTCTGTATAATACTGGTCCCGGAGTTTTTCGTAAGCACCTCCAGCATGAGAGAGGAGAAGGCACTTTTCACTTCCAGGTTTGGAAATCCTAAGCGATAGAATGCCTTTTCTCCAATATGGGTAACATCTTTTATCGTCAGGTACCCTGCCTGAAAAAGCAGTGTTTCAGGTTTTATGTCATCTATCTGGAATGAACCAAGGAGCTCTTCTCCGGTAATCAGCGTGTCAAGATCAGGAAGGGAACGGGGGGTTTCAGCAAGTATTTTTACAAGAAATCCCGGGGTTCCCGTTTCAAACCAATATGGACGAATTGTTCCCTCGTCCAGGAAGAGAAGAATATCAAACGGATTGTATACCGACTCACCCGCCCATGAATAGCCATTATACCAGCTGGCAACAAGATCCGAATCATACGCTGCCATCAGGGAACCAAACATCTCCCGGACATCAGACTCAGTATACCCACAGATGGATGAGTACCGCCGGTCAAGGGTGATATCTTTCAGATTATTCAGACCTGAAAAGATACCTGTCTTACTGAACTTTGAGACTCCGGTCAGAAAAACAAACCGAAGGTGTACATCCAGCGGTTTTATAGCACCATAAAAATCCCGGAGCAGGTCCCGGAGCTCAAGAGAAAGATCAGGTTTTTCCAGATTATCCAGGATCGGCTTGTCATACTCATCAACAAGGATGACCACGTGTTTTCCAGTCACTTCGGCAATCCGGGGAACAAGATATACCAGTCGTTCTCCAGGCGATCCCTCTGTTCTTTTTACGTTGAACTCTTCTTCCCACAGATCAATAATCCGGTGTAATCTGCCGGTCAGGTCATCTGCAGATCTGATCGTGCCCCCGGAGAAATCAATCCGCAGAACTGGTGAGGCCCTTGTAAAGTCCCATATCGAATCCGGCTTTGTCAGTGCAAGACCCTCAAACAGGTAAGCCTTCCCTGAAAAGGCACAATCAAGCGTATCGACAAACAGGCTTTTTCCAAACCGGCGTGGCCTTGAAAGAAAGTAATATGACCCCCTCTGAACCAGATCAAGGATGAACGGGGTTTTATCCACATATACATACCCCTCACGACGGATTTTTTCAAAGGACTGGATACCGATAGGGAGGAGAGTTCTGGCCATGTATGTATAAGGATAGGATGTATAGTGCTTTCACCTTTCCTTTTGCCAGATTTATAACAATAAATTTAATAGGAAACAAACATACACTAACCCATTCATGCCCGTTTCAGTCCTGTATGTAGATGATGAACTTCCGCATCTGATGCTTGCCCAGGAGTATCTTGGTGCCTCTGGAAAAGTCACCTTAACCTGCGTTTCTTCAGGAAAAGAGGCAATAGATGCGTTGCGAACCGGGAAGTTCGATGTTATCGTATCTGACTATCTGATGCAGGATATGGACGGGATACAACTCCTCAAGTATGTACGGGCTAACTATGAGAGTACCCCGTTTATCCTCTTTACCGGCAAAGGAAAGGAAGATATCGTCATTTCTGCCCTGAACAGCGGCGCAGATTACTACATCAGAAAAGGAAGTGATCCGGTTGTTCAGTTCAGTGAACTTGAACAGCGGATCCTGCAGGCATATGAAGGACATCATGTAAAAGAAGAACTTGCTGCCCGTGAACAACTTTATCACTCCGTCCTGACCGTTCAGACTGAACTCTTTGTTGACATCCTCCCTGACCTTACCATCATCAGAGCAAATGACTCCTACGGTGCCCTCTATGCCATGCCTGCGACCGATCTCATCGGAAAAAAGTTTTTCCATGACATATCTGATGAAGACCGGGCAGGACTTGTTGAAACGGTCCGGTCCCTGACACCAGAAAACCCGTCAACCGATCTTGAGACGGTAGTCACCTATCCGGACGGAAAAAAGAGCGAGATCCTCTGGCATATTGAAGGTGTATTCAGCTCTGACGGAATGGTCGTCAGTGCCAAGGCAACCGGGCGGGACACCAGCCAGGCAGAGATGGCACGTGAGGTCCTGCAGCAGTCTGAACAGAAATACCAGCAGACCATGACCGATGTCCCCCAGCATATCGGTGACTTTGATGAGAATGTTCCATTGAACTTTATCATCGAAAACACACATCCCCTGGGTAACTGGCTGCTTCCAGAACTGGTCAGGGAGATGAAAGCCCAAAAAGCCTATGGTATCGCAGCGACAGCAGGGGCGGAAGGTTTTCGGGCATTTCTCATCTTTATGAAGGGGGAACCGGAAGGGGGCATATATATTGACCGGTCCGGGGTTCTGTATGGTGACCGGAGTGTCCTGTTCCTGAAAAACAGCCAGAACTTCACCTTCTATCCGACTGAACCTGAGATCGCGAACAGGTTTGTAACCGGCTGCCGCATCTATGATAAAAGTCATCTCCGGGTCCCGGCATCAAACCCCATCCCCGAGATCTCCTCAGTCAGAAAAGGGATTGGAAATATCATCATCAACCTGGTAAGAGGCGGAATGCCTGTAGCCGGTCTGCGGGTTACAATCAAGAGCGGAGGCAAGATTGTCGGCAATGATGTCACCTCTCAGCAGGGCCAGACTACATTCCAGTTACTCTACGGCCAGTATACCGGGGTAATCCACAACGAAACTGGTATTCTCCGGTCCTTCTCTTTTACGGTTGATAAACCTGAACTCATCCACACAGTCGATCTCTCCTGAACCAATACTGAGCTCAGAACTTTTTTCCCTTACCGGGTGGGATTATCCTATGAGATAGTCTGGTTTTAAAAAACCGGCATCGTGAGATATGAACTGAACGATCACAAGGTATCAGGTCAGTTCCCGGGACAATTCCACTCACCCATATCTGCACCTTACGAAGTCACGTGGGATTCTCAGGGAGGTTATCATGCGGCTCTACCCAAAGATGATTCTAATCATTGCATGCACGTTCTTTGCAGTCATGTTCGTGCTTCTGTTCTCGTTTGAGTTGACCATCATGGACTCATTCTCCTCCCTTGAGGAGAAGTACGTGGAACGGGATCTGATACGGGCTGAACATGCCATTGATGAAGAAATAAAAAGGCTGCAGCAGATTGCAACAGACTGGGGAGAATGGGATACCACCTATGACTTTGTCCAGAGCCGTGATCCGAAATATATCTCATCGAACCTTGCTTTATCAACATTTGAGGCATTACAGATAACCTCCTTAATTATTCAGGACCTGAACGGATCGGTTATTGTCGGGAGAGGAGTAGGAGAAAGGAAGGATCATCTGACCGGTGTTCCCACCGAGCTTGTGAAGGCGGTTATGCAGATCAGCAGCACTCCGCAGGTGAAGCGTTCAGGTATTCTTGAATGGAATAATTCAGCCTGGGTATTTGCTCAGAACCCCATCCTTACCACGCATCAGGGAGGGCCATCCAGAGGGACCATCACGGTATTAAACCCTCTTGACCAGGACAAACTCTCTGATATATCTGATCAACTGCTTCAGAATGTGACGGCCAGGATCCTCACCCCCGAAGAGAGGAGCCAGGGATACCCGGACCTGAGCGGATCTCAGATAACTGGTGACACGATTCTGTCGAACAGGATTCTTTCAGATGTTCATGGTTCTCCGTTTTTACTCCTCCAGGTACAGAGTGTCCGTGACCTGTATGAGAGCGGGGTGTTAACACGGGACTATCTCTTCTTCTCACTTCTGCTTCTGGTGGTATGTTTCATGGGGGTTGCCATCACCCTCATCAACCTGATTGTGATAGCCCCTCTCTCAAAACTAAATGCCGAACTTGCACAGATCGGAAAAACCGGGCTCTTGTCAGGTCGTCTTAAAACCGGGCGGGATGATGAGATCGGCGATCTCAGCAGATCAATAAACCAGATGCTTGATCAGATTGAGCAGGCGGTAGAGCAGCGACATGCAACCGAACAGCGCCTCTCACGGCTTATCGCCCTTGCCGAAGAAGGAATCTGTCTTGTCGGGCCGGATTTCCGGATCTGGTTTGCAAATCCTAAACTTGCATCCATCTTTGGCAGGACGCCAGGTGAACTGAACGGGATGGAGATTACGGATCTTCTCGAAGGTGAACCCATACCGGTGAATGATCTCCTCAGTGATCAATCGGTTCACCTGGAATTGCATACCAGAAAGAAGGATGGCTCTGAGCTCTACGTCAGGGTGGTTTCAGCACCCTATCCCCTCGACACCGGACAGGAAGGGCACCTGTGTGTGATCAGCGATATAACCACCTTCAAGGACAATGAGAAGGCACTCCTCCTCTCGAATAAGAAACTCAGCCTGCTCGGGAGTATGACCAGGCATGATATCGTCAACCAGCTCACCACTATCAGAGGGATGCTTGGACTGGTCCATCGGAAGACAACCGACGAAGTCATCTTAAACCTGGTAGAAGCTGCAGAGGAGGCTGCTGACCGGGTCAACAAACATATCGAGTTCTCCAAGGAGTACCAGAAGGCCGGGATGCAGGCACCCATCTGGCAGAACCTTCGGACCTGCTGGAGTCTTGCCTATGCAATGACTAAGAAAAAGGGCCTTACCTTCACGTATGAAGGGGGTGACTATGAGATATTTGCCGATCAGCTGTTGCAGAAGGTATTCTACAACCTCATCGATAACAGCCTCAAGCATGGGAAGAATGTCTTCTATATCACGATTCATACCCGCCTGCAGGATAAGGATCTTATCATCAGTTACGAGGATGATGGTGAAGGGATTCCGGAAAATATGAAAGAACGGGTATTTGAACGGGGAGTTGGATCAGGTACTGGTTGGGGGCTCTTTTTTGTCCGTGAGGTCCTTTCGCTGACCGGGATTACCATCACCGAACAGGGAACATTCGGCATCGGGGCACGGTTTCTGATAACAGTTCCGGAGGGAGGATACCGACCGGTGGAGGTGATGCAGGTTGAAGAGGACTGATCCTCTGTTCTTGCCGGCATCTGATCCTCTATACCATGAACCGGAAGGTTGCCCAGGCTATGATAAGCATGAGGACAGAGTATTTCAGACCGGCAGTCACCCGGCCCTCTCCCATAACTCCTGCCACAAGCCCTGAGAAGAATCCCTGAAACATGCCGGCATGGGAGAATACCCGGATATAGAGGGCGAGATCAAAACCTCCGAGATTAAATCCGGCCTGACCGGATGCCCCGCTTTCTGCACCGAGATCTGCCATGGTCTTTAAGAACGAAGAGACGAGGATCATGACGACGAAGAGGAACACGGCAAAGGATGCAAGGATGATGATGACATAGATGAACATGTTGTTCTTCCGGTCAGTCTTCATGACTACGTACTCTGCCGAGTCCTTTCCGGCCGCACGAAGAACCTCAACGATATCACCACCGGCATCACTGGCCCGCGCAACAAGATCCACACTCCGCTCCACAAGAGGGATGGGGATCTCTTTTCCCAGCTGGCGGATAGCATCGATGAATGCAAAGTTCCAGGATATCCGCTGGTCAAGCTGACGGATGTGGGGAGTCAGAGCACCATACTCAGCCTGTGAAACCAGGTGAATTGCTCCGGGAAGGGTCATCCCGCTCTCATGCATCCCCGCAAGGTCCCTGAAGAAGTTCGGAAGTGCAACCTCAATACTGGATATCCGTCGTCCCTCCAGAAGGTCGGTTATCGCGAGCGGTCCGACGATGATGATAGTGGTAAAGACTGCAATATCATCAATAAAGGAATTGGTAAGTATCGCCTCAGGACCGCCTTGCTGAATGACCATAGAAAGCCCGATGATAAAGACCAAAAGCCCTGCCGGGACAGATACATAGAGGATATTAATCGGCTTTTCAAACAGGGTCCTGAAGGGGTGCTTGACAAACCGCAGTGCACCTTCAGAGTAGTGGTAATAGGTATCTATCTTTTTGTAGATCTCATCACTCTTCGGATCTGTCGAAGGTTCCACTTTCTTCTTCTCAAATAGTCCCATCTTCACCACTCCGGAGTCATTGAATCGATCAGCACCACAAACATAACACTCCCGAAGGGGATGATGAGGTAGATGATGATGTACAGAAACAGGGGAGTTGATTCGCCTGAGAGGATCGCCATGATCGACTGTATAAGGATCATAAAGAGCGTTCCTGCCACAAGCGCCGTGACATAACTCTCTGCAATCAGTGCCAGAGTGTCAAGGAACTGCTTTTGTGTCTGCCTGTTCTCACCGGTATACTGCTCAGCTTTTGTCCTGAAATAGTCGGAGATATTACTCCCCGCCGCAACACTTCCGATACACCCCTGCAAAAAGTCGCGCATACGGGGGCTCGGGGTGCTCATCGAGACGTTCTTGAGTGCTTCAATCAGATCCCGGCCAAAGACATCCACCTCAAGGATGATGTATCTGGCCTCAACCGAGGACTCGCCATAAATGGTAGAGTTGCCTAGCTGCCTGAAGACCTCTGCCGGTGTGATACCTGCCGTCGACATGGCTGCAAGATAATTGATCGCATAGGGGAGGGTTGTCTCAATATCACGCCGCCTCCCCCCGGCGACGATGGAGGGGTAGACCAGGTAAATGAGAAACGTGATCCCGTACAGGACTACGAACGAGACGATTCCGGCGATGATGGTTCCAAGCAGAAGATAATGCCCCTGGAACTCATTGATGGTTGCTGCAATGTCTGTCGGGATGTTACCGCGAAAGGTGATGAGTCCGGGGACATCAAGGAGAAAGACCAGGAGCGCAATCAGAAATGAACCGATGATACCAACAAGGACTGAGGTAAAGATAGCGGTTGCAAGGTAGGCTTCAAAGGTGATCCCCATGCGTGCAGATTTGAGATTCTCAATAAGCTCATAGTACTTCTCACGCCTCCCTGACATCCGGCTCCCGAGAAGGGAGAAGCAGAACCGCTCATATGAATTCATTGCCACCAGACCGTATCTGCTCCATCAGGGTTTCGGCATCCCTGAAGTACGAGACGACAATCTTGCTCACATCACGGAAGTCTCGGATCTTCTTCTCACGCATCCACTCTAGGACCTCCTGTCGCTGGAGCAGGTCACGCCTGATCCGTTCCTCATCCCACCCGTGTGCCTCCATGATCTCTTCAAGAATGAATGACTTTCCTGAGTAAGAGATCTCATCGGTTGCCTGTCGCCACCTGAACACCTCATTTGTGATCAGTTCATTTGTCCTGGGATCGATGTCCAGAACCTCGATGATCTGTTTGTTCCTCCTGATGCGCTGACCACCTACCCGTGCCTGTATCTGAACGCACACCAGGTTCAGCGCTGACAGCATGTTCCTGGGCACAGAGATGGGCGGGTTTTCAAGACGGTGGACTGCTGAGGATACCGAATCCGCGTGCATGGTCGAGTAAGTGACGTGGCCGGTTGACATCGCCTGAAAGAGGGTGAGCGCTTCACGGCCACGGACCTCACCCACAATCAGATACTCCGGACGCTGACGAAGCGCAGCCTTCAGGAGCTCATACATATCAATCTCCCCTTTCCCACTCACATCAAAGGACTCACGAGTGACACTCGGGATCCAGTTGGAATGAGGCAGTTTCAGTTCACGAGTATCTTCTAGGGTGACGATCTTTGCAAGCGGCGGGATAAAGAGGGATATTGCGTTCAATGAGGTGGTCTTTCCTGATGCCGTCCCCCCGGCAAAGATACATGACTTTCCGTTCTCGACCGCAAGCCAGAGAAATGCAATAGAGAGGGGTGAGAATGTACCCCACTCAATCAGGTCGGTCGGGGTGATGGGTTCATCCTTGAACTTACGGATGGTAAAGGTAGAGCCATGAGCAGTCACCTCAGAGCCGAGTGTCATCTGGATACGGGAGCCATCCTGCATGGTGGCATCGAGCATGGGATCTGCAACTGATATGTGCTTTCCTGCCCTCTGGGCCAGTTTGGTTACAAATGAATCAAGTTCAGCAGCATCGGTGTAAAAAAGGTTTGATTCTATAGATTCATATCTGGAGTGATAGACAAAAAGCGGCCTTCCCACACCGTCACAGGAGATATCTTCGATATACCGGTCATGCATCACCGGATCGACAAGACCGTCACCAAGAAAATCCTTTTTCAGATGGTAGTGGATCTTCTCATAGGTCAGGGGATCCAGAGAGATGGCATAATCGGCAAGAACCTCATTCATCATGGACTCAAGGGTCTCCGCCGCAGTCTCCCTGGAGATCTGCCGGGTGTTCACATTCACCCGCTCAAAGATCCCTTTTTTAATCTCGTCAAGGAGTTTTTTTTCTGCATCGGTATAGATGGGCTCAACAACCTCGTAGAGGTATTCGTGCGTGATATAATTGTAGGTGATACGGATGTATGCAAATGGGGGATTGACCGGATATACCTCAATCTCCTCGGTCCCCGGCGGCGGTTCAAAGGTGAGGTTGACCATCATCCCATGAACCTTGGGATCATACTGCTCACGCTTCTTTGCAAGTGGAGCTATCTTACTAAATGAACTGAACAGGGACTTCTTTTTCGGTTCAGAGGAAACGGATTCAGGAACTTGCGGCACTTGTACATCCTTTTTCCCAAGACGACGAAGCCCGGACGGTTTTTCAGCAGCCTCTTTCTTTTTTCCACCGAGCGCGGATAATTTCAAGGGCTTTGTCGGAGGGGCAGGTTTTGCCGCAGCTGGATCTCCAGCTCCCGTATCCTTCCCCTTGACACCATTTTTCTCTTTTTTTAAACTCCCCACCCTGACTTTCATGATGAACCCGGCTGATCAGGACAAACAACAGTATAACACCCCACCTCTGCTCTGACCCTGACCAAAAGAGACACCCCCTCTTCTTCTACTACCATAATTACATAAGCCGCAATAAATAGATAATGGCGTAACTATCCATGGCAGTGTGCATGGATTCTCCATAGTGACAGACCATCATGACAGAAGAGTCTGATGACAAGGCCGGAACAATGGTCCGGACCTATGTCGGAAGAAATAGAACAGGTATTAACGGATTTGATCTGGCTCTTGACGGGGGATTTCTCCCAGGGAGCACAATCCTGCTAATCGGTTCAGCTACTTCAGGGATCGATCAGTTTGCCCGCCAGTTCTGGGAGATACTTCCTGAGCACCGGAGATTTTTCATGCTGGACGGGTACCTTCTTGACGGGATGGTCCATGCACGGGGGCTATCTACAGCAGAAATTTTTGCCCATGCCGGAGACGGCGGACTCATTATTGACTCCCTGTCAACCCTCATCATGCGTGAGGGGATAGATCCTGTCCTTGCCGGAGTGGTATCATGCAGGGCTACCATTCAGGCATCACGGGACAATGCTCTCTTCACCCTGTACGAAGGCCTCCATGCCCCGTACAATGAGATATTACTCATCAGACTCTGTGATGTTGTTATTCACCTGCATGAAGATATGCATGGGAACGAGATCATCAGAACACTTGATGTAAAAAAACTGACCGGACTGCAGCCTCCGGGAAGACTGCTCCCGTTTATCATCACCGGAAAGGGTATCGAGCTCTCAACCACATCACGGGTGGTATAAATCACATCCAGTCAAGAAATCTTTTCAGACGGCCCGTTTTCTTCTCCTCATCATCCTTTGGTGAGTGACCGAACCGGCTGTTAATATCGGCAAAGTCTATGTAATCAGGATCGGTTTCCGGGAGCCTCTCTTCTGCCAGGATAATACCGGATGAACCAGTCCGCTCCCTGACATTCATCGGAATTTTCGAAACCGGGATTTCAGGCGGTGAGGGAGTAATTGGCTGCAGAGACTCATCTTCATCCTCATCAGGAAGAGAAAATCCTGAAAAATTGTCCTGTCCTGCCGTTCTGCTCACCAGGAAGTCGACATAATCTTCAACCTGGGCTCTGAGCCGGGGACTTAAACCTGCAATCTTCTCCTCAAGACTCATACAATCACCGGAATGTTGGAACCAGGGAGAGCACCCTGCAGGCATGTTCTGCCAGTGAGGTATACAGATAAGCCTCTTCAAGAGTTTTCCCGGTTGCAAAGGTCCCATGACCCCTGGCAATGCACAGACCGGTCAATGCCAGACAGTCAGCCACGTCATCGGCCAGTTCCCTGCTCCCCGGCTCACCAACGGCAATCGGAATCGTAGGACAGAACATCTTCCCTTCACTATCAAGGGGACTTATCTCATCAAGGACTAAAGATGCAGCGACGGCATAGGGGGGATGGGCATGCACGATGGCCCGGTGCCGTGTCTGCTGGTACACTGACCGGTGAACCCGCCATTCACTCGATGCTTCAGAGGGGACATCCCCAAAGAGGGGGACACGGATAAGATCACCTGGCTCATCCAGGTATGAACCGGATCTCGTGATAAGAAAACTCTCCTCTTCGTCACGGATACTCATATTTCCAAAGTTTCCCCCGACCAGATGCTCTGAAAAGAGACGTTTTCCTATCCGGGTAAATTCTTCAGATGTCATATCTTACACAAACCGGATTCCGACATCCTTCATTTTGTTGAACCGTGCAATATTCAGAAGGAGCGGAGTGATACTCTCTACAATATGTGATGAAGAGAGCGGGCCGGCATCATATGCCTTCAAAGAAGATATCTGATTTACCAGATCCATAACGATCTGCTTTGCCTCTGCATCATCCCCACAGACGGGAACCGAATACTCAAGTTCGCTTGAGATATCTCTCCACCGGTTTCCTGCAATATTATTAAATGCCGTGCATATCCGGGTGGTTTTCGGAAGAATGTTCTGGAGGAAGAGTGCTGCCGAACCCTCCGCCGGGGGAGTATATACAAAGCACTCACGCCGCTCCATCGGGTTTACCGGACTGATAACTATCTTTCCTTCCCAGCCTGATATGCCTTCGACGGTGGATTTCAGATGTTTAAAGGGGATTGCCAGTATGATTACATCAGACTCCCTTACAACGTCCTGATTATTTCCGGATCTGACCGAGCAGTCAATACCCCGTTCTTTGGCAGAGATAAGACAGGTATCACAGGTCTCCTGTGCTTTTCCCGGATCCCGGGATCCGACACAGACATCCATGATCCGGGATAGCCGCATCGCCATCCCTTCACCAATCTCTCCGGTCCCTCCGACGATTCCAACCCGCACGTTATGCCACCAGGGGTCGGAGAACCGATTCCAGGGTATCTGCCTCTGTCACTCCCTGGAACTTCTGAACCACAATACCATCTTTCTCAATGATGATTGTCGGAACAACAGAGATGTGGTAATTCTGGGCTTCAGCCATATGCTCATCAACATTGATCTTGCGTATCTCCACAAGATCCCCCATGCGGTTTTTGAGCTCTTCAAGAATCGGGCCCATTCGCTTGCACGGTCCGCACCATTCAGCATAGAAGTCCATAAGAATCGGTTTTGACATGCTGCACCTTAGCTGAATTGCGTTAAAAAAACAGATAAAAGTATGGTATCGGTTATTTGGAGAGGATAGACATGATAATCCGCCCGTATGCCGGACGAGTTACCAGAACACCCACTAAAACACCGAGAATGGTAATGATTGCAAAGCCACGCAGGGTTGAAAGATCCATAACAGCCAGGGGAAGCATGGCGATAAGAACCGTTCCTGCGGATGCTACAATGATACCAAGAGCCCGTTTCAGCCGTTTCAGATACAGATTCGGCGACGGCACCTTTCCTTCATGCAGGATTTCATCAGTGATGATCACCAGCTGGTCAATTCCTGTACCCAGAACCGCAATCAGACCGGCGATGGTCGCAAGGTCCAGCTGCATGAAGAAGGTCGTGAATGCAAGCAGGATGATGATTTCAGAACCATTGATGAGCACCATCGGGAAGACGATACCCGGCTCGCGATACCTGATAAACACACTGAAAGCAACAGCGAGAAGTGCAAATACACCGGCAAGGACGCTCCAGAATTTGAACTGATCACCAAGTTCAGGTGAAACCGACCCGGATCCGGCAATGGTCACACCAACCGGCAGCGCACCATTTCTCAGATGAATCTCAAGAAGCTTGGCCTGCTCCCGTCCTTCTTCACCCACACCGGTTGAGGCAAGCAGGTTTGAGGTTGCCCGTGTCTGCAGTTCTGCAGCAAGGTCTGGTGAAAGCGGAGCAGAATAGACCACATTTCCATCAAGGATCATATCCAGATTATGGCCTTCTGGTTTCTTGGTTGCACCAACTCTTATGGCAGCCTGCCGAAGCTCCTCTGCTGCATCATGAGTTATGACAAAGGACACTCCCCAGTTATTGCTATTCGGCGGTGTCTGGGAGGGGTTTGCAACAGACTGAATGGCATCACCAAAGAGGACATGTTCTGTCTCATTGCCGGTGGTGTGGATACGAATCTCAAACTTACCCTGTTTTCCGACAATCTCCTGGGCTTCTCCCATCGAGACACCGGCCATCTCAATACGGATGTACCGGCTGATGCCATTGAGAGCTGTGATGACGTAGACCTTTGCATCACGGGTCCCAAGACTGTTGATCTTGTTCTCCAGGATGCGCTTCACATCATCTGCGGTCTCCTTAGTCACTCCGGGATTGAACGAGACAAGTTCGGTGTTCAGCTCGGCCATTATCGCACGAAGATCTTCTTCAGAGATGCCGCTCCTGATTTCAACCGTATTCTGATCAATCAGGTTCACTTCTGCATCAAGACGGGTCTTCAGCTCAGGGATGAGTTTATCAAGCGTCTGATCTGACTTGAACGTCACGATGGCTGACTGAAACTCAAGCTGAATCCAGGAGCCACCATCAAGGTCAAGGCCAAACTGAAGATTAGTATCAAGTCCGGACGGGCCCGGGTGGGGAAAGATAACAATTATCGATGCAATCAGCAGAACCAGGTACAGTGCTACCCGGTAATCCTTTATCATGTCAACAAAGGTGTCTTTATCCATTTATGCACCCCGCTGACCGGATGATAATCGGCCTTTGCCCTCGGTCATGTACCATTTGATAATACCTGCATTGGTAAGCCAGGTGTTCATGACATCAAAGAAGAGACCAATCAGCAGAACTGACGCAATCTCAAAGATGATCTGAATGCCCCCGATGGCCGAAACCGCCCACATGGCAAGGATGGCACCAAGTGTTGTGGTGGTCATGATGATACCGGTCCGAAAAGCACCCTCCATCTTCTCGTCAAATTTGCCCTTCCGTTTCAGGACACGGGATGTCAGCAAGATATCACTATCCACCGAATAACCGATAAGCATTAACAAAGCAGCCGTTGTTCCAAGGGAGAGCTGAATCCCCAGGATATTCATAGCTGCACCGGTCATGACCATGTCAGCAAACGCCGAAATAACCACTGCAGCTGCCGGGACAAAGGTCCGGAATACGGCAAACACAACAATGGCCATCCCGATGAACGAGATGATCAGCGCGATTATCGCCTGTTCCTGAAGAGTTTTTCCAAATGATGAGCCGATCTGATCTATTTTTGCACCGGAATATTTCTCTTCAACCTTTTTGGTAAATGCTCTGGCGGTCGTATCATCCATAGGCCCGAACTTCAGATACTTGCCGTTGTTAATCCCTTCATTTATGCTGATAAGGGGATATCCTGAAAAATATTCCTTTAGTACTTCAGGACTTTCATCGGTTACAATCGTAACACTGATACCGCCCTGAAATTCTATCCCCGGACTAACCGGAAGACCGGTCTGCATCCACATCATCCCGACAGACACCAGTGATAATACCAGGATCACCATCGGAATGATACAGAGCTTCATCGGAGAGATGGAGCTGATATCATAGGTGAAAAAATTCATGCGCAGAAGGGTTAGAGCCCTATACTCATTATAGTAATTGGCACACCATTTCAAAAGTCCATTTCATATAGTCCGGGTATCGTAAAGACCCAAAAGCAAAATCATTCTCATATGCTCCTTTTGGATACTATGGGTGCAGAATAAACGATTCAGACAATGCACCAATCAGAGTGATTCAGGATATTTGAGAAGAAACCTTATGATCGGCTGATTTGAAACCGGATGATATGACATTCCACTCAAGACAGCATGTAGTAGAGCAGAGACTGAAAGCCTGGTTATCCGGGGATCCAAATGGCGTCAGGCGTGCTGCTCTTTCTTTATTTCTTCAGCAGGGAGATCTCACCATCGAGGATGTATATGAGCGGCTGGCTCCCGTATACCCGGTCTCGTACCATGGTGTCGGGGGGATGATCGGACTTATATCATCGAGGATTGGCATTCTGCAGGGGATCAGGGATGATAAGAGAAGATGCAGGTCCTACCGGCTGAGAGAGAAGGATCGTGCCTCGGTCAGAGAGATCATGACCGCTTAAAACCTGACGGCACAACCATTTTTTCCCCTCCGGTATCACCTGTTTTGGATGTCCGAACTGAAAGCCGGCCTGTACGAGGAGGCTGGTTATCACTCGATTCACATCGATGATGACGTGATCGAGTATATGAAAGAACGAAATACCGATTTTCGAATCTCAACCTCATGTGGCGGGCCGGTCCTGCTTCCCATCTCATATAAACCACCAAAACCAAGTGACCTTGCATTACGGGCAGGTGAGCGCACCATATATATCTCCATGTACCAGGCCAGGTACATTGACCATATTCATATGGGCCTTATCCCCTACCACATCGGGATGAGGGACGAAGGATTCTCTGAAGATTATAACGGGTTCTGATGAGCTTTGAAGAGAGAGACCATACTGCAGATATTCTGATGCATATCAGGGCAGCGGATACTATCGGGCTTTTTACCGATGCAGGCCATGCCCTCATGAAGACAATGTACCGGGGCCCTGCAAGACCCATAGAGGAGGTGTCTGTCACCATTACCGGCCAGTCTCTGGAACACCTCCTTCATGGATTCCTCTCTGAACTCCTGTTTGAATCAGAGGTTCAGAATATCGTCTTCTGCGAGTTTGAATTTCAGATACGCGAAGGTGAAGTCAGAGCAATCCTCCGGGGAGAGCCATTTGATCCTGCGATCCACGGGGGAGGGACTGAAGTGAAGGGGATCTCCTGGTATGGGCTTTCCATCAGGCAGGAACAGAATGAATATGCCTGCGACGTATTGTTTGATGTGTGAGGGACTGGTATGATTGAAGGTGTTGTAAGAAAGGGAGAATATGAATGGGAGTTGCCGGTCGGGTTTATCCCTGGGATGCATGTTCCGGGCCGGTTTTTTCTATCTGATGAACTGACAAAGACACTGGAGGAAGGTGCCCTTCAGCAGCTTGCACATGTCGCAACCATGCCGGGAATAATTCATAACTCCCTTGCCATGCCGGATATCCACTGGGGATACGGCTTTCCCATCGGGGGTGTGGCTGCATTTGAATATGAGACCGGCGTCATCTCCCCCGGCGGGGTGGGGTTTGATATCAACTGCGGGGTCAGACTTCTCACAACACCCCTGAACCCATCAGACCTTGCTCAAAAGAAAGAGATCCTGGACAATCTGTTCGACGCAGTCCCCGTCGGAGTGGGTGCACGCTCTTCCCTTCGTCTCTCAGAAAAGCAGCTTGAGAAGATGATGACTGATGGTGCCCGCTTTGCAGTTGCAGAGGGGTATGGAAATTCTGATGATATCACCCACTGTGAAGAACAGGGACGGATGAAAGAAGCTGACCCTGCCCATGTCTCGCGAAAAGCCAGGTCACGAGGGGTTCCCCAGAGCGGGACACTGGGCGCGGGGAATCACTTTCTTGAGATACAGGTCGTCGAGGAGATCTATGATGAAGAGGCCGCACGGACCTTTGGAGTTGAACAGGGCCAGGTCTGCATGATGGTACATTGTGGATCCCGTGGCCTTGGTCACCAGGTCTGTACTGATCATCTTCAGGTGCTTGAGCATGCAGTCTCAAAATATCACATCCAGCTCCCTGACAAGCAGCTTGCCTGTGCCCCCCTCACATCACCGGAGGGAAAAGCATACTTTGGCGGGATGGCTGCAGCAGCGAATTATGCCTGGGCCAACCGGCAGATCATCACCCATCAGATTCGGTCAGTCCTCACCAGAATGTCCGGAATCGGCTATGATGACATCCGGCTTGTCTATGATGTTGCTCACAACGTTGCAAAGATTGAAGAGCATGAGATAGATGGAAAGACAAGGAAGGTCTGTGTCCACCGGAAAGGTGCAACCCGTGCCTTTGGTCCGGGATGTCCTGATGTTCCTGCTGATTACACGCATGTCGGCCAGCCGGTAATAATCCCGGGCAGCATGGGCTCATCCTCGTACCTGCTCAAAGGGACCGATGTGGCAATGAACCGGACGTTCGGCTCTACCTGCCATGGCGCAGGCCGGGTGCTCTCCCGATCCCAGGCCAAGAAGAAGATCCAGGGGAAAAATATCAGGGAAACTCTCGGAAGAGCGGGAATCATGGTTAAGGCACCCCATGACGGGGCGATTGCAGAAGAGGCGCCGGATGCATACAAATCATCATCTGAAGTGGTATCGGTGGTCCATAACCTCGGGCTGTCAAGACTTGTGGCGCGGCTTGAACCACTCGGCGTAATCAAGGGCTAAATGACATTGCAGGTCGCGGTCATCTGGGAAGGCCCCATACTCTTTACCCGCCTCATTGAAGAATGCGGCCACTCCTGTGAACTGGTAACCCCGCATCTTCTGGCCGCCCCTTTTTTCAGACGCAGACTGCACGGGCTTGTAATTCCTGCCGGATTTGCATCACCAGGACATACGCCGGTTCTTGCAGCATTACGGGCGATACGTCCTCGAATCAGAAGATATGTGGAAGAAGGCGGGACACTCCTCTCATTTGGGGCCGGAGCAGATCATCCCACTGCATATGACTGGCTGCCGGTCCAGGTCTTGTACCGGTATGGGTTTGCCACGACAAGAGTGGAGAGTCAGAAGAGCCATCCCTTTCTTTCCATTATTGAAGATGGGGAAGAGGAAGTCTCAATCGATGGCATTCTGGACCCCTGTGCCGGTGAAGAGGACAGGCAGGTCATCCTGCAGGCACCGAACGGTCCGGTCATGCTGGATATCCCATTTGGAAAAGGCAGGATTCTGATTGCAAGCCTGCATGAATACCCGTCCCGGCGGTTTGTCCGTGAGTTCTGCGCTGGTGAAGGCGAAGGATTATTGTAATCAGACACAAGGGAATTATTGAGGGAAGATGATGAGCCGTTATATCTTATCTGATCAGGCCGAGGCAACCGACTGGATACCGGTCTGTATGGCCATTCATGAGATGGTCGGAAAACTGCCGGTGACAGCCCGATCTCTTGAGAAACGGGGTATCCGGATAGAAGACGGAGTAGTTGTTGATGATGATTACTCAGGACCAATTCTTGAAGAGGTGCTGGCAGCCGGAGAGATCCGCAAAGTTACTCCATCAACAGGTCAATATAAAGGGATCCCGGTTATTGTAGCTCCCCTGAAAGATGATACCGGAAAGACCATTGCCGCAATCGGTCTGGTGGATATAACAGGAATATTTGACCTTGCAACGCTCATGGAGCATCAGTCCACCATCATCAGACAGGTCTGTGGCAAAGACCCCTGCCCCCTTCCGACAGAGCAGATCAGGGCAAAGCGGTGATATTCACATGTATACGCAGGCATTTAAAGTCCTTGAGATTCTTGAGAGATCCGATAAACCAGTTGAGACCAGTGAGATAGCAGAGGCGCTGTCCCTTTCAAAATCGGCAGTCTGGAAACATATCAATGAGCTGCGCCAGCTTGGATATGATATTACCGCGAGTGGTGAGGAGGGGTACGTCCTCCATGACAAGAACCAGGACTACCGTCCGCATATCATCTATAAACACCTGAAAACCAAATTCATCGGCAGGAAAATGCGGTTTTTCGAGAGCATCCCGTCCACCATCTGGTATGGCAAGGATCTTGCCGAGCAGGGCGGTATTGATGAGATGAACGGGATGGTCATCATCGCAGAGGAGCAGACCGGAGGCATTGGCAGAATGGGGAGGGCCTGGGTATCCCCCGCCGGTGGTATCTGGGTGACAATAATCCTGCAGCCCCAGATCCCGATTGAACAGCTCTTCATGCTCACCCTTGCAGCATCAGTCTCTGTTGCCAGGGTACTTCGCAAGATGTATGACATCGGTGCCCTCATCAAATGGCCCAATGACATCATCATCGGTGACAAGAAGGTCGCCGGTATCCTCCTTGAACTCGGCGCAGAGGAGAGGAAGGTTGAGTATTGTCTGGTTGGCATCGGCATTGATGCGAACGTGAACCTTGAGTCATTAAACCAGACCATCAGGAGCACCATGACCTCCATAAGCCAGGAAGTGAACCAGAATGTGGACCGTGCCGTTCTTCTTGCTGCCATCCTGAAAGAGTTTGAGAACCGGTATGAAATGATATCACAAGGAGAGTTTGATGCGGTCATCAGGGAATGGAAAAACTTCTCTTCAACAATAGGTCGGCGAGTCAGGATTGTCACGTTGAGGACGCATTTTGAGGGAGAAGCAATAGACATCGACCCGAACGGTGCGCTCGTCGTCAAGAAGGACAACGGGAAGATAGAGCGGGTTATTGCAGGGGACTGCATTCATATCTGAAATGGCCGGAAATTATCATCGATCGATCATCATCACCCATACCACCCTCTTTATCGCGATGACCACGGTCTTCTCCTGGATCTCAATCCCTTTTATTCCGGTCCCGATAACGCTGCAGACCATGGCAGTGCTCCTGACCGGCACGATTATGAAACGGTATGCAGGCATCCCGATGGCGCTCTATCTCCTTCTTGGTGCGATCGGCCTTCCGGTATTTCATAACGGGACTGCAAGCCTTGGGGTGCTTCTCGGACCAACCGGAGGATACCTGGTCGGGTTTATTCCGGCTGCGATTCTAGTTGGTCTCTGCTATGAGCAGGTTTCGGAAAAGATTCAGATAGCAGGACTGGCCCTTGGAACGTTCATAATCTATCTCTGTGGCCTCTCATGGCTCGTCATTTCAGTTCCTATGAATCTGACTGCTGCCATCACCGCCGGGATGCTGCCTTTTCTTCCTGGTGACATCATCAAAGCGGCTGCGGCATTTCTCATCACCAGGCGTATCCTGCCTTACACAACGCGGCTTTCAGATCCATGATTGAGATTCGATCGGTCAGGGCAGGTATACTTAGAATCCCGTCCTGTACGATTCATCCCGGTATCTGTGCGATAGCCGGCCCCAACGGTGCAGGAAAGACTACTTTTTTAAAACTCCTCTCAGGGATTCTGCCTGCGAAGAGTGGTTCTGTAAGCATTGACGGAAAAGAGCCGTCTGCATGTACGATTGGGTGGGTTGGTGAGTACCCTGACCGGAACATCCTCTTTCCACGAGTCTATGATGAACTGGCAAGTTCGCTCAGATTTACCTGGCAGTCCTGTGAGTCTTCTGATCTGAAGGTCAGAAAATGTGCTCATGATCTTGGTATCACCCATCTGCTGGATCGTGACATCCATGGCCTCTCTGGCGGTGAACTCATCCTGGTCGCCTTCGCCGCCGCCTGCATCGCATCACCTGACCTGCTCATCCTTGACGAGACTGATTCCCACCTTGACGAGCGATTCTGCCACCATCTTGAGGAATTTATCAGAAGCTCAGGAATACGGTATGTCGTCTTCTCCACACACCGGCCTGAACGGATGGCGATTGCAGACGAGATGATACGGCTGGTCAGGGGAGAGGTTGCCGAGCATCTCTCCCTCACAGAGGAGTCAGACTATGCATTCCCGGATCACCTGAGTAATCCCTGGTTCTGGAGGAAGGTTCAGACCGAACTGTCGAAAGGGGGCACATGAATACACCCCAGATAAGGCTGACCGGAGTGAGCAGAAAGAGAGGTGCATTCACCCTTCAGGCCGATGCAGAGTTCGGAGCTGGTATCCATCTCCTGACCGGACGGGTGGGATCAGGGAAAACCACACTGGGAGAACTCCTGGCTGGAATCGGAGAACCTGATTTTGGAACCATCCAATGGAACGGGGGCAGGAGAGTCATGCTTTTGCAGGATACCAGTTATCATATCAGCACCATGACCGTGCAGGAAGAGGCAGGAAGCTGGCATGGTGATGCTGAAAGAATCATCCGGACTGCCGGGCTGACCGGAAAAGAACATACCGATCTCCTGAGGCTTTCACGGGGAGAGGTCCGAAGACTTGAGCTGGCTGCCATTCTCACCGGGCAGTATGATCTCATCGTCCTTGATGAACCATGGGCAGGGCTTGATGAAGAGGCACGCCGCTGGGTCAGGCAGCTCATTGACTCTCATGCGCATGAGATCATCGTGATCATCAGCCATGATCTCACCTCGCTCCCGCATATAGACCAGCTCTGGGAGATGGAATGCGGAAGACTGAAACAGCTTGGGCAGGTACCTGCATGTCTTTCTAAGTGGACAAAGGCTCCTCCCCTTGTCAGATATCTCCTGAATAAGGGAGTGCATCTATCCGGGCTGTCACGGGAGGAACTTGAGGAGGCGGTATGCAGGATCCCCGGATAAGACTGGTTACAACAATCCTGCTCTCTGCTGCAGCCTGGATCTCGCTCCCCGGTGCCGTCCTCTCCATCCTCTGGTGGCTGATATGCGGAAAAGCACGGACCTCAATCCGGTCTATCCGATCCTTTTTCATCATCCTCATCGTGCCGGGAGTGATGGGACTTGCTGCAGTATGGTCCGGTGAAGACGGTCTCTCATATGTGGTCAGGATCGTGGCGGTGCTCATCATCGCGTCATGGATGTATGCCGAGCGGTATCCGGGAGAACTTCTTGATGTGGGAGTCTGGTTTCTCGGAACAAAAACCGGATTTGATCTCGGGCTTATCGGGGAGCTGAGTATGTCTTCCCTTGATACCCTTGCACGGGAGACAGACCGAATTTCTGTCGCCCTTCGGCAGAAAGGAACACCCCTTTCTCTGCGTATGATCCCGGCTGTCTTTTCAGGCATACTCATCAGGCAGCTGAATCTGGCTCAGGAACGGGCAATTCTTCTGACACTCCGGGGATATACCAGGGGAGGCATGCATTGCCCTTCCTTTTCCTCTCCGGATATAGACCGGATAAACGGGGCCTTTTCATGCACCATTTTCCTTTTATCCCTGATTGCAGGTGACTTTTTTAATATAGCCGGATCAACCTTTATTGTTTGAACCGCACCCTGGCGGTATAATAGGTGTCCATATGAGTTCTGACCGACAAAAACGGCTTTATATAACAGATACAACACTTCGGGATGCGCACCAGTCACTCATCGCAACCAGAATGCGAACTGAGGACATGATCCCGCTGACCCGCTCAATTGATAAGGCCGGTTTCTTCTCGGTTGAAGCATGGGGAGGGGCCACGTTTGACAGCTGCATCAGGTTTTTGAACGAAGACCCCTGGGAACGTCTGCAAAAACTCAAGGCAGAACTGAAACACACGCCAATACAGATGCTTCTGCGTGGGCAGAACCTGGTCGGATACCGGCACTATTCTGATGATGTGGTCGATCGGTTTGTTGACCTTGCCCATAAAAACGGGGTAGATATCTTCCGGGTCTTTGATGCCCTGAATGATATCAGGAACATGGAACGCCCGATGACCAGAGTAAAGGAGACTGGTGCCCATCTCCAGGGAACGATATCATATACAACCAGTCCGGTTCACTCGGTCAGGGGATTTGTGGATCTCGCCCGTGAACTCTATGCCCGGGACTGCGACTCCATCTGTATCAAGGATATGGCCGGACTTATCATGCCGGCTGTTGCAAAAGAACTCATCACCGGCATCAAGGATGAGATGGATGTGCTCGTTGACCTTCACAGCCATTGTACGAGCGGTATTGCGCCGATGTCATATGACGCCGCCATCGAAGCAGGGGTGGATATTCTCGATACCGCCATGTCACCCTTTGCTCTTGGAACCAGTCAGCCACCTACCGAGAGTATTGTTGCATCAGTTCAGGGAACAGCCAGGGATACCGGTATCAATCTCATGGATCTCAGAGCGATCAGGAACGAGTGTCTGAAGATTCGGAAAAAATATGAGGGCCTCTTCACCCCGGTTGCAGAGCGGGTGGACAGCGATGTCCTCATCTACCAGCTGCCTGGCGGAATGATCACAAATCTTGTCTCCCAGCTGCAGGACCAGGATGCGCTCGATAAAATGGAAGCAGTGCTTGACGAGATCCCAAGAGTCAGACAAGACCTCGGATATCCCCCCCTGGTCACCCCGACCTCGCAGATTGTCGGAACCCAGGCAGTATTCAATGTTCTGACCGGAGGGAGGTACAAGACGATCTCAAACGAGGTCAAGGACTATGTAAAAGGGCAGTATGGAAGATCTCCCGGTCCGATATCAGATGAGATCCGAACGATCATCATCGGGGATGAGGAGGTCATCACCGTTCGGCCTGCAGACCTGCTTGCACCAATGTACGAGAAGATGAAGGCAGAAGCAACTGGTGCAGGTCTGATAAAAAAGGAAGAAGATGTCCTCACCTATATCCTCTATCCTGCCATCGCGCCCTCATTCCTGAAAGGAGAGCGGAAAGCAGAGCCGATTCCCTCCGCTGTCCAAAAGAAGGAGACCAGTCTTTCAATGCCTTCATCCATGCAGGTCGAAGTTGACGGGGAGACATTCACCGTCAGGATTCTCGCCATTGGGGATCAGCCGGTTGAAGGAAAACAGAAAGCAGCCGAACCACCAAAATCGGACATTCCAGGCGGGGTCAAGAGTAATATGCAGGGAATGGTCCTGAAGATCATGGTCGGCAGGGGTGACAAAGTAAAGGCAGGTGATACTCTGGTGGTTCTTGAAGCCATGAAGATGGAAAACCCCATCTCAAGCCCACGGGACGGAGTGGTAAAAGATATCTTTGTCGATGCCGGAGACACCGTCCTTGCCGGTGATGTGCTTCTGGTGGTTGAATGAAATATTTCGAGAAGATACTGATCGCAAACCGTGGTGAGATCTCCATCCGTGTCATGCGTGCCTGCCGTGAACTGGGCATTGATACGGTTGCTATCTACTCCGAAGCAGACAAGGACTCGCTGTTTGTCCATTATGCAGACGAAGCCTTTCCGGTCGGGCCGGCACCTCCGTCAAAATCATACCTGAACAAGGAACGGATCATCTCAGTCGCAAAAAAGGCAGGGGCTGAAGCTATCCACCCGGGCTATGGATTTCTTGCAGAGAATGCGGAGTTTGCCAAACTCTGTACCGAAGAGGGCATCACCTTCATCGGTCCGAAATCCAAAACCATCGCCGCGATGGGATCAAAGATCCGGTCAAAGCAGACCATGAAAGATGCCGGTGTCCCGGTCCTTCCAGGAACTGACGGAGGGATTGATGATCTTGATATAGCTGCAACGGTTGCTGACTCCATCGGATACCCGGTTATCGTCAAGGCAAGCGCGGGTGGCGGCGGTATCGGGATGCAGATCGTTCATGATCCCTCTGAAATAGAATCCGCCATCGAAGGTGCCATGCGGATCGCAGAGTCGGCATTCGGTGACCGGACGGTATTCATCGAGAAGTATCTTCAGAAACCACGGCATGTTGAAGTGCAGGTCTTCTGTGATGAACATGATAACCGCATCCATATGTTTGAACGGGAGTGCTCCATCCAGCGCCGACACCAGAAGCTCATTGAGGAGGCACCCTGTCCGGTCATGACCCCTGAGTTGCGTGAGAGGATGACCAATTCTGCGCTCCGGGTTGCCGAGGCGGTGGATTACGTCAATGCCGGCACAGTTGAGTTCCTCTATGACAATGGCGAGTATTACTTCATGGAGATGAACACCCGACTGCAGGTGGAGCATACCATCACCGAACTGGTCACCGGGATCGATATTGTGAAGGAACAGATCATTGTCGCGTCAGGAGATCCCATCGAATACGGCCAGGAGGACATTACTCTGCGCGGTCATGCAATCGAATGCCGAATCAATGCAGAGGATCCCATGAACAATTTCGCTGCAGATCCCGGCAAGATCACCAGGTACCGGTCACCAGGTGGTCCGGGGATCAGGCTGGATTCTGGTATTCATGCCGGGTATACCATCCCGCCATTCTATGACTCAATGATCTCCAAGCTCTGCGCGTGGGGAATGAGCAGGGAGTATGCCATTGCTCGGATGAGACGCGCAATTTACGAGTATGTCATCCTGGGAGTTAAGACCACTTTGCCCCTGCACCATGCCATCATTCACAACCCAGAGTTCATCGCTGGCAACACGCACACCCACTTCCTGCAGGAGGAACATATCAGCCGGACCCTTAAGCGGTACATTCAGGAAGAGGAGACCAGGATGACCCAGCTGGCAACGCCCCTTCGTGCAGACAAAAAAGTTGCCGCGATTGCTGCCGGACTTGTAGCGGTTATCGAACAGAACAAGCAGAACTGATGCGGCGAAAGGACAAGGAACTTACCGATACGGAACGGATCGAACAGATCCTAACCGGCGCACTTTTTTGTCATGTCGCTCTGTGTGATCATGACCGGCCTTATTGTGTTCCAATGTGTCTTGCATACCATGACGGGAAGATCCTGCTTCACTCAGCAGATGCAGGAAGAAAGATCGATATCCTTCACACCAATCCACACGTGTGCATCATAGTCGAGACCGGGATCCAACTGATCACCGGAGAGCGCCCATGCGAGTATGGTATGGCATATGAGAGTGTGATGATCGAAGGGACTGCATCATTTCTCAGAGGCGACGGGAAAGTCCGGGCACTGGAGCAGATAGCCATGCAGTATGCACATGAAACTGGCGCGCCGTACACAAAAGAACAGAACTCCGGTATCGCCGTGATAGAAGTTATCACCACATCCTGCACCGGCCGAAGATCAGGATCTGTTCCCTCCTGACCTGACCAGAAACACAATCTCACCACCCCATGGGCAGAACCGGATCAGGTATGGTGGCATCGGCGCTGATCGTGAACAGGTGATCTCGTTGCCGGTTATGAGCGCAGCATGATTCTCCCTGATACACCTCATGACCTCTTGTGGAGCTGATGACTGGTTCTCCCAGAGGGACCCTTCAATGATAGATCCATCGGATTTAACGACTGCATACCCGGTTATAGAATTATCAGCCCTGGAATGAATAAGGCGGGCCAGAGTTTTCCCAAGCCACCCGGACAATGCCTCCAGAAATGGGCGCTCACGAACCGGGATCTCCGGAAGGGTATGGGATCCCAGATTCAGACACCCGACAAGAATGCCGTGTTCATATAGGGGGATGAGAACATATGACAGAATTCCTTCCTTCTCCAGAAGAGTGCGTATCTTTTCTGCCGAAGGGTCAGAGACGGAAATATAGCGGGGGGCCCCGTTATCAAACAATGTCAGGATATATTCGTTTACAACCATCTCACTGACCGCTTTTATGTACTCCTCTGAAAGCCCTGCATGACATTGGAGACGTAAAACGGGGAGATCATCATGATTATGGAGGATGTAGAGCCCCCCGGAATCTATGCCAGGAACTTCAAGTGCTGTGCGCAATATGAGATCCAGAGCATGATGCATGTCGGTCGTTGCCGCAAGGTCCCTGGCAAGATCGCGGTGTGCCTGCAGATGCTCAGAACGCCGTATCTGATCAGTAATATCACGAATCACCACCCCGATAAGATCTTCACCCACTGGGAAGGTCTTGAAAGAATAATACCCCCCAAATAATTCAGAAAAACCCTCAAACCCGACCTCATCGCCAGAATGGGCTACCTGCAGCAGGGCATCCCGCCACCGGTGATCAATATCAGGACGAAAATCAGAGAGGCTCCTTCCGATCAGATCCTTTTTCTGCCATTTAATTCGATGAACTGCAAACTGGTTCAGATCCGTGATACAGAAATCACGGACCGTCCCATCAGATGCATGAACCGGTGAAAAAACAACATATCCTTCGTGCATTGCATCAAAAAGTCGTCGATACCGTTGTTCATTCAGCGTCTCCCTGCGCTTTTGATGGATGATATTATGAACATCGATGGCTGCCCCGATAAGTCCGGTTACCTCATCACGTTCATTTCTGAACGGTCGTATGTACAATTGTGTAAGGTAGGGTTTCCCGCCAAACTGAATTGAACACTCACCAGCGAAACCTTCACCAGATTCAAGAACCCGTTTTTTTATTGCATATAATTCACGCGCTGTATCCGGGGAAAAGATCTCATAGTCTGTATATCCGATGATATCTGATATATTGAGATTAATTGAGGGATTAACCACCCACTGATACACCATGTCCGGATCCTGGCCGAAAATGGTAACCGGCGCAGCATGGACAGCCAGCTGAAACTTTTCATTAATCTGCCTTATCTCATCCTGAATCCGTATCTCATGGGTGATATCGGTAACAACCCCTATCTCCCGAACCGGGGTTTGACTCTTGTCACGGACATAGTGGATCTTCACCCGAACCCATCTGACCTCGCCGGATGGAAGCATAATCCGATATTCCATCTTCTTCCGGTCTCCAACTGGAATACCTGCCCGGGCTACCACCCGGTCATAATCATCCGGGTGAATAGAGGAAATCCAGGATTCAGGATCATCATACAACTCTTTCACCGGCTTTTGATAGATCTCCTCATATGCCTGGTTCAGATACTCTATCGATCCATCACGCAGGTTGCGAACATAGACGACGTCAGATATGGTCTCTGCAAGCTCCCTGAACCGGTTCTCACTCTCAACCAAATTGTCAAGGGCATGTATACGCCCCTGGACATCTCTGGCCACACAGCAGCAGTACTCCCTCCCCTTGTATGGGATAAGAGTAAACCTGATCTCAACAGGCATTGGTGTTGAATCGGCTCTGACCATGCATGTCTCAAGGACAAGACTTCCCTGTTCACGTAAAGAGCAGAACAGGAGATTCCAGTCACCAAAAGGGGGATGGGTGAGGTATGTACTTATCCAGAGCTTATCGGTTTTTTCCGGGATGGAAAGCGCTTTACTGGCTGCTGTATTGTAATATGCGATTAGACCATCATCTGTGAACCAGAAGACCAGATCGCCTACATTGCGGATGGTGTGTTCATACATCCGAAGGGTCTCTTCTGTATGTCTGCGATCTGCTATCTCATTGTATAATCTCCGGTTGATCTCACGAAGGTCCTGTGTTCTTTTCCCGAAGATCATCTCGGCTGATTCAAAGAACTGATGAAACTGTTCTCTCTGTAAGAACTGCTCGGTATGATCCTTCCCGATTGCCAGATAATACCAGGTTTCATTTTCAAAGAATGCATGAAATGTCCAGTGATAGAATCTGATATCACCTGATGGATGGATAATCCGGAGATCGGTACTGTATTCACCAGTTTCCCTTGCCTGACAGAGTGAGTTCTCAAGATTTTCATGCTCATGAACTATCATGTCAAAGGGAAGGAATCCGTCAGTTTCTACTGACGGGGCTTTAGAAAATGTCCGGATAAATCCTTCATTTGCAAAAGATATCTCAAAAGAACTTGAGAAATGAACAATTACCGGATCAGTCAATGCAAAAAACCGATCAAGGAGGTTTTCACAACATTGAAGGCGCTCATTGATTCCCTCCTGTGAGGCAGTCTTATGAATTATAACCGCCGCTCCGGATCTTCCTGAATCAAGCTGAACAGGTATTCCTTTGATGGTATATACAACACGGCTGCCCCTTATGTATTTCATAACATTGAATGAGCAGGTCTGTCCCCGAAGGGAGGGAGCAATTCCATCAGATATTCCCATGCATATCTGCTCATCAAGCATCACCGCCGGACGACCGATTGAATCCTCTTTCGATAGTCCCACCAGATCAAGCGCTGCGCTATTTGCAGATCTGATTATCTTTCCTCTGTCTACTCCGAATACCGGTTCAGAGAAAAGACGCAGAACACAGGAGAGAGGGGTCCTTCTACTGGAGTAGTAGAGTTTGGTTACACCGATCTTCCGAACCTCAGCAAGGCCCTGGCTATGAAGAATCTCAAGATACTTCGCAGCAGTGTTCCGATGAATACCAAGTTGTTCTGCAACTTCATGAATGCTGATTCCCTCCGGATTATCGGCAATCAGATCATGAACCGTATCAAATCCATCAGACAGAATGTATCACAGACGTACTATATGCTGTGCATCAGGAAAATAAATCGTGATTCACTGTGATTATGCACAGCGTAATTTTCGAGGCAGCATTATTGCCGAACTGATACCTCACCTGCAACCCATGAAAGGTACCGATCATACCCATCCTTCACCGGGAGACAGAGCACTTCAGGGATATCATAGGGATGCATGCTGACAAGAGCTGATTTGAGTTCGTCAACTTTTGCACTGGTTGTCTTGATGACAAGCAGGTCTTCAGGTTCATCACAGACCGCTCCTTCCCACCGGTACACCGAACGTGCTGCAAGGATATTCACACAGGCGGCCAGGTGTTTATCAAGGACCTGGGTTGCCAGGGTATGCGCCATACCGGGTGGAGCGGTACACAGGATAACCATAACCTGATTTTCGGTATTGTCTTGCATGATCTGACTGTTTCTCCTGAAAAGACTTGAGGAATATGGAGAGAAAATAACGATATATTTATTAGTGCAAACGGCATTCTTATAATGCACTTTGTGCTGTTGTGGCCTAGCTGGTTAGGGCGCCAGACTCATAAGTTCAAGACTGAGATATCTGGAGGTCGCGGGTTCGGATCCCGTCAACAGCATTAGAACAACAAGTTTGGATCTCTTACATCCCTTTTTTTAAGAGGCAGTTTATACCCTCATCTATGCCCCTGACTCCTTTCGCAAGCGACAATGATCGCTTTCACCTCATGAAAAGTGACTATCCGGACCGTTCACTTACACGCGCAATTGAGAGCGGCACCGTCACTGAGTAGGACAAAAACTCATTCTCGAATTCATCGCTGAACGGAAGATCACCAAGGGAATCAAATGCAAGCGGGTTCTCAAAATCATCTCAAGCCTGATCACCTCCAGGCGATTCATCGGACCGTATTTCCAGGACACACACTTCGATATCTATCTGGGGATTGATGGGATCATGAACGACGGTCCGGTAAAGGGCGGGCAATTCACCCAGAACACCAGGGTGGACCTTATCATGATTCTGAAATCCTTCGTCCTCTGGATGATCGTTAATAAGTACCTCCCCAATGTACCGGAGAAGAAGAACCGGGCGATCAAAGTCCCCCGTATAGCCCCTACCAAGGAAGCATCTGATCTCCTCTCGGTTACAGAGATCGAAGCTCTGATGGAGGCCTGCACCTTCAACCGGAACCGGGCGATGATCATGATGCTCTATGAAGGGGCATTTCGTGCCGGTGAGATCGGGGAGATGAGATGGAAGGATCTCAAGATTGACGGGACCGGTCTTGTGGTGCATGTGACCTTCAAGACCGAAAAGCACCGGTATGTCCGGCTTGTTATGGCACGGGAACATCTCATAAATGGAAATCAGAATATCCCGGCGAGATCGTTGATGATGGATTTGTCTTCGTATCTGGCAAGATGAAACCGCTTTCTCATGCCGCAATCACCAGACTTATCCAGCGACTGGTAAAGAGGGCTCAGATCAACAAGCACATTACTCCCCGGATCGTTTCGAAGATTTGATGGATCTCCTTGAAGATATTAGTGTTAAAGTCAGGTATCATCCAATGAGAAAGAGCAAAATAACTGAGTGATTCTGAAATGAATTTTTTTATATCGTAAAAATTAAGATTATTATAAATAGAATTACAAATCTGACCCAGATTATATGGGTCTTCGCAGAGATCTGACTGGCATCATCCCTGATGATCTTCTGATCCTCCTTCCGGATGGATATGAAATTATCGGCACGATCGCTATCATCAGCATTCCTCCAGAACTAACGCTATTCAATGAACAGATTGTCACTGCACTCCGGGCAAGAAGACCTTCAATTCAGACCATATTGAATAAGACCGGGGATGTGAACGGACTATTCCGGACCTCACAATACACACCCATATTTGGTGAAAACACCATCACCGAACATCGGGAATATGGATTCAGGTACCGCCTTGATGTCAGCAAGGTATATTTTTCATCAAAGATGGGATCAGAACGGAAGCGAATCGCGGACCTTATCAAATCGGGTGAAACGGTATTTATCCCATTTGCAGGAGTAGGACCATATGCCATCCCTGTCGCGGCACGAGGTGCTGAGGTATTGGCAATCGAGATCAATAAAAGTGCGTGTTCCTGGATGACAATCAATGCTTTAGAAAATGGAGTGTCTTCACGTCTTCACATCATCAGAGGAGATGCCCTGCAGGCAAACCAGACCCTCCGCCGGAAATTCTCACGGATAATTATTCCAACACCCTATGGACTCCTGAATGGCCCGGATATATTTTTATCCATGCTTTCCGAGGGGGGAACCGTCCATTGGATTTCTTTTTCAAATTCTATGCAGATGAAAGAGATAATTGACAGGCTAACCGAGCGGGGTTATCAAGTATTGCGCTGTCATCAGTGTGGAAATGTTGCGCCATCTGTTTATCGGTGGATCCTTGATATTAAGGCAAAATGACTGTTCTTTACGAAAATTTTACAATTTTTCGTTTTTAATGGGTTCGCAGGATTGAAACAGAACGATTTGAAATCTTTTTTTTATTGTTAAGAAAGTATATAATGAAGATAAGACTAGCCTTAAATATCTCCCTATCCAACGAAAACTGAGGTTTAATATGGCATCCATCGGTTCTGGCGTAATCTTAATGGGTATCGTTGTAGTGATTGGGTCACTGTTCTGTTTCGCATATGCTGATGATGAGATCTACCCTGGTGGAATGGTAATCACCAAATTTAACAGTTCTGAAATAGGGACAATGCAGGCTGCTGAAAAGTTCAACTCATCTGAAATTGGAACTATGCAGAACTCTCAAAAGTTCAACTCGTCTGAAATAGGGACAATGCAGAACTCAAAAAAGTTCAACTCATCTGAAATTGGAACCATGCAGAACTCTCAAAAGTTCAACTCGTCTGAAATTGGAACTATGCAGAACTCAAAAAAGTTCAACTCATCTGAAATTGGAACCATGCAGAACTCTCAAAAGTTCAACTCATCTGAAATTGGAACTATGCAGAACTCAAAAAAGTTCAACTCATCTGAAATTGGAACTATGCAGAACTCAAAAAAGTTCAACTCGTCTGAAATTGGAACTATGCAGAACTCAAAAAAGTTCAACTCATCTGAAATTGGAACTATGCAGGACGCTACCAAATTTAACAGTTCCATGATCGGTACTATGCAAAACACCGTCTCAAATATTCCTCTCCCGCCAGGAGTGACAGTTTAAATTTATTCCAATTTTTTTTATTCATTTTAGGCTAACTGAATCATTTTATTTATTATCGCATTTCATCTCTCATTTTCTTAAAAGAAAGATTATCCTTAAATATCTCTATCACAAACGATTTCTGAGGATATATTATGGCAACCCTCCGATCAGGTATACTTGCTTTGATAGTATGCGCAATAGTTGCTTCTTTGCTCAGTTTTGCATACGCAGATGATGTGATCTACCCAGGTGGGATGATCATTACAAAATTTAACAGTTCTGAGATTGGATCAATGCATCCACCTGAAAAGTTCAACAGCTCAGAGATCGCATCAATGCACACACCTGAAAAGTTCAACAGCTCAGAGATTGCATCAATGCATCCACCTGAAAAGTTCAACAGCTCAGAGATCGCATCAATGCACACACCTGAAAAGTTCAACAGCTCAGAGATCGCATCAATGCACACACCTGAAAAGTTCAACAGCTCAGAGATTGCATCAATGCATCCACCTGAAAAGTTCAACAGCTCAGAGATTGCATCAATGCATCCACCTGAAAAGTTCAACAGCTCAGAGATTGCATCAATGCAGAAACCAAATTCCACTGTACCCCTTCCACCAGGGGTTTCTATCTAATTTTTCCCGATCTTTGTCGCTTTGAGTGCTATTTTTTTACTTATACATCGATGAGATGATATGCAGGCTCATCATGTCCTATTTATCTTTCTTATCCTGCTTCTTTTGTTCTGCGGTTGTATTACAGATACAAATGTAACCGCTCCAGATGCAGAATCAGGCGCACCAGATACCCTTACAACTCTTCAGAGTTCACTCGAATCAGATCCTGAAAACCCTGATCTCTGGTATGCAATGGCAGAGATACTAAAAGAACGAGGTGATATCGAAGGGGCGATACATGCAATCACCAGAGCCGCCGAATTCAGCCCTGGCAACAGCACTATCCACCTCACTAAAGCGCAACTCCATATAGCAAAAGGAGAGAGAGATCAGGCAAACCGTGCCATCCTGAAAGTCCTTGATATCCTTCCAGGAAACAAAACCGCTCTGGACCTTTTATCATCCTTGCGAATGAACACAACAACTCCCCTCAACTATATCCAGGTTGAACATGATCTTCTGATTGAGCCAAATAATACATGGTCAGCATTTAATAAAGGGCGACTGCTTTTTGAAGAGGGGAAACACCGTGAGGCACTTACCTGGTTCATCAAAGCTACCACCTATGATCCGAGGAACGCACCTGCCTGGTACTTTACCGGAACAACATATACCGAACTGGGAAATTATGCGCAGGCAATCGATGCTTTGCAAACGGCACTGACACTTGATCCCTCAAATGCCGGTGCCTATTATGAGATGGGCAAGGCATCTGAAAAACTGGGAAACCGAACCGCAGCCAGGAATTATTATGAAACTGCGATAAAATTAAATCCGGATAATGAATGGACTCGGTTTGTTTATGGAAAACACCTGGCCATCTCTGGTGACTATGAATCTGCAATCAAGGAGCTGAAAACCAGCCTGGAAGGATCATCATGTCAGGCATCTGCCTGGTATGAACTCGCCAATGCATATTACCAGACCGGGCAGTATGACCAGGCTCTTGAGGCAATCAACTCTGCACTCACCATTGACCCATATACAAAGGAATACCGTGCTTTGTACCTCTCTATACGGGCAGCACAGGATCCCGCCTCCTGGTCACTGCAAAATATCACGAAAAGAGCTGCTGATACACCAGAAAATGCATCCGTTTGGTTCTATCAGGGCGCTATTGCATATCATGACGGGAGGTATGCAGATGCCCTCACGTACCTCACCTCTGCGGTCAGTCTGGACCCGATGAATTCTGAGGCATGGTACTACCGGGGAATGACCCAGTATGAACTTGGCAGGTACCAGGATGCATTATGCAGCTTTGACAAAACAATACTCCTGGATCCCGGAAATGCATGGGCATATTACTACCGGGGTGATATACTGCAGAAAGGGGGACAGTGTGAATACGCTATTGCCTATCTGAATAAAGGTATACAACTGGATCCTTCCATCCCCTGGACATATTATGTGAAAGGGAACTGTTACCTGAACCAGAGCAGATATCAGCTTGCTGCAGATGAATTTGACAGATCAATTGACAAGTTTCCCTGTAACCGCTGGGCATGGTTCTTTGGAGGGCAGAGTTATTACGGACTCGGAAAATTTTCCATCGCCTATGATTACTTTACAAAAGCCCTGTCATTTGATCCTGAAAATGAGGAGTTCAGAAGGTGGAAGGCACGGGCAGCTGCAGAGTCATCGTATCCGGATGAGGCAATCTATCACTACAACCAGACCCTCCCGTTCTCAACCGGTGCCTGTGGCATCATGTAACCTTTTTTTTAGAGAGACGAATCTATCACAGGGATCTGTGCGCCGGTCCTGAGTACTCTGAATACCTTCACCTGGGTAACTCCGGAACCACCATTCAGGGAGAGTGTTCCTGGTGTAGTATCGATATTTTTCGAATACTCCCTCTCTCCTGAGCCGATAGTGACCACATAATAGTCACCTTCCGGAAGACTCTTTTCTGCAGTTATGATAATCCGGTTTACCAGGGGATCATATCTGACGATAAGACCAGGCTCTCCAGGTGCGGAGATCTTGCTTGCAGGCCTGTCTGGTTGGAACGTAGGACCAGCGGTGATCTCCTGCGTTAAAGTAGGTTTAGGAAGTATGACCGGTGGTGAGGTTGAGTACGGACCGGGTATTGCTTCATAATTGAGAAGCCTCACATCCCTTCCGGACTGATAATCTTTCAGCGGTTTCATCACCTGGTTTAATCCTGGGATCTTTGTAATCGTGAAATGGTCTGTCACCGGCTTATATTCTAGTACACCAAAGAGAACCAAGGCAAAAAGGATGAGGAGAACGGTAAGCCCCACCGAGAATGCAATCTGCGTTCCGGTGGCTTTTCGCGCGCCCCGGTCAACCTCCGGAGATTTCACCTCTATCCACTTGATCGGTTTTGAAAACCGCTCAGGGTGTTCTATCAATAACTGCTCGTGAACAATCTCAGTGCCATGGCTGGTCTTCTCCCATTTATAGGGCTTAAAGATAAGCTGCAGGGTTCCCTTCCATGCGCCGATACTCATGAGTATCCAGTATATCGGTGAAAAGAACGCATACAGAAGAAGATCCCGTTGTTTCTCCTTCCATGTTGCAACCACCATCATGGTGAGGAAGAAGAGATTACCAATCAGCAGGTTAAAGACTGCAATCGCCGCAAATGGCCAGAAGTCAAACCAGCTGGAGAAATATTCCGGTATGATAAACCCTGCCGCAAAGACCAGCCAGAGGAAGAGGTTCATCAGGGGGAGGTAAAAGTTGCCCCCAAAGCCGGTCTGAAAGATAAAAAAATTCTTGATTCCGATATCTTTCAGGACTTTTATCGGGTGTCGCATCGTCACAAACCAGGTGATCACAAACCCTTTCACCCATCTTGAGCGCTGCCGGATCCATGAGGGGACCCTTGTGACCGCCTCTTCATAGGTATGTGAATTCAGCACTGCTGTGTGCAACTTTTTACGCGCGATCCGCATACCAAGGTCAGCATCTTCAGTTACGTTGTAGGGATCCCATGCACCCAGCTCACGGAGGGTCTTCATCCTGAAGTGGTTGCTTGTTCCACCAAGAGGGATAGGCGCATCAATTTTATCCAGGCCCTGGATGTAAAAATCATAGTAATAGGAATATTCTATTGAAAACCACCGGGTCAGCATATTCTTCCGTGGGTTGTAGAAATTCAAAAGGCACTGGACACAGGCGTATTTTGGACCAAGACGCTGGAATGCTATGACGACCTTTTTTAGCTGATCCCGGTCAGGGAGATCCTCCGCATCGTAAATGACGACAAACTCGCCACGTGAGCGTTTCAGCCCATAATTGCAGGCCCGGGGTTTGGTAGTGATATCTGCCTTTGGGATGACAACCGGATGAAAGATACTTAAGAATGCGTGATATTCGGGCTCTGACATCGGGGAGATGATCTCTTCCACATTTCCAAAGAGTCCTAATTTTCGCGCCTTTTCAATCGTCTCCGTATCTTCCTCTTCCATCAGGATTTTTACATCGAGCTTATCACGAGGATAATTGATATTGGCAATATTCTGAAGGATATGGGGGAGCATCTCCTGCTCATGGAAGAGTGGAACAAGGACGGTATAAATGGGGAGATCCTCATCTTTGAGGTTTTGAATATCCTCATCAGAGATGTGAATGACATTCTTCTCTCCCATCATCCCCTGCATAGAGACATAGAATTTCACCGGGTTCATCACGAAATACGTGATATTAACGATAGTAAAGAGGACAAAAAGCCAGAAATAGGGATTTATTGCAATGAGAAGGAGAAGAAGGATAGTACCAATGATAATTACCGCTTTCTGCCAGGGTACAAGGATACGGAACGCCGACTCATCAGGCTGACGATCCACCAGTTCACTGAGCGCACTATATGCGTGGGGACCCTTATAACTCGTATCAGTGATTGTAAGGATGGCATCGAGTGGCGTTACTACTTTTTCAATTTTTTTTCCGAATATCTCTTCGAGCCGGGTGAATAAGGGAGTGTCCAGGGGATTTGCCGTTGCTACCTTCAGGTAGGTCGGTTTGGATTCAAGAAGAGCTATAAGCGTCTCCTCACCGACTGCATATGGAAGAACAGAGCCGATCCGTGGATTTGCAAAAAGAGTATCGCGCTCCATGAAAGCCAGCCCCAGCCGGTCAGCAAGATATGCATAGAAATCATCCGGAGCCTGAATCCTGAATTTTTTTATTGCAAGTATGAAAGTATCAAGAGTGATGGATGGATCTTCAAGCAGGACTGTATTGGGAACATCCATCTGCTGTAAGGTAGTGATTAACTCTTCCTTGGTAAGGTCGCTCATGATGGCACTTTATCTGATTGAGAGAAGGCGTTCTTCTAAGAATTCTGCCACTTTGTCGCCATCGACAATGTGATCCTTCTCCTGCTCGTCCAGTTTTTCCTTTATCTTTTCCAGAAGATCTCTCGGGTTAACCGGTTTCATAATATATGCATCAGCCCCGGCATTCAGTGAGAATACAGAGTTCTCAAGGCTTGCATATCCGGTGACCATGATCTTCTTCATTCCCGGCCGGAGTTTATGGGCTTTTTCAAGAAGTTCAGTCCCTTCCATATCAGGAAGTTTTATGTCAAAGAGTGCCAGGTTAAAAAACTCATTCTCTATCTTTGCAAGACCTTCCCCTGCCGTCGCAGCAATTTCAACTTCATACCCTTCAAATTCAAGGATTTGCTTTGTACTGTCAAGGATGGCTGTATCATCGTCTACAATAAGTATTCTCTTCATGTGAACCTCCCATAATACCCCTATGATGCCGGAAGAGAGACTTCAAATGTAGTCCCTGCAGGTGATGTTTCCACAAGGGTAATTTTTCCTCCATGTGCTTCAATCAATCGCTTGGTCACCGATAATCCAAGGCCAGTCCCTTTCGGTTTTGTGGTAAATAAGGGATCAAATATCCGGCTCTGCGCTTCTGCGGAGATCCCTGGCCCGGTATCACGAATCGAGATAATGATATCGTCTTCGGCAATGTGCGAGGTAAGGGTAAGCGTCCCTCCGGTATCCATTGCCTGGATGGCATTGATCATCAGATTTTCCATAACCCTGGAGAGAAGAACCGGATCTACCAATACTATCATACCGGATTGTATCTCGATTTTTACCAGAACTGAAGGAGGAGGAGATATCTTCAGGATCAGGTCCTCAATGAATGTTTTCAGATTAATGCGTGATTTTTCCGGGTTTACCTCACGGGCATAGTCCTGAAGATCAGAAATAATTTTATTAAGATATTGAATTTCAGTACCAATCCTATCGAAGATTTCAGGAATTCCATTCCGATGAAGTATTTCTAGCTCTTCTTTGCTCATCTTCTGCATTCTCATCTCCAGCAGATACTGCATATTGGTTATAACCTGGAGAGGGTTTCTCATATCATGACCGATCATCGTCGCAAGTTCACCGATTACCGCAAACCTCTGGGCGACCTGTAACTGCCTTGTCCGCTCTTCGACAAGTTCTTCGAGATGACGGGTATAGAGTTCAAGCCGGTTTCGCGTTCTGAATAATTCAACAGACTGGGCGATCTTCTGCGCCTGCTCATTAAAAATGATACAGACATCATGTTCTGCAGGTGAATTCGGAACAGGATTTTGCGAAAACGTTTCCAGGATCTCACGATCACGGTCCGTGATGTTAAAGAGAAGAAAGGGTTTTTTCTGATCAAACTGTTGTAATTTCAAATGCAGGGTGATGGCATCCATGTCATCAAGATCATAATCTGAAAGAATTACATCATAGGGAGTATTGCGCACAAGATCCTGGGCCATAGCCCCAGAAGTACACACGGTGACGTTCAGGAGCCCGGGGCGTTCAAGATATGTTTTGGAGAGCTCACCCAGAGGTTTGGAACTTATTACAAAGAGGACCTGAAACTTTTCTCCGGTGGTGATTGGTAACGGAAAACCAAGTTCAGGGTCCATGTTCTTCTCCTAGTGTGATACAAGAATTATTATCGGAGGGCATGGATAATAATTCAGAGTATGGTACATTCTGCATTCCAGGAATTATTTCATCCGATTCATGCAGAAAAAAACCATACTTACTTGTATTCAGGTAGAGTATTCATTCTCTTATTTCTTCTTATCTGGATCCCCGGTTGTTCAGGTGATATGATCCATCTTTGCATTCCAAAAGAAGGAACACTCTGGAATGGTGCATTTTCCCCAGTGAAATATCATCTGCATGAGATGGATATAACAAATGAGAGCATTCGTTCATATGTAAATAGTTCGGGGAAAAACCTTGGGGTTATTGCATTTTCTCATGAGTGGAGCATAAACAGAAGCTTCCCGATTGAAAAGGTGCAGATGATTCATGCAAATGGAGCAATCCCTTATATCAGACTGATGCTTCGCTCTGATAATAATCAATACCGACCCGAATCACTCTTTACTCTGAAACGGATTTTCAACGGGATATATGACAGAGACCTTATCGAATTTGCCCGTACAGCAAAGAGAATGAATTTTCCAATAGTAATTGAGTATGGAACTGAGGTGAATGGCTGGTGGTTTTCATGGAACGGATACTGGACCGGAAAGGAGAAAGGTGCAGAATTATTCCGTTCAGTGTACCGCCATATCATCACCCTCATGCGTGAAGAGGGGGCAGATAATCTCATCTGGGTATACCATATTAACTGGCATTCAAACCCGGAAGAGGACTGGAATACCCCGGAGGCATATTATCCCGGAGATGAGTATATTGATTTGATAGGTGTTTCCGCGTATGGTGCCTTATCTCCGAATGAAGAGAATATCCTCCCGTTTTCACGGATGATGGATGAAGGATATTTTGCAGCACAAAATCTTTCAGTAAATAAGTCTGTGCTTATTTCTGAAATGGGAACTGATCTTCGAAATCCACATATACCTGCGGGTATTTGGATTGATGAAGCATTTTCAACATTAATCAATGAACGGAGATGGCCAGGTGTCATCGGCTTTATCTGGTGGAACGCCGGGTGGCCGAATGATAATAATCCTGCAAATAATACCACCATGCGGATTGAAGATGACAAAGAGGTACAGAAGATTCTTCGGACATACCTTTCCGCTGATCAGGTGCTGAATGCATACTGCTAATTATTATAATAAATGTCTGATATTACCAGAAAATTACTTACAAACAGCTTTTCGATACAATAGCAGCGAGGATAATTTCCCGAGGACTCGCGTACCTCAGTACCGTTATCCACGTGAGGTGTCTTAACTTCCGTGTTCGGAATGGGAACGGGTGTGACACACCTGCTGTGGCCGCTATTGAAACTGAACACCGGTATGACCCAGTTAAGCCTCGTGATTTTAAATCAGTTACAATAGAATTTTCTCGTTGAACAATAGCAGCGAGGATGATTTCCCGAGGACTCGCGTACCTCAGTACCGTCATCCACGTGAGGTGTCTTAACTTCCGTGTTCGGAATGGGAAC